>Ga0255055_10000428_pt1 | contig 32719 bp, 19 predicted proteins | sample JV7_2_27_MG_FD_188633 | JGI IMG/M metagenome (GOLD analysis project Ga0255055, IMG submission 188633) | Seawater microbial communities from Jervis Inlet, British Columbia, Canada - JV7_2_27 | ecosystem: Environmental > Aquatic > Marine > Inlet | place: Canada: British Columbia | collected...
CGTGACTCAGTGAGACAAGGGCCGCTCCAATGCGAGCTTGGAGCGGCCCTTTCCGACTTCTCCCCACACATGTTGTCAGCTAATCTAACTCGCTGCGAGACAGGCTGCTGACAAGCTCGGTGGTCGTCTGAGGTTTGCACAGATCCTCCTGGTCTCGCACAGGTTCGGGTACCACTTGGGGCCCCATCCGTAGGGAAGCTGGATGCCGCAACTAGATGCGAGGGGAGGCGCCTGAATGGGGTTCAGGGGGTCGCGGATTCGCATCCCGCCGTCCCGACTTGGTAACCATATGCGGTGACCGCTACCTGACCCCCACCTGCTCGACGATCCTGGCGAACCGCGCATCCGTCCGCAGCGGTTCGTAGCCAGGATCCAGGTGGATGAAGATGAGCCCTCCCGAGCGCGACCGGACTGCCTCCTCGAGGCCGGCGAACGCCCCGTCGAAGTCCCCCACGGCGGCATAGCCCATCGCGAGCACTTCAGATCTGAGGTAGTGCTCCTGACCCTCTTTTTCGAGCCGCTCGAGGATCGCTTGTGCTTCTTCTTGCTGGCCCATGGCCGCAAGTGCACGGACCAGGTGTGCATCATACGAGCGGACGCTGGACGGCAGTGACTGGCCCTTCCGGTACCACTCGAGGGCGTGTTCGGGAGCGCCCTTGCCGAGGTAGGCGGAGCCGATATCGAGGAACGAGTGGAAGTAGTTCGGGTCCAGCTCCAGCGTCTTCTGGCTCTGCTCGATCGTGCCGTCGTAGTCGCCCGAAAAGAGCAGGTAGCGGCCCACCCACCGACTGAACAGCGGGGCGAGCGGATCGAGTACGAGCGCCTGTCGCAGCTCCTCGAGTCCCCTGTCGAGCTTGCCGACACACGGCAGCGCGCTGCCGAAGACAAAGCGCGCTTCGGCCGAGTTCGGGCTCAGGTTCACCGCACTCGTCAGCTCGCGTTCGGCAGCCGCGAAATCCCACTCGTACCAGCACAGCACCTTGCCCAGCGCGGTGAAAGCGTCTCCGAGGGACGGTTCGAGCTCGAGCGCGCGCATCGCGGACGCTTTCGCCTTGGGGTATGCCTCGTTGGGGGCCACCCAATCGTCCGCAAGATAGGCCCAACAGTCCGAGATACCTGCGTGGGCACGAGCATACTTCGGGGCCTCCTTCAAGGCGTGCTCAAACAGCTCGACGCCTCGCCGGAGATCGACCTCGGTGAACTTATTGTAGAAGAAGCGTCCTCTCAGATAGAGGTTGTACGCTTCGAGGTTCTCCGGCGCGGGGGCCATCCGTGTCCCCGTATCGCCGACGAGCTCGACCTTGAGGGCGTCCGCGATCGCTCGGGAGATCTCGTCCTGAATGGCGAACACGTCCTCCAGTTGCCGGTCGTACGTCTCGTTCCAGAGGTTGTAGCCGCTGGTGACGTCGGTGAGCTGCGTGGTAATCCGGATCCGCTGGCCCACCTTGCGTACGCTTCCCTCGAGCACGGTCCCGACACCCAGCTTCTCTCCGATCTGTCGCACGTCGACGTCCTTACCCTTGAAGGCGAAACTCGAAGTGCGTGACGCAACCTGGATGCCCGGTACCTTTCCGAGAACGTTGATGATCTCCTCGGTCATGCCGTCGCTGAAGTACTCGTTCTCGGGATCCGCGCTCATGTTGGCGAACGGCAGCACCGCGACGGACTTGATATCGCTCGCGGCCCGCCCGACGGCCAGCACCGCCTCCGGAGTATGCAACGTCCCGCTCTGTGCATCCCGCAGCGCCGCGGCAAACTCGGCCGCTGAGGCAAACCGGTCGACCGGCGTGCGCGCGAGCGCCCGCGTGACGACCGCGTCCATCGGATCGGCGACGTCACGAACCACTTTGATGTGGGGAACCGGCGCGCCTAACCGCTTGGCGATCACCGCCTGCGCGGTGGGTCCCGTGTATGGCGGCTCACCCGACAGCATCTCGTACAGGACGCATCCGAGGCTGTAGAGATCGCTGCGGCCGTCCACCTCGGAATCCGCAGATGCCTGTTCCGGACTCATGTACGCTGGCGTGCCGATTGCCACTCCCGTCTGTGTGATGCTGCCCTCGGCCGCGGTCACCGCCTTGCCAATCCCGAAGTCGGCCACCATGGCCGCCCCTTCGTGGAGCAAGATGTTCTCTGGCTTGATGTCCCGGTGAATGACACCATGGCGATGCGCGTAGTCCAGGGCACTGGCCACCTGGCGGGCGAGCTCGATCGATTCCTCTATGGAGAGCTGGGTCTGACGTTCGAGCTTCTGGCGCAGGGACTCCCCCGCGACGTAGGGCATCACGTAGTACAGCAGTCCGTCTGCTTCGCCGGAGTCGTGCAGCGGCAGGATATTGGGATGCGTCAGGCTCGCCGCGATCTCGATCTCGCGCAGGAAGCGCTCGGCGCCGAGCGAGGCAGCCAGCTCGGGTTTGAGGACCTTGATCGCGACTTTGCGGTGGTGCTTGAGGTCCTCGGCCAGATAGACCGTGGCCATCCCACCGCTGCCGATCTCCCGCTCCATGGCGTAGCGGTTGGCAAGGGCCGCCGTAAGCAGTTCGGGCAGGTCATTCATCTCGTCAGAAGATGCGACATAGGTGCAGTGAGCGCGAGACTCACTGAGTTTGGGGTCCAGGGCTTTGCCTGTGCGCTGCAGCGCTAGCAGCATAATCCCAGCAAACTGTTCGCTTTGTCCGGCGAGCCGCGCAGTCTAACGCGCATTCAGCCTAATCCGCGTTATGACCGCGTCCGGCCGCTCTCGCCACGAATGTGCGTTCAGGGAGCGCGGTCCGCCACTCAGAGTGCTACTCGTAGCCGAGTGCGTCGACGGGATTGAGTCTGGAGGCCCGGATGGCGGGCAGGAGACCAAAGGCAATTCCGACCGCCGAGCAGAAGAGAAGTCCGATGACGGCCCATTCCATGGGAACATTGTTGTCAAAGGGAACGAAGAGAGTCATGGAGTTTCCCAGACCGAACCCCACGAGGACACCGAACACACCCCCGATGTTGCAGAGAATGACGGCCTCCAGAAGGAACTGCGTGAGGATGCTTCTCGGTTTGGCGCCGAGAGACTTCCGAATACCGATTTCCTTCGTTCGCTCTGTCACGGAAACCAGCATGATGTTCATGATGCCGATACCGGCAACGACAAGCGCAATAATGCCGATCACAAAGGCCGCGATCTTGACGCCCTGTGTCATTGTATTGAACTCGGTAATGAGGCTCTCGCTGTTGAAGAAGTCGAAGTTGTCTTCTTCGTTGGCTCTCACACCCCGCTCCCGCCGCATCACCTGGCGTGTCTCCTCAATCGCGTCCGCGACGAGTTCCGGCGACTTCGCGCGAACCGTTATGTTCACCGAGCGGGAAAATCCATTGCGACCGATCATGCCGTAGATGTCCAGATACGTCGTGATGGGGATCAGCACATAGTTGTCGAAGCCCCCTCCGAAGGCCGAATTCTTTTCGTCGAAAACGCCAATCACTTCGTATTTGCGCCCGTCCAGGCGGATTTCCTTGCCGATGGGATCGACGAAAGGAAACAGCTTCTGCCCGATTGCATGACCGATGACGGCCACGCTGCGGCCGCTCCTGATATCCATTTGCGAGAGGTTGCGTCCCAGTCCCACGTAGTGCGTGTTGTTGGGCGGGTACTCCGGCGTACCGCCGCAGATCGTGACATTGGGGTTGGTGGACTCGCCCCGGTACTCCACCGTGTAGCCGAAGTCCCACAGCTCAGCCCCTACCAGATCGACGGTCCCGACCTGTTCCCGGATCGCGTTGGCATGCGCGACCGTGACCGGCGGCCTGAGCATCGCCTTGCGCCGTTCCTCCATCGAAGTGAATCCGCCGGCCGGCCATTTCTGAACCTGGAAAGTCTGCGCGCCCAGCACGCTCATTTCCCTTTCAATGGTGGCCTGCACTACGGATATGGCCGTCATCACGGCGATGATCGACGCGATCCCAGCGACAATCCCCACGAGGGTCAGTACGGATCTCAGCTTGTGGCTGACAAGCGACCCAAAGGACATGAAGAGTGTGTCAAAGAGACGCATGGCAACTACTCTCCGGCTTGGACCTACTCATAACGAAGCGCCTCAACCGGATTGAGCCTGGCACCCCTCCAGGCCGGCACGAAACCCGCCAGAGTGCCGACGAATACGGAAACGAGAACGGCGGTGATCAGGATGGGCAGGCTCAAACTCGCCGGCATCAGCGCGGCGTTGATCACGGCGGTCAATAGCGCCGCGAGCACAATCCCGATCACCCCACCCATCAGACAGATCGCGCACGCTTCGAAAAGAAACTGGAACAGGATACTGCGCCGCTTGGCTCCAATGGCCTTGCGGATACCGATCTCACGAGTGCGCTCCGTGACAGAGACGAACATGATGTTCATCACCCCCACCCCGCCGACGAACAGCGAGATGCTCGTGACGAGCAGTCCCACAAGAAGCACCACTCCCATCACGTTGTTGAACGCCCCCATCAGGGTTTCGAGTTTGTTGATGGAGAAGTTGTCGGATTCCGTGGGACGCAGCTTACGGATCTTCCGCATCTGCCCGATCACCTCGAACTCGAGCTCCTCCATTGCTTCCTGCGTGGGCGCCTTGACAGCAATGCCCACATCCTCGCGTCCATGCTGCCCGCCAAATGCCTTTACGTAGGAAGTAATGGGAATGAAAACCTGCCGGTCGAAGTTCGGACCGCCGAGAAAGCTACCGCCCTGCTCTTCCATGACGCCGATGACGCGAAAATCCGTGCGCCCGATCTTCATCTTCTTGTTGATTGGGTTCACCGCTCCGAACAGGCCATCCCTGACATCGGTCCCGATGATGCAGACATTTCTCTTGTAGGTGACGTCGAACTCCATCATGAACCGGCCCAACTGCGGCTGCGCGCTGGACACCAGCGTCTGTTTTTCGGTGGTGCCGACGATCCTCACGCCTTCCATGACCTCGGATCGGTACTTGACGTCGCGGCGGGTGTCCATCGTGGGATTGACGATGCCTCTGCCGTGCAATCTGTACTCCAGCTCGCTAGCCTCCTTGAGTTCGATGTTGGGACGATTCCGAAAGAGGAAGAAATCACCCATGACGATCCAGGGCATGCGGGAGACGTAGAACACGTCCGTGCCGACGGCGGAGAACCCCTGGCGGGCCGCGTTCTGCAGCCCATTGACGGCGGTCATGGTGAGAACTACCGCGACAATGCCGATGATGATGCCCAGCGTGGTCAGTGCACCGCGGCCCTTGTTGGCGCGGATTGCGCCCAGCGCGATCCGAAACGACTCCCCCAGATCAAGCGCCAGTCTCATAGCGCTTTTTCCCTAGGCTCCATCGGACGTCTCTGCATCGTTGTCGATGGTCACGACAGCACCGTTCTCGAGGTCCCTCGAGATGGCGCGATAGCTGCCGGTGACAACTTCATCGCCTTCCTCCAGGCCCTCGAGAATTTCGATATAGTCATCGCTCTGAATGCCCGTCTCGACCTGCTTCGCGATCGCCTTCCCATCCTCGATGCAGAACACAACCTCCACGAACCCATCCCGGTCCGCCGTGTAGCGCTCCGCCGCGTCCTCGCGATCCTCGCCCTCCATCGTCAGCTGATCCACGGTCCGGACCGCGACGCTCTGAATGGGAACGCTCAGCGCGCTTTCATTGGTCATTGTGAAGACATCCGCGCTCGCCGTCATCCCCGGACGCAGCGTCTCCGGGGGGTCGGTAATGCTGACCTTGATCTCGAACTCGGTCTTCTGTTCTGAGCTGCCCGCTCCGGCGACGTTGGCGCTGCTGGCGATTTCGTAGACAACGCCTTCGAGCACCTGATCGAGCAACGCGTCGACCTCGATTTCCGCCACCTGGTCGATGGCAATGGAGACAATGTCGTTCTCATCCACATTGACCTGGGCCTCCATCTCCGAGAGATCGGCGATGACGAGAATGACATCCTCCTGAAACTGGGAACCGATGGCGATCTCACCGACTTCCTTGTTCAGCTCACTGATGGTCCCGGACATGGGCGCATAGATGGTGGTCTTGGAGAGATCGTCGCGGGCCTGCTTCAATACCGCCTCGGCCTGCTCCACCTGATTCGTGGCAAACTCATGGCGCGACACTTCCACCTGGTAAGCCGCCTCCTTGTCTTCGTAGACGGCCTGCGACTCCAGGTCTTGTCCCACCAGTTCCTTCGACCGGATGTATTCCCTCTCGCTCCTATCCATGTTCTGGCGGACCAGTGTGGCGTTGGCCTGGGCGGACCGCACACTGGCCTCGGCACTTTCGACCGAAGCGATGTAGCGCTCCCGGTCCAGCTCCACCAGGAATTCCCCCTCCTCCACCCATTGACCCTCCACAACGGCCAGCTTCGTGATCTTTGCGCTCACATCGGCGCTCATCCTTACCTGGGTCTTCGGCTGGATCCTTCCGGTGGCGCTCACCTTCTGCACGATCTTCCGCCGATCGACATTCGCGGTCTGCACGGCCAGGGTCTCATCTTCACCACCCCGCCGGGCCATGCCCCCAACAACGACCACGACGACCACGACGGCCGCGGCACCGATCCATAGGCGTTTCCTCTTCATCGTTCAGCTTACTCCATTCTCTTATTCATCAACGCGTTAGGGAGGACTCCGTACCATATAAGCATACGGGGAAACCCAAGAGAAGGTTTCCTCGATCCAAGACTCACTGCGTCCAAACCTCGATACGCCCGCACGAGGCTTTGGTGAGCCGTACCGAAGCTTGGGCAAGCCGTGCCGAAGCTTGGGCAAGCCGTGCCGAAGCTTGGGTGAGCCGTGCCGAAGCTTGGGTGAGCCGTGCCGAAGCTTGGGTAAGCCGTGCCGAAGCTTGGGTAAGCCGTACCGAAGCTTGGGTAAGCCGTGCCGAAGCTTGGGTAAGCCGTACCGAAGCTTCGGTAAGCCTTGCCGAAGCTTCGTAACGGTCTCCCGAAATGGCCCGGCGCGCGCACGTAACTGCTGTCACGGCAGGCGATTGCGCCGAGCAGGCTCAAGGAACGCTGCACTTCATCCCGCGATTGCTCCGCACTTCAGCGATCGCCTTGGTCCGCTGAAACGCGAAGAGGCTCCACACCCGTGAAGCCTCGATCAGGACTCACCCAGGAGCCACTCACGTACCCGTCCCGAGCGCTCCTAGCTCATCATGCGCCGCCAAGGAATCGAACCTTGAACCTACTGATTAAGAGTCAGTTGCTCTGCCAATTGAGCTAGCGGCGCGCGGGTTTATTATCGCCGGGCCCCGCCCCGGATGCAAGCCCGCTCCTCCCACCACGAGGCTGGCCGCAACTTCCAAGCGCCTGGGCGGTACTATACACCGCCAACCGGGGGAACTGTGTACATTCAGGCCCGATGACGACCAGCGCGGCTCTACTCGCCGTCTCTGCCATACTTGCCGTCGCGCAGCAGGACACGTCCGCGGTGCGCGATACCGTGCAGATGGACGCCCTGGTGGTGACCGGTACCCGCTCCACCGAAGTGAGCCGCCTCGATCAACCAGTCGCCATTTCCTACGTAGAGCCCGGCCTGAGCGACATCAGCTCCGGAGTGCAGGCAGCGAACCTCCTGCGGGACGTGGCGGGTGTTCAGGTGCAGATGACCTCCGCCGGCCAGGGCGCGATCATCATCCGCGGGCTGATCGGCAACCAGGTGATGCTGCTGGTTGACGGCGTCCCCATGAACAACGCCACCTACAGGGACGGTCCGGGCCAATACCTGGCCACCATCGATCCGGCCACGATAGACCGCATCGAGGTGATCCGCGGCGCGGCCTCGGTACTGTACGGCTCGGATGCCCAGGGTGGAGTCGTGAACATCATCACCAAGACACACCCCTTCCTGGGCCGGCGCAGCGTACGGCTCACGGGCGCTCTCTCGTCCGCCGACGACTCGTACCGGGCGCGGGTTTCGGGCGGCGCCATCCTGGGAGACTGGAGCGTAGCGCTCGGCGGATCGCTGCTCTCGGCCGGTGATCTGGTGCCGGGCGGCGACCTGGGAGCTCAGGTTCCGACCGGCTTCGAGACGGAGGGGCTGGACGCGACAGTCACGTTCGAGCCCAACTCCCGGCACACGCTGAAGGGAGTCGTGCAGCACTACGGCATGCACGACGCGCCGCGCTACGACCGCTACGTGACCTTCAGGGCGCCGGTTCCGGGGCGCGATGCCGAGCACGTCTTCGAGCCGCAGACGCGGCAGCTCGCGTTCGCCCGCTATCGGTACGCGCCCGACGGCAGCGCGGTCACGAGCCTGGAGACCACGGTGAGCCTCGCCGTGCAGCGCGAGGGGCGCAACCGCATTCCCTTGGACGACGCCGGCCTCCCCTCCGAGAACCTCATCCACTGGCGCGACGACGTCTACACGCCGGGCGTGAGCGTCGTGGGGTTGAGCACGGTGATGCTGGGCGGCGATCCGGTGATGGTCACGTGGGGCGGCGACTACTACCACGACGAGCTGAGCAGCAACGGCTTCGAGGAGGACCTGACCACCGGGCAGCGAACTCCCCTCATGCGGCAGACGGTCACGGGCGCCATTCCGTCAGGCAACTTCCCCGATGGAGCAGACGCGGACCGGCTGGGACTGTTCGTGGCGGCCGAGGGCGGCGTGACTCGCTGGTTGAGGCTCTCAGCCGGCGGTCGCTGGGGCTGGTTCCGCAGCGAGGCGGAAGTGGGCACCGATCTCGGCGGGCATGTGGTGAATACCAACTCGGCGCTCACCGGACAGCTCGGACTCCTGTTCATCCCCGCCACGTACTGGCGCGTGGCTGCGCGAGTGGCCGGTGGCTTCCGCGCTCCCAACCTGTACGACCTCACGCGTGTCGGCCCCGTTCCGGACGGCATCGCCCTGCCCAACCCCGGCGCCGTTCCGGAGCGCTCGCTGGGCGGCGAGCTGGCGCTGCGCTACGCGACAAGCAAAGCCGCGTTCGATCTGACCGGCTACTACACGAGGATCACCGACTTCATAGACCGCCTGCCGGGAGAGTTCGAGGGCGACACGCTGTTCCTGGGCGAGCGGGTCTATCAGGGACTCAACGTGGGCAAAGCCCGCGTCTATGGCCTCGAGGCCGAGGCGCTCGTGCTGTTGGGACCGTTTCGAGCGCGCGGCACCCTGCTCTACACCCACGGTGAGCAGGAGATGGCCACGGGGGTCGAGGAGCCGATGTCAAAGATCCCCCCGCTCGGAGGCAGCGTTAGCCTCAGGTGGACCGCGCCGCGCAGCAACATGTGGGTGGAGTACCTGCTGCGCTGGGCCACCACCCAGGACCAGCTGGGCCAGCGCGACCTGCAGGATCCCAGAATCCCCGCGGGTGGCTCTGACGGGTTCGCCGTCCACGGCGTGCGCGCCGGCGCAGCGGTGCTGCACAACCTCAACGTATCGGCCGGATTCGAGAACATCGCTGACGCCCTGTACCGCAATCACGCCAGCGGTGTCGACGACGCAGGCAGGTATGTGTGGGTGGGAGCTTCCTGGATAGCGAGCTTCTAGGACGGCGGAGAAGCGCCCCCAAGGGGAGTTGAACCCCTGTCTTCACCTTGAAAGAGTGATGTCCTGACCGCTAGACGATGGGGGCGGATAGCGGTAACGGGAGTCGAACCCGTGTTTCAGCCTTGAGAGGGCTGCGTCCTAACCCCTAGACGATACCGCCACATCCCGGCCCGGCCGGGCACCTAATATCATCACGCCCCGGTGCCCGACGCAACCCGCCAACCTGCCTCTCCGCGACCCGCCCATCGTCCGGTGGTCCTGCCCTAACCTGCTGCGGTTCAGGCAGTTGGAGCCTCGTACCAGGGTCGAGCCATTGCCGGGGTCGGAATCACTGGCGCTCGCGGGGTGCCACCCCGTACAATGATGGCAGCACCGAAACCGGGAAGTTGGCCCGTTCGTAGGTCCCGGTAGCGACAATCTGTCATCCCAATGGAGCCCGAATGGAGCCTACCGACGTATCCGATCGCTCGCGTGGCGTTGCGCTGTGCCTCGGCATCTCGCTCGGCGTCTTCGGTGCCCACCGATTCTACACGGGCAAGGTCCTCACGGGCATCCTGCAGGCCGGCACCCTCGGCGGCCTGGGACTCTGGTGGCTCTACGACATGATCCTGCTCGCCGCGGGCGAGTTCCGCGATGCGGACGAAAAGCGGGTGCGCCGTTGGTGGGAGCACAGCCCCCCGGGGTCCTCGCCGGAGCGAATCGGTCCCGAGATGGAGGGGGTCCTATTCGAGCTCGACGCCCTGCGCTCGGAGATGGGAGAGCTGGATGAGCGCGTGGACTTCATGGAGCGCGTACTGACCAAGGCAAGAGAGCGGGACGCGCTGCCGCCGGGCTAGAGCCCTCCAGCCATTGACGTCGCCCACCCCCGGGCGTATTCCAGAACCATGATGGGATCTCGGCCGGGACCTCCTTCCTCCTCCAAGCGCGCCAGCGACGCCGAGTTCTATCGCCTGCGGCGGCGGCTGCGAATGGCCCTGGGCGCGCTGGCCCTGGTCACCACCGTCGGCGTACTGGGGTTCGTGCTGATCGGCAGCGGCCGGCACAACGTGGTCGACGCCATCTACATGACCGTCATCACTCTCACCACGGTCGGCTTCAGCGAGATCATCGACATGTCGAACAATCCGGCCGGCCGCATCTTCACGGTGCTGCTGCTGCTGTTCGGCATGGGGATCGTCGCTTACACGGTGCCGATGGTGGCCGCGTTCTTCATCGAGGGGCAGTTGCACAACATCTTCGCGAGGCGACGGATGCAGAGGACGATTGCAGAGATGGCCGGCCACTACATCGTTAGTGGCGACACCGCCACCAGCTGGCACGTGGCCGAGGAGCTGCTGCGCACACGGCACAGCGTGGTGATCGTGGCGCCCACCGAATCCGCCCTGGAGGAGGCGCAGCATCGGCTGGGCGAGTTCCCCGGAATCGTCGGCGACCCCACGAGTGACGCTACACTCGCCGAGGCCGGTGCCGCGCGAGCGGTGGGATTCGTGTTCTCGATGGCCAACGACAAGGACAACGTGCTGGGCGTGCTCACGGCACGCCGCCTCGCGCCCAAGGCCCGCATCATCGCCGCCACGGAGCAGCCGGACACGGAAGCCAAGCTCCAGACGGTCGGGGCCGATGTGGTGGTGAGCCCGAGCCGGATCGGCGGACTCCGGATGGCATCTGCGCTCGTGCGGCCGAACGTGGTCACGTTCCTCGACAGGATGCTGCGCGAGAAGGGCGGCACGCTGCGAGTCGAAGAGGTGACCATACCTGACGATGCCGACGTCACGGACCGGACCCTGGCGTCGCTGGAGGTGAACGAGGTCGCCGGGGCAATGCTGCTGGCGGTGCGGCACCCCGGGACCGGCGAGTTCGAGTTCAAGCCCGCCCCCGCCACACCTCTCGCGCCGGCGATGACGCTGGTCGTGATGGCTGACGTCGAGGGGCTGGAGCGCCTGAAGAAACGGTTCCGGCGAGCGACGGGCACCTTCCTCTCGATCGAACAGACCGCCGAGTAGCCCGGGACGGGCTCCCCATGCACGAGACCACCGTCGTCACCACGGTCATCGTCGTAATCGGCCTCCTCCTCGTGGCGGCGGCCGCGTCGATCGGGCTCAAACGCACGCGGATGCCCTATACGGTCGGCCTCGTGCTGCTCGGTCTCGTGCTGGGCTGGCTGGCCGAGCGTGTGGATGCCCTCGAGCCGCTCGGAGAGGCCGCGCTCTCACCGGACATGATTCTGTTCGTGTTCCTGCCGACACTCATCTTCGAGTCGGCATTCAACCTGAACGCGCGGCTCCTGTCGCAGAACATGGCGCCGGTGCTCACGCTCGCGGTTCCCGGACTGCTGCTCTCCACCGCGATCGTGGGCGGGCTGCTGACGTTGGTCACTCCGCTCTCGCTGGGCTCCGCATTGCTCTTTGGCGCGCTCATATCGGCCACCGACCCGGTGGCAGTGATCGCGCTGTTCAGGGACGTGGGGGCGCCCAAGCGGCTCACGATCCTGGTCGAGGGCGAGAGCCTGTTCAACGACGCCACGGCGATCGTGCTGTTCCGCATCATTCTCGTGGTTCTGGCGGCCGGCACGCTGACAGCCGGCACACTGGGGCGGGGCGTGCTCGAGTTCCTGGTCGTCTTCCTGGGCGGACTCGCGGTAGGGGGGATCATCGGCTACCTGATGATTCGCACCATCGCCCTGGCCGAGGACACGCCGGTGGTGGAGGTGACCCTGTCCACCGTGGTCGCGTACGCCGCGTTCATCGTCGCAGACCACTATCTCCAAGTGTCGGGCGTGATGGCCACGGTGGGCGCGGGGCTGGTCATCGGCACGCTCGGCTCCACCCGGTTCACGCCGGAGATCCGCGAGTACCTGCACCAGTTCTGGGAGTACGCGGCGTTCGTGGCGAACAGCCTGATCTTCCTGCTGGTGGGAATCACGGTGAAGCTGAGCGGCCTCCTGGAGTTCTTCGGTCCGATCGGCTGGGCGATCCTCGCCGTGATCGTGGCGCGGGCCGTAACGGTGTACGGCCTCATGCCCGTCGTGAACCGTCTGCCGCGGGCCGAGCCGGTCGACCGCAGGAACCAGAGCGTGATGTTCTGGGGCGGGCTGCGCGGTGCTGTGGCCCTAGCACTGGTGCTGAGCCTTCCGGCGGACTTCGCCCAGCGAGGCATGCTGGTCGCTCTCGCCACCGGCGTCGTGCTGTTCACGCTGCTGAGCGGCGGGCTCACGATGAAGCCCCTGATCCACGCCCTCGGGCTCGACCGGCCAAGCCTGGCCGAGCGCGTCGCCCGGCTGCAAGCCACTGTCGCGGCCAAGCGCGAGGCGCTACAGCGTGTCGAGCAGCTCGCCACCGCCGGCCACTTCTCCGACCGGCTCGTGACCGACCTGGAGAACGAGTATCGCGACGAGCTCATGGTGGCGGAGCGCGACCTGGGTGCATTGCGCGCCGAGTGCCAGAGAGACGAGATGCGCCGGGTCATCTGGTCCGAGGCGCTCACCGTGGAGGGGCACTCATACGACGAGTTGTTCGGGCAGGGAGTCGTCTCGGAGCCGGTGGTGCGCGAGCTCGAGCTGTCGGTCGACCTCAGGCGGGATCAGCTCAAGCAGGGCGAGATCCCGCGCGAGCTGAAGGCAGCTACCCCCATCGAGGTTCGAGCGGGCGCGCGACTCATGCGTCTGCTCGGCCGTTTCGCACCCGGAAGCCGCATCGTGAGGCGGCACCGGCTCCGCAAACTGGCAGCCGACTACGAACGTGACACGGGTGTGCTCGCCGCCAGCCGCCAGGTCGCCGGCGAGGTGGGTAACCTCGCCGACCTGAGCGGCATCGATCCCAGCCTGGCCGAAGAGTGCCGCGCCGTGTACGAGCAGTTCGGCAAGGATGCGATGGAGCGGATCGACACGACCTCGGAGCACTTCCCCGAGTACGTGCAGGCGGTACAGCGGCAGACCGCTCACCGCATGGCGCTCGAGGGCGAGGCCGAGGCCATCGAGCATCTCGCATCGGCCGGCGGGATCCCACAGTCGGTGGCGCGCGACGCTCGCCGCATGGTGGAACACGAGCAGCGCCGCCTGATGCGCCAACCCGTCTCGGCGCTGGAGCCCAACCCCGAGGACCTGCTGGCCCGGGTCCCGTTCTTTCAGGACCTCGACCCTGAGGAGTTCAAGCGGGTTGCCGACGCCCTTCAGCCCCGCACCGTGCTCCCCGGCGACACGATCATTCGGCAGGGCGAGCGCGGCACCTCGCTGTTTCTCATCGCCCGGGGAGTGGTGGCCGTAATCCTCGCGCGGCCGGGAAAGGCGCCCGAGCGGGTGGCGTCGCTCCATGCGGGCGAGTTCTTCGGCGAGATGGCGCTGCTCACACAGGAGCCGCGCACCGCCACGGTGCAGGCGGTGACGGGCTGTCACCTCTACGAGCTATCGAGCGACGACGTGGACGGACTGTGCGATATCTGCCCCGGCGTGCGGGAAGCCCTGACCCACGCATACGAAGAGCGCCGCAAGAGTGCGCGGCGCTCCTCGATCATCAGTTAGCCCTTTCCGCCCAGCTCCTCGTACCTGAAGCACTTCACGATGTGGTCGTTCACCATGCCGGCGGCCTGCATGTATGCGTAGCAGATGGTGGACCCCACGAACTTGAAGCCGCGCTCCTTCAGCGCCTTGCTCATCTGATCCGACTGCTTCGTGCTTGCCGGCAGCTGCTCGAGCGTGCGCCAGCGGTTCCGCTTCGTCTTGCCGCCTGCGAGCCGCCAGACGAACTCATCGAACGACCCGAACTCCTCCTGGATGCGGAGGAAGACCTTCGCGTTGTTGATGGTCGCCTCGATCTTCTGCCGGTTGCGGATGATCCCCGCGTCCTTCACGAGCCGCTCCACCGAGCGCTTGGTGTAGCGCGCGATCTTCTTTGGGTCGAACCCGTCGAGCGCCTTGCGGAAGCCCTCCCGCTTCTTGAGCACGATCGCCCAGCTGAGCCCGGCCTGGAACGCATCCAGCACGAGGAACTCGAAGTGGCGCAGATCGTCGTGCACGGGCACTCCCCACTCCTCGTCGTGGTAGGCGAGCATGAGAGGGTTGTCCCCCAACCAGGCACAGCGCGTCAGTCCGTCGGTGATGGTCGCCGCAATCACTCCCGACCCCCTGCACTGCCCGAGTCGATCTGTCTGAGCAATTCGGTCACTGCTGCGCGGAGTTGTTCATCCCCACCCTGCGCACGGTCGTCGGGCCTGCTCATTATCACGATGTCCGGCACCGCGGGACCGTTCTCCATGTTCTCGTCGGTCGCCTTCACGTACCAGCCGCGGAACGGCAGCCGCACGAACGAGCCGTCTATGAGCCCCGCGCCGCCGGTCGAGATCACGGCGCCAAACGTGGGCTCGCCCACGAGCGTGCCGATACCCAGGTGTTTGAACGCGTGCGAGAAGATCTCCGCGTTCGAGAACGAGTTGGCGTTGCACAACGCAATCGAAGGTTTCGTCCACGCCGCGAGCGGCAGCCGTGGTCCGAACGGGTAGTACTCCCTGAACTGCGTGTGCTGGCGCTCCAGGTCCTCGGCCGCCCCCCGTGGAATGGTGTACGCGTGTTGCCGCACGGTGAGCACGGCCATGAGATAGTCCGTGGTCCATCCGCCGCCGTTGAACCGCACGTCGATGACGATGCCGTCCTTGCCGTTCCCGCTCGCCACCAGCTCCCGCTCGAACCGCTCGAAGCTGGACCAGTTCATCCCCTGGATGTGGAGGTAGCCCAGCCTGCCGCCCGAGTACTCGTCGGTGAGGCGCCGCCGGTCCGCCACCCACTCGCGGTACAGCGGCCAGAAGAGGCTTCCGGTGGGACGGATGATCACCTCACGCTCACGTCCGTTCGAGCCACGCACCGTGAGAATCGTCCGCTTGTCCACACGGTCTGCGAGCAAGGCGTAGAAGTTCCCATCTCCCACCGGTACGCCCTCCACCGCCGTGATCACTTCGCCCGACTCGAGCTTGCTGGTCTCACGGTCTGCTGGAGAATCGGGGACCACCCGCTCCACCCGCACGCCGTCCCCGACAGGATCGATCTCGATACCCAGAAGCCCCGTCCGTTCGCTCTGTGTCTCGGCTCGATCAGACCCGTACAGCCCGAGGTGGCTCGCGTTGAGCTCCCCCAGCATCATGTTGAACACGTCGCGGAAGTCGCGGTTGGTGGACGCCCGCTGCGCCCAACCCCAGTACTTCTCTCCCAGCGCTTCCCAATCGCTGCCGTGGAAGTCCGGATCGTAGAACCCGTCGCGCAGCACGCGCCACGCCTCGTGGAACACCTGGGCGCGCTCCTCCGGGAAGTTGATCTTCATCCGGGCCGAGAAGCCGATGTTGTCCTGCTTGCCCCCGTCGACCTTGACGCGCGCGAGCCGGCCGCGTGAGCGCAACATGAACAGGTACTTGCCGTCAGGGCCCAGTGACACGCCGCCGGGTGACTCACCGCCCGACGTCACCGCCTCGAGGTCGCTTCCGTCCCACTTGATCTTGAAGAGATCCTGGTCCGCTCCCGAGCTCGTCCGTCCGGACCGGTTGGTGACGAAGAAGAACGTCTCGCCGTCCTCGGAAATGGCGACATCGGACTCGTTGCCGGGTAGCGAGGTGACCTGCGCCAGGCGGTCGTGGATCCGCTCGAAGTCGATCCGGATCGGCTCCGGCTCGGACTCGCCGTTCTCGTCGTCGTCCCCGTTCTCGTTCTCTTCCTCCTCATCCTCGGCGAGCTTCCAGTCCTCGGAGGTCTTCTCCCAATCGGCCTTGCTGAGCCAGACGAACCAGACGTCCGCGTTGCCGTCGTTGCGAGAGGAGAGGAAGCCGAGCTTGGAGCCGTCCCTGCTCCACACCGCGTCGTAGTCGCCCTTCGGGTGTTGGCTCACGTTCACCGGCCCGACGGACCCGTCTGCCGCGTGGATGAACAGCTCCCCGTTGAAGTCGAGGTCATCCTGTGAGTATGCCAGCCAGCGGCTGTCGGGACTCCAGGCGACCCCACTGGGAGTGGACCAGCCCGTCACGAGCACGCGCTCGTTGCGCAGGCCGCCGTCGCGCAACTCGGCCACCACGAGCGTCCCGCGACCCCTGCTGAACGCCACCTTGCTGCCGTCCGGAGAGATGACCGGATCGTCCTCGTCCTCCGGTGTGTCCGTCAGTCGCACGACCCGATGCCTCAGGCTCTTGAACAGGTCGGACTCGTCCGGATCCGCAGACTCGAGCCGGTAGAGGTCGTACTGGCCCTCCCGATCCGAAGCGAACATCAGGGTCGAATCCGTCATCCACCAGATCGCCCAGTCGCGGTACGGATGCCGTGTGAGCCTCACCGTGCGGTCCTTGTCGGGGTCGGTCTCCCGCACGAAGATCTCGCCGCGCACCACGAACGCCACGTAGCTGCCGTCGGGAGATACCGCGTACTCCGACGCCTCGTCAGTGAACGTGCGTCGTTCCACCGGATCGAACCGGTCGTCGCCCGGCACCTGGATGGCGAGCCGGACCGGTGCGCCGGCGCCGGTCATCACGTAGATGTCGGTCTGACGCTCGAACGCGACGGCGCTGCCATCCGAGCTCACGCTCACCGTGCGGGGACCGTCGTCGGTGAACGTCGTGAGCTGCTCCGGTGTACCCGCGGCGCCGTCGTCCGCGACCGACAGGCGGTAGATGTTGTACGTGCCGCTCTGCTCACTGATGTAGAACAGCGTTCGCGGGCCACCCCAAACCGGCTCCATGTCGTTCCCGACGAAATCCGTCAGCTCCACATACTCCGCGCTCCGAGTGTCGAACAGCCAGACGTCCTTGTTGGCAGGTCCATCGTAGCTGCGACGGAACGGACTGTTGGATCCGAACGCAAAGGCGATGAACCGCCCGTCCGGCGACATGCGCGGCGTGTACCCCACCGCATCCAGCACACGGTCGGGCGTGCCGCCGCTCACCGACACCTGGTAGATCTCCCACTCGCGCTCCACCTGCCGATAGGTGCGGCGCGTCTCGAACAGGAGCTCGTCGTCCGGCGTCCAGTCGCTCAACCGGTCGGCGGTGGAGTGGTACGTGAGCCGCGCCGGAGCGCCTCCGTCGGCCGACATCACGAACAGGTCGTCGCTCCCGAAGCGGTCGCTCACGAAGGCGATCCGGGTTCCGTCGGGGCTCCACTGCGGACGGGACTCGTACGCCTCGTGAATGGTGAGCCGCATCGCGCGGCCGCCCACCACGGGCACCGACCAGATGTCACCCTGATAGGAGAAGGCGACCGTCTGTCCATCGGGGCTGATGGCCGGGTAACGGGCGAACGGCGGGTCGTCCTGGCCGGCTGCCGCGGAGGAGCAGAGAACGACCAGGCCAGTTGCCAGTGAGAGAACCGAAGGTGCACGCATGGTTGATTCCGTTTGGCTGCGAGTCGTAGTGCAGGGATGCGAGGCAGGTACAGCACGATCTCGTGCTAATAACAAACACTGCGAGTGGGGGGTTGCAAGTAGTGCCTTGTTCGGCCGCCAGGCCGGTCAGGCCAGCCTGGAAGAGGAGCGGAGCCCTACGATCTGTTCCGGCTCAGCCAGGTAACCAGCTCGTAGAGGTCGGATACGTCGGCCAAGGGCCGGGCGTCGCCGCTGGGCGACTCGTGCTTGCGGTTGACCCACACAACCGGCACGTCGAGCGCCACCGCGGGCTCGACGTCGTGGAAGTAGCTCTGTGCCGCGTGCAGCCAACCCGCGCCGCCGATCTCCTCTCGCGCCGCCAGAAAGTGGGGCGGCGCGGGTTTGTAGGAGCGCGCCTGCTCGGCGGTAACCAACAGGTCGAACTCGACGGTGAAGTGCTCCATCGTACCCGCCAGCAAGTCCGCGTCGATGTTGGAGAGGATACCGAGCCGGTAGCCGGCCGCGGAGAGCACCTCGAGTGCGCGGTTGGTATCCGGAAAGAGCGGCCAGCCGGGGAGGCTCGCCGGGAGAAACCCGGCTGAGTCCGGATCGAGCGGCCAACCCAGGCGCTCCGCCAGAGCCAGTGCCACCTGCTCCAGCACCTCCCGGTACGGGCGGTAGTCGCCAGCCTGGATCAGGGGCTCGACCTCGGCGTGCACCCGGAGAATCTCGTCGCGACCGAGCGTCACGCCGGCGGCCTCAGCCGCGGTGATGACCGCGGCGCTGATGCCGCGTTCCCAGTCTATTAGCGTGCCGTAACAATCGAACGTGATGATGTCGAACGCGGGCACCTACTTCTCGACCTTGGAGAACTCGTCGAGCATCTCCTCCACCGCGTCCCCATCGACCGGCTTCGAGTAGAGGAATCCCTGTCCCTCTTCGCAGCGCAGCAGCTTGAGGCTCTCGGACTGTTCCTCGGTCTCGACGCCTTCCGCGATCACGCGGATACCGAGATCGCGTGCGAGCTTGATGATCGCCTGGACCACGACCGACTTCTCGCCGGCCAGGCTCACCTTGCTGATGAACGAGCGGTCGATCTTGAGCGTGTCGATGTTGAACCGGTCGAGGTAGGCCAGCGACGAGTATCCGGTTCCAAAGTCGTCGATCTGCACCTGCACACCCAACTCCGAAAGGTCGCGGACCAAGCCCATGTTGCGGTCTGGGTCGTCCATCAGGACGGTCTCGGCGATCTCGAGCTTGAGTCTGCCGGGGTCGAGATTGGCATCCTTCAGCGCCTCGGCCACGCGATCAACCAGGTCGGTCTGCTGCAGTTGCTTCTCGGCGACGTTCACGCTCACGAACAGGTCGGGAGCGTCGGGAACGCGCTCGAGCCACTTGGCCATCTGCTTGCACGCCTCACGCAGCACCCAGAGGCCCAGCGGAACGATCAGTCCGGTCTCCTCGGCGATGGACATGAAGGCATCGGGGGAGACGAGCCCGTGCCCGGGGCGCTCCCACCGCACCAGAGCCTCGAAGCCGGAGATGCTCCCCCCGTCGAGCGACACGACCGGCTGGTAGACGAGGCGGAACTGGTCCTCCTCGAGCGCCAAGCGCAGGTCGTGCTCGAGCTCCAGCACCTCCATCGCTCGCGCGTGCATCTCCTTGTCGAACACCTCGAAGCGCGCGCGGCCCCTCGCCTTCGCACGGTACATGGCCGTGTCCGCATCGCGCAGCAGGTGCTCGGGCCCGTCGCCGCTCCCCGAGCTCAGGGCGATACCGATGCTCACCGTCGCGAACAGCTCGTGTGTGCCGAGCTTGAACGGGGTCTTGAGCTCCTCCTGGATACGTTCCGCCACCCGCGTTGGGTCGCTGGTCTCCTTGATGTCGTCCAGCAGAATACAGAACTCGTCACCCGCCAATCGGGCCACGACGTCACCGGGTCGCAGGCAGCGCTCGAGCCGCTCGGCGCATCCGATGAGCAACTGGTCGCCGGCGCTGTGGCCGAGGCTGTCGTTCACGACCTTGAACCGGTCCAGGTCCAGGAACAGCACTGAGAACTGGTAGCCGCGGCGCCGCTTGGCCCGCCGCACCGATCGCTCCAGGATGTTCGTGAAGAAGGCGCGGTTGGGAAGGCCGGTCAGGGGGTCGTAGAGCGCGTCCTGCGCCAGTTGCTCTTCCACCTGCTTGCGCGGCGTGATGTCCGTCAGTGAGCCGGCCATGCGGTGGGGACGCCCGTCCTCGTCGCGGGCGGCTACGCCGCGCACCAGCACCCAGAGATACTCTCCGCCGCGGTGGCGCACCCGGTGCTCGTTCTCGTAGTGCGTGCTGTGGCCGATGATGTGCGAATCCAGCTCGCCCTTCACCCGCTCCAGGTCCTCGGGGTGTACGCGCTCGAGCCATGCGTCGATGTGGTTCTCGACCTCTGGTTCCGCGTAACCCAGGATCTCCTTCCACCGCTGCGAGAAGTACGCCGTGCCCGAGTCGACGTCCCAGTCCCACAGACCGTCGTTGGTGCCCCGCGCCGCCAGCGCGTAGCGCTCCTCGCTCTCGCGAACCGCGCGTTCCGCCTCGCGGCGGGCCGTGATGTCCTCGCAGGTGGTGACGATGCTGAGGGGCCGGCCGCTGCCGTCCCTCAACACGTCCGACATCAGCTGCACCGGAAAGGTCGTGCCGTCCTCTCTGATGTTGATCGACTCCCGGCGCCAGCTGCCCATCTCGCCCAGCCTCTCCACCGTCAGCGGCTGCCGCGATTCGGAAGGGGCATAGATCCCCACGTCCTTTCCGATCAGCTCCTCGGCGGAGTATCCGTGCATCGCCGCATCCGCCGGGTTCACGTAGACGATCTTGCCCGCCACATCCGTCACCGTGACTCCCAACTGGATCGACTCGACCGCCATCTCGAGCCGTCGCACCACCTGCTGGACCTCGACGCGCTCGCTGGCAAACGCCTGGGTCACGCGCCGCTGCCGCGCGATTACGCGGTCCAGCACGTACACGGCGAGCAGGAGCGCCGTGGCCACCATCAGATCCCAGAGGTGGGAGTGCTGCGGCTCGGGGGCGGGGCCAAACGTCTCCGTGAGAACCGTGATCAGGTGCCCCACCGTGACGAGCGCTATCGTCCCAGCCAGGAAGCGCAGGCGCCGCTCTACCGGACGCACCGCCAGCACGACCGCCCAGCCGGCGGCCACCAGAAGCACGAGAATTGAGAGCACAACCAGAAGGTGCATATGAGCCCCGCACCAGGGTATACGCCAACGGCCCCCGGTGCCCAGAGTTCTCCTTGACGCGCCAAATTGTAATGCCAAAGCTAATTACGCAAAATCCGGCCGCCGTGAGGGATAGCACCAATCCCCGGCCGGATCTGCCCCCCAGGCTCCAGCAGCCGCCACATCCCGAACATTGGCCGAAGATTGGACCCCGGCCGCCGCGCTCGCTCCAGCGCCCTGGACCATCCCGGTCCGGCCGATATGATTCAGTTGAGCGCACAGGCCGCCGTTCTGGTGTTGTGTTTGGGATCGGGAAGAGGAGCGAATCATGGGCATCAGCATCACCTTCCTCGGACACGCAGGCTTCCTTCTGAGCGACGGGACGCACACCGTCGCGATCGACCCATTTCTCACGGACAACCCCGTCGCCACCATGAAGCCCGACGAGGTCGAGGTTCAGTCGATCGTCCTGACCCACGGCCACGCTGATCACCTGGGAGACACGGTCGCCATCGCCAAGGCGAACGACGCCACCGTCTTCGGCGCGTTCGAGATCGTCGAGTACATGGGCGAGCAGGAGATCAAGGGCGAGCCCGGGAACCCCGGCGGCAAGATCACCGCCGACTTCGGGTGGGTGGCTTTCACGCAGGCGTTCCACTCCTCCTCGTACAACGGCCGCTACATGGGCATGCCGTGCGGCGCGGTCGTGCACATGGGGGGAGTCACCGTGTACCACCTGGGCGACACGGGAATCTTCGGCGACATGAAGCTCCTTGGCGAGATCTACAAGCCGGACATCGCGCTCGTCCCGACCGGCGACCGCTTCACCATGGGACCGGAGCTCGCGACACGCGCTGTGGAGATGATCAAGCCCAAGGTGGCGATTCCGATGCACTACGGGACGTGGCCGCTCCTGCTGCCGGACGCCAGCGGGTTCGAGCCCAAGGGTGTCGAGGTCAAGGAAATGGTGCCGGGCGAGACCTGGCAGTTCAGCTAGTCATCTGCCTCGTTTAGCTTTCGCTCGTGCCTGACGTCCAGGAGCGCCTCAAGGCGGCGGTAGCCGACCGTTACCGCATCGAGCGTGAGCTCGGCAGCGGCGGCACCGCGACGGTCTATCTGGCGCGGGATCTCAAACACTCGCGCGACGTCGCCATCAAGGTGCTGCGGCCCGAGCTCGCCGCCGCGATCGGCCCCGAGCGGTTCCTCCAGGAGATCGAGATCGCGGCCCGGCTGCAGCACCCGCACATCCTCACACTGATCGACTCCGGCGAAGCGGACGGCCTGCTGTACTACGTGATGCCGTTCGTGGAGGGGGAGTCGCTGCGCGACTTGCTCAACCGCGAGCGGCAGCTGCCGCTCGACGAAGCGTGCCGCATAGCACGCGTGGTGGCCGAGGCACTGCAGTACGCGCATTCGGAGGGCTTCGTTCACCGCGACATCAAGCCCGAGAACATCATGCTGTCGCGGGGGCACCCCGTGGTCACCGACTTCGGGATCGCACGCGCGATGACCGCAGCCGGAGGCACCCGGCTCACTCAAACCGGGTTCGCCGCGGGCACGCCTGCCTACATGAGCCCCGAGCAGGCGAGCGCCGATCAGGAGCTGGACGGCCGCAGCGATATCTACGCGCTCGGCTGTGTGCTGTACGAGATGCTGGCGGGTGAGCCGCCGTTCACGGGGAACACGGCGCAGGCGATCCTCACGAAACACATGCTGGACCCTGCGCCCAGCGTGAGCCGGCTGCGGGACACGGTGCCGCGCGCGATGGACTCGATGATCACGCGAGCGATGGCCAAGTCGCCGGCCGACCGGTTCAGGACGGCTGGAGAGTTCGCGGAGTCCCTGAGAAAGGGCTCACCCGGGCCCCGCATGCGTGCGCCTCTGGTCGGATGGTTGGCGTCGGGCCGCCGCCTCGCGCTCACTACGCTGGCGGTCGTGCTCGTTGCCGCGGCCGCTCTCGTCACGTTCAGGTCCGGCATTCAGGGTGACCCAGTCCTCTCCGCCAATCGGATCGCGGTGATGCCGTTCACCGTGCGTGGAGGTGAGGACGTGTCCTACCTGCGCGGCGGGATGGTCGAGCTGCTGAGCGTGGCGCTCGATGGAGCAGGTGAGTTCCGCACCGTGGACCCCCACGTCCTGCTCAGCACGGTGGAGGTGGAGCAGACCGGAGAGCTGGGTCCGGCGCAGGGCGCTGCGGCAGCCACGCGCCTGGGCGCCGGGAGCTATGTGCTCGGGAGCGTGGTGCAAGCGGGTGACCGCCTGGAAGTGTCCGCATCGCTGTACCAGAACGGCGGCGGCGAGCCCATAAGGGCCAGCGCCGAGGCGCAGGACGAGACCGAGATCCCGGAAGTGGTGGACGACCTCGCTCGCCAGATCATCGCCGGGGTCTCGAGCGGAGCCGACCTGCGGCTCTCGCGACAGGCAGCGCTCATGACGCCGTCGTTCCGCGCGCTGAGGGCATATCTGGACGGTGAGCGCGCTTATCACGCACTCGAGTTCCAGGATGCCATCGCCGCCTTCCAACGCGCGATCGCCGAGGATTCGACCTTCGCGCTGGCCTACTACCGCCTGAGCCAGGCAGCGGTGTGGGCGGCTACCGATATCCAGCTCGGCAGCTGGGCGGCGGAGCGCGCCCTGGAGCTGTCGGACAGATTGTCCGAGCGTGAGCAACGCCTCCTGGAAGCCTGCCGGGCGCTCGAGCGCAACGACGGGCTCGAAGCCGAACGGCTGTATCGGTCGATCATCGCTACCTACCCCGGCGACCTGCAGGCCTGGTATTGGCTCGGCGAGACCCAGTTCCACTTCAACTTCCGCTCCGGGAAGCGCATCACGGAATCGCGGATGGCATTCGAGCGGGCGTCGTACCTCAGTCCGCGACAGATCGAGCCACTGATCCACTTCGCGCAGGTCGCGGCCATGCAGGGCCACGACCGAGAGGCGGATTCACTTGCCAGCCGCCTGCTCGAGCTGGACCCGGGGCCGTTCGCTGCAATCCCGATGCGTGCTCTCCGCGCCGTGCTGAACCGGGACAGCGCCGCGCTGCGGCAGGTGGAAGAGGAGCTCCGCTTCGCCGACGACGTAACGCGATTCCAGGCCGCGTGGACCATGTCGGTTGGGGTAGTGGACGTGGACGCGGCCGAGCGGCTCAACCGGTTCCTCGCTGCCGCGCCGAGCTCCGCGGAGGCCGAGGCCGGTGAGCGCTCGGCCCTCGCTCACGTCCTGCTCGCCAAGGGACAGCGAACATACTCGCGCTCCGAGGTCGGTCTGGTCCGGTCGCTGGATTACCCGACCGGGCTCAGCAATCATGCGCTCCTCTCGGTGCTGCCCTACGCCCCCGAGCAGCCGCTGGTGCTCCAGGCGCTGCGCGACGAGATGGAGAGTTGGGACGCTGCGGTGCCACCGCGGCAGACCATGTACTTCGTTCTTCCGGCGAGCGGAGAGTTCCCAACGACGCGGCTGTACCTGCTCGGGATCCTGTGCGCCCAGCTCGGTGACTCCTCCGAAGCGCTGCGGCACGCGGACGCACTCGAGCGAGCCTCGTCCGACGAACAGGGCACGACCCTGGGATCGGACCTGGCGCTGGGAGTGCGCGCCGAAGTGGCGCGCCTCGCCAGTGAGCCGGCCGTGGCGCTCGGACACCTGGAGCGGATTCGCGGACACATCAGCAGCTTCGCGTCCTATGCCTCGCCGTTCGCCGGGATGGCACGAGAGCGCTTCCTCCGCGCAGAGTTGCTCAGGCGGCTCGGGCGCGATCTCGAGGCGCTCAGCTGGTACGCCGCTATCGGAGACGGCGCCGCATATGATTTCGCTTACCTCGGGCCGGCCCAACTGGGACAGGCCGAGATACACTACGAACGTGGCAATCGGGAGCAGGCGCTCGAGCACTATCGGCGGTTCGTCGAACTGTGGAGCGACAGCGATCCCGAGTTCGAGCCCATGTTGAGCAATGCACGTGCGCGCATCGCGGAACTGGAAGGCGCGCCTTGAAAGGGGAGGTATTGATGTCGAGTCATTTGAGGGCGGGCGCAGCCTGCCTATTGCTTCTCACCGCGGCCTGCGTGGACACCGCTCTACGCAACGAAGTGGACACGTTCCTCGACGCCTATGAGCAGGAGTATCAGGATCTCTCCTACGCATGGAGCGAAGCTGAATGGGCCTCCAACACGCACATCGTGGAGGGCGACACCACCAACGCGGCGCGCACGCGCCGCACCCACGAGGCCTACGTCGAGTTCGTCGGCAGCGCGGAGAACATCGACCAGATCCGCTCGTACCTGGATCTGCGTGACCAGCTCACATCGCTGCAGGTCACACGGCTCGAGAAGATGCTGTACATGGCGGCGGAGGGGCCGCAGACGATCCCCGACCTGGTGACCGAGCGGATCGCGGCAGAGGCCGAGCAGGTGGAGAACCTGTTCGGATTCGAGTACCGCCTGCGGGGCCGGCCCATCACTCCCAACGAGATGGACCAGTTGCTGCGCACCGCCACCGACCTGTCGGAGCGGCGTGCCGTCTGGGAGGCGTCGAAGGAGGTCGGACCGGTGCTCAAGCCCGGCATCGTTCGGCTGCGCGACCTTCGCAACGAGACCGTTCGGGCCCTGGGGTATTCCGACTTCTTCGCCTATCAGGTTTCCGACTACGGCCTCAGCACCGACGAGATGCTCCGCCTCACCGACCAGCTGATCGCGCAACTCCGCCCACTGTACCGGGAACTACACACGTGGGCCCGCTACGAGCTGGCAGAGCGCTACGGCGCGCCGGTGCCCAACCTGATCCCCGCGGATTGGCTCCCCAACAGATGGGGCCAGGATTGGGGCGCGCTGATCGACGTCGAGGGCATCAACGTCGACTCGGCGCTCGGCTCTCAGTCGGCAGAGTGGGTGATGGAACAGGGTGAGCTGTTCTATCAGAGCCTCGGGTTCGACGCCCTGCCGGCCGTGTTCTGGGAGAAGTCATCGCTCTACCCGCTCGAGCCCGGCGCCGACTACAAGAAGAACACTCACGCCTCGGCGTGGCACATGGACGTGGACACCGACGTCCGCTCGCTGATGAGCGTGGCGCCCGACCCCTACTGGTACGAGACGGTGCACCACGAGCTGGGGCACGTCTATTACTTCATGGCCTACAGCAACCCCGACGTGCCGCTCGTGCTGCGTGACGGCGCCAACCGGGCGTACCACGAGGCCATCGGCTCGATGATCGGCCTTGCCGCCTCCCAGCGGCAGTTCTTGGTGAACAGGGGGCTCGCGCCGGCGGACGCCGAAGTGGACCAGATCCAGCAGCTCCTCAAGGAGGCCCTGAACCACGTCGTGTTCATTCCCTGGGGAGCCGGTGTGATGACGCGGTTCGAGCGGACTCTGTACGCCGACGAGCTTCCGCCCGAGGTGTTCAACGCCACTTGGTGGGACCTGAAGCGGCGCTATCAGGGCATCGTGCCACCGGGGCGCCGCGGCGAACAGTTCGCCGACGCCATAACCAAGACCCACATCAACGACGACGCGGCTCAGTACTACGACTACGCGCTCTCCGAGGCGCTGCTGTTCCAGCTGCACGACCACATTGCGCGGGAGATCCTGGAGCAGGATCCGCACGATACCGACTACTACGGCAGCACGGGTGTCGGCGACTTCCTGGAGGGCCTTATGGCTCCGGGCGCGAGCCGCCCGTGGCAGGAAGTCCTGGAGAGGACGACGGGGCGTGCGCTCGATGCGCAGGCCATGGTCGACTACTTCCAGCCGCTCTACGAATGGCTGGTGGAGCAGAACCAGGGCCGCACACACACTCTGCCGGACCTGTAGGCCGGCGACTCCACCGCTCCGTCCGGCGCTCGAGCGCGCTGGACGGAGCGCGTGACCCACTATGGCAGATCTCCCAGTAGTCCACCACGAGGATTACGAGGTCGACATCGGCGCGCACGTATTTCCGACGCGCAAGTACCGCCTCGTGCTGGGCCGGCTGCTGAGCGAAGGGACCATCACGGAGAGTCAGATCCGGAGGCCGGAGCCGGTGACCGACGAAGACGTCGCGCTGGTCCACACTCCCGAGTACGTCGACAAGATCAACAACGACACGCTATCCGTGCCGGAGCAGATGCTCCTGGAGGTGCCGTTCTCGCGCGAGCTGCGTGACGGCATGTGGCTCTGCGCGGGCGGCTCGCTGCTCGCGGGTGGGCTCGCGTTGGAACATGGTGTGAGCGTCCACCTGGGAGGCGGCTTTCACCACGCCTATCCGGATCACGGCGAGGGCTTCTGTCTGATCAACGACGTGGCGGTCGCACTCGGGATGCTGCGCCGCGACGGTGCGATCGGGCGCGCGGCGGTGGTCGATCTCGACGTGCACCACGGGAACGGCACGGCGGCCATCTTCGCCCACGAGCCCGACGTGTTCACGTTTTCCATGCACCAGCAGCACAACTACCCCGCGTGGAAGCCGCCCTCGGACCTGGATCTCGGGCTGGAGGATCGCACCGACGACGCAACGTACCTGGCCGCGCTGGGACATCATCTGCCCCAGATCCTGGAGCGCCACAGGCCCGACCTCGTGTTCTACCTGGCGGGTGCCGACCCCTACGAGCACGACCAGCTCGGCGGGCTCAGCCTCACGCTCGACGGCCTGCGGCGGCGTGACGAGTTGGTGTTCCGCTCGAGCGCCGAAGCTGGTGTACCGGTAGCCGTGGCGCTCGCGGGCGGCTACGCCATCCAGCCTGACGACACCGTCGACATCCACTGCAACACGGTGAGGGAGGCGGGGCGGAGGATGGCGGCGCGCTGACTTGACCACGAAAAAGGGGCGCGACATCAGCCGCGCCCCTCTCGTTTCCCCACCGCCGTCGAGCCGACCCGCTACGTCCCCGCCCTCGAGGCCCGCTCCAGATACAGAATGATCTCCTGCACCTGGCTCTGCGGCGGGGAGCGGCGCAGCATGCGCACCGAGTGCTCCCGCATGCGGATCACCACGGCCGGCCAGTCGCTGGCGGTGTGTTGCCGCGGGTCGGGCAGCTCGTGGCAGCGGCTGCACTCCGTCATGTATAGCTGGCGGCCCTGGCCCGAAGGCAGCTCGGCCCGGCTCACCTGCAGCGCGTTGTCCAGCAGATAGCGCATCAGGACCACGCGCTCACCCGCCGTGGGAATCGGCACGGCGTACTTGGGATCCAGCCCGTCGATCCGCATCCACATCCGTCGCAGCACCACCGGCCAATCAGTGGCCGAATGGGTCTGCGGACCAGGCAGCGCATGGCACGCCGTGCAGTACTGACGCAGATGCTGGGCACCCTCCGACTCGGGATCCGGCAGATCGCCGGGCCCCATCCCGGGCTGCGGCAACCCGACCATCGCCGACGCCAGGATCAGGTCGATCGCCCCTGCCGGCTCGCCACCCTGCTCGCCGTCGTCCTGCGCCGGCGGGGCCTGGGTGCACGCAGCCAGAGCCGCCAGCAGAACCGCGCCAAACCAGATACGCCCATCACGCCGAGTCAATCGCATCACGTTCCTCTCCAGTAGTTCCGATCCTCCACCCTAGAATACATCCAGCCCTAATGAACACCAGGGGCCGGCTACTGCGAGCCGCCCTCCACACTCGTGAGCTCCATGCTGGCCATCCCGCCACCGGCGGCGGCGGGGAGCTTCGATTCGCCGCGCACCACGTGGTGGGGAGCGTCCATCATGACCTTGAGCGTACCGGTGCCGGCCTCGCTGTCGTCGAGCGGCGTCACCTCGACCACGAACACCTCGAAGCTGCCGGCGGCACACTCAGCAGTCTCGGTGCCGGTGACCTCGAGCATCATGGGACGGACCTGGCCACTCATGAGATCCAGCACCCGGTAGGTAGCCTCGTATCCGACCTCGAGCGGCAACGCGGCGATGGTCGCCTCCACCCCGGGTCCGCCACCGAGGATCGGGGCTTCCAGGTCCACACTCACCGGGATCGTCCGGCCGGGCGCCCGAATCTCGCCCGACACGTTGTTGTCGCTATAGACGATCTCGACGGTTGCGCCGCCCCCGACGCCGCGGCGGATGGGACGCAGCGTGGCGTGGTTCATGTCCAGAGTGTCCACGGAAGTACCCATCGGCAGCATGGATGTCTCCACCACGCGCCAGACCGTTTCACCCTCGAGAGTCGCGGTCTCGAACCGGCGGGTTATCTCGCCCGTCATTTCCTGTCCCATCAACTGTGCGACGATCTGATACTGCAGTGTTGCGGGCTCGAGCAGGCTGCCGTCGGCTTCGGGCAGCGGCGCCGTAGCGGCGTCCGCCATCATGGCCGGCGCTTCCTCCACGACCACGCTGCTCACGGGAACCATGAGCGCCGCGAACTTCGCCGCGATGTCGTCCGGCATGTCCTCCTGGAAACGCCCGCCGAGGTGCTTCGCGAAGAACTTCTCCATCGCCACGGCCACTGCCAGGCGGTTCTCGCGACCGGCGAAACCGTGGCCCTCGTCCGGCGCAAGCATGTACTCGACGTCGCGCCCGAGGTCACGCAGCGCGACCACTATCTGCTCCGACTCCCGCTTGTTCACGCGTGGATCGTTGGCGCCCTGGATCACCAGGAGCGGTGCCGTGATCTGCTCGGCGGAAAAGAGCGGAGACTGCGCGACCAGCCGCTCGTAGTCCACCGGATCGTTCTGGTCGCCGAGCCGCACGTCGAACATCGCCTTGATGGGCGCCCAGTACGCCGGTATCGAGTTGAGCAGGGTGATCAGGTTGGACGGACCCACGTACGAAATACCCGCCGCGTACAGGTCCGGCGTGAACGCGACGCCCGCGAGCGTTGCGTACCCGCCGTACGAGCCGCCGAAGATGCCCACTCCGTCCGGGTCGGCGATGCCCTCGTCTATGAGGTACTTCACACCGTCGGTGATGTCGTGTTGCATCGCGCCGGTGCCCCACTCCTTGTTGCCGGCGTTCAGGAACGCCTTCCCGTAGCCCGTGGAGCCGCGGAAGTTGGGCTGCAGCACGGCGTAGCCGCGATTGGAGAGGAACTGCGTGTAGGGGTCGTAACCCCACATGTCCCGCGCCCACGGTCCGCCGTGCGGCAGAATGACCACGGGCACGCGATCGCCCTCTTCAACCCCCTTCGGAACCGTGAGGTACGCGGGGATCTCCAGGCCGTCCCGAGCCATGTAGCGCACCGGCCGCATGAAGGCCAAGTCCTCGCTGGGCAGGCTGGGTCGCGAGCTGTACAGGAACTCCACCCGCTCGGTGTCGCGGTTGTAGAGGTATGCGGATCCCGGATCGACGTCCCGGGACACCCGCACGATCGTGAGCACTTCATCCTCGGTGGATGACCCGAAGGAGATCTCGCCCTCGGGAAGCTGCTGCTTCAGAATCTCGATGTCGCGCGCCACGCGCTCTGTCTTGGGATAGATCCGCAGCCTATCGCCCACGTAGAACGTGGCCACGATCTCATCGGTCACGTCCGAGAACGCCGCACCGCCGAAGTCCACCTGGTTCTCCGGGTCGGACTCGATGAACTCGGTCGCGCCGGTCGCCGGATCGAACAGGACGAGTCGCGTGATGTCCGCCTCGTCGCCCTTGTTGGTGATCATGTAGACGTGCTTGCCGTTCTTGTGGAACCGAACCGGCCCGCACGACTCCTCGTTGCTGCAGCGGTAGACCTCCGTGAGGGCGCCCTCATCCACGCGCAGGATCACCGTGTTCCCTTCAGCGTCGATCTTCACGCCGAGCCGGACGTTCCCCTCGAGGTCGGTCTGCCACCCGGCGAGGTTCTCGTGGTTCTCGATGACGAGCTCGCGCTCTCCCGAATCGATGTCCACGCGGTGCACATCGTGGACCGCGGGATCACGGTCGTTGAGCCCCACCAGAATCTGGCGCGGTGTCGCCTCGGGCACCGAGATGATCCTGGCCTGCACGCCCTCGTACGGGGTGAGGTCCAGCGCCGGCGGAACACCCGTCTCCGGATCGGCCTCGGCCCGCGGGTCGATCGCGTAGACATGGCGGTTCTCGTCGCCCCCCTTGTCCTGCACGTACAGCAGGTAGCGGCTGTCCTGGCTCCAGAAGTAGCCGAAAACCGGCCGCGTCGTGTCGGCGCTCATCGGGCGTGCATCCTCGAACGCGTCGCGGATCCCCTTCACCCATATGTTCATCACGCCCTTGTACTGCTTGCGGAACGAGATGAACTCTCCGTTGGGCGAGATCTGGGCGCCCGAGATCTCCGGATCGCCGAAGAACAGCTCCCTGTCGATCAGCGGGGGAAGCTGGCTGAGGTAGTCGCTCTGCTGCTGGGCTGCCGCCGGAGCGGCCAGCACCAGGATGCACAGCGCCGCGAGGAGTGACGGGACGCGCTTCATGGAACCTCCTACGACTAGCGTATCGGGGTCTGGAGACCCTCGAAAGAGAGTGCTGATGTCAGAGGGTGGAAGATCACGGGATGCACCGGCCGGAGCAAGCTCGGTGCGCGCCGCGAGAGACGGACCGGCTACGGGGCCACCGGGTCCTTCTCGACGAGCTCCACGATGATCCCGCGGGCGATGTCGGAATCGAGCGCGAGCTCCGTCTCGCCGATCCGCACCACGCACGCCGGCTGCTGCTGAATCACCGTCAATTCGGCCCCCGGAACAAGCCCGAAAACGGCCAGGGAGCTGCGTCGCGAGGTGCTCCCGCCGCCGAGGCAGAGCACCGATGCCTTCTGGCCGCCCTTGAGCTCCTTCACCGACGTCACCGCGTCGGGCAGGGCTCCCTCCGCCTTCTGCTGCTTGCCGAACAGCCGGCCCAGCCAGGTCACGGCCTGCGGGGTTTCGGGGAACTCGTACTGGCAGCTGGGGCAGCGGATCAGCGCGCACCACGGCCCCATGGGACAGCCGTGGGTGCACAGCGTGTCCGCCTTCTCGAACTCGAACCCGCAGAACGGGCAGGTCAGATATTCAGCCATTGCCCCACGTGGTTGATCACGCCGCCCACGAAAAACGCGAACGGGAATATGAACGCCGCCATGCTCAACGCGATCTTCATGCCGTGCTCCCTGGCGATCATCAGGAAGTTGGCGATGCAAGGCATGAACAGAGTGATGGTGACCATAGCCACGAGGATCTGGTGCGGCGACAACACGGCGTCGGCCCCCGTGGCGGCGTCCAGTATGTACACCGCGCCGAAGTCGCGCCGCATGAATCCGATAAGGAATGCGTTGGCCATCTCCTTCGGGAGCCCCAGCCACCCGGTCACGAGAGGCTCCAGCGCGACCGCAATTCCGTTCAGCGCCCCCATCGCGTCCAGCAGGAACAGGATCGCCGTGCCCAGCACGAAGAGCGGGATGACCTCCTTGAGATACCAGTTCAGGCGGCTCACCGTCTTGACCAGCACGTTGGACGCCTGCGGCTTCCGCATCGGCGGTATCTCGAGGATGAAGTCGCTGGTCTCCCCGCCCACTACGCGCGCAGTCAGCCACCCTACCGTCAGCATCACGCCGATCACCACACCGAGCCAAACTAGTGCGCTCGGGCCGGCGAGCGTGGCCATCAGGGCAAGCAGCACGCCGAGCTGCGCCGAGCACGGTACGGCCAGCGCCAGGAGCATGGTCGTGACGATTCGCTCCTTGCGGGTCTCCAGGATCCGCGTGGTCATGGTGGCCATCGTGTCGCATCCCAGCCCCAGGACCATCGGGAGCACCGCTTTGCCGTTGAGGCCCATGAAGCGGAACACGCGGTGCACCATGATCGCCATGCGCGAGAAGTAGCCGGAGTCCTCCAGGATGCTGAACAC
>Ga0255055_10000429_pt1 | contig 32680 bp, 28 predicted proteins | sample JV7_2_27_MG_FD_188633 | JGI IMG/M metagenome (GOLD analysis project Ga0255055, IMG submission 188633) | Seawater microbial communities from Jervis Inlet, British Columbia, Canada - JV7_2_27 | ecosystem: Environmental > Aquatic > Marine > Inlet | place: Canada: British Columbia | collected...
ACACCGAAGTAGCCCTCGGTGCCGGGCAGCACCACGCTCTCGACCGCGTCGCGGAAGGCCTGGCCCTCCGGGGTCACGACGACCAGCTCGAGGGCCACGGCTAGGCCATCCCCTTGGCTTTCTCGATCACGTCCTCGATGGCCCCGACCATGTAGAAGGCCTGCTCGGGCAGGTCATCGTGCTTGCCCTCCAGAACCTCCTTGAATCCGCGGATGTTGTCGTCGAGCCGCACGTAGGCGCCGGAGGTTCCCGTGAACTGCTCGGCCACGTGGAAGGGCTGGGAGAGGAAGCGCTCCAGCTTGCGGGCCCGGGACACGGTGATCTTGTCCTCCTCGGAGAGCTCGTCCATGCCGAGGATGGCGATGATGTCCTGGAGATCCTTGTACTTCTGGAGCACCTGCTGGACGCCCCGGGCCACCTGGTAGTGCTCGTCCCCCACCACCTGGGGATCGAGGATGCGGCTGGTGGAGTCGAGGGGATCCACCGCCGGGTAGATGCCCAGCTCGGAGATCCGCCGCGAGAGCACCGTGGTCGCGTCCAGGTGGGTGAAGGCCGTGGCCGGCGCCGGGTCGGTGAGGTCGTCAGCGGGGACGTAGATCGCCTGCACCGAGGTGATGGAGCCCTTGGTGGTGGAGGTGATGCGCTCCTGTAGCTCGCCCATGTCGGTGCCCAGGGTCGGCTGGTAGCCCACCGCGGAGGGGATGCGGCCGAGCAGCGCCGACACCTCGGAGCCCGCCTGAGTGAAGCGGAAGATGTTGTCGATGAAGAGGAGCACGTCCTTGCCCTCCTCGTCGCGGAAGTACTCGGCGCAGGTGAGCGCGGAGAGACCGACCCGCGCACGCGCGCCGGGCGGCTCGTTCATCTGCCCGTAGACCAGGGCCGCCTTGTCGAGAACGCTGGTCCCGTCGGCGAGCTTCGTCTCCATCATCTCGTTCCAGAGGTCGTTGCCCTCGCGGGTGCGCTCACCGACGCCGCCGAAGACCGAATAGCCGGCGTGCTCCTTGGCGATGTTGTTGATGAGCTCCATCAGCACCACCGTCTTGCCGACCCCGGCGCCTCCAAACAGGCCCACCTTGCCGCCCTTCGGGTAGGGCGCGATCAAATCCACCACCTTGATGCCGGTCTCGAGCATCTCGATGGTGGTCGACTGATCGACGAACTCGGGAGCCGGCCGATGGATGGGAAGGCTGATGTCGCTTCCGATCGGGCCGCGTTCGTCCACCGGCTCCCCGATCACGTTCATGATGCGTCCCAGCGTCTTGGGGCCGACCGGCACCCGGATCACGTCGCCGGTGTTGACGACCTTCTGATGGCGGGTGAGGCCGTCGCTGGTGTCCATGGCGATGCAGCGCACCGTGTTCTCGCCCAGGTGCAGTGCCACCTCGATCACGAGATTGTCCTCGCGCTCATCGATGGCGGGGTTGGTGGTGCGAAGCGCCGTGTAGATCTCGGGCAGGTTGCCGGGCGGGAACTCCACGTCCACGACCGGACCCGTTACCTGCGTGATCTTGCCTTCCGCTGCCATGGTGTCTTCTCCGATGGAATGATCATTCGAGCGCCTGGGCGCCGGTCACGATCTCGACCAGCTCCTTGGTGATGGCGGCCTGGCGCGCGCGGTTGAACTGGAGGGTGAGGCTGCTGATGAGCTCCTCGGTGTTTCGCGTGGCCGACTCCATGGCCGTCATACGGGCGGCGTGTTCGCCAGCCTGGCTCTCCAGCAGCACGCGGTAGATGTTGAATTCCAGGGCGTTGGGGATGAGCACCGAGTAGACGGTCTGGGCGTCGGGCTCGATCTTGAAGGGGATCGCCCCCTCCACGTCCCCCTCCACCTGCTCGGGCACCAGGGGAAGAGCGGTGACGTCCCGCGGCACCTGGCTGAGCGCCGAGACGAACTCATTGAAGACCAACACCACTTCGTCGACCTCGCCGGCGATGAAGCGCTTCGAGACGTGCTCGGCGATCTCCGCGGCGTGGCGATACTCCACCGTCCCGCGGTCGGTCCAGGTGTGAGCGATCTGGCTGGCGCGTCGTCTGCGGAAGTAGTCCACCGCCTTGCGGCCCACCAGCGCGAGCGAGACCGACTCGAAGCGGGGCTCTCGCTCCGCGAGGAGCGCCTCGGCCCGCTTCATGGCATTCGCGTTGAAGGCTCCGCAAAGACCGCGGTCGGAGGTGACGATCACCACCTCGAGCGCCCGGCGCTGCTCGCGCTGTTCGAGCAACGGGTGCTCCGCCTCGAGGGCGCGGCGCCCGATCTCCTCGAGGGTGGCGTACATCCGCTCGGCATAGGGGCGAGCCGCGATGATCGCGTCCTGGGCCCGCCGCAGCTTGGCGGCTGCCACCATGCGCATGGCACTGGTGATCTGCTGCGTCTTCTGGACGCTGGTGATGCGCCGCCGGATGTCTCTCAGAGTGGGCACGTCGGGTTCCTTGCAGTCAGGCCGCTTCGCTCTCTGCCTTCTTGGTGGGCTCGAAGACGTCGGCGAAGTCGTCGAGAGCGGCGGCCAACTTGGCGGCCAGCTCGTCGGGGAGCTCGGCGGTGTCGCGAATCTGCTCGAGGATGTCGGCATGTCGGCTGCGGATGTAGCCGAGCATCTCCTCCTCGTAGCGAGCCAGATCCGAAACCTCGTAGCCTCGCACCCAGGAGTCGCGGCCCTCGGGCGGCGTCGCCGTGAAGATCGAGACCACCTGCTCCTGCATCGGCATCGGCCGGTACTGGCCCTGCTTCAGCATCTCGGTCTGTCGCTCACCGTTCGCGAGCTGCTCCTGAGTCGCCTTGTCGAGGTCACTTCCGAACTGGGAGAAGGCCGCCATCTCCCGGTACTGGGCCAGGTTGAGCTTCAGCGTGCCGGCGACCTTCCGGGTGGCCTTGGTCTGGGCATTGCCGCCCACCCGCGAAACCGAGATGCCCACGTTCACCGCCGGCCGGACCCCCGAGTTGAAGAGATCCGTCTCCAGGAAGATCTGGCCGTCGGTGATGGAGATGACGTTGGTGGGGATGTAGGCCGAGACGTCACCGGCCTGGGTCTCGATGATGGGAAGCGCGGTCAGGCTGCCACCTCCCTCGTCGTCGTTGAGCTTGGCCGCGCGCTCCAGCAGTCGCGAGTGCAGGTAGAAGACGTCGCCCGGGTAGGCCTCGCGCCCCGGCGGCCGGCGCAGCAGCAGCGAGAGCTGCCGGTAGGCCTGCGCGTGCTTGGAGAGATCGTCGTAGATGATGACGGCGTGCTTGCCGTTGTCCCGGAACCACTCGCCCATGGTGCAGCCGGTGTAGGGCGAGATGAACTGGAGCGGCGCAGGCTCGCTGGCGGTGGCGGCCACCACGATCGTGTAGTCCATGGCGCCGTGCTGCCGGAGCTTCTCCACCACCTGGGCCACCGTGGACTGCTTCTGGCCGGTGGCCACGTAGACGCAGAAGACATCCGTCTGCTTCTGGTTGATGATGGTATCGATGGCGATGGCGGTCTTTCCGGTCTGGCGATCGCCGATGATGAGCTCCCGCTGGCCGCGCCCGATCGGCGTCATCGCGTCGATGGCCTTGATGCCGGTCTGCAGGGACTGGTAGACGGACCTGCGCTTCACGATGCCGGGGGCCTTCAGCTCGACGCGGCGCGTCTCGGTGGTGTCGACGGGGCCCTGGCCGTCGATGGGGTTGCCGAGCGCATCCACCACGCGGCCCAGCATGGCCTCGCCGACGGGCACCTCGATGATGCGGTTGGTCCGCCGCACCAGGTCACCCTCGCGGACGTGGAAGGCCTCGCCCATCACCGCGATGCCGACGTTGTCCTCCTCGAGGTTCAGCACCATCCCCTGCACATTCCCGGGGAACTCGACGAGCTCTCCGGCCATGGCGGACTCGAGGCCATAGACGCGCGCGATGCCGTCGCCAAACGAGAGCACGGTGCCGGTCTCGGCGACGTCGATCTCGCGACCGTACTCCTTGATCTCGCGCTTCAGGATGTCGGTGATCTCACCGGGCTTGATCTTCATTCTCTCCGATCCTTCGTTCGCGTGCGCTTGGCTGGGCGCGGCCCGTGGTGGGGATCTGCTCACCTGCGGCTCGCCGCGCGCGGGTTTCTACCTCGTCAGATTCGCGCGCAGCTGGCGCAGCTGCGTTCGCAGACTTCCGTCGAAGACCAGGTCGCCGACCTTGGCGATGACGCCGCCGAGCAGACTCGGGTCGACCCGGACCGAGACTTCTACCTCGCCGCCAGTGCGGGTGGAAAGCGCCCGGCGGAGCCGCTCCAGCTGAGCGTCCCGCAGCGGGCCGGCCGAGACGACCTCGGCGCGCCGGCGCCCGGCGTCCTCGTTGACCAGCCGCTCGAACTCCTCGTGGATGGCCGGGAAATCGACCAGCCGACGTTGGTCGATCAACAATGAGAAGAAGCTCCGCACCGTCGGGCTGGCGCCGATCCGGTCGGTCACGCCATCTAGCACTGCCCGGCGCTGGGCCACCGGGTGGAGCGGGCGGAAGAGCACGCGGTGGAGCTCCGGGTTCCCCTCGAGGAGATCTCCCATGCTGGTGAGCTCGCCCACGACTTCCGCGACCTTTCCCGCCTCTTTCGAGAGCTCGAAGAGGGCCTTTGCGTAGCGTCGCGCCGCCGCGCCGCCCGCCATCAGTGCAGCCCTCCCTGGCTCCCGGCCGAGGGCGGGGGCCCACCACCGGCTCCGATCTCCGCCACGAACTCGTCCACCAGGCGGTCGCGATCCCCGTCGGTCACCTGATCCTGGAGCAGCTTGCCGGCCAGCTCGACGGAGAGGTCGGCGGCCTCGTCGCGCAGCGCCTGCTTTGCCCGCTCCACCTCGCGATCGACGCCGCTCGCCGCGTCGCGCTTGATGCGCTCAGCCGTAGCGCGGGCATCCTCGAGAATCTGCAACCGCTCCTGCTCCGCCCGCTCGCGGGCCATCTGGTGCAGTTCCTCGATCTCGACATCGAGCTTCGCGGCCCTCTGCGTCCACTCGGCAAGCCGGCCCTCGGCGTCCTTCAGCAGCTGCTCGGAGCTGGCCAGATTGGCCTGGATGCGCTGCCGCCGCTCGCTCAGGTAGTTGAGCACCGGCTTGCGACCCAAGTAGACGAGCACGCCCAGCAGGAGGAGGAGATTCCCCGCCTCCCAGACGAAATCCATCAGACCCCCGCCTTCTTCCGAGGCCGCCGCGGGCGATGCCGCCAGGAGAAGCAAGAGCACGGGGAGTAACACGTGGCTGGTCATCGGAGGCTCCTCCCCAGCACGCGGGTGGCAGCTTCCCGCGCCAGCTCTTCCGCCTGCTCGCGCAGCTGGGAGCGGGCATCCACCAGCGCTCCGGCCACCTCCTCGCGCGCGCGGTTGATCTCCGCCTCCGCCTCGCTTCGCACGCTCCCGGTCAGCTGGGCCTGCTCGCGGCGCGCCTCCTCCAGCGCTTGCTTGCGGCCGCTCTCCGCCTCCTCGCGGGCACTCCGCACCGCGCTCCGGTAGCGGCCGAGCGTCGCTTCCGCCTCGGCACCGACCTCGTCGGCCCGCTTGCGCGCCCCCTCGATGCGCGCATCGCGCTCGTCCAGAACCCGAAAGACGGGTTGGAAGAGCAGCTTGTTCACCGGAAAGACCAGCAGGACGAAGAGGACGATCAGGTAGAAGATGCGCTCGTCGGGAAAGATCTCGAGAGTCTCCGCAGCCGCGTGCGCGGGAAGCGCGCAGAGCAACCCGATGGCCAGGGCGGGGAGAGTCTTCGCGGTCGAGGAAGCGCTGTGCCGATCCATACTCTGCCTGAACCCTGCCTGAACTCCGATCCCTGCTGGCTCGAGCTGCTCGGCGCGGGGATGAACCTCGAGGGACAAGACGAACGGCGGACCGGATCGATCCGCCGGTGACTGGGCGGCGCCAATAGTTACAAAAAACGCACGAAGATCAAGATGATTCGGCGCGCTCGGCGGCTCCCGGGACGGTTTCGCAACGCCCTTCCAGGATGCCTCCCTCCTCAACCGTCAGGCGCGGGCAGCGGAGCGATCCCACCACGCGAGCGGTCTTGCGGAGTTCCACGCGCTGCCGGGCGTGGATTTCCCCTTCGAGTTCGCCCGCGACGATCAGTTCGTCGACCTCGATCCGCGCGCGCACGCGGGCGCCTTCACCGATCACCAGGCATCCCTCCGCCACGACGTCTCCACAGAGCTTCCCGTCGACCCGGGCGGCGCCGCGGAAGGAGAGGAGGCCCTCGAACTCCGTCCCCGAGGCGAGGACGGTCGGGATCTGACCGTCAGTCACGGAGCGCCCTCGAGGATCGCGCGACTGATGCGATGGAGGTCCTCGGGACCGTAGAACTCGATCTCGATCTTGCCGCGTCCCGCGGCGCTGGTGATCCTGACCTTGGTCTGGAGCTGATCGCGAAGCCTGTCGACCAACTGCCGGAGGTTGGGATCCACCGCATCGCCGGCGGCCCTGGGGCGCCGGCGCGTGGGCGTGCGCGTCCCGGTGAGAGAGCGAGCCAGCTCTTCGGCGACCCGGACCGAGAGCTGGTTCGCCACGATCCGGTCGCGCAGGTGGCGGCGGCGCTCTGGGTTGTCGATCTGGAGCAGCGCCTTGGCGTGACCGGCACTGAGCACGCCGGTTTCCACGTCCTGCTGGAGCTCGCGGGGGAGCTCGAGCAGCCGCAGGTGATTGGCGATCGTCGAGCGGTCGAGGCCGACCCGTTCGCCTACCTCTTCCTGGGTGGCACCGCCGTCGGTGAGGGCGCGGAAGGCGAGGGCCAGCTCGATCGGATTCAGGTCGTGACGCTGTACGTTCTCGACCAGGGCCATCTCGAGGCGCTCGCGGGATGCGACGTCCTTGACCATTGCCGGGATCGTCGTGAGCCCGGCCAGCCTGGCCGCGCGCCAGCGGCGCTCCCCCACCACCAGCTCGTAGCCGTCGTCCGCCTCCCGCACGACGACCGGGTGCAGGAGACCGTGACGCACGATCGAGTCGGCCAAGCCCGCCAGCTCATCGGCGCTGAAGTCCCGACGCGGCTGCTGTGGGTTGGGCCGGATCCGATCTACCGAGATCTGTGTATACGGGCCGCGGGGCTCCGGCGCCGGGCCGGAATCCGCGCGCAGCGCTCCGGTCGCCACCGACGGTGCAGGAATCAACGCCCCGAGTCCTCGACCGAGTGCGTTACGACGTGTGGCCATCCACTTGTCCTCCCTCTTCATCCTCGCCCGCCTTTCGAATCGGCAGCAGCGGCGGCTTTCGCGTCGGCTCAGCGTCTCCGCAGCGTCGCAGCAGCTCCTCGGCGAGGCACAGGTAGCTGTGCGCTCCCTTCGAGTGTATGTCGTAGAGCAGGATCGGCTTGCCGTGACTGGGCGCCTCGCTGAGCCGCACGTTGCGGGGAATCGCGGTGTCAAAGACGCGATCGCCGAAGTGCTTCCGGACCTCGCTCTCCACCTGACGGCAGAGATTTGCTCGTCGGTCCATCATCGTGAGCACGATGCCCTCGACCTCGAGCCGCGGGTTCAACCCCTGCCGGACACGCTCGATCGTGTCGAGAAGGCGCGCGAGCCCCTCCAGTGCGTAGTACTCGCACTGCAGCGGGATCATCACCGCGTCCGCCGCCGTGAGCGCGTTCAGGGTGAGCAACCCGAGCGAGGGCGGGCAGTCGATCACGATGTAGTCGTAGGCGTGGACGACGGGCTCGAGCGCCCTGCGCATGCGGCTCTCTCGATCCTCCATGGTGACGAGCTCGATCTCCGCCCCCACCAGGTCCGGGCCCGACGGCACCAGGTGGAGGTAAGAGAGTGCGGTGGGGCGGATGACCTCGAGGATGACGCATTCGTCCAGGAGCGCGTCATAGAGCTGAGGCTCGGGCGCGATGACCCCGTGCGCACTGCTCGCGTTGGCCTGCGGATCGAGATCCACGAGCAGCGTGGCTCGCTCGGCCGCGGCCAGAGAAGCGCTCAGGTTGACCGCCGTCGTCGTCTTCCCGACACCCCCCTTCTGGTTGACGAGGGCAAGGATCCGGCCGCGCTGCGCCTCCGATCTTGCGACGTACGAGTTAATGAAAGAACCCCCCGGGGGACAACCTCTCTTCCCCACAAGTACCACACAGCGACCACCAACTTCAAGCGTTCCACGTGAAACACGCCCACGGGAGCAGAACCGGGGACGTTGTTGAACGTTCAACTTCTTCGGCGGTCAGCGGGGACGTTGTTGAACGTTCAACTTTTTGGAGCACTCACGAACCTAAAGTTGAACGTTCAACAACGTCCCCGCTGACCCGCTTTGCGAGCCAGAGGGCTCGGCGGGCGCCGCCCAGCGGCACCACGTAATGGGAGACCGAAGCCTCGCCGACTCCCTCGATCGACCCGGGTGGCGGCTGGCCGGCAGCGAGGGGCAGGGCGAGAATGCCTCCCGGCTCTGCCCAGGGAAGCATCCAGGCGACGGCTTGGCTCGGCGCAGCCATCGCCTGAGCCGTCACCACAGGATGAGGCTCCGGGGCGAGTTCCTCGACCCGACCGAGTCGGAGAATGGCGTTCCCGATTTCCAGCTCCCGAACAGCGGCGCGCTGGAAGTGGTAACGGCGTTCCCGCGACTCGACGAGGGTGACTCTCCGCTCGGGGTGCAGGAGGGCGATCGGAAGACCCGGAAAGCCGGCCCCAGAACCCAGATCCACCATCGAAGAGACGTCTGGAAGCCTTCGATCCAATGCCATCGCGTCGAGGATCAGCCGTCGTACAACGGCCTCGGCGTCGCCGTGGGCGGTCAGATTCATCCTCGCGGACCAGCGAGCCAGGAGCTCCGCCAGTCGGCCCAAGGCGTGCGAGAGAGCCTCGAGCCGGGTACTCGCGAGGCCGAGCTCCTCGAGACCTTGCCTCACGAGCTCGCTGGGGTGTGAGGCGGAGGTCAGCGAGGCTCCAGACAGAGCAGCGCGGCTCGTGGAGCGCGTCGTTCCACGTGGAACAACGCGCCTACTCTTCCTCCGGACCCGAGGATGAGTCCGGGGAGCTGTTCAGAGCCTCCTCGTACTCGTCCGCGCCTTCCGGAACGACCACCACCTGGCGATATCGGCCCTCGCCGACGCTCATCGTGGCGATGCCCTCCATCTCCCGCAACGCCATATGGACGCCGCGTCGATCCCTGCCGTTCATCGGGTCAAGAGCCACCGCCCGACCGGTGTCCTTGGCGCGGCGGGCAGCTCGCTCAGCCATCCGGCCCAGGAACTCCTCGCGCCTCTCCCGGTCTCCCTCTGCATCGACCACGATCCGCTTCGGGTCATCGCTAAGGCGCCCAGCCGCCTGGTTCGCCAGCAGCTGGATGGCTTCTGTCGCTCGGCTCTCGGCCGCCGTCAACTCCTCGGCGGCCGCGCCCGCGAGTTGATAGACGAGGAAGCGCCCCTCTTCACTCTCGGTGACCTCGAAAGGACCGAGATCCATCCGCTCGATCACCCCGAGGATGAACTGTCCCACCGGACCCAGATCGCCCTTGGCAGTCCCCTCGGAGGGCTCGCTGGGCGCCGGGCGCGGCGCCCGATCCCGCTCGCCGCGCGCGGCGCGGGGTTCACGATCCCCACGGCCTCGCGGAGTGCGCTCCCGATCCGGCCCACGGTCGCGGCCGCGCTCCCGGTCCGACCCACGGTCGCGGCCGCGTTCGCGGCCGCGCGTCTCGCGCTCCTCGCTGCGGTTTCCGCCGCCCCCAACCTTCGCGGCCCCGCCCATCGCCATGGGTTGAGCCACGATCAGGGCCCGAGACCCCATCCCCGACACCTGGGAACTGGGCAGTTCCTGGAAGGTGATCTCACTCTCATCGATGCCGAAGAAGCTCGCCGCCTTCGCTCGCGCTTCAGAGGCTGTTTCCCCCACGAATTCCTTCGCCTCGGATTTCACGTCATACATCTCATCTCTCTCACTTTGCGGCCACAGGGTTTTTTCGGTTGATCAGCTGTTGCTGCAGGATGCCCAGCACGTTGCTGACAAGCCAGTAGAGTACGAGCCCAGAGGCAAACTGGTAGAAGAGCAGCGTGAACATGATGGGCATCACCGTGAGCATCATCCGCGCCTGGGCCGGGTCCATGGTAGTGGGCGTCATCTTCTGCTGGAGAACCATGCTACCGCCCATCAGGAGGGGAAGCAGCCGGACCGGGAGCTCCAGCCCCGGGATGGTGAACAAGGACTCAGGCGCCGAGAGGTCGGTGATCCAAAGGACGAAGGGCTCCTGACGCAGCTGGATGGCACCCTGAAGGGCGTAATAGAGACCGATGAAGACCGGGAGCTGAAGCAGCATCGGGAAGCAGCCCGCGATCGCCGAGAAGGGACTCATCCCCGCATCCCGGTAGACCGCCGTCATCGCCTCGGATTGCTTCTGGCGATCGTCCCCGTATTTCTCCTGAACTTCCTTCATCTTGGGCTGCAACGCACCCATCTTCCGCATCGACTTCATCTGGCGGGCCATCACCGGCGCCATCAGCAACCGCACCATGAGGGTCACGATGATGATCGCCACGCCGTAGTTCGGAACCACGGAATAGGTGGCGACGAGCAGCCAGATGAAGAAGCGAGTCAGCGACGGAAACCATCCCTTGAGGATCGCCTCATCGAGATGGGCACCCACCGCTTCGAGGCGCGACTGCACCTTGGGCCCCAGGTACACCCGGAGCTCGCGCTCGGCGCGCTGACCGGGAGGGACGTTCACCGGCCTGAAGGCCATCTCGGTCATGGCTTCGACGCCCGGCCGGAGCGGTGTGAAGCGCACGCCTGCCTCGCGAGGCACATCGGAAATCAGCGCCGCCAGGAAGTAGCGGCTCTGTGCGCCTGCCCAGTCGACCTCGGCGGGGAATTCCTTTGCTTCCTCGAGCCGACCGCCGCCGAAGATCCCGAGCATGCTGGGGCCGGAGCCCACAGGCGCTTGCTCCAGGCTACCCTCGATCAGCGCGGCCAGGCTGTAGTCCTTGAAGCCAGTCTCCTCCCGCATCATCGCCGGCCAAAGCGTTCGGAACGTTGCCTGGATGTGTCGATCCGAGTCATTCTCGAGCTCGAGCCGAAGCCGGAACAGATACCCCTCGTCCTCAAAGAAATAGCTCTTGCGGATGCGGATTCCGCCCTGCTCGCGAGTAAACACCAAGGTGTTGGCGTCGGGTTGCTCGACGGTGTAGGCGCTGCGGCTCAGATCTCCAAGGCCGAGTTCGTCGAACGGCGTCGCCAGAGCCGGTGCTTGCTGGTGATCGAGCGTCACCAGGTCAACTGGCGCCCACCCGTACTCCTCCCCGACGTCGTAGTCCTTGAGACTCCAGCGCAGCAGATTGCCACCGTGCGTGCTGAACTCCGCCTCGTAGAGCAGCTTCTGAACCTCGACTCGCTCCTCCTCCGGGGCCTCGGCTGCCAGCGCGTCCGCGACGAGTGGAGCTTGTTCAGTACCCAGTGGCCCTGGGAAAGCTGGCTCCGGGGCGATCTCTCCCCGCTCTGCGCGGTCGGCATCCTCAGCGAGTTCTTCCCCTAGGGGGAGGAGCGGCTCGGGAGGTCTCGTGCTCTCGGTGAACATCGCCCACAACATGAGGACGAGGAAGGAGAGACCGAGCGCCAGTGCAAAGTTACGGTCCACGCGGTTCCCCTCCCGGGACCGGGTCATAGTCAGCGGCGTGGAAGGGATGACAGCGACACACCCGCCGTACCGCGAGCCAACTACCCCGGAGCGGCCCGTGGATGCGTATCGCGTCCATCGCGTACTCGGAGCACGAGGGTAGATAGCGACAGCAGGGACCGAGAATCGGTGAGATCAGCAGCCGGTAGGCCTCGATCAGGACCAACAGAAGCGTGGAAACCGCTCGGCGAATCACCGGAAGAGATCCCCCAGCTCCTGTCGAACTCCTGCCGTATCAAGGTCAGCGGCCCCCCGGCGCGCAATCACCACCAAGACAGCGCCCCTCGGAAGCACAGAGCGGTGCTGCCGAAACCACTCTCGGATACAGCGCTTCAGCCGGTTTCTCTCCACCGCCGCACCCACCTTCCTGCTCACCGTAATCCCCAACGTTGGACCTGTACCCCCATCGTCATAGTGGTGCCGTCCGACGATCGCCGCGAAGTGAGCAGACGTCATCCGCATCCCCTGCCGGCTGATCCGCTGAAAGTCCCTCGATTTCCTCAGCCGGTCGGTGCGTCGCAGCCGCGCCGCACCTCGGCTCATCTCGACTTCGAGGGTACGGAGACAGCCAACCGCTTCCGCCCTTTTGCACGGCGGCGCTTGATGATCGCCCGACCATTTGCTGTCCGCATCCGCACGCGGAAACCATGGCCACGTTTTCGACGAATGCGGCTCGGCTGATAGGTTCGTTTCATGACGCGAGCACCCCTGCTTGGTCTCGCCCAAGACACTGGTCCAGCTAATCAGCGAACGTACCCGGATCTCGCTAACTCTGTCAAGCCACAGGGAAAATCCTCCCCTCACCAGCAGGTTCTCCAGCCGCAGATCGGGTTTTTTCTGCAACTACCTGGTCACCATGGGCCCCTCCACCGAAAACACCAGTTGACGAGAATCCGCAGCCAGGGACAAAACAGGAGCCTACATCACCAGAACCACCGTGGTAACATCCCCACCGTGCTCGAGGCTTACTATCACCCAGCCCTTCTGTTGCTTCCCGGACAAAGCAAAACACCTGTGCTTCCAGTAACTTCAGCATGTTCTATCAATTGTCGGGGACTACTACTAATACTAGTTACTCTAATACCTAGAGGATGATGAGAGGCTATGAAGCTCACCATCGACAAATCCGACCTGCACCGAGGGCTTTCCCACCTCCAAGCCGTCGTCGAGAAGCGCAACTCGATGCCAATCCTCGCGAACGTTCTCCTACGTACTCTTGGACGAGGGAAAGAAGGTCAACTCGAGCTAGCGGCTACTGATCTGGAAGTCGGTGTGCGCGACCTGCGTACCGCGCAGGTAGAGACCGATGGAGATATTACGGTCTCTGCTCGAAAGTTCTTCGATATCGTTCGCGAGCTTCCGGATGAGCCAGTCCAACTCGAGGCAACGGCAAATGCATTCCTCGAGATCTACTCTGGCCGCATTCACTTTTCTCTCGCTGGTACCACGGGAGAGGAGTACCCAAGCCTCCCCGAGTTTTCACCAGAACATCTTGTCTCTCTACAGGCCTCGATCTTGAGTACGATGATTGAGCGAACCGTGTACGCTGCCTCGCTCGACGAGACGCGGTACAACTTGAATGGTGTTTACTTCGAGGTGCTCGCCGAGAGCGAGAAGATTCGGATGGTCGCAACAGATGGGCACCGCCTTGCGCTGGTCGACCGTGGAATTGGTAGTGAGGTAGAGAGCCTGGCGAGCGACGTGATCATCCCACGAAAGGGGCTCGCTGAACTCAAGCGCCTCGTCGATGAAGAGGACGCAGACCAGGTGGAGATCAGCTTCGATGCCAGCAATGGCCTGGCTCGGACGGGCTCGGTAACACTTTTCATGCGCCTGATCGAGGGAAAGTTCCCAAACTACCAGCAAGTCATTCCCACGGCCCTCGAGCACCGGCTGACGCTACCGTGTGAGCCGCTTATCCACGCGGTTCGGCGAGTTTCACTTCTCTCCGCCGAGCGCAGTCACGCGGTCCAGTTCGAGTTCACCAAGGATGCGCTGCGCCTGTCATCCAGCAACCCTGATCTTGGGCACGCCCAGGAGGAGTTGGACGCGGATTACTCAGGCGACGATCTTAGCATCGGGTTCAATGCGAAGTACCTGCTGGAGTCTCTCTCGGCGTTCGCTACAAAGGAGATTCAGCTGAGTCTCCAAGACTCTACCTCGCCCGTGGTGCTCCGCCCGACCGATGACGAGGACAGCCTCGCCGTGGTAATGCCCATGAGGCTTTGAGGCGCTGGCCCTACCAACTACCCGGTGAATCACCCGGGCCAGCCGAGTGTCGTCCCGCGACGCTCGGAGGCTCCTTCGCGTTACCCTGCGAGTCGCGCACTCCGGGTGTTCCCGAAGCCTTTACGCGGACTTGTAGTTTCGGTACCCTCTCGGCACCGCGTGCAGGTACCGCACCCCCCCGCCCCCTACGGAGGGAAGCAGCAGGGCTGATAGCCCCCGCGGAACTGGATCTCTAGTGAGTTACGACGCGAGTTCCATCGAGGTCCTGGAGGGTCTCGACCCGGTCCGGAAGCGCCCGGCGATGTACATCGGCACCACCGGCCTGGACGGGCTTCACCACCTCGTCTACGAGGTGGTCGACAACTCCATCGACGAAGCCCTCGCGGGCTTCTGCAGGGAGATTGCCGTCGTCATTCACGTTGACAACAGCGTTACTGTGACCGACGACGGGCGCGGCATCCCCGTTGATACCCATCCCGTGGAGAACCGGCCGGCTGCCGAGGTGGTCCTCACCACCCTCCACGCGGGGGGCAAGTTCAACAACAATAGCTACAAGGTCTCCGGTGGTATCCACGGTGTGGGCGTATCGGTAGTGAACGCCCTCTCCGATTGGCTCGAACTCGAGATCAAGCGCGACGGCAAGGTGTGGCGGCAGCGCTACCGGCGCGGCGATCCCGAGATGCCCTTCGAGGAGATTGGCACCACCAACCGCACCGGTACCAAGGTCAGCTTTCTTCCCGACCTGGAGATCTTCTCCAGTATCGAACTCTCGTTCGACACGCTCTCCCAGCGGCTGCGCGAGCTCTCCTTCCTGAACGCCGGCATTCACATCCGGATCCACGACGAGCGCTCCAACAAGGAGCACGATTTCTGCTACGAGGGTGGAATCGTCTCCTTCGTCGAACATCTGAGCCGCACCAAGGCACCTCTGCACCAGCCGCCGATCTACATCTCCGGGGAGCGCAGCTTCACCAACCACGGCGTGATGACGCCGGTCTCCATCGAGATTGCTCTGCAGTACAGCGATTCCTACAACGAGAGTGTCTTCTCCTTCGCCAACAACATCAACACCGCCGAGGGTGGAACCCATCTCGTCGGCTTCCGCACCGCGCTGACCCGGGCCCTCAACCGCCACATCACCAGCCGACAGCGCAATGGAAAGAGCGCAGCGGAGTCGATCAGCGGTGATGACGTCCGTGAAGGTCTCACCGGGGTGATTTCCGTGAACCTGCCGCAGCCGGAGTTCGAGGGGCAGACGAAGACGAAGCTCGGCACCAGCGAGGTGCGCGGACTCGTCGAGGGACTTCTCTACGAAGAGCTGATGGAGCACCTGGCGGAGAACCCGGCCACCGCTCGAGCCATCGTGGGCAAAGTAGTGGATGCCGCGCGGGCTCGTGCCGCAGCGCGCAAGGCCCGCGATCTGGCGCGCCGCAAGGGCGCGCTCTCGGATTTCAGCCTTCCCGGGAAGCTCGCCGACTGCCAGGAGAGGGATCCCGCCAAGAGCGAGATCTTCATCGTCGAGGGAAACTCGGCGGGTGGCACGGCCAAGCAGGGCCGTTCGCGGAAGACCCAGGCGATCCTGCCCCTCCGCGGCAAGATCTTGAACGTGGAGCGCGCCCGGCTCGATCGCATGCTCTCCAACGCGGAGATCCAATCCCTGATCGCGGCACTCGGCTGCGGCATCGGGCCGGACTTCGACGCCTCCAAGGCTCGCTACCATAAAGTCGTCGTGATGACCGACGCAGATGTGGATGGAAGCCACATTCGCGCGCTGCTCCTCACCTTCTTCTATCGCCAGATGAGGGGTCTGATCGAGCGCGGGTACATCTACATCGCGCAGCCGCCGCTCTTCAAGGTCAAAAAGGGAAGGGCCGAGCGGTACGTGAAGGACGAGTCCGAGCTCGAGAACTTCCTGCTCGACCTGGCCCTGTCGAACGCTCGGGTTCTCTCGGGCGGTGCGCAGGTACCGCTCTCCAGCGAGGCCGCACGGACGCTGCTGGACAGCGCGGGCGAGTACGGCCGGCTGGTCGACCACCTCGGGCGCCGCCGCCTGGACGAACGCTTGGTGGACGCGGCGGTCCAGGCGGGCGGGCCCAGTGAGGAAGATCTCGCCGACGAAGTGGGGCTCCGCGAGCGCATCGCGCCGGCCATCGAGGCGCGCCTCGGGGTGATCCACCCGGAAGCCCTCCCCGTGCTATGGAACGTGGCCGCCGACTCAGAGCACGGGGGCTATCGACTCATGGCGGTGACCCGCCGTGCAGGTGCTGTAACGCGCACCACCTTCGACGCGGAATTCTGCCGTTCGGTGGATTACCAGCGGCTGAGCTCCCTCGCCGCGCGGATCAGCGCGACCGGCGACGCCCCCTACCGCCTCGTCTCCGGTGAAGGCGAGCCGGGGGAGGAGCTCGCGAGTGCGACGCAGCTGCTCGAGGAGATCCTGGCGCTCGGCAAGAAGGGCCTCTCCATCCAGCGCTACAAGGGGCTCGGAGAGATGAATCCAGACCAGCTCGCCGAGACCACGATGGAGCCGGATTCCCGCACCCTCCTGCAGGTGAAGATCGAGGACGCGGTCGAGGCGGATCTCGTCTTCACCACCCTGATGGGCGATGATGTGGAGCCGAGGCGTGAGTTCATCGAACAGAACGCCTTGAACGTCCAGAACCTCGACATCTAGCGGAAACAGCGCCTTGGTCGAAGAATCCCCGGACATCGAAGTACCCGACGAGATTCCTGCACCGCCGGGCGGCGGAGGCGCCGACGGGGGAGACGGCGCGGGAGATTCGCCCTCGGGCGAAGAGACGTTGCCGGTTGCCATCGAGGACGAGGTCCGAAGCTCCTTCCTCGACTACTCCATGTCGGTGATCGTGAGCCGGGCGCTCCCCGACGTGCGCGACGGCCTCAAGCCTGTCCACCGCCGCATCCTCTACGCCATGAACGATGAAGGGCTGCTTCCCAATCGGCCCTTCTCCAAGTCCGCCGGCGTCGTGGGGGAGGTGATCAAGCACTATCACCCGCACGGCGACTCGGCGATCTACGAGGCCATGGCGCGGATGGCCCAGGACTGGTCGCTCCGCTACCCGCTGGTGCACGGTCAGGGGAACTTCGGTTCCATCGACGGCGATCCCCCCGCTGCCTACCGCTACACGGAGGCCCGGCTCCAGGCCCTCACCCTGGAGCTGCTACAGGACATCGACCGCGAGACGGTCGACTTTGGGCCCAACTTCGACGGCAATACCGAGGAGCCCGCGGTGCTCCCGGCGAAGTATCCCAACCTGCTCGCCAACGGCTCCCAGGGAATCGCCGTCGGCATGGCCACCAATGTTCCTCCCCACAACCTCGGCGAGTTGATCGACGCGCTCGGCGTGGTGGCCCGCGATCCGGAATGCAGCGTCGACGAGCTGCTCGAAAAGCTACCCGGGCCCGATTTTCCGACTGGCGGGCTCATCTGCGGAAGCGAGGGCATCCGCGCCGCCTACCAGACCGGACGCGGGCAGGTCACCCTCCGCGCCCGGGCGGGTTTCGAGGAGGGCAAGAGGGGCGAACGGATCGTCGTCACCGAGATCCCCTACATGGTAAACAAGGCCACCCTGGTCGAGCGCATCGCCGAGCTGGTGCGGGAAGGGAGAATCGACGGCGTCACGGATCTCCGCGACGAGTCGGATCGGTCGGGAATCCGGGTGGTGATCGAGCTGCGGAAGGAAGCGCCGGGGGAGGTGATCCTCAACCAGCTCTACAAGTTGACGCCGCTCCAGACCACCTTCGGCGTCAACATGCTGGCGCTGGTGGAGGGGCGACCCCAGCTCCTCTCGCTCAGGGACGCGCTGCAGCGCTTCATCGACTTCCGGCGCGAGGTGGTGGCTCGCCGCGCCGCCTACGATCTCGCCCAGGCCGAGGCACGAGCGCACATTCTGGAGGGCTTCGTCACCGCCCTCGACCACCTCGACGAGGTGATCGCCATCATCCGCGGCGCCGAGGACACGCCCGCGGCACGCGCGGCCCTGATGGGACGCTTCGAGTTCAGCGAGCGCCAGGCTCAGGCGATTCTCGACATGCGGCTGCGATCGCTGACGGCCCTGGAGCGTCAGAAGGTACTGCACGAGCTCGAGGAGCTCCGCGCCAGGATCGCCGAGCTTCGGGATCTGCTCGCCAGCGATGAGCGGATCCTTCAGGTCATCCTCGAGGAACTCGAGGAGATCCGAGAGAAGTTCGGGGACGGGCGGCGCAGCGAGATCACCGATGCCGTGGAGGGACTGAGTACCGAGGACCTGATCGTCGAAGAGGACATGGTCGTCACCGTCTCCCACCAGGGCTACGTCAAGCGCAACCCCATCACCCAGTACCGGGCCCAGCATCGAGGCGGCAAGGGGCTCAGGGGAATGCAGACGAAGGATCAGGACTTCGTCGAGCGGCTCTTCGTGGCCTCGACCCACTCGACGTTGCTCTTCTTCACCAACCGCGGCCGTGTCCACTGGAAGAAGGTCTACGAGCTTCCGCAGCTCGGTCGCGCGGCCCGGGGCAGGCCCGTCGTGAACCTCCTCAGACTCGGAGAGGGCGAGCGGGTACAGGCGATGCTTCCGGTGCGCAGCTTCCAGGAGGCGGCCGGAGATTTCGTGGTGCTGGCCACGCGCAGGGGCGTGATCAAGAAGACCGCCCTCAACGCCTTCTCCAATCCACGGCGGGGCGGCATCATCGCCATCAATCTCGACGCCGACGACGAGGTGATCAGCGCCCGCCGCACCAACGGTATCCAGGAGGTGATTCTCGCCACCAAGCGCGGGAAGTCGATCCGCTTCCAGGAGAGGCAGGTACGACCCATGGGGCGGTCGGCGGCCGGCGTCCGCGGCGTCACGCTGGGCCCGCGAGACGAGGTGGTCGGCATGGAGATCCTGTCGCCGGGTGCGACGATCCTCACCGTCACCGCGAACGGCTTCGGCAAGTGCACTCCCCTCGATGACTACCGGGTTCAGAATCGCGGGGGGCAGGGGGTCATCACGATCCGCGCCACGGAGCGCAACGGCGAGGTGGTGGGCGTCGCCCAGGTGATGAGCGACGGCGAGGTGATGCTCATTACCAACGGCGGCAAGGTGCTGCGATGCAAGGTCCGGGGTATCTCGGTCATGGGTCGCGCCACCCAGGGTGTGAGGATCATGGAGCCCGCCCCCGGCGAGGTGCTGGTGGCGATGGCGCGAATGGCGGAGTACGACGCCGGCTCCGGCGATGCCTAGCTCCCATTCTTCACCAGCGCGCTGCTTCGGTCGCTGCCCAGCCGGGTCGTTTCGGACCCCGGGGTCGAGGGGAATGTCCAATGAGTGTTGACCGGTCCCGAAGGCTCTTCGCCCGCGCCAAGCGGGTGATTCCCGGTGGGGTGAACAGTCCCGTGCGGGCTTTTGGCTCGGTTGGCGGCGTGCCGCGTTTCATCGCCTCCGGCAAGGGTCCCAGGGTCATCGACGCCGACGGCAACGCATACATCGACTACGTGGGCTCCTGGGGTCCGCTGATTCTCGGCCACGCCCACCCGGCCGTCGTGAGGGCCGTTCGCGCCGCCGCCTCGCGCGGGACCAGCTTTGGCGCGCCCACGCAGGCCGAGGTGGAGATCGCCGAGCTGATCTGCAAGGCGATTCCCAGCGTTCAGCGCCTGCGCTTCGTGAACTCGGGCACGGAAGCGACCATGAGCGCGATCCGCCTGGCTCGGGCTGCCACCGGACGCAAGCGCATCCTCAAGTTCGAGGGCTGCTACCACGGCCACGCCGACGCCCTCCTGGTCGGAGCCGGCAGCGGCGTCGCGACGCTCGGGATTCCCGGATCGCCCGGGGTGCCCGAGGAGTTCGCCAGCCTGACGATCCAGTCGCCCTATAACGACCTGGCCGCGGCGGCGGCAGCCTTCGACCGCTACGGCGAGGAGATCGCCTGCGTTCTCGTCGAGCCGGTGGCGGGGAACATGGGCTGCGTTCCCCCGGTGCCGGGATTCCTGGCCGGCCTCCGCGAGCTCTGCGACCGCGCCGGTGCGCTGCTCCTGTTCGACGAGGTGATGACGGGCTTCCGCGTCGCCTGGGGCGGTGCCCAGTGCCGCTTCCGGATCCGTCCCGACCTGACCTGTCTTGGCAAGGTGGTGGGGGGCGGGCTTCCGGCCGCGGCCTACGGTGGCCGACGAGATCTGATGAAGCAGATCGCGCCGGAGGGCCCGGTCTATCAGGCGGGCACCCTCTCGGGGAATCCACTGGCCATGGCGGCGGGTCTCGAGACTCTGAAGCGGCTCTCGGAGCCGGGGGTCTACGCGACCCTGGAGGAGCGAGGACGAGAGCTCACGGAGGGCTTGGCAGAGATCGCGGGGGAAGAAAGCGTGGAATTCACCACGTCCTGTCTCGGCGGAATGTTCGGTTTCTTCTTCCATCCCGGACCTGTTCGCAACTTCGAGGACGCGAAGAAGGCTCATGCAGAGCGGTTCCGGCGCTTCTTTGCCGCCATGCTCGAGGCGGGTGTCTACCTCGCGCCGTCGCCGTTCGAGGCCGGCTTCGTCTCGCTCGCCCACCGGCGGCGCGAGATCGCTCAGACCCTGGAAGCGGCCGCCCGCGCCATGAAGAGGGCCGCCCGTGTGCGTTGAGACGATGGGGACCGTCGGCTAGTATGCGGCCGCCTTCCGATCGGTGAGCGGAACGCGCAGCACCGTGAGCAGGCCTTGAAAATTCGCCAGCCGGAGAAGGATCCCCCGGAAAAGCCCGGTGCCCTCACCAGACGGGGGATGAAGGCCTATCAGGGGGCTCTCGAGGCGGTTCTCTCGATCCCGGTCGGGATGGGGCTCGGCTACCTGGCCGACCGTTACTTCGGGACGGGTCCCGTCTTCCTTCTCATCGGGCTGGCGGCGGGTTTCGCCTCTTTCGTCATACGGATCAGCCGCCTGCGGCTGCTGGTCGAGGAGGCGTCGGAGGACGGCAGCGAGCCGCCGAGCGAGCAGTGAACGAGCAACGATTCGACATCCACCGGGTCCAGGGGCTGAACCTGGGCCTCTCCGCTGGGGCGGTCGCCATCTCCTGGGTGGCGCTGTCGCCGCTCTTCGCGGCGAGCCTGGCCGCAGGGGCGGCCCTGTCGGCCGCCAACTTCCGCTCGCTGCGGCGCTCCTGCCAGGTGATCTTCCAATCCGGCATCTCCGGCGGTGGCGGGGCGGCGGTGAGCGCGTTTGGTCTCCGCTTCGCACTGCTGGCGGTGGCGGTGGGCCTGGCGCTCCACCTCGGGGCGCACCCGGTGGGCCTCCTGATCGGGCTCTCTCTCATCGTCCCTTCCGTGGTCATCGCCGCCTGGATGGCGCGTCCCGAGCCCGCCCCTGCTACTCCCGCACCGTCGCCCGACGATCCCAGCTGGGACGAGTGGAACCCGTGGCTCGCCCGTGAGCGAGAGGCCGAGGAGGATCAGTGAACATCTTCGTGACCCTCGAGCATGCGACCCACGTCTCGTGGGTGATCTGGTCCGCCCTCTTCGTCGGGCTGCTGCTGGTGTTGACCGGCGTCGTGGTGCGTTCCCGCCTGGCCGCCGCGGGCGGAGGGATCATTCCCGACGAGGGGCTGAGCCTGCGCAACCTGTGCGAGCTGGTGGTCGAGTTCCTGTCCGGGCTGGCGGAGCAGACCATGGGCGAGAACTGGCGCCGGTACTTCCCGCTGATGGGCACCATCTTCCTGTTCATCCTCCTCTCGAACCTGATCGGACTGATTCCCGGGATCGGCGGCGCCACCAGCAACGCGAACACCACGTGGGGCTGGGCGGTGATCTCCTTCGTCACCTTCCAGTACGTGGGCATCAAGGAGCACGGCTGGTCCTATATCAACCACTATCTGGGGCCGAGCATGTTCGAGATGAAGATGGGCGGGAGGACGGTCCACATGCGGGTGCTGGCACCCATCTACGCCCCCATCGAGCTGATCGGCCATCTGGCGCGGATCTTCACGCTCGCCATCCGGCTCTTGGCGAACATGTTCGCTGATCACACCGTGGTGGGCGTCTGGCTGATGCTGGTCCCGGTGGTGGTCCCGGCGATCTTTATGGGCCTGGGCGTGCTGGTCGCCGTGCTTCAGGCCTACGTGTTCACCCTGCTTTCGATGATCTACATCGGCTTGGCGCTCGAAGAAGCCCACTAGCGGGCTTCCGGTCCCGGCCAATCACACCAGGAGACTCACTTCATGCGGACACTCGGAACGGTCGCTCTTTGGACGCTCGCTGTCCTGCTCCTGCCGATGATGGCGGGTGCCGAGGAGGTGGCGGGCGCGGCCGCGGATACCAACTCGTGGGGCTACGCGCTGGGAGCCGGCATCGCGATCGGCTTTGGCGCCCTCGGCTGCGGGATCGGTCAGGGTCTGACCGCCGGTAACACCACGGCGGGGATCGCGCGCAACCCCGGCGCCGCCGGCTCGATGTTCACGAACTTCATCCTGGGGATGGTGCTGATCGAGTCGATCGCCATCTACGCCCTCGTCGTGGGGCTGCTGCTCGTCTTCGCGATTCCGTGATCGTCCTTCGGACCTCGCTCTGTGGGGAAATGCCCCAGGGCGGGTGAGAAGTGGCTGCCCCCTCGGGGTGAAATCTGCCGGGCAGTGCGGCACCGTTCGGCCCGGAACGGCTGAGAGACACCGGGCGGGAGCAGCGACGCGGGCCTCACCCCGTTTGTTCACCCCGCGTCGCACCCGAGCTCCCGCCCGGCGCCTCCGGCCCACCAAGCCCCCGGTCCCGTTAGAGGGGCGTCGGTGGACGACGCCTCGCGGCGCCGCCCTTTCCCAGCAGCAACCTGCGTGCCACCCTGAGCGCGTGGATGACCCCGCTCAGAATCCCGGCAATTCGGTGAGTTACGCGCGGGCGGGGCGCCCGCCCGCGTCGCCCTGTGATCCGGGGGGAACGGAGCGGCCGTGAAGCGCGGTTCTCTGATCGTCTTTGAGGGCGTGGACGGCAGCGGGAAATCCACCCAGTTCGCTCTGCTCGCCGAGGCGATGCGCTCGGCCGGATGCGAGGTCGTGGAGACCCGCGAGCCCTACGACTGCGAGTGGGGCCGGAAGATCCGCGAGATGGCGCGCTCGGCCCAGGGCGTGGCTCCCGAGCAGGAGCTCGAGTGGTTTCTCGAGCAACGTCGCACGCACGTCCGGGATCTCGTCGGTCCCGCCCTTGCGGCCGGTCGCGTCGTGCTCAGCGACCGCTACTTCCTCTCTACCGTCGCCTACCAGGGAGCGCGGGGCCTCGACAGCGAGCTGCTCCTCGTCGAGAGCGAGGCGGAGTTCCCGATCCCGGATCTGGTCCTGCTGCTCGAGATCGATCCCGGAAGTGGGCTTCGCCGGGTGGCCGAGCGAGGCGGGGCACCGGAGCCCGCCTTCGAGGAGCGAGCCTTTCTGGAGCGGGTGGCGGCGATCTTTCGAAGCCTCGATCGCGACTACATCGCTCACATCGCAGCAGACGGTGAGATCGCCGAGGTCTACGAGCGGGTGCTCTCGGAGGTGCGGCGCCGCCTGGCGCTCTGCTAGCCCGCGCTGATCGGCTCACCAGGCGAAGGCAGCGGCAAGGGCCCTCCCGGTGTGGCTCGCTGGGCTCCTCGCCACCTCCTCCGGTGTACCGGAGGCGACGATCTCGCCGCCCTTCTCCCCTCCCTCGGGGCCCAGGTCGATCACGTGGTCCGCTGTCTTGACGACGTCCAGATGATGCTCGATCACGACCACGGTGTTGCCCCGGTCGACCAGTCGGTTCAGCACGTCGAGGAGCTTCTCCACGTCGGCGAAGTGGAGGCCGGTGGTCGGCTCGTCGAGCAGGTAGAGGGTTCGCCCCGTCCCCCGGCGCGAGAGCTCCCGGGCGAGCTTGATGCGCTGGGCCTCGCCGCCCGAGAGAGTGGTCGCCGGCTGACCCAGGTGGATGTAGCCGAGGCCCACCTCGTAGAGGGTCTGGAGGGGACGACGCACGCTGGCCACGTTCTCCATGAATCCCAGCGCCTCCTCGACGGTCATGTCGAGGACGTCGGCGATGGTGCGCCCCTTGAAGCGGATCTCCAGGGTCTCGCGGTTGTAGCGGCGTCCACCGCACACCTCGCAGGTGACGAAGAGATCGGGGAGGAAGTGCATCTCGATGCGAAGCACGCCGTCGCCCTGACAGGATTCGCAGCGCCCACCCTTCACGTTGAAGGAAAAGCGGCCCGGGCTGTAGCCGCGCACTCGTGCGTCGGGCACCTGGCTGAAGAGCTGGCGAATGCCGTCGAAGGCGTTGGTGTAGGTGACGGGGTTGCTGCGCGGCGTGCGGCCGATGGGCGCCTGGTTCACGTCGATCACCTTGTCGATCTGCTCGATGCCGTGGAGGCTTTCGAAGCGGCCGGGGGGCACCTTTGCGCCGTGGAGCCGCTGGGCCAGTGCGCAGTGGAGCGTGTCGTTCACCAAGGTGGACTTGCCCGAGCCCGAGACTCCAGTCACCACGGTGAACGAACCGAGAGGGATCCGCAGCGTCAGGTTCCTCAGGTTGTGTTCGCGGCAGCCGGTCATGGTCAGGACGCGATCCGTTGCCCGACGCCGGCGCTTGGGGATGGGGATCGAGAGGCGCCGCGCCAGGTAGGCGCCGGTGAGTGAGGCGGGGTTCTCGACGATTTCTTCTGGCGTACCCTCCGCGACCACCCTGCCACCGTGGATGCCGGCACCGGGACCCATGTCCAGGACGAAGTCGGCGCTGCGGATGGTGGCTTCGTCGTGCTCGACCACGATCACGCTGTTGCCCAGGTCTCTGAGCCGCTTCAGGCTCTCGAGAAGCCGGTGGTGGTCGCGGGAGTGCAGGCCGATAGAGGGCTCGTCGAGGATGTAGAGCACGCCCATCAGGCTGGAGCCGACCTGGGTGGCCAGCCGAATGCGCTGTCCCTCGCCGCCGGACAGGGTGGCGCTGGCCCGATCGAGGGTCAGGTAGTCGAGACCCACGTCGGCGAGAAAGCGCAGCCGGTCGCGGATCTCCTTCAGGATCCGCTCCGCGATGGTCTGCTGCGTCGGGGCGAGCTTCATTCCCTCCAGGAACTCGGTGGCCTGAGCAATGGAGAGGCGGGTGAGTTCGTGAATGCCGAGCCCTCCCACGCAGATGCTGCGCGCCTCGAGGCGCACCCGAGCGCCGTCGCACTCGGGACAAGCGCCCGGGCTCATGTAGCGGCGCAGGTCGTCGCGAGTGGTCTCGCCGCCGCTTTCGTCCCGGCGCCTCGCCAACTCGCCAATCACCCCATCCCAGGGCCGCTTGATCTGCTCGGTCCCCCCGCTGCGCTCGAAGCTGAAAGGGACCAGGGCCGAGCCGGTGCCGGAGAGGATGGCATCTCGCGCCTTGCGGGGCAGGCTGCGCCAGGGTGTGTCGGTGTCGATGCCGAGGTGCGCGGCAAGGGAAGCCAGAAGCTGGGTGTAGTAGCGCGGCATTCTCCTGGCACCCCAGGGCTCGATGGCACCCCCGGCCAGCGAGCGGGTCTCGTCGGGAACGATGCGGGCGGGGTCGAAGACCTCCTGGGTTCCGAGACCGTCGCAGCGCTGACAGGCACCGTGCGGGCTGTTGAAGGAGAACAGCCGTGGCGCGATCTCCGGAAACGAGATGCCGCAATCCACGCAGGCGCTGCTCTCGGAGAGCAGCCACTCGTCGTTTCCCGGTCCCGCGTCGATCACGATCAGGCCGTCCGCCATCGCGAGCGCCGTCTCGATCGACTCGGCGACGCGGCTCCGCGCGGCTTCCTTCACGATCAGGCGATCCACGATCAAATCGATGTCGTGCGTACGCTTCTTCGAGAGGGAGATCTCCTCGGCGAGGTCGCGGATCTCCCCGTCGATGCGCGCGCGCACGAAGCCCTGGCGGCGGAAGTCGTCGAGCTCCTTCTGGTACTCCCCCTTTCGCCCCCGCACCACGGGAGCGAGGATCTGGGCCTTCGCGCCCTCACCCAGCGCCAGCACTCGGTCGGTCATCTCCTGGACGGTCTGGCTCGAGATGGGCTTCCCGCAGCGGTAGCAGAGGGGCTCACCGATCCGCGCGTACAGCAGGCGCAGGTGATCGTAGATCTCCGTGGTGGTACCGACGGTGGAGCGGGGATTCTTGCTGACGGTGCGCTGCTCGATGGCGATGGCCGGAGAGAGCCCCTCGATCGACTCGACCTCCGGCTTGCTCATCTGCTCGAGGAACTGCCGAGCGTAGGCCGAGAGGGACTCGACGTAACGTCGCTGCCCCTCGGCGTAGATGGTGTCGAAGGCGAGAGAGGACTTTCCGGAGCCGGAGAGGCCGGTGATCACTACCAGGCGATCGCGGGGAATGGAGACGTCGATGCCGCGGAGATTGTGCTCCCGGGCGCCCTGGATGACGATGTGGCTGTGGCCCGCCGGCGCGGAGGACATCAGAACTCGTCGTTTCCCAGGCCCAGATCGACGGGCTCCGCGTCGGTCTCGCTTCCATCGCCGAGGCGTGCCGCGTCGGCGAAGAACCCCTTGCGTTCGATGTAGGTCTGCTGGCGCAGTTCCTCGATGAACTTGGAGTACTCCGCTCCGAGGCGCTGCTGGTAGAGGTACTCGGCGAGGCGCGCCCGCGCGCTCTCATAGGTGATCTCTTCGTAGGGTCGCTTCTCGACCACGTAGAGCAGGTTGCAGCCGAAGGGCATCTCGATCACATCGGTGGTCCCGCCTGAGGGAACGGGGCCGATGGCATCCGTCATCCAGCTCGCCAGGGAGCTGGAGTGGAACCAGCCGATGTCCCCGCCCTTGTCCGGATTGATCGCGGAGACCTCGGCAGCGACCTCCTCGAACCGCTCACCGTCGCGAATCCGCAGCAGCGCCTTCCGGACCTCGTCACAGGCGCTGCGGCGGGCGGTGGGATCCTCGGTCTCGAAGGGGACCAGAATGTGGCGCAGATGCACCTCCATTCCCCCCGCAGGCTGATCGCCGTACTCCTCGTCGTACAGCGCACGGATGTCCTTCTCCTCGACCCGCACCCGCGCGGCGACCATTCCGTCGATGACCTTCGCGTGCTCGATCTCCCCCCGGATGCGCTCGCGATAGGACTGGAAGGGGAGCCCCTGAGCCTCGACGCTCTCCTTCAGCTGCTCGACGCTCAGGCCATTCTCCTTGGCGATGCCCTCGATGGCGTTGTCGATCTCGGCCTCCGTGGCGTCGAGCTCCGCACGCCGCACCACCTGCCGGATCAGGGCGCGCTCGATCATGCGCTCCAGGATTTCCGCTCGCATCATCGCGATGTCCCCGTCCTTGGCCCCCGCCTCGCGCATGCGCCTCTCGGACGGCCCTGCGAGCTGGTGGACGTCCGACATCAGCACGATCTCGCTCCCGACCTGGGCGGCGATGCCGTCCACGATCTCCTGCGCGGCGGCGGCCGCCGCGAGGAGCAGGGTGAGCGCAGCGGCGACGGATGTCTTCATGGATCTCTCGATGCGGGATGCGGGTCGCGCGACATGAGCCTAGCCTGCATTTCTCACCGGGTCGCGCAGCGAGGGCGCCGAGAGTGTCGCGAGCGGAACCCTACCGCTAACTTCTCCCCCCGGGTGGAAGGAGATGACACAGATTACGCTCTACGGCCCGCGCGAGGCACCCTTCGTCCTGAAGGTCGAGCTCGCTCTCGTTCTCAAGGGGCTCGAGTTCTCCATCGAGGTGCCCCGCGGCCCCGAGGACTACCGGCGCTGGAACCCGGAGACCGGGCTGCTGCCGGTGATCGACGTGGACGGTACCCGCGTCCATGACTCCTCGGCGATTCTCGACTACCTGGACGAGCGCTTTCCCGAGCCGTCTCTCCAATCCGCCGATCCCAAGGTCGCGTCCTCCCAGCGAAGACTCGAGTCCTGGGCGGAGGAGACCTTCGTCTTCTACTGGATGAGTCATCTGCGCACCCTGGTCCGCGCCGACGAGGCGGCGGGCGGGGACACATCGAGCCCGCCGCGCGCGCGGTCGCGCTCGCGCCTCTCGCTGCGCAAGAAGGCACCTTCCCTGAATCTCGACGAGGGGCTCGGCAAGGAGTTCGGCCAGCGGCTCGACGACCTGGTCAACTTCCTGGGCCGCCGACCCTTCTTCTACTCGGACCGGGTGAGCCGGGCGGACCTGGCGGTCTACTCCTTTCTCCACAACTTACCCGGTGGGGCGGGGCCGGAGGTGGCGGCCGCCGTCGAGTCGCGCGAGGCCCTGGTCGGTCTGATGGCCCGGGTCGAGGCCGCCGTCCGCGCGTGAGCGATTCCGCGCAGGGCTACCGGAACATCTATCGGGTCGTGCGGCGGATTCCCAGGGGCAAGGTCGCGAGCTACGGGCAGATCGCCGTGCTGGCGGGAATTCCCCGGCAGGCCCGTCAGGTGGGCTACGCGCTTCACGCACTGCCGCGCGGGAGCGACGTGCCCTGGCAGCGAGTCATCAACGGAAAGGGCGGGGTGAGCGAGCGCTCGACGCCTGGACTGGAGGCGATGCAGCGCGCGGTTCTCGAGAGCGAGGGAGTCGTCTTCGACACACGCGGCTGCGTGGATCTCGCCCGCTACCAGTGGCGTCCGTCCTAGCCTAAGCCTGGCTCGCGTCCTGCTTGTCGATGCGGAAGCGGTCGGCCATCGCCTCGACCTGGTCCGCGAGCACCCGGCGCGCCTCCTCCGGCACCTCGAGGAACTCGACGCCCATGCCCATGGGCAGGGGCGCCTTCTGGATATTCCCGGGGACGTTGGTGGTCAACACCCGCGCCTCGAGGGCCACGGTGCCGCCTCGAAGCTGAAGCTCGACGCGGACATGGCCCTTGGTAGGGGTCGGCCGATGGGTTTCCAGAAAGGCGCCCTTCTCGGAGAGGCTGTAGACCAGGGCTTCTTTCTGCCCCGCAGCCGAGAAGACGCGTGCCAGCAGCCTGGTCGGTACGCGCTCCACGTTGCGAGACTCTCCGCTTCGATGATCGTGGAGGGCCTGGTTCAGCACGAAGCGCAGCGCCCCGTCATCGAAGGGCTGCCAGAGGCCGAACTCGACGTCGGCCTCGCGAAGCTCCTCCAGCTCCCGGGGGCTGGGCCGAGGACCGATCGCCACGAAGCGCAGCGAGGGGGTGGGAGCGTGATCTCGCAGCCGGTGCAGAGCGAAGCTCAGATCGCCCAATCGATGAGGGACGGAGAGCAGAACGGCGCGAATCGACTCACCGCTTCGCTCCAGGGCGCGCATCCCGTCTTCGGCCAGCTTGGCGCGCACAGCGCGGAATTTGAGGAGCCGGAGACGATCTGCCAGCGAATCGAAATCCTCGCCGAAGCCGACCGTGAGTACGTGCCGGTGCTTTGCCATCGCGAAGCCCTCTCGCCCTCGCATCGGCTGATCCGCGGCTGCAACTTGAGGGAGAATCCGGCCCTCGCGCCTGGGGATTCGCGCGCGACGTCAGGTGGCGATCTCCCTGACTCGAACCAGCGGGTGATCCGGAACGGTCTCTCCGGTCAGATCGATCTCACCTTGCACCGACCAGATGTCGTCGCCTTTTGGATCAGCCAGCACCTGCTGGACCTCCCACACCCGCGGTGCGGTCTGTCGGATCGCGGTGCGGTGGGCCTGGCGCGCGCCGGGGTCGAAGAGGATCCGCTCGTGCTCGTGGTGGAAGGGCGCCAGGGCCTCGGCGAAGCGGGCGGCGTCCCAGGGATCCTCCGGGTCCTGTCGCACCCAGCGGGTCGCCTCCTCGTAGTCCCGCTCGGACAGGGCGCGCACCAGCTCGCGCATCTCGGACCGCACCCGCGCGCGAAAGGCCTTCGGGGTCAGCGCCAGATCGAGCTTCGGCAGGGGCGAGACCTCTGCCGCGCTGATGCGCTCCACGGCGGGGTGGAGCTGCCGCTCCCACTCCTCGAAGAGGCTCGAGTCGACCCGCTCGATCATGCTGCGCATGTAGGCGAGGATGTCGTGGATCTCGTCGGTCTTGGCGGCGTCCGGTACCGAGCGGGAGAGGGTGCGGTAGACCTGCCCCAGATAGCGCAGCAACAGCCCTTCGATGCGCTGGAGACCGTAGAGCTGCACGTAGCTGTCGAAGCGGCTGTAGGTCTCCACCATCTCCCGGGCGACGGACTTGGGTCGGATGCTCTCCTCCGAAGTCCAGGGGTGTCTCTCCGCGAAGATCGCGAAGGTGGCGTAGAGGAACTCGGCATTGGGCTTCGGGTGCTTCACCTGGTCGAGCTTCTCGATGCGCTCCTCGTAGGGAACCCTCTCGGCCTTGAGCTGCGCCAGTAGCTCCGTCTTCAGCTTCGCGACCTGTTGGCGGAGGATCGGCACCGGATGCTCGATGATCGCTTCCACCAGAGTCAGCACATCGAGGGCATAGGAGGGCTCGTCGCGGTCCAGCACCTCCAGCGCCTCGACCAGATAAAGGGACAGGGTCTCGTGTAGGGAGAAGTCGCGCTGCAGGTCTTCGCTCACGCGAATCCTGAAGCGCCCACGCTCCCGCGTCAGGTCGACGATTCCAGCCCGCCGCAGCGAGCGGAAGCGCTCCGCCGCCTGGCGGCGCAGGCGCCGCTTGCGCTTTGGCTCCTCGTGGCAGCGATCGATGAGCTCCCCAAGCCAGCGGTAGCTGCTGCCCTGGAGCACGCCCACCAGCATCCCGTGGCTCACCTCGAAGCGGGAGGTCAGGGCCTCCGGTGGGCGCACCACCAGCTGGTCGAAGGTCTGGCGGCTCCAGTTCACGAATCCGCGGGTCGGGGCCCTCTTCTTGACGAGCTTCTTCTTTCCGCCCTGACGGGCGCCCTTCTCGGAGATGCGCTTGTTCTCGATCACGTGTTCCGGCGCCTGACACACCACGCTGCCGCGATCGTCGAAGCCCTTGCGGCCGGCGCGCCCGGCGATCTGCTTGAATTCACGGGAGCTCAGGATGCGCACCTTCTCGCCGTCGAACTTGCAGAGCTTGGTGAAGAGCACCGTGCGGATGGGAATGTTGACTCCCACCCCGAGGGTGTCCGTTCCGCAGATCACCTTGAGCAGACTGCGTTGGGAGAGCTGCTCGACCAGCAGCCGGTACTTCGGCAGGAGGCCGGCGTGATGGATGCCGATCCCGTGTCCGATCATCCGCCGGATCTCCTTGCCGTAGGGCGTGTCGAAGCGGAACTCGCCTACCGCCTCGACGATGCCGCGCTTCTCTTCTCTGCTCGAGATCTTCGCGCTGGTCAGCGCCTGGCCGAGCTCTGCGCAATCGCGCTGGGTGAAGTTCACAATGTAGACGGGTGCCTTTTCGGCCTGGAGCAGGTTCTCGACGGTCTCGTAGATGGGCCGCTCCCGATACTCGAAATCCAGGGGCACCGGCCGCTCGTCGGAGTGGACGTGGGTGACCTCACGCCCGCTGTGCTCGCGAAGCTTCTCCTCGATGGGCGCGGTATTGCCGAGCGTGGCGGACATCAGCAGGAAGGTGGTGTGCGGCAGGGTCAAGAGCGGAATCTGCCACGCGCTCCCTCGGTCACGGTCGCTGTAGTAGTGGAATTCGTCCATCACCACGTAGGGCGCGTCAGTGGCGTCTCCCTGCCGCAGGGCCATATTGGCGAGCACCTCGGCGGTGCAGCAGATGATCGGCGCCGCCCAGTTGAGGCTGACGTCGCCGGTCAACATTCCCACGTTCTCCGGACCGAAGGCGTCGCACAGCGCGAAGAACTTCTCGCTGACCAGGGCCTTGACGGGGGCTGTGTAGAAGGAGCGCTTCCCCTCGCAGCGCCCCTTGAAGTGCAGGCCGAGGGCGACGAGGGACTTGCCGGAGCCGGTGGGCGTGCTCAGCACCACGTGGCGGCCGGCCATCAGCTCGAGCAGCGCCTCCTCCTGGGCGGGGTAGGGCTCGAGGCCGAGCTCGCTCACCCAGCCGAGAAAGCGATCCAGGATCGCGCCGGGATCGCGGATCACCGCGCCCAGCGGCACCCGAGCTTCGAGGGAGGTCACCCGTTCTTTGCGGCGAAGTCCTTCATGAACTGCGTCAGGACCTCGCACCCCGCACGGGGGAAGGCGTTGTAGACGCTCGCGCGCATCCCGCCCACGGATCGGTGGCCCTTGAGGCCGTCGAGGCCGGCGTCCTTGGCCTCGGCAACGAACTTCGCGTCGAGCTCCTCGCTAGGGGTAGTGAACGTGATGTTCATCATCGATCGGCTGTTCTCGGTCGCGGTGGCGGTGTAGAACTCCGACTCGCCGAGGACGTCGTAAATCAGCGCCGCCTTCTCGGCGTTGCGCTTCTCCATCTCAGCGAGACCCCCGTTGTCGAGCAGCCAGCGGAAGATCCGCCCCATCACGTAGACGCCGAAGACGGGTGGCGTGTTGTAGAGGGAGCCGCCCTTGGCGTGGACCCCGTAGTCGAGCATGGAGGGAAGCTCGCGGACCCTGCGCTCCAGCAGGTCGCGGCGCAGGATCACCAGCGTCACCCCGGAGGGGCCGAGATTCTTCTGGGCCCCGGCGTAGATCAGCCCGTAGCGCTCTACGCGGATGGGCCGCGAGAAGATGTCGCTGGAGGCGTCGCACGCGAGCCAGGTATCACCGGGGGGCGTCGGCTCGCGGCGGAACTGGGTGCCGAAGATGGTGTTGTTCGACGTGAAGTGCACGTAAGCCGGCGCCTCGGAGTAGCGGGTCTCGCGCTCCTCGGGGATGTAGGAGAAGTTGGCGTCCTTGGAGGTGCAGGCGACGTGGACCTTGCCGGAGTGCTCGGCCTCCTTCACCGCCTTCTTGGACCAGCTGCCCGTGATCAGGTAGTCGGCGGTGCCTTCCGCGGGGAGGAAGTTCGCCGGCAGCATGTAGAACTGGGTCGAGGCGCCCCCCTGCAGGAAGAGCACGGCGTATTCCTCGGGGATTCCGGCCAGCTGGCGGCAGTCGGCCTCCGCCTCGCCGATGACGCGCTTGAAGGTCGCGCCACGGTGGCTCTGCTCGAGGATGCCGATTCCCGAGCCGTCGATGCTCCAGAGGTCCCGTTGCGCCTCCTGG
>Ga0255055_10000430_pt1 | contig 32677 bp, 31 predicted proteins | sample JV7_2_27_MG_FD_188633 | JGI IMG/M metagenome (GOLD analysis project Ga0255055, IMG submission 188633) | Seawater microbial communities from Jervis Inlet, British Columbia, Canada - JV7_2_27 | ecosystem: Environmental > Aquatic > Marine > Inlet | place: Canada: British Columbia | collected...
ATGGCGGGGCTGGCCACACTCGTCCAGTCCTACCCGATCGGTCCGGTCGGCGGGCGGATTCCGGTGATCATGGGAACCAGCATCGCCTTTGTCGGCGGCTCGATCGGCATCGGCCGCGAGCACGGACTGGCAGTGGTCTTTGGCGCCTGTCTGGCTGCATCCTTGGTCGAGATTGTCCTCGGCTTCTCCATCACTCGGATTCGCCGCCTCTTCCCTCCTCTAGTCAATGGGATCGTGGTGATGCTGATCGGTTTGACCCTGATCCCGGTCGGAATGGACTACGCGGCCGGTGGAGTCGGCGCCAACGACTACGGATCCAAGGCCAACCTCATCATCGCAGCGGTCGTCTTCTTGATCACCCTGTTGCTGAACCAGTTTGGCCGCGGATTCGCCAGCTACGCCAGCATGCTCTTTGGCGTCGTCGTCGGTTACGGGGTGGCTGCCGCCTTCGGCAAGGTCGATCTCGCACCGGTTGCCCAAGCCGGTTGGCTGTCCTTGCCCCGCCCGTTGGCCTTTGGGCTGGAATTCCAGTGGTCGGCCATCCTGGTTATGGGTTTCATCTACGTCATCAGCACCATGGAGACTATCGGCGACATTACCGGCACCATCGCCGCGGTAGGGCGCCAGCCCACAGACCGAGAGCTCAAGGGAGGTCTGGTCGCTGACGGGGTGATGAGTGGGTTGGCGGCACTGTTCAGCGCTTTTCCGAACACCTCGTATTCACAGAACGTGGGATTGGTGAATTTCACCGGTGTGGTCAGTCGTCACGTCACCGCCATCGGCGGGTTCATCCTGATTCTTCTCGGGGTGGTGCCCAAGGTGGGGGCATTGTTTGCGACCATACCGCCAGCGGTCATCGGTGGAGGTGGCTTGATCATGTTCGGCATGATCTTTGCCAGTGGACTCTCCATCGTGCATCGCGACGTACCCCTGACTCGGCGCAACCTGGTGATTCTCGCGGTGGCCATTGGCCTCGGTCTGGGCGTCGAGCTGCGGCCGGACTCGCTGCAGTACTTTCCCGAGAGCTTCCGGACCTTCTTTGGCTCCGGCCTCATCACCGGCGGACTGACAGCGCTCCTGCTCAATCTGCTACTGCCAGACCGGAAGCGCTAGCCTCGACGTTTCCCGGTGCTGCCATCCACTCGAGATCTGGGTCTCGATCGAGACCTGATCTCTCACCGTCTCAGAGGCATCGTGTAGCAGACCGCGGTACCGTCCAGCACGACCGTACCGTCCTCCAACAAGACGCGAGTCTTCAACTCGGTGATCGGTTTCTCTCTCCGCACCTTGGTCACCTCCACCTCCCCGGTAATGATGTCACCCGGTCGAACAGGGGCGCGGAACTTCCAGTCCACATGCAGGAATACCGTCCCCGGTCCCGGTAGGTCTTCCGCGACTACGGCATTCAGGATGGCGCTCGTCACCCCACCCTGGACGACGATCCCGCCAAACCGGGTGGCGGACGCGACCTCTTCGTCGTAGTGGAGAGGGTTTCGGTCGCCACTCATCTCGGTAAACAACTCGATGTCTCGGACGGTGACCGATCGCGATCGCTGGGCCACCTGACCCAGTTCCGGTATACCCCCCGGCCATACCTCTGTAGGCTGCAGCATGTTCGTCACTCCCTGTAAGATTCAACGGCTAATCATAAGACCAAAGTGAGCGTTTTCTCTGCAATGAAGGTAAGCAATCTCTTGCGCCCAATCCCCGCCGACCTGCCCGAAGAGCTCTCGGAGTTGCTACACAGCACGCCAGAGGTCCGGATCGAGAGGATCGTCTCTCGCGGACACGCCTCCTCACCTGGCCACTGGTACGACCAGGACGAGCATGAGTGGGTGCTGGTCGTTGCGGGCAAGGCCCGGCTGCGGTTCGAGGTGAGTGGCGAAGTCGTCGACCTCGAGTCGGGCGATTATCTGGAGATCCCCGCTCATGTACGGCACCGAGTAGAGTGGACAGACCCGGATCAGGAGACGGTCTGGCTCGCGGTCTTTTACAGCACAGGAGGCTCGACATGATTGCCGAGCAATTGAATGCCATCATGCAGCGTGAGTTGCGCTCGCTAAAGCGCGAGTTGAAGGCCTACTCTGACGAGGCCGACATCTGGCAGGAGCCAGGGGGCATCAGCAACTCCGCAGGTACCTTGACCCTGCACGTCTTGGGTAACCTGCAACACTTCGTCGGCGCGATATTGGGTGCCACGGGTTACCAAAGAGACCGTCAGGCGGAGTTCGAACGCCGCAATACGCCACGCGCAGAGCTGCTCGAGGAGATCGATCGGACGCTTCAGGTAGTAGGGGCAACGCTGGCCAGCCTCGAAACGGGGAGTCTAACGGCACAGTTTCCCGTCCCGTTTGGCGAGACCTCTGTCACCACAGGTGATTTCTTGATTCATCTCACCACACACCTCGCCTTTCATCTCGGCCAAATCGACTACCACCGGCGTCTGGTCAGCGGCCAGAACGAGTCGATTGGCCCGCTGGCCATCCCGGAATTGCACTCAGCCGGCTCTGCACCCTCCGGTTCGTAATCCAGGAACCCAAGGATGAAAAACACCTCACCCGAAGTCGATGCCTACATCGCCAAATCGGCTGACTTTGCCCAGCCCATTCTGAATAAGATTCGCCAGCTCTTTCACCGGGCCTGTCCGGGGATCGAAGAGACCATCAAGTGGAGCTCTCCCTTTCTTGAATACAAGGGCATCGTGGGCAACATGGCGGCAGACAAGCCCCGAAACTGGAAGTACATGAAGGATCGGGGCTGATTATGGCCTTCTCGGACGAGCTTGCGAGTCGAGTCAGAGATACCCTCGCCGGGACTGTCGGCCTGAGCGAGCGCAAGATGTTTGGCGGCCTGGCGTTCATGATCAATGGCCACATGTGTTGTGGCATTGTTGGCGACGAGCTGATGGTGCGAGTCGGGCCCACAGCCTATGCAACATCACTGGCACAGCCCCATGGGCGCGAAATGGATTTCACCGGCAAGCCACTGAAGGGGATGGTCTACGTGGAGGTCGAAGGAATTCAGAATGACGATCAACTCCGTAGGTGGATCGAGCGAGGAACCGATTTCGCTGGCTCGCTGCCGCCCAAGTGACGGACAGGGGAAAATCCGGTGAAAGAACAACCCCTCGACAGGCAAGTAGAAAGTCTCGAGCTCGCCGTCGACGCTCTGTCGCGCGCGGTGACCGATCTTGGAGATGAACGGTTCCTCGAGCCACTTCAGGGTTGGTCGACCCGCGACATCGTGGCTCACCTGATCGGCTGGAATCGCTACGTCATCAAAGGAAGCCAGGAGATCATCAGGGGCGAGCTCCCCTTCTACGACATCGATCCAGGTGAGAACTACAGCAAGGTCAACGCGATCCTGATCTGCAAATACCCCTCCGAGGATCCTCGAGAGCTGCTGCGCGAGCTTCGCCAGTCGGCTGGGGACTTGAAGGAGTTTCTACTCGCACTCGACCCGGAAGTTTGGGCAAGTGACTTCGGGGTGAGGCACCGAGAATCGGTGGTGACGATCAAGAACACCGTCAAGGATCTCATCGAGGATTACGATCATCACCGACGGCAGATCGACAACAAGGTGAAGCGGGGCTAACGGTCAGGGTATACTGCGCTCCACTGACCCCAGAAAAGGGAGGTATCAATGAGAGGTAAGCTTCTTCAAGTAGCTTTGATCACGATGTTTGTTCTCGCCTCCGGCTCAGCGACCTGGGCTGGAAGCGTCGAGGCGCAAGCCGTCTTCGACCAGCTGAAATCTCTGGCCGGCACGTGGCAGGGACATTATGAAGGTGAGGGTGAGGAGGCAGAAGCCGAAGCCGAGGCCGCTGGCCAGGCGGTCCACGAGATCCAGGTATCGGCCGCCGGAACGGTGGTGATGGAAACCATGGGCCCAGGCTCCGATCACGAGATGATCAACATGTATCACCTCGATGGCGACGATCTCCTGCTCACCCACTACTGTGCAGGTGGCAATCAACCGCAGATGAGGCTCAATCGTGACTCGAGCACCTCAAAGACCCTCGTCTTCGACTTTGTCGGCGGCACCAATCTCGACCCGGCGGTGGACGGGCACATTCACGCCGCCAAGATTCAGATCGTCGACAGCGACAGGTTAGAGAGTGTCTGGTTCGGGTACGCGGGCGGCGAGCAGGTGGGCGTAATGACGTTTCACCTGGCCCGGGCGGATTAGGCCTGCCCGAAGAGATGCTTCAATTCGGGCTTGTTGACCTTGCCGAGCGGATTGCGAGGTAGAGCCTCCACGATCAGCAGACGTGTGGGTGTCTTGTAGGCGGCAATTCGATCCTTAGCCCAGGATCGCAGCTCGTCCAGCTCCAGCGTGGCCGCGTCTGTCAGGACGACCGCCGCCGCGACTCGCTCTCCCCACTCTTCGTCCGGGAGGCCGACCACGGCGCACTCGGCAATGCGAGGATGCTCCCGCAGACCCTCCTCGACCTCGAGCGCTGACACCTTGTATCCCCCGGTCTTGATGATGTCGACGCTTTGGCGACCCAGGATGCGATAGGTGCCACTCTCCTCCACCGCGATGTCGCCGGTACGAAACCACCCATCGCGCCAAGCCCGCTCGGTCTCCAGGGGTCGGTTCCAGTACTCCTTGAAGACGCCGGGGCCACGCACCTCGATTTCGCCTGGTTCTTCAGGTACCACCGGTCTGCCCTCTGCATCGACCCGCCTCACCTCGACGCCCGGAAGAGCTGTCCCCACATGCCCCGCGACCCGCTCACCATGCAGCGGATTCGACAGCACCATGCCAAGCTCGGTCATGCCATAGCGCTCCAGCAGGGTGTGTCCAGAGATCTCTTGCCAGTCTTCGAACAACTTGACCGGGAGGGCAGCGGACCCCGACACCATCAACCGCAAGCCATTGCAGGCGGATGACCACTGTTGGCGTCGGGCGGTGGGCGCGCTCACCCAGGTGGCAGCCAGCCTGGAGTAAATGGTGGGGACGGCCATGAACAGGGTCAGCTGCCGCGCGGCAAATCGCAGCCAGACCTCTTCCGGATCGAATCGAGGCAGCATTTCGCAGGTTGCTCCCGACCATAGGGCACAACCGAGCACGTTGATGATGCCGTGGACGTGGTGCAGCGGTAACACCAACAGAATTCGATCGGTCGCTTGCCACTCCCAGGCCTCGACCAGCGACTCGATCTGAGAGCGGATGTTCTGGTGCGTGGTCACCACCCCTTTGGGGCCGCCAGTCGTACCACTGGTATAGACAATCATGGCGGGCCGGCTGCTCTCGATCTCGGGCAACGGCAGCTCGACTCCGCTCGACAACTCAGGAGTCTGCCTCAGATTCAGCCGCTCCGCCAACGGGCTCAACCGCTCGGCGTAGTCGGGAGCCACCACGACCGTCTCGGCACCACAATCCTCGATCACGTAAAGGAGCTCGGGGTGTGGATGGGTCAGACAGAGCGGGACGGCCACTCCGCCGGCTCTCCAGATCCCCCACTGGATCGCGACATGGTCGAAAGCCGGGGGTACCAGAAAAGCCACCCTTTGACCCGCCAGATCTGCAGCCCCGCCGAGAAGCCCACCGGCGACCCGGGCAGAGGCTCCAAGCAGTTCTCGATAAGAGAAGGTCTTACCCCCGGCGGCGATGGCCGTCCGATCGCGGTGGATCTCGGCTCGTTGGATCAGCGGTATGGCCAATGCCCAACGAGTATACGAGCTTGGAGAGGTGAACGAACGCGGTCTAGCAACCGAAACGCCGCAGGTCATCGACGGAATCGATGTCCTCGAGTGGCTCGGGGCTGGCCAGTGGAAGCTCGACGATCTCTTCCAGGTGATGCGGGAAGAGCTGCCGCCCACCGGCATCACCCTCGATCTCGGCCAATTCGTCAAAGAACCTGCAGTCGAAGAGAACGGGCGCTCCCCGTCGGGTGCCATGGGTGGGTACGACGATGGGGCCACCCGTACGGGCATAGCAGGTGATCAGCGCATCGATCACGGCCACCGAAAGATAGGGCTGGTCAACGGCAACAAACATCGCCGCATCCGCCGTTGAGGATACGGCTGCCAAGCCCGTCTTGACGGATGAGGCTTGTCCGGACATGTAGTCCGGGTTCTCCACCACTGAGACGGGTAGGTCCTCGATTGCCTGACGCACTTTGCTCGCCGCAAGACCTACGACCACGATCACTTCTGTCAGCTGCGAGGCAACGACCCGGCGAACGATGCGCCGAACCATGGGTTCTCCCTCGATGGGACAGAGTTGCTTGGGTGCATCGGCGCCGAAACGAGTCGACGGACCGGCGGCCAGGACGACCCCGCTGACAGCTCTAGAGGCCACACTCGCGATCCTCGAGTCGCCCGTGATCGGCGGCAACCATCTCGGCGATGATCGACAGGGCGATCTCTTCGGCTCGCCGGCCACCGATATCGAGACCGATGGGCGAGTGGATCCTGCCGATCTCCTGGTCGGTAAATCCCTTTTCAGACAGTGCATCGACACGCTTGGAATGCGTCTTCTTCGAGCCGAGCGCACCGATATAGCGGGCCGGACTGCGCAGCGTGATCTCCAGCGCCGGCAAATCGATCTTCAGATCGTGGCTGAGCACCACCACAAACGAAGCGCCATGGAGCGCTTGCGTCTCAAAAGCCTCGTGCGGCCAGCTCACCATCAGCCGATCGGCGTGGGGAAATCGCTCGGCGGTCGCAAAGGCACGGCGCGGGTCGATCACTACAGTCCGAAATCCCATCAACCTGGCAAACTCCACCAAGGGAATTGCCACATGCACAGCTCCCACAACTACCAACTCCGGCGGTGGCGGGAATACCTCGAAAAAGACATCGATCTCAGCCTCGTTCCAACGAAATCTTTTGCGCCCAGATTGGAAAGACGGAACGATCTGCTCGGCGTAGAGGGCCGCGCGTTGGTTCAAGCGGGGCGAGCCCAGATCACCGAGAGTCTCACCCCGTGGCCAGACGAGTAGCTGATTCCCGATTCCCGGACCGCCTACGACTGTCGCCAAGGCCACGAGCTCGCGGTTGTTCAGGCATCGTGCGAGTGACTGATAGATCTCAGAGTGCATAATCGGGCTTCAGTCGCTAGCGGGTGGGTCTTCAAGCCGTTCCACGAACACCTCGATCTCACCCCCACAGCTCAGACCCACTGCCCACGCCTGCTCGTTAGTGACACCGAATTCCAGTAGCCTCGGCTCGCCAGAGGCCAGGACCTGTCTGGCCTCCTCGACGACAGCACCCTCGACACAGCCACCGCTCACCGAGCCGAAGAAAGCCCCTTCCCCGTTCAACACCATCTTGGCGCCCAGGGGTCGCGGAGCCGAGCCCCAGGTCTTGACCACCGTGGCCAAGGCGATCGGCTGTCCTTGCCCTCGCCACTCTTCGATCTTCGCTGTCAGATCTCGCACCAGAGTTTCATATCACACCCGCGGAAGATCCTTCTCGACGGATTCGGATATTTGAGAAACCGGGCCCAAAGGAGTAGCCTAAGAGGTACCGAACAGAGAGTCGGGCAAACCGACGTGTATGGAGGGGGAGATTGCCATGAAACAGGCCAACCACCACGGGACCTCCGTTCTGATTTGGGTTGCTGGGACGCTGCTTCTCGTCGCGTCTCTCGCCCTGGCAGCGCAGCTCTATGCCGAAGATCAAGCGACTGATGACAGGGCATTCTTCGTCGCCAAAGGCCGGGTCACCTATCGTGTCTATTGCATCAACTGCCACGGAGCCAAGGCCAAGGGCGACGGTGCGCTGGCCGAGATGCTCACCACCCGACCGGCAGACCTCACTCAGCTGAAAGCGAACAGCGACAACAAGTACCCCGCCGACAAGGTTCGCGACATCATCGACGGCCGCGGGGAGGTGCGGGCTCACGGGATGCAGGAAATGCCCGTTTGGGGAGATGTCTTTCAGACGTCGAGCCTTGAGCCGTCAGGCTCTGACGAGTCGGGGGAGGACCGAGCGAGGCGCAAGGTCCACGAGCTGGTTCTCTATCTGGAGTCAATCCAAGAGTAGACGAGTCCGTCTAGCCGCCCAGAAGACCTACCACTTCTCCATCCACCAGATCCATGCGTGTCGCCTGTGGTGACGCAGGCAGACCCGGCATACGCATGATGTCTCCCAGCAACGGCACCACGAATCCGGCACCGGCCGCGACGATGAAGTTGCGCACGGTGATCTCGAAGTCCTGCGGGCGACCTGCCAGCTTGGGGTCATCCGTCAGGGAAGTCGGTGTCTTCGCCATACAGATCGGCAGGTCCGAGTAGCCCAGTTCCTGGATCCGCTTGAGCTCGCGCTCCGCCGGCTTGGTGTAGGCGACATCCGAGGCCCCATACATGGTTCGGGCAACGCGGTCGATCTTGGCCTTGATGGGCTCGGACCAATCGTACAGTGGCTTGAACCGACTCTCCTTGTGCTCTGCATGGTGGACCAGAGTTTCGGCTAGCTCGGTGCCGCCCTCTCCGCCTTTGGCGAAGATGTCGGAGACGGCAAACGGTGCGCCCATCTCTTCACAGGCACGCCGAACTACGGTGATCTCGTCGTCGGAGTCGCTGTGGAAGCGATTGAGCGCCACCACCGGCTTCTCCCCGAAGGCCCGGATGTTCTCGATGTGCTTGTGCAGATTGCCCAGACCTCTTTCGACCGCCGCCGGATCGGGTCGCTCGAGATCGGCCTTAGCGACACCACCGTGGCGCTTGAGGGCTCGGACCGTGGCCACCAGCACAACGGCCGCCGTGTCCAGGCCGGCCGAAACACACTTGATATCGAAGAACTTCTCGGCGCCGAGGTCGAAGCCGAATCCGGCTTCAGTGATGACCCAATCGGAATGGGCAAGCGCCATTTTGGTCGCGATCACCGAGTTGCAGCCGTGGGCGATATTGGCGAATGGGCCACCATGTACCAGTGCCGGCACTCCTTCTCCCGTCTGGACGAGATTGGGCATCAAGGCATCCTTGAGTAACACCATCATGGCGCCGACGGCATCAATGTCTGTTGCCGTGACCGGTTCATTCCTGAAGGTGAAAGCAACCAGCAGACGTCCCAGACGTGCACGCAGATCTTCGGCATCTTCGGACAGACAGAGGACTGCCATGATTTCGGAAGCTGCCGTGATATCGAAACCGGTCTCACGCGGCACACCCTGGAGCTTGCCACCGAGACCGATGACCAGGTGGCGCAGGGCCCGGTCGTTGAGGTCGATGACCCGCCGCCAATCGACGCGGCGAGCATCGATCCGGAGAGGATTGCGGTGGTATACGTGATTGTCCACCATGGCGGCCAAGAGATTGTTGGCCGAGGTGATGGCGTGAAAGTCCCCAGTGAAATGAAGGTTGATGTCGGCGGTCGGCACCAAGACCGACTTGCCACCGCCCGTGGCACCGCCCTTCAGGCCGAAGGTGGGGCCCAACGAAGGTTCTCGCAGCGCCAGACTGACACCATGTCCCAGCTTCGCCATCCCCTGCGCCAGACCGATCGAGGTCGTCGTCTTGCCCTCGCCGGCGCTCGTGGGTGTAATGGCGGAGACCAGAACAAGCTTCCCCGGTGGTCGCTCAGAAGCTTCTCTCGCCGGTAGGCGAATCTTGGCTTTGTCGTTCCCGTAGGGAACCAGGTGTTTCGGTGCGATTCCGAGGTCTTGCGCAACCTCGGTGATGGGACGGGGAACCGGTGTTTCACTCATAGCCCTCTCTCCTTGCCTCTGATCACCCGCCGATGATCTCTTCGCCGATTATCTCAGAACCGGCGCCGGGGGTTCGATCTCCAACTGCCCGGCCCGCTTCTCGTTCTCCTGGGCATCGACAACTGCCAGCGCTGTCATGTAGACAATGTCCTTGACCTCTGAGCCCAGCTGCAGCAGATGAACCGGTTTACGCATTCCCATGAGGATCGGCCCGATAGCCTCGGCACCGCCAAGTCGTTTGACCAGCTTGAAGGCGACATTGGCCGACTGCAAGTCCGGAAAGATGAGGACGTTGGCCTCACCTTTCAGCGAGCTGAACGGGTACATCTCGTTGACCATCTCGGGACTTACCGCGGTGTCCGCCTGCATCTCACCATCGACCATGAGATCCGGGCACCGCTCCCTGACGATCTCGGTGGCACGTCTCACCTTCTCCACGAAGGGGTGCTTGACGCTGCCGAAGTTCGAAAACGACAGCATCGCCACCTGTGGTTTGGCGTGAAAGCGCCGTGCCACCTCTGCACTGCAGATTGCGATATCGGCCATTTCCTCGGCAGTTGACTCGATATTGACGGTGGTGTCGGCAAAGAAATACACCTTGTCGCGGACCAGCATCATGTGCATTCCAGCCACCCGGGAGACGCCATCGCCCTTGCCGATGATCTGCAACGCCGGTCGCATGGTCTCCGGGTAGTGCTGGCTCACCCCGGCCACCAGAGCGTCGGCGTCGCCGACATGGACCATCACGGCGCCGAAGACGGACGGGTTGCGCAGCATCTCCTTTGCGTCGCTCAAGGTCACCCCTTTGCGCCGGCGCATTTGGGACAGCTCTGCGGCGTAATCCCCCCTCCGGTCCGACTCTGCCGGGTCGAGGATAGTGACGTTCTCCAGATGGAATCCGTGCTTTTCGATCGAGCGCAAAATGCGGGTTTCCGATCCCAGCAGGATAGGCTGCGCAAATCCTTCGTCGAGGATGAGCTGGGCAGCTCGGAGCACTTTCTCGTGGTGGCCCTCCGGAAACACGACCCGTTTCGGTGCGCTCTTGGCCTGGTTGATCATGACGCGCATGATCTCGCGTGATTTGCCGAGCAGCCGCTCCAGTCTCTCCTTGTAGAGATCGATATCGATGGGCTCCTGCGCGACTCCACTCTCGATAGCCGCGCGGGCCACTGCCGAGGATTCCCAGATCAACACCCGATGATCGAAGGGCTTCGGGATCAAGTAGTCGCGTCCAAATTCGAGGTGATCGACGCCATACGCCTTCATCACCGAATCGGGAACGTCCTCCTTGGCCAGATCCGCCAGGGCCCGAGCAGCCGCCCGCTTCATCTCCTCGTTGATGCCGGTGGCCCTGACGTCCAGGGCACCTCGGAAGATGAAGGGGAAGCCCAGAACGTTGTTCACCTGGTTGGGGTAGTCGGAGCGACCGGTGGCCATGATCACATCGGAGCGGGTCGCCTTCGCTTCCTCGTAGGTGATCTCCGGATCGGGATTGGCCATGGCGAAGATGATCGGATCGTCGTTCATGCTGCGCACCATGTCCTGGCTGACGCAGTCGGCGATCGACAGACCCACAAACACATCGGCGCCATCCAGAGCCTCGGCCAGGGTCCTGGCACTCAGATCGGTCGCCAGCGACTCTTTGTAGGGGTTCATCCCCTTCTCGCGGCCCTTGAACACGACACCGATGCTGTCGCAGAGGATCAGATTCTCCCGCTTGACTCCCAAACTCATATAGAACTCGGCGCAGGCAACACCGGCGGCACCGGCGCCGTTGAAGACGACTCGCACTTCGTCGATTCTCTTCTCTGCCAACTCCACAGCGTTGAGAAGAGCGGCGCCAGAGATGATGGCCGTACCGTGTTGATCGTCGTGAAACACCGGTATGGACATTTCCCGTTTCAGAGCTTCCTCGATCTGGAAGCACTCGGGTGCCTTGATGTCCTCCAAGTTGATGCCACCGAAGGTGGGCTCGAGCAGCTTGACCACGCGGATGATTTCTTCCGGGTCGTGTGAGTCGATCTCCAGATCGAAGACATCGATGCCGGCAAAGCGTTTGAAGAGCACCCCCTTGCCCTCCATTACCGGCTTTCCTGCCACGGCACCGATATCACCGAGCCCCAGCACAGCTGTCCCGTTGGACACCACGGCGACCAGGTTGCCCTTGCCGGTGTACCGGTAGGCGTCCTCCGCATTCTCGTGGATGCGGCGACACGGTACTGCCACACCCGGGGTGTATGCCAACGAAAGATCACGCTGAGTGATGCAGGGTTTGCTGGAGATCACTTCCAGTTTCCCGGGCCGTCCTTCGGTGTGATAGTCGAGCGCCTCTTGGTCGCGAATCATCGTAATCCTCCCGAATCTGGCTCTTTCACCAAACTCACTATTCGCTGGTTAGAGGTAGGCGGATCCGATCCGGTTGCGGGTCCGTTTCCTTCGTTTCAATAGGCAATGCAGCTGCCCACATGAACCGCCGATTCTATGATCGCGCGCCCCGCTCCCGGGCACCACAGGTCAACGGGTAGGTCCCGACCCGCCCCAGTAGGTAGGGTTTGAACCAACCACGACTTCTCATGTACGCTCCCCCGGGCGTCGGCTGAGAGGAGACATGGGATGAGTCGAAAAAGGGTGGTCATCATGGGTGCGGCGGGGCGGGATTTTCACAACTTCAATTGCCTGTTTCGGGACAACGAGGACTACGAGGTGGTGGCCTTTACCGCGACCCAGATCCCGGATATCGAAGGACGGATCTACCCAGGCAAGCTCGCCGGATCTCTCTATCCCGAGGGCATTCCCATTCGCCCCGAGGAGGATCTGGAGCAAATTGTCCGAGAGTTAGATGTGGAAGAAGTCTGGTTCTCCTATTCCGACGTCTCGTACAGCTACATCATGCACAAAGCGAGTCGGGTCACTGGCTGGGGAGCTCATTTCGGGGTCTGCTCGGCGACACGGACGATGTTGGCGTCGAGCAAGCCAGTGATTGCCGTTACCGCCGTTCGTACTGGGGTCGGAAAATCGCAGACCAGTCGATATATATCCAGGATCTTGCGAGATATGGGGCTCAAGGTGGTCGCGATTCGCCATCCCATGCCCTACGGTGACCTGGCGAAGCAGGAGTGCCAGCGCTTCGCGAGCTACGAGGACCTCGACCTCCACGACTGCACGATCGAGGAGCGTGAAGAATATGAGCCGCACCTCGACAACGGCTTTGTGGTCTACGCCGGGATCGACTACGAGATGATCTTGCGACAGGCCGAGCAGGAGGCCGATCTCATCCTCTGGGATGGAGGCAACAACGATACGCCGTTCTACAAACCAGATTTGCATATCACCCTTCTCGACCCGCACCGCCCGGGTCATGAGCTCGAGTACTACCCAGGTGAGACCAACTTTCTCCTGGCCGATCTTCTAATCGTCAACAAAGTAGAGACTGCCGATCCGGAAGGCATCGAAACGGTCCTCGAGAACTGCCGCCGCTACAACCCCAGCGCCGAGGTGGTGCAGTGTCGCTCGGCCATCAGGGTCGACGAGCCCGAGCTGATTCGGGGCAAACGGGCGCTGGTAATCGAGGACGGACCGACCTTGACCCACGGCGGCATGAGCTATGGCGCCGGTTGGTTCGCGGCGCAAAGGGCGGGGGCAAGCGAGATTATCGATCCGACCCCGTTCGCGGTGGGATCGATCAAAGAAACCTACGAAAAGTATCCGAACTCGCGACAGATCCTTCCGGCAATGGGGTATGGAGAGCAGCAGGTGCGCGAGCTGGAAGCGACGATCAATGCCGCCGAGGCCGACGTCGTCGTAGAAGGGACACCGATCAACCTGCAAAGAATCCTGTCCGTGAACAAGCCCGTCGCCAACGTGTCCTATGAGTTGGAGGAGCTGGAGTCCGGCGCCATCGAAGCGGCGGTCCGGCGGGTGGCGGTCGGTCAGAAGACCGAGGGCTGAAAACCGCAGCGCTCAGCTGGCTGCAGCAGAGGCCTCTTCGGTCTCTTCGGCTGCTTTCTTGACCCCTTCCGGGTTCAACGGCGCCAGCACCATGACCATGCGGCGGCCGTCGAGTCTGGAACGCGATTCGACGCTGCCGACATCAGCCAATTCCTTGGTGACGTTGTCGAGAATCTGCGCGCCGAGCTCCGGGCGACGCAGCTGCCGATACCGGAAGAAGATGGTCACTTTGACCTTCTTCCCGGTCTCCAGGAATCGCCGAGCTCGCTGGGTCTTGATCCCGTAGTCGTGCTCGTCGATGCTGGGTCGGTACTTGACCTCCTTGACCTCGATCACATGGGTCTTTCTCCTGGACTCGCGGGCCTTCTTCTCGCGCTCGTATTTCAGCTTTCCCCAGTCCAGGATGCGGACTACAGGAGGATTGGCGTTGGCCCCGACCTCCACCAGATCCAAGCCCTGATCATCGGCTCGTTGGCGAGCCTCGTCGAGGGAAACGACTCCGATCTGGGTACCATCGACATCGATGAGCCGAACCGGGCTTTTTCGAATCTGGCGGTTGACGCGGGGTTGGTCGTCTCTGCGGGGTGGGAATCTGTCTCTACGGATCGCGGGGCTCCTTTCTTTCTGGTTGGACGAGTTGCTCAGGAGTACTGAGCGGCAACAGGAATTTGCACAGACCTATGGCTCCGTCTACCGGCCGTGCCTCTCTGTAGGAATGGATGAACAGAATCCTGTCATGGATCCCAAACCGACACCTCATGGGTCGCCGGAATCGGAACGAGCTCGGGTGCCGAGATACTTAGCCAAGATTCACTGAGAAGTCACGATAGCGGGGGTGTGCGTGTGCCGGAACGCGCGGGTCCCGACCGGGAATGCGGCAATGGAGGGAGTGCCAAGCACGGAGTGCAATGATAACACAGGCTGAAGTTGTCAAGCCGGTTCGAGTCTGTTGCGACCTCTGTTCACCAGGTCATGGCCGCAACTATGGTGTAGGATTCGAGACACATGGGAGAGGTGTCCACGCGCATCGTGGTCGTTGCTGCTCTTTGGCTCGCCCCTTTGGGTTGCTGGTCTCCTGCCCCGGAATCCGACAAGAATGATTCGACGCCCCAAGAACAAGATTCTAAAAGCGAGTCGGTTATCTTCGAGGAAGGTTTCGAATCCGGCGACACCGAGGCCTGGTCCAAAGATGCTAGCGAGCAGCCCGAAGACGAGGAGCAGCCGAAAGATGAGCCCGAGCCGCCGCCTGAGTAATCGTAGGCCGGCCTGAAGATCCTCTGGGCTGCTGTGGCGATCCATCTTGGCTTCGCACCCTATGTCCACGCCCACAGACTCCGCCCTATCGACAAACGCAGTCGCTGCGGGAGCGGTCTACGACTCTCTGCAGCGTCCCCACCCATTTCTGGAAGAGATATTCGAGCTGTGGCGCTTTCGCGAGCTGGTGTTCCTATGGGCGGGCCGCAACATCAAGCTACGCTACAAGCGGTCTGTTCTCGGCATTCTCTGGACTCTGATCGAGCCGTTGATGCTGATGACCATTTTGTCGGTGGTCTTCTCGACGCTGTTCCGCATTCAGCTCGAGCACTATCCCATCTATCTGTTGTCCGGACTCTTGCTGTTCGATTTCTTCAGCCGATCGACGCTGCAGATTGTCGAGGAGATCGTCGCTAGCCAGGGCCTTGCCAGTCGCGTCTACGTGCCGCGGACCGTCTTTGCTGTTGCTACGATCCTGAGCTACCTGGTGAGCTGGCTGATCGCTCTGATTCCGCTATTAGTCATCATGCTCGTGCTTCGCCACCCTGTGACTCCAGCTTTCACGACGATTCCGATTGGGATGGCACTCACTGCGCTCTTTGCCCTCGGTATCGGCCTCGGCGTGGCGACCCTCGGGGCCTCCTTTCACGACGTCAAACTGACCTATCAGGTGCTGCTCACCGCCTGGATGTATGCCACGCCCATCATCTATCCCCTCGATATCGTGCCGGAGAGCTTTCGTCGGTTCTTCTTGCTCAATCCGCTTGTCTACCTCAGCCAGATGGTTCGCGACCCGGCCTACTTCGGCCAGGTGGCACCCTTGACCACCTGGCTACTCGCCTTGGCCATCAGTTTGGCAACAGCGGCACTGGGCTGGTGGATTTTCACTTCGCGGAGAAGCGTTCTTGACTATCGCAGCTGATTCCGACTCGCGGGCCAGATCCTCACCCGTGGCAGGCGAAGCGGCCATCGCGCTGACCGACATCAGCGCTCGGTTCGATATTCCAACGGAGCGGATCATCAGCTTCAAAGAGTATGTGCTCCGCCGTCTGATGGGTGGCATCGAGCGGCGCGAGTTGTGGGCCCTCCGGGGTGTCAGTCTCGCCGTCCGCCCCGGTGAGGTGTTGGGTGTCGTGGGCAGGAATGGCGCCGGCAAGAGCACGCTGCTGAAGATCGTATCCCGAGTCCTCCAACCCACCAGTGGCCGAGTCGTTCTCCGGGGAAGCGTCGCTCCTCTCCTGGAGCTCGGTGCCGGTTTTCATTTCGACCTCACCGGTCGCGAAAACGTCTTTCTGAACGCCGCGCTGCTCGGTCATCCCAGAAGAACAGTCGAGCAGCGCCTCGGGGGGGTCATCGACTTCTCCGAGCTGGCGGATTTCATCGACGTGCCGATTCGCAACTACTCGAGCGGCATGCTGGCCCGGCTCGGTTTCGCAGTGGCCACCATGATTCGACCGGACGTGCTTCTGGTCGATGAGGTCCTCGCAGTCGGAGACGCTGCATTTCAGGAGAGATGCCTGGGGAGGATTCGCGATTTCCGCGCCCAGGGAACGACGATTCTCTTGGTCTCCCATCAGGCGACAGAGATCGCTGAGCATTGCGACCGGGCCTTGTGGTTAGAGCATGGCAGACTTGCCGCCTTGGGAGAGACAGAGGAAGTGCTCGACCGCTATAGCGCGGCTCTGGCAGCCCAACCCACTTAAGGGAAGCGCTAGGCACTGGCGAGCCTGAGCAGTCGGTTGGTCCATTCTGAGCCTTTCGAGTCTACGAAGAGCATCACGAATGCCGAATCTCCCCCGTCTGACAATCGTCGTGCCTACCATCGGCCACAGTCCTGTACTCGGAGACTGCCTCAAAGCTCTGACGACCGACCGAGAGATCGCTTCCGAGGTGGTTGTGGTGATCGACGAGTCCCTCGATGCAGCGGAACTTCTTCTGGGCATCCCAGATCGCGTGATACCGGTGTCTCCGGAAGCCGGCTTCTCAGCCGCCTGCAACGCGGCCATCTGCGAGTCCGAAACGGATTCCGTCGCAGTGGTCAACGACGATGTTGTGGTGGATCCAGGTTGGATAGAGATTCTGATAGCGACACTCGAGAACGACTCCCAAGTAGGTGCCGTGCAGGGCGTCAATCTTCAGCTCCCGCAACCTAAGAAGATCGATGGCTGTGGGATCGCCTGGAACCCCTACTGGCAGGCAATACAGGTCGACCATGGAAGTTCACATCTACCGGAAAGCACGACCAGAGAGGTCTATGGCGTATCGGGCACTGCTGCCATGTACTCCAGAAAAGCGCTTGCAGCCGCGTCTCCCCGTCCGCACGAGATGTTTGACCCGGTTCTTCACACCTACTACGAGGATGTCGATCTTGCAGGACGTTTGAGATCGGTGGGCTATCGGTCTGAGCTTGTCCCAAAAGCGCAGGCCCAGCATCTTGGCGGCGCCAGCAGCTCCAGGGACGCCAACTGGCGATACAGGCAGATCTACGGCAATCGGATCCTGGTGTTGGCTCGCTTGCTCGGTCGATCTCTGTGGCCCCGACTGGCCAAGATTGTGTGGCGAGATCTGATCGATCTTTCCATCGCAACCACTCACGGTGCGTACGACAAACGGCGCGGCATTCTCGCCGGCTGGAGTCGGGCATCGCGATTGTTTGGGAAGTTCAGTCACCGCGGCCCGTCCCTGGTACCGATTTCAGTCCTGCACCAGTTCATGGAGACTCGAGAGGAAGGACAAGATCGGCGATGAGCACTGCCACCACGCCAACACTCAGTGGGATTGCAGTCCATTGGCATGACGAAGAACATGTCCGTGAGCTCTCGGCAGCCTGGCCCGCCGACCCACGATTCGAGCTGATCATTGTGGACAACGGCTCTCGAGAAGAGCTTGCGGTTGAGCGAGGACAGGTGTTGCGCCCCAACCGAAATCTAGGGTTTGCCGGAGCCGTCAATCTGGGAATTCGAGAGAGTCGAGCTCCTATCATCCTGATCCTGAACTCGGATGTTCGGCCCGAGCCAGGAGCGCTGGAAAATCTCCTGGCCGGCTTCGATCGCTTCCCGGAGGCCGCAGGATTGGCGCCCAGGCTCGTCGGTAGCGACGGCAAAAGCCAGTCTCGCTGGCAACTGCGAGCTCTGCCTTCCCCAGCAACCCTTCTTCTGCAGGCTCTAATGCTGCCAATCGGCCAAGGCCCCAGGAACGAGCCCCGTTCCGGCAGCTCAGTGGAGCAGCCAGCTGCAGCCGCTCTCGCGCTTCGCCGTGAGGTGCTCGAGGCCGTCGACGGATTTGATGAGACTTTCTACCCCGCCTGGTTCGAGGACGTCGATCTGGCCAAGCGACTCTCAGAAAATGGAAACTCGATTCGCTACTGGCCGCAAGCCCAATTCGTCCATCACTTGGGCGCCAGCGTTCCACAGCTCGGTTACGGCTCGTTCCTTTGGGTGTACTACGCAAACCTGTGTCGGTACCTGCGAAAGCACTACAACCGCCTACTACCTATGACGGCGCAGGGGCTCCTACTTCCCACGGCTCTCGTGCGCCTGGCGCTCCTACCGATACGTGCCCCGAAGCTTGCTCGCGGACGGAAGGACGCAGCAGGCGGTTTTCTTCTTCTGGCTTTGGGGGCACTCAGCGGCTGGCGATTGCCTCGTGGCAACTCGCCGGAATCACCGCTCGAGATTGAAGCCGGAAGCCCATGAGATGAGCTCGCCCTTGCCGACGGTTGCCGTTTGTATCGTCACTCACAACTCGGCAGCGGACCTGCCGGTTTGCCTGGAGTCGGTGGCAGCGCTCGACCACCGGCCTCTGGAGTTGGTCATCGTCGATTGCGCAAGCCAGGATGGATCAGTGGACACGGCCAGGCATTCAGTGTCGAGCGAGCTGCCTTTGGAGCTGGTCCCCCTGGCGGAGAACATTGGATACGCCAGAGCGATGAACCGTGCCTTGGCCTGCACTAAAGCACCGTGGGTTCTATCGCTCAATCCCGACGCCCGTCCGTCACCAAGCTACGTTTCGCGACTCTTTCAACGAGTGGGGCTCCATCCGGATCTCAAGATCGGCGCTCTGACCGGCCGTTTGACTCGACTTCGGCGGCAGGGAGCGCCGGTACAACTGGATGCTTGTGGGATGTTTCTGAGCCTTACCTGGCGTCATTTGGACAGGGGCTCGGGTCAGCAGGACCGTGGGCAATGGTCCACACCCGCTGAGCTCGTGTTCGGTGCCACCGGGGCAGTCTCTTTGTACCGGCGAGAGGCGATCGACGACGTGGCGATCAACGGCGATCTCTTTGCCTCGGAGTTTCACTCCTTTCGGGAAGACGCCGAGCTTGGTTTCCGTCTCCGGGAGCGAGGCTGGGAGGTGATCTATGAACCTGCTGCCGCCGCCGAACACGGTCGCCTGAGCCTGCCGGAGCGACGTCGCTCGATGCCCGCGGAAGTCAACTACCATTCGTTGAAGAACCGCTACCTGTTGCGAGCCTACCATCAGGACATAGCGAACTTCTTCATGACACTCATCCCGACCGTGTGGAGAGATTTGGCCGCGTTCGCATATGTGCTGACGGCAGAGCGAAGCTCCCTACCCGCTTACTCCTGGCTGTGGCAGAACCGCCGCCGTATCCTTGATCGTCGTCGCTCAATACAGAAGCAGCGAACTATCGGCAGATGGGAGCTGAACCAGTGGTTCCTACGCCGGAGCCTACCCCTGTGAAGAGCCTGAGAATCGCCTTGATCGGGAGTCGGGGCATTCCCGCTCGCTATGGTGGTTACGAGACCTTGATGGAGGAGCTTTCAGTCCGCCTGGCCGAGAGGGGACATCGAGTCACAGTCTACTGCCGTAGTCACTACACCCCGAGAGAGATGGATGATTACAAGGGTGTCGAGCTGGTGGTGCTACCGACGGTGCGCACCAAGCATCTCGATACGCCTGTTCACACCCTGTTGTCCTGCCTACATGCGGCCCAACACCACTTCGACGTTGCCCTGCTAGTTAACTCCGCCAATGCCGTTTTCGTTCCGCTGCTCAAAGCAGCCAAGATCCCGGTGGCACTGCACGTGGACGGGATCGAGCGACACCGTGTCAAGTGGGGTTTCCTTGGACGGACGGTCTATGAGCTGTCCGAGCGGCTCGCCACCCGACTGCCCGATGCTCTGATCACTGACGCTGAAGTCGTGCGGCGGTACTACCTGGAGCGCTGGGCCACCGATTCGACAGTCATCACCTACGGTGTCGATCCCCGCCCAGAGCCGCCGGGCGAGGTAATGGCGAAGCTTGGACTCGAGCCCCGAAGCTATTTTCTCTACGTCAGTCGCTTCGAGCCTGAGAACAACCCCCATCGCGTTGCCGAAGCCTATCGCCAGGTCCCCGGCGACCTACCGCTGGTCATGGTCGGCGGCGCACCCTACGCCAAGAGATTCGTTCGCAGCTTCACTGAAGGGGCAGATCCACGAATCCTGTTTCCGGGCCCGATCTACGGCCGCGGCTATCGAGAGCTACTATCCAATGCCTTGGCATACATCCATGCCACTGAAGTTGGTGGTACTCACCCTGCACTGGTAGAGGCTATGGGGTACGGTAACTGTGTGATCGTCAACGATACGCCGGAGAATAGGGAAGTTGCTGCTGACGCTGCAGTTTACTTTAGTGCTGACGACCCAGCGACCCTGACTCCGTCGTTGATTGCTATTTCCTCTCAGGCGGTCAGCAATGCAACGGCACGGGCGGGGAAAGCACAGGTTCGTGCCGTGGATCAATTCAACTGGGAGGAGGTCGCCGACAAGTATGCTGCCCTGTTTCAATCCCTGTCCGCCAGACTTTCCGCCCCGTATGCTCCTCAAACGTGAGGCGACTCCGAATGCCGACTTCGTTGATGGTTGAGTTTTGTCGACAGAACACCTGTTGGGTGGCTGGCATGGGAATCACCTTTGTAGCCATCCTGGGGTGCTCGCAACCCGAGCCTCGGAAGGTAGGTCGAGAGATCCTGTCCGACCCGCAGGTGTTTGCGCTGGATTACACGGCTCCTTCCAACCGCTTTGATGGCGCAGGGGGCTCACTAATGCTCACATCAGGTTGGGCTCCCGCCGAGAAGGGTCGCCAACCTGCGGACACACCGTTTTTCTCCTGGGTATTGGAATCGGAAGCGTCAATCGCTTTTCTCCGACCGCCGACGAATGACCTGTTGTTCTTCGCCCGAGCAACACCTTTCACCTGGCAAGGGGCACCCGCCCAGACGATGACCTTGATCTTGAATGGTCAGCCAATCACGACACTGCCGATGACTGCAGGGTGGAACGAGTACCGGGCAGTGGTTCCCCGAGCCGCCCTGGAGGATGGCCTGAACACTCTCTTGCTGAAGTTCGCCTACTCGTCTCGGCCGAGTGAAGTCAGTGAGAGCACTGATCGCCGGAGTCTGAGTGCAGCCTTCTCGGACATCGCCCTGATCCCGGCCAAAGCTGAGAATCCTTGGGTCCTTCTGGATACTCCTCGCTTCGACGAGTCCGCGGGCTGGGTGGAGATCCCACCGTGGGGCGGCTTTTCACTGCCGCTGCCCGTTGCCCAACAGATACAGCTGAGTTTTGGCGCCATGGACGGCGAATGCCTCGAATGTATTCTCACTGTGGAACTGACGGCCCCGGGTCTCCACAACCAAGTCCTGTGGAGCGGCGAAGCGGCCTGGGCATCCGGACTTGACCTCTCTTTTGAGACATTTGACACCAGGGTCACTTTCCTCGGCGTCCGAATTGTTCCAACGAGGGGACCCGACAGACGTCACGACTCGAAGCTCCTGATTCAGCTGCCTCGAGACTTCTTGACGTTTGTCCCCACCAAACAAGTCGGAGCCCGGGAGAAGCCACCAATCTTCATCTATCTAGTCGACACGCTACGAGCAGACGCTCTCGAGATCTACGGCTCACACCGACCCACATCACCCAATATCTCAGACTTCTCAGAGTTATCGGTCAGCTATCAGAAGGCATGGGCCCCGAGCTCCTGGACGCTACCCTCTGTGGCTTCTCTTCTGACTGGCCTCTACCCCAGTCGACACGGGCTCGTCCACGGTAATGAGAGGCTCTCACCCGACGAGGTGCGCTCGATGGCCCGGTACTTTTCTGACCTGGGCTATCAGACGTTCGGGATCTCGCAGTCCTTCGTGACTGGGAACGCTTTCCAGCTTGACGCCGGTTTCGACCGGTTTCTCTTGAGCAATCAACTCAACGGCTGGTCACTTCGCTCTCAAGAGACACGGTGCATTCTGTTGGCACTTCTGGCGACAGCAACACCAGACCGGCCGGTGTTTACCTATATTCACACGGTCGATCCGCATGCGCCCTACGCCCCTCAAGGATCTTACAGGCAGTTCGCTCGCGAGACCTCGGGTAGCCTGGGCGAGAGGCTTTACAGACCTCGGCCATTTGTGGTCGATGGCCATGGCAACAACCCAGACGAGGTCGAACACCTTCGAGCCCTGTACGAGGGGGAGGTGTTACACACAGACGAGCAATTCGGGCGATTCATTGCTCTTCTCGAACATCTGTCTCTTCTTGATGACGGCGTTGTCGTTCTCGTGAGCGATCACGGCGAGGAATTCGGAGACCACAGGGGATTCGATCACGGACGCACTCTGTATGAAGAGTTACTCCATGTCCCATTGCTGATCAAATACCCGGGTTCCAAGTGGGCGGGCACCAGGGTAGACGAGAGGGTCAGTCTCCTGGATCTGCTGCCGACTCTGCTGCACGAAGTCGGATTCGACACCGGCGATCTGAAACTTGACGGTAGGGTTATCCGTCCGGATATATTATCGATATCGGACTCGAGACCGGTTTTTGCCGAGACAAATCCAAGACCCAACAGTTACCTCGCAGGTGTTGATCTGCAAGCAATGGCGATCGGTCAATCCAAGTGCATTCACACCTCGACAGGTTTGGACCAGTTTTCACAGCCGCTCGCCGACTGGCAGGTGTTCGATCTCGCGAGCGACCCGCGCGAGAGTCTGCTGCTCGACGCCGTCGACCCCAGAACCGAGGATTGCATTCGTGGTTTGAACGCATGGCTGCACTCGAGATCGAATGCAGCGCAGATAGACTCGAAACGAGAGCCCGTGAATGAGGAGACGCTCGAGAACATGAGAGCCTTGGGTTACATCCAGTGAGCCAGCTGATCCAGGGGATCCCGAATGGTGCCGCGGCTTGCATCCTGGCGATGGCATTGGCTGGCTGTTCTGGAACCCCACCCGAACACCGCCGCAATCTGATCTTGATTGTCGTTGACACTCTGCGCGGCGACTATCTTTCGATCTATGGCGGACCCACTCCAACGCCCAATCTCGACCGGCTCGCCCAAATGGGTGTTCGATTCACCCGGGCTTATAGTCATTCACCCGTGACCGGGCCGAGCCATGCATCCCTGTTCACCGGCCTCACACCTTTCGAACATGGCGTCACTATCAACACCCAAGTCCTGCCGAACAAACACACTACATTGGCCGAGGTTCTGAACCATCACGGCTACGGCACCACGGCCTTTGTGAGTCTGGGAGTATTGAAGAGCAGATTTGGGTTTCATCAGGGGTTCGATTCATTCGACGAGAGTTTTGACAAGAATTTCTTCAGGCGTGCCGACGAGATCACCGACCTAGTCCTGCGTTGGCTCCAGGAGCCGTCGGAGGCGCCGTTTTTCTTGTGGATACACTATTCTGATCCCCACGAGCCGTACGCCCCACCCGGTGTAGTCTTCCCAACCGTCGAGATTTGGATGAACGAACGATATGTTGCAACCGTTGAGGCGAATGGCTCACGGAACAAACTCGAGATAGAGCTCCAGCCTGGTGAGAATACTCTGTTGTTGTCGTATCCAAGAGGGGGAAGCAGCTGGGACAAGCCGATGGTCATCCGCGGGCTGCGCCTGTGGGATGATGGACTGTCTATCGAACTGGGTGAGGGTTGGCTGCGGACCAACGGTCCCTCGACACACGACGCCTCCCAATCACTCGAGGCTGCAAGACTCCCAGCTCGACTCAAGATCACCAACCAACAACAACAACCGGTACGTACGCAGCTCAGCTTCTGGTGTCACGAACGGCTTACCAGCACACGTCTTCGGGAACTATATGCGGGCGAGACGGCCTATGTGGACCGTCAGATCGGCAGGGTCATCGAGGTCCTGCAACAGAAGCAGCTGCTGCAGGAATCCGTCTTGATTTTCACTTCTGACCATGGAGAGGGATTGGGCGATCACGATCTTTCTGGTCACATCCAACAGCTCTACGACTCGCTCATTCGAATCCCTTTGTTTCTGGTGGCTCCTGGTCTGGTTCCGGAGGGACATGTTCTTGATCAGCCGGTTCGCCACATCGATTTGTTGCCCACTGTTCTTGAGTTGCTCGGACTCGAGACCCGATCCGCATTTTCAGGCGTGAGTCTCGTCAAGGCGATGACTGGTGAGGCCCCGACAGGCACGAACCTCCCTGTGGTGTCGGCGACCTTTCGCCCACTTGCGAGATTCGATCGCAGGGCACTGATCCTCGAGCCGTACAAATTCATTCTGACTTTGCCATCAGGTGAAGAGGAGCTCTACAATCTCCGCCAAGACCCCCGGGAGCTGATCAACCTCATCACTAGCGAGCCCAATGTGGCCGATCACCTGCGTTTGGCTCTTCAGCAAGAAGCCACCGAGTTCCCACAGAGCCCACCGACAGCGACAAATAGACCTGCGCTCACCGAGGAGGAGAGGGACAAACTTCGGGCTCTCGGTTACGTCAACTGAGTATTGACTCCTGCGGCCCTCGCAGCGGTCTCCAGAGCCGACGTACCCCGCGAGACCTTTGGCGGAAACCGCCCTACCGCCGCAAAGCCTGAAGGGTCATTGACTTCAGGGCAACACCCCGGGGCCGCGAGTCGTTTTCCCCAGGTCTCACGTCCGACGGAGTCAGCAGGTAAGGTAACTCGAGTGTGACGCTCAGCGAGTCCCCCTGTACTAGAGCTCGGGGAACCGGAACGCGCAAATTGAAGGCTCCCCAGTTGGTCGGGAACTCCGCAAGAGGCCTCTGATAAACCTGCTCGTCATTCACGCGGACGGACAGGTGGCGATCATCTTCCGGCTGGCGAAGGGAACCTACGACTTCGAGATGGACCACCAGAGCACCATGGGGCGGAACCTCTGAAAAGAAAATCGAAGATGACGGCTCAACCATCCAGCTGAAATTGGAGCCGTGAAATCCCCAACCCTCACCCCCCCCAATCTCTAGATCTCCTTGTTGCCCGAGGGATACAGTTTGTCGAGAAGCGTCTGGATCAGGTCGGGGCCCCCAGTCGAATGATTGAGCCAGAAGGTCGTAGAAGGCGTCTGCTACCAGCGCATTCCCCCGGTCGTTGAGATGACCATTTGGAGGACCGAAATAGTAGTCTTCCAGCTCATCATTTCGATCTCGCGATGCCTCGACAAGCAGCGGTTTGGTGTCGATGAACGATGCTTTCAGAGCCTCGAGCTCGGACAACAGGAAGGTCTCGCGCCATGACTCGCCAACCAAATGTGGCTGCCCATAGAAGACCACGAATATCAATTGTGCGCCTGCACGCTCGGCGTCAACTGTCATGCGCTTGAGAAGATGGCTGGTTATCTCTTCCTTTTCGGCTCGCCGACAGAGCGTCTCGAATCCGTATAGTTCGCCAAGAAATACCTCACCGAACCGTTTCCGCGCCAGGGCCCAGGAGAAACTGAAAACCCGTGGAGGGTTCTTCGCCAGCCAATCTTCCGGCGTATCCCGAACGGGAACTCCCTTCAAGGCCAACGACCCGCTCTCGATCTCGAAGTAGGGTTTCGGTCCGGCGCGGAAGTGCTCGAGGACACGGTCGATGTCTCCCAGGAAGATGCCCACGATTGCCACCTGGTGAGCGTCATTTGAATCGGTAATGACATCAGTGAACCGCAGATAGATCTGGTCCACCCCGTAGCCGGCGACTGCGTAGTTGATTACTTTCCCCTGTGGGATCATGGCGTCGAGCCGCGCGGCAATTCGCTCGAACGGCCGCGTTGGGTTCACACCGGCTGCAAAGGAATCACCGAAAAGCACAATCCGTGGATCTGCAGGCCGAGAATCTGGAATCGGGGCTACAGATCCGGATTCGAAGCCGGAAAAGTCCTCTGCTGGAACCCAGCCGAGCCACGGATGCTGAATGTGTCGTCCCGTTCGCAGAGCACCGCCTGGCCTCCACAAATACCTCAGCTTGTGGTAATCATCATCACAGAAGGGAGCGACGTAGTTTGCGGGATTGTCGAGCTTGCCGACACCCAATGTGATACCAATCCTCAGGAACACCTCGCCACCAACCAGACACAGTGTCACGCCAATGGCTGATAGAACTGTCCGTAGAAAGACCCGTCGCAACCGACCGAGTGAAGGTCGCTCAGTCCTGGAGTGATTCATAGCCACGTTGAATCCGATTCTAGACTGTCGACCCAGTGAGGATCACGACCTACGGCATGAACACCCCACGACTGATCGTGCTGCCGCAGCCTACATCCACCAGAGGCCCAAAACCAGCTCCTCGGCTGGCCTCGCCGATCCAGTATGGTTCCTGATGTCTTTCCGCAGACGAATTGCCTTGACACTGCAGGGTGCCAGGCGAGACTGATCCCCAGGCGCCGATGGCCTCAGGGTACTAGGAGAGTCCGAAGCGACTCGAACGTGTCGTAATAGAGAGGTCCATCCGTCAGGGGATCCTGGGGGTTGTCAGTGAATCCACTCACCGCACCCAGCTGGACATAGTCAACTTGATGGAGATCGTTATCGAGATCAGTCCTCTCACCGATCGGATTCGCCAGGTTTCTTGTGTTGCCCTGATAGAGCCGACAGATTCCGTCGTTAGCTCCTGGTGACGAGGCGGCCTTCCATTCAATGGTGACCCATTTCTTCTTGGCTAGCTCACCCAACACAATGCCACCAATGTACCGGAAGCTGCCTCCATCCTGCCTGCAACCCAGACGGAACGTGTATCGCGGACCATCCACATTGTCGACAGCCAACCGGCCGAAGATGCCTCGGAAAACGGTGACGTCGCTTGTTCCTCCATCATGATTCTGGTCACCGGCTCGGAAGGTCACGAAGCGCGTCGCCTTTGTGCCACCGTCATTGTCCATGTAGATGCCACCAGTGCGGTCGATCCAGAACTGAGCACGGTAGACGATCTCACCGCTGGGATTGTCGTCACGAACAAAGGCGGCATCTGTGGTCGCCGCCTCCATATTCACCTCGAGGCCAAAGTTGCCCTCTTGCGCTGCCGCGCCCGTAACCCAAAGGGTGTTGCCAAAAGCAGGAGCCGTTAGCATGGCTCCGCCGATCAGAGCGCAGATTGCCAAGAATAGGACCGCCCGGGTGCACCGGCTCAGGGAGTCGCACAACTCAGGAATAGAAGCGTTTTGTGTCAATCGAATCGCGCCAGACATCATTCATTCCTCCTGCGATCGTCTTCTCAATCGGGTGAGGCGCTGTTAGAGTAGGGCATCCCAGCACTCCGAACCGGACTATCCAGCTCGCCAACAATCACTTTACGAATCTGCCAGGTCCCCATTTGTTCCGATCCTCCTACTACCATAACTGACAGTCTGCGACCAAGCCTGTGGAGTTCTTCACAAGGGACAATCCTCATCCTCCTTGCCCATCCTGAGCTAGATCAAACACATGTGAGACAGAGGATCATCGCACGTCGACGCTTTCTTGACCGAGATAAGATGCAGCCATGGCAGAAATAGAAGCCGATCCAGCATTCGGTATCAACATTTTCGGTTACCTGCATGCCGAAAGCGGTGTCGGCGAGCATTCTCGGCAACTTGTTGAGGCTGTCAAGCAGGCGCGAATCCCATATTCGGCGGTGCCATATACGCGCACGCTGACACGACAGAAGCACTCTTTTCACGATTTGGGAACCGGCTCACCGACCTTTCCGATTACTATCGGCGCAGTCAACGCCGACGAATTCCCCTTCTTCGTCGACGATGTCGGAGAGGATTTCCTCCGATCTACCTATACGATTGGCCTCTGGGCATGGGAGATTGAGACTTTCCCCCCGAGTTTGGCTACCAGTCAGGATTTTGTCGACGAGATATGGGCCAATAGTCGGTTCTCGGCCAGGGCGATTCGGCAGCAGGTACAGAGACCGGTACTACCCTTTCCTCTGCCAGTGTCCGTACCCAGGGTTTCATCGCAGAACCGGGCAGATCTCGGTCTGCCTGAAGGTACCCTATTCCTCTTCTGCTTCGATTTTGCCAGCGTGTTCGAGCGCAAGAATCCGATTGCGACTGTCGAAGCTTTTCTCAAGGCCTTTCCTTCCGGCAAGGATGCCTACCTAGTTATTAAGTCGACCAACGGTGACCGCTATCCGAACAAGCTGGCCGAGCTCCGGGACGCTGCGAACGGTGATCCGCGAATCTCTGTAATCGACGAATACTGGTCGGCGGAAAAGTTGCACGCCGTGATGGCTTCGTGCGATGCGTACGTATCTCTTCACAGGTCCGAGGGCTTCGGATTGACGATTGCCGAGGCTATGGCTCATGGCAAGCCCGTGATCGCAACCGACTACTCCGGCAATCTAGACTTCATGTCAGAGGACAACAGTTATCTCGTACCTGCGTCCAAAGTCAAGATTCCTCCGGGCTGCAATCCTTATCCAACAGGTGCGTTTTGGGCAGAGCCCGATGTCGAGGCTGCAGCCCTGCTGATGCAGGAACTCGTCTTGAACACTGACAAGGTCGCGGAAAAGGCCCGGCGGGGACAGGAGGACATCGAACGGTACCACAGCCCCTTCGCCCGATCCAGTTTCATCCGCTCGCGGATTGCAGAGATCTCGAGACAACTGGACGAGGGAGTCCTGCGACCGTTGACGACGCTGCCACCTCGCACCCAGGTTGAGATTCGGGCTAACGCGGAGAGCCCGGGAGTTGGATTTGTAAGGACCGTAGTGCAGACCGAGGTCGAGGCGATTGATCAAGTCGTAGCGCGGCTGACTGAGGGCCCTGACCTGAAGAACCCGGCTCGCCTGGGAAGGCCTGGCCTATGGCTGCGACAGCTCGTTTTTCGGCTCCTCCGCAACTACCACCTTTACCAATATGAAGTCGGCCACACGCTGGTTCAGGCGCTACGAGAGAACCGGAATCACATCGACGCCATCGCTAGACGATTGGATGACCTCGAAAAGAGGGTGGACGCCATTGCAGCGACACCCGCAGATTTGAACGTACCTGACGACAGAGAGTGACGTGACTGAGCCCGTCTCCTGCACCATTGCCTCCAACAACTACCTCGCGTTTGCTAGGGTCTTCGCCCAGTCGTTCCTGGACCATCATCCGAAGGCTCAGGTCTTCACTCTGATTGTTGACGAGGCGGATCCATCGATTGCTTACCAGAATGAGCCATTCCAAGTCGTTTTCGCCAGAGAACTCGACATCGAGGGCTACGATCATCTGACATTTAAGTACTCCCTTCTGGAGCTCAACACTGCGGTCAAACCTTACTTTCTGGAGTATCTAAACTCCCACTTCGAGCTCGATTCGATCTGCTACTTCGATCCGGATATCGTGGTTCTTGACAACCTCTCCGAGCTCTTCTTAGAGCTCGACGAGTATGACCTTTTGTTGACTCCACACATCCTCGAGCCGCTGAGGGACGATGCACGACCCTCGGAGAGGAACATCCTGTCTTCCGGGGTCTACAATCTCGGTTTCTTGGGTGTATCCTTCAACCATCAGACTGCAGGTTTTCTGGACTGGTGGAAGGCTCGACTCTATACAGAATGTCGCAGCCGGGTCGACGAGGGTCTGTTTGTTGATCAGCGATGGGTAGACCTGGCGCCAGCCTTCCTCTCCAAAGTCAAAATACTGCGTGACCCAGGCTACAACGTCGCCTACTGGAATCTCGCTCACCGGTTCCCACACCAGCGGACTGGCAAATGGTGGATCGGGGATAAATCACTTCGATTCTTTCATTTCAGTGGCATCCTCCCGAGCAATCTGGAACGCATCTCGAAGCACCAAGACCGGTTCACCCTGTCTGACCGGCCAGAGCTCCGACCCCTTTTTGTCGACTACAGAACCGCCCTGATAAGGGCAGGTCTCGAGGAGACAAAAGATCTAGAGTACCGATACGGGTCATTTGATAATGGTGTGCCTGTTCCCGAGCTAGCGCGCGTTACACTCTTGCAGGTCGATCCAAGCGGAGACCGCTGGGCTGATCCTTTCGATACCGGTGGCCCTGACTCCTATCTCAGGTGGCTGACTGAGCCGGTGGGTACTCCCAGCGGGAAATGGCTCCCGCGGATTGCTCTTCTCCTTTGGCAACAGAGAATAGACCTGCAAGCGGCCTTCCCTGCTCCGCTGGACGACAGCCATCCGGCCTTTGTGGACTGGTTGCTGTCGGGGGAGCCACAAGCTTCAGGTGTCGACGACTTCTATCTTGCCTCCCTTGAGCAAGAACAGCAGAACCGACCGGGTGTTGAGAGCCTTTCAGAACCACCTGAGGCGGCGACCGTGCAAACCCTGACCACAGATGCCGGCTTCGAGTCTGAGCGGCAGCCGCAGATCCCGCGACTGGCAATGATCATCTGGGAGCAAAGACCTGATGTACAAGAGGCCTTCGTTGCTCCGTTGGGCCAGTCCCGAGAAGCCTTTGCGCGTTGGTACGTGACTTTTGCGCGCATGGAATACACATTGTCTGATGAGTTGATACAGCCGACACTCCGGACCATGAGCCTCAGGGATAGACTCCGATCGCGGGCCTGGTATTGGATGGCTCTGAGGGGGTATCGAGCGGTCTCGCGGCGAGGTTCCTGGCGTGATCTTCCGGGAGTGGTTCCGAGAACCAGCACGATGCAAGCTAACAGCACCCGGGATTTTACGGGTTAGACCTACGACAACGAATGGAGAGGGAGTCCTACTTTGGACCAACGATTGACCGGTTCTGAGCTCCGGATCTGTTTCTTCTCCCACTCTTCCGAGCTCGCCGGTGCGGAACGGTGCCTGTTGGATCTCGTGAGTCAGCTTATTGCTGACAACGGCGTGACCTGCACCGTCGTCACTCCAGGAGACGGCCCTCTCGTTCCAAAGCTGCAGACTGCTGGAGCCACAGTGATTCCTGCCTCGTACGGTTGGTGGTGTGATTGGGATTCCTGTGAGGCCCAGGAGGCGCGAGCACGGATCACGAGTGACATCGAGCGGCTTTGGGAGGAATCGTTTCCCGCGATTCGCCAATCGAATCCAGACGTTATATGCACTAATAGCATAGTCATACCTTACGGCGCCTTGACAGCCGCCGCATTGGGAAAACCACATATTTGGAACATCCGCGAGTACGGAATCAGAGACAATCGGCTGCTCTTCTTTCTACCTATTGCGGAGGTGCTGAGTTTCATCCGTGGGACCTCAGATTTCATCTTCGGGGCAACCAAGCGTCTATGCAGAACTCTCTTTTCGGAGTTGGATCAATCCAAGTGCAAGCACCTTTATCCGGCCATCGAGATCCCAGAAATCGAGGGCTCCTCGGACGAATCTGCACCAGTTCGGCCTCGAGAGCTAACGCTAGCGGAGTTGGCGTCTTTGGTGCCATTCAAGCAGCAAGACATAGCAGTGCGTGCAGTCGCCGAACTGACTGAGCGCGGGCACGATGTCGAACTCAGGTTGCAAGGGAAGCAAGACCCTTCATATGTGAAGAAGCTCCAGCAGCTAGTCCTCGAACTGGGGATCGAGGACAGGGTTTTGATCCGGAGATTCAGTGACAATGTCTATCCCGTCATGCGCTCTACAGACGTTCTCGTGATATCCGACCCTGTGCACGCGTTTGGCAGACTTGCAGCCGAAGGCATGCGGCTGGGCAAACCGGTTGTCTACCCTGGCGAGAGTGACATCAGCGAGTACATGCAAGACGGTCTGACCGGTCTGGCGTATTCTGCTCGAAGTCCAACGGCAATGGCGGATGTCTTGGAAAGACTGATCGGGGATCCCGGTCTCAGAGTACAGATCGGAGACCGTGCACGACAAGTGGCGATCGACACCTTCACTCGAGACGGATTCAGCGGCAGGTTCTTCCGGCGAGCTTCAACGCTTGCCTCTACTAAGCGGACTACGGACCGCAGGTGGTTGATCAATGCATTTCTAAACTCCCTACTCGAAGTGGCTGAGCGAGCCGGACAGGACGCAGCCCAAGCCAGGACAGACTTGGAATTCCGAAGCCAAGCCCTGATTAAGACCCAAACCATTCTTGCAGCCCGTGACGGGGAGCTGAGCGCGATCAAACCCGTGCTCCAGGCGCGAGAAGAGGAGCTCGCTGCGGTCAAATCTCTCATCGAGGAAAGGGACCAAGAGCTTGCCGCAATCAGACCGGTCCTTGACGCACGTGACAAAGAGCTTGCCGCAATCAGACCGGTCCTCGAAGCCCGAGATGAGGAGCTTGCCGCAGTCAAACCGACCCTCCATGCCCGGGAGAAGGAACTTTCCGCTCTCAAGCCCGCTTTGGAGGAAAGAGAGAACGACCTTAAGGATCTTCAGAGGAGGTTCGCCGACCTCCGGGGGGAAATGGCTCGCCTAGGAGCTTCCCGGCTCGGGCGCTTGGCCCTGCGAATCTGCAAAGTAAGATAGACCTGGAGCAGGAGGCTAGATTTGCCACATAAAGGCATCATCCTCGCCGGCGGAGCCGGCACTCGGCTACTGCCGCTGACCAGGGGAACCAGCAAGCAGCTGATGTCGGTCTACGACAAGCCGATGATCTACTACCCGCTTTCGACCCTGATGATTGCTGGCATTCGAGACATTCTGGTCATCACGACACCTCGCGATC
>Ga0255055_10000431_pt1 | contig 32671 bp, 23 predicted proteins | sample JV7_2_27_MG_FD_188633 | JGI IMG/M metagenome (GOLD analysis project Ga0255055, IMG submission 188633) | Seawater microbial communities from Jervis Inlet, British Columbia, Canada - JV7_2_27 | ecosystem: Environmental > Aquatic > Marine > Inlet | place: Canada: British Columbia | collected...
TCAAAATGTCCGGCATTCTCGAATGGTTGATACTGTCACTTTAAGAATTTACGCCAATGTTGACTTTTTCAAGGCATGGTTTATATAGTTGACCGTTGGATTTCGACGAGACGACATAGTCTGGCTTGGTCGCGGAAGGTTTGAAAAAATGGCAGTTACTTCAGAAGGGTCCGCCAAAAGAAGAGCAGCACCTTAACTCTAAAATTAAAACACGATAATATTCAGAGAAAACCTTGAGGCAAGGTTAGCTATGCATCAGGGGGAAAGTTAGTAGACAGTGACATCAAAAACAGCCACTTGGATTACGGTTACGACAAAAGTCGAACCCAATATTTTGGTTATATGTGGTTATCCGCTATCTCAATTGATCGAACATTCCAACCTGCTCGAAATCGCACATCTCTTGATAAAGCACGAATTGCCCGTCAAGGACGAAATAGATCTACATCGGAATGCGGCTTTCAAGGCGGCGCGCCTACCAGCACCCGAAGTGGAACGTTTTGAAGGCGAAGACATCTCGATGACCCTGGCCAATTGTCTATTATCGGACAGAGCGCTATACGCGGTTCCCCAAAAAGGTGAAAATGGGCCAGTCAAAAAGACCATTTTCGCTCTTGGACGCATTTGCCGTTATTTGGCTAATCTTCTCGATCACGAGGCAGCGTTAGACGAGGCCCAGGCCGACGAGCCCTTTGGCAATTTGGTTTATCGGGCCTTGACAGGTGCGAGGGAATTGGATGAGAAGAAAGGTCTATTGATCGAAACCATGGTCACCGCATGTGTGGATCACGGCGTTACACCACCATCGACCCAGGCATGTCGGATCGCGGCCTCAGTACGCGCGGACTATGCTATGTCTCTGTGCAGTGGCGTAGGCGCCATTACTGATGTTCACGGCGGTGCCGGGTCTAAAGCGGCCGCGTTTTTCATGAAAGTGGTGGCCCGGGCTGAAGCGAGCGGAATGCCCCTGGAAGATGCCACCGAAGCGGTGATCCGCGAATATCTGGAAAACAAGAAACTAATTCAGGGATTGGGGCACAGGTTTCACACCCGCGACCCTCGGCGCGACGTGCTCTGGAAACGCTCAAAAGCATACGGCCAAGCAGGCAAGTGCCTGACGGTATCTGAAATCGTTAGCGACATTTTTGCCCTTATTAGCAGTAAGCGTCTGCCCATCAATGTTGATGGTGTTATTGGCGCGATCATCGCTGATATGGGAGTCGATATCGAACTCGCCAAGGCGCTCTTTATCTTCGGCCGCGTGGCTGGCCTTTCGGCCCACTATTTCGAAGAAATCACCACCCAACGCCCCATGCGTAGGATCCATTTCGAAAATGCCGTCTACCAGGGTGCACCTAACAGGGATTACCCCAAGTAATTTCGACCTGACGGAATCAACTTATGAGTCATTAACCCGGCGCCTGCTGTATGCTCCATCAATATAGGTAATACAATGTCCGCCTTACCCGAGTACAAGACACGAGTGCTCCTCACCAATGAGGAGGTTCCGGTGGTCGACGGCGTGTTCGTGGCTGCGGCCTCGAATCTCGACAATTCACTCCCCCAGCCCCCGGTTTATTTGAAGGCTCAAATTCCCGGGGCGACTAGCCGTGCCGCAAGCGGCTTGGTGCGCCGCGCCGATACAAAAGAGCAGATCGAGCAAGACCTCAAAACGCTGCTGGCTCCGGGCGCCTGGGGTCAAGCCGACGGTGTGCTCGTGACCAAGAGCATTGAATTAATAGGTGAATACTACGCAGCTTGCATGCTGGATTTCGGCAGTGCCGAAAAGCTTCCCTGTGGTGTCCTGCTCTTCTCCCCAGAGGGCGGATCCGGTGTGGAGAGGCGCAGGGAAAGTCTACGCAAAATCGACTTCTCACTCCTCAACCTACCCTCCGCCGATGATCTGATCCGCGAATTGGGAAATGTGAATAACCCCCAGGCCATCGGAGAGCTTCTTGAGGGGCTCTGTCGAACTTTCGCTCGCTACAAGCTTGTCGTCCTGGAAACCAATCCAATCGGTGTACTTGCTGACGGTTCGGTGACGGTCGTCGATTGCCGAGCTGAATTCGAGCCCCATGCCGTTTCCCCGAAAGACAAAGACCTTTTTGCTGCGGCGTCTACTACAAAAAGAGACCTCACTCTTTTGGAAAGGCTCGTCCAGAAAATCAACAAAGATGATCCCGCAGGGACAGCCTTTTTTCGGGAAAACCGCAAACTGCCTCCGGAGAGGGCCTGGCGGGTGGCCACCAATTTGTGTGGTGGTGGTGGCAAAATGCTGTGGGAAATGACGACCGGGGCGCGCTCGGACATTCATTCGATGAATGAATCCGATACCTCCGGCGGCCTGTCGGCTTTCAAAAGTTATCGTGTGCTCAGAGCTATCTTATCCATTGAGGGGTCACAGGTCCTATTGTTGACTGGTTCTGGAATGGGATTTCAGGACCAATATCACCTGGCAGCGGCTGTATGGAAGACTCTGCGCGAGAGCCCCACGCCCCTGCCCGCACTGCTTCGTTTTGGCGGCACTGACGAGGACAACGCCCGAGAACTCTTTGAAAAAGTCTCCGCCAAGTTACCCGTGACGGTAAAAACCTTCCTGCCGCATGTCTTCCCTAATGCCATGGTTGACGAAATCCCCAACTTAGTTGTCAAAGAACGACTCATGGTAACCCCTGATCCTCAACCCACAGGAGCGCCGACTTTCAGAGTAAGTGTCCCACCGGGCGACTTCTTCTTTTACCCCCACAAATGGCCCCGGCGCGAAGCCCCGCCCTGCGTCAGGGCCTGCCCCACGAACTTTCTGGTCTGGAGCCCCGACAAGCGCACCATTGAACCCGCCGCCGATGCGCGTTGCATCGGGTGCCTGTTGTGTGAAACGATTGCCTTGACTGAAGGTAAGGGTGAACTGCGCATAAGGCTGGGATTGCCGGAGGTAGAAGAATGAGCGGAATACTTAAACAACTTATCGGCATCGAAACCCCCAAAGTCTTGGTGGTGGGAATCACTGGAAAACAGGGACAACGTCGTAGCAAGGTGATGAAAAACATGGGCACGAAGATTCTGGCCGGCTGCACCCCCGGCAAGGGCGGACAGGAGGTAGACGGGGTTCCGGTTTTCAATTCAGCTTCCGAAGCTGTCCGATCGATTCCTGAGTTGAACTGCGCCGTGACTTTTGTTCCTGCCAGTGCGATACGGGTCGCAGCCATGGATGCGATGAATGCGGGACTCAGATTTTCAGTGCTGACTGCAGACGGTGTCCCCACGCATGACGAAGTTGTGATTAAAGAGTACGCCAAGGCCACAGGTTGCACATACCTCGGACCGAACACGGTGGGAATGCTCGATACAGCGGGTTACCTACTCGGCCTGATTGGCGGTAACGCCGCATGGGCCCGGAAAAACTATTTGCCCGGGTGTGTCGGTGTCATCTCTCGCTCTGGAGGTCTCTCCCAACTGCTCGGAGCTTTCCATTGTCGCCCCAATCTGCCAGGACCGCGCGCGGACGGCAGTTTTGGCCCGGTCTGGGGGGAGCAATCCCCCGGCGTGAGTGCAGTTATTTGTACCGGAGGCGATCCTATTCCAGGCGTGACAATGCTCGATGCAGCACTGGCATTCGAGAAAGACCCGCGAACTAAGTTGATTGTGGCCTACGGAGAAACCGGCACCACGCAGGAAAACGATATAGCACTCGCCATCGCGGCGGGCAAGGTGACAAAGCCAGTTATCATCTTCCTCGGCGGCAAGTTTACCAAAGAGGGTGTAGCCCAAAGCCATGCGGGAGCTATGATCCGAAACGATGCAGAAACTTACGCGTTCAAGCGTAAGGTGCTAGAGGCGGAGGGGGTTATCGTCGTTGAACGTCCTGACGCCATGTTCGCTCAGACCGCTAAAGTACTCGGTTTGTAGACATTACATTGTCAGTAACGGGATGATACCGCAGAACGCAATTCTGTACTTCTACGAACGACTGGTGTTATCTTGAGAGACTGTCGAAAAAGTCAAATAATGGCGATTTTAGCAATTTCACATGTAATAAAATCAATAACTTAAAAGCATCAAATTCACAGGTTTAGGGTTTTTCGACAGTCTCTGAAGGTGCCTCAGCCGAATAAAAGTGCTGCTACTACCGCAACAGGTCCGGTAACTCCTGTACGGCGTTTTATGGCGCTCCATAAATTCTGGATCTGCTCGGCTTAATTATTGCGGACCAAGACTTTATTCAATGGTCAGAAGTACTGTTAAGGTCGTTGAAACCACCGACATCGCTTTTTGAAATTATGGGATCCCATTTCTACAGCAATGATGGTCACACAGGTCGGGATGATTAATTGGTCCGGATAAGTATTTTGAGAAATGTAAAATATGTGAATATGCAGCCAGAATGGTCCTTAATATCACTTAATGTTAATTAAAATTGCATACGTTTCAGTAACTTATTGATATTAAATTTGATCTGAAAAATCCGGCCTTCGGCACCGCTAAATTTTATTTAAGGATGGAATAAATTAATTTCAGACAAACTAAAATTTGATGGAATCCTGGAATCAAAAGTTTTTATTTGCAGAAGAAACATAACGTTTTGGCGAATTGAAAATTACGTGCCTTAGTCGAAACTTGTAGAATGCATTAAAATTATTGTATATTGCATTCGCCAAACTGAAATTATCACTCTCATAACATCATCCGAAAATCGCCCGTTGAATCGCTGTTTCAATTTCAGGAGATGGTTTCCAAAGATACCGATCGGCGAATCGCCTTTTAGCAAATTTATGTTTCACATCGATGACCTTTCCGGGCTTTTGCTCTTGAACGATCGGCTCCAACGTATCCATAGCCAATCGAGCAGCTTTTTCTCGTTCACTTACATCCAGCCGGCCTTCAGAATCAAAAGTTAAAAACGAATACTCAGCCAACAAAATCTCAACTGGTTTTCGATTCATCATTTCCAACACCATCAAAGCATAACGGATTCGCTTTCCAGCAAATTGCAAAAGCCGTTCATCTGGATGTCCTTTGATAAGGCGGTTATATCGTTTCAGTGATAAACGCTCTATAGAATCGTCTTCCTTAACAATAAAAATTCTTGTCCCCAGTCCCATATTTCCTTCTTTTCTAATTTCATCAGAAACACTATCGACTATGAGATCCACACAGCACCGGATCCTCTCCGATTTCCTCCGCAAACCACCAGCCGTGCTGGCATTCAACCATTCTTGGCGGGATTCGGGAAGGCAGCTTGGCCTTCTGTTTGATCTTGCCCCTTAGAGTCTCTATCACGACCCAGTCCTCTTCACCGATGCCTAATTGCCGGGCGCCCCCTTTAATTTAACAACTTTGTCGTTTTCAACAGTAGCCAATACCCCGACCTGAAGCCGGCAGCCGAAACACTGGGCCCGCTTTACTTCAATATTTTTGTCTTCGCTCATATTCTATTTCTTTAAAAATAACATTGGTAAGTTCAGAAATCGGGGAATTTTTCGTTTTAAATATTGTTGACTTATGACCACCTGATCCAGAGGCCAGAATCCGGAAGTCAGCACTAAACGGCGGCACGGATTGCCAGATATTATTCGTATGGATTTCGGTTCTTGAGTCAAGTAAAATTTTTGGATTAATTCTCCCCAATGATACTTAATATTCATGTTTAGGTTTATGTTGTATTTATTTGAAATAATTTAATAAAAAAATTAAAGCTGTTAAATGATAAAAGATTTGAATTCTTAAGGTTGGGAAAATGTATTGACTATTTTTAAAGGGAATTATTAGTAGGCATAGATAGAATCCAGACTGGAACAAAGAAGCCTTGAGCTAAACGAAAGCATACCAAAGAAAAGATTCACAGTGGAGGTAAGGCATGCAAGACAGCCGAATGGCAGTTGTGGGAATCGGAGCCACAGGGACGGTTCTGGCCGCTGCACTTTTAAGCCAATATCCGGACACATTTCTTATTGGCCGCACACCGAATTTGGGTGAAAAGCTCAGATTAAATGGCATTAATGTATCTGGAGAAATCGCTTATAAAGTCGCGGTCAAAAATTATTCCAGTCAAATCGAAGATCTCAAGGATTTCAGCCCATCTATAATCTTCCTGGCAACCAAAACTTTTCACCTTGAACAAATTCTGGGCCGCTTGCAAAAAGTGGTTGAACCTGGAATTAAGATAATTTCCACCCAGAACGGATTGGGGCCTGAAGATCTCATCGTTGATAAATTCGGCCGGGATTCAGCTTTCCGAATGTCGTTAAACCTTGGCGTATCATTGAAGCGGGTGGGAGAAGCTGAGGTCGCATTTGTCAATCGGCCCAATCATCTTGGAAGCCTACTTTCAGAAAATCAAGGCATTGGCGCACAAATAAGTGCGATACTCACCGGTTGTGGACTGGATACGGAGTTTGTCGATGACATACAATTATTCGTGTGGAAAAAAATGATTATGAAATGCAGCATGGCTTCCATATGTGCGGTTACAAATAGAACCATTAAGGACGCCCTGGAATATCGGCCCACAAGAGAAATCGCTGATGCTTGCTTTAAGGAAGCCCTTGCGGTCGCCAAAGCCATGGGCTATGACATTGGTGAAGATTATCTTAAACAGGCGCTCGGCTATCTGGAAAGGGTCGGCGTGCACAAAGATTCGATGTGCGTTGATATCGCCAACCAAACTCCCACCGAAATTGATTTTTTGGGAGCAAAAGTTGTCGAATTCGCTCGTGCCAAGGGGATATCGACCCCGGTTTATGTAACGATGACCAATTTGGTTAAAGCTATTGAAAGTAATTATTTGGAGAAGTAGACGTTTCAAACTTGAGGTAATTTAAAATATGACTTTTCGTTCACAACTAAAAATTCGTTTTGGCGATATCGATCATGCCGGCATTGTCTATTACCCCAGGTTTCTGCATTACTTTCACGTTGCGCTCGAAGAATTTTTCGGACAGGAATTGGAGATTGATTACCCTGTCCTCATTGACGAGCACCGTATTGGACTTCCAACTGTCCATCTGGAAACCGATTTTATTCGATCGCTGCGATACGGTGATTTGATCGAGGTTGAAGTTAGGGTCCTAAATTTTGGAAAAACATCGATTACTTTCGGTTATCGGGTTTTTAAAAATGGCGAGAACGAACCCCGGATTGAGGGACACAACGTGACGGTTTGTCTGGATATGGAAAGCTTTAAAAAAAGGAACATTCCCGATTGGCTGCGGCAGCGGCTTGAAGCGCAAATTCGCAACCAATAGTGTTTGCGTGCCTGTCATCAAAAATCACCCGCTTATCATTATTCCTTCATACTTGCGTGCTTTTTATCTGGTCACACCTTTCCTAAAAACATATCACTCTGCTTAGATCTCAAAAGAAAATATTGACCCGTAATTTGGTATACAGTATACAAAAATCAACAGGCACTTATGAAAAGAATTAGTTACCCTTTATTCTCAGTTTAGCCAAAAGGCATCGCTATGAATCAAAACTCAATTATAGACCAGCTGATGTACGACCCCGCCTCCGGCGCTTTGACCTACAGGGATGTCAGGTATCTGTTAATACGCCCTGAGACGATTGTCGGCTTTCAAAAAACCATCGAAAAGCACAGCCGGAAAGGTGCCCGGGAGGCCTTATTTCAGGGAGGCTATCGAGGGGGCTATCTGTCGGCCAAAAAGTACAAAGAAATGCAGAACCTTTCAGACAATGAAACCATCAACTTTATGATGACCATGGGAGCTGAAATCGGGTGGGGGAGTTTTCAGCTAATTGAATATGATTTTGAGAATCAAAGATTGAAAGTCAGGGTTAAAAATTCTGCATTTGCCGAAGCTTATGGTGACTCAACCGAGGGGGTGTGTCATTTAATCAACGGCGTGCTCAGCGGGCTTGCCACGGTTCTTTTCGCACGGAATTGTACTGCTTCCGAAACCGAGTGTTTGGCCAGGGGTGATACGGATTGTGTTTTTCACGTCAATGAAAGTCGGGATTCTAATATGTCCGGGTAAAAGGAGTTGCCAATGATCCGTTCTATGAATATTGCATGGTGGGTGCAACGCTGGGCTGACCTGCATCCGGATAAACTGGCCATAATTTTTGAGGAAGAACAAATTACCTATTGCGAGCTGAATCAACGCGCCAACCGGGCCGGCTGCTGGCTGCAGTCTCTGGGGATCGAGAAGGGCGATCGGGTAGCCGCTATGCTGAACAATTGCCCGGAATTTATTGAACTTTTCCTGGCCTGCGCCCGGTTGGGAGCTATTTTTGTACCCCTGAATTTCCGTTCGGCACCACCGGAACTGGATTATTTTCTTAAAAACTGTCGTCCGCGGCTGTTCGTATTCGGTTACGAGTTTGTTGATACTGTAAATAAACTCCATTTTGAAAAAACCAAACCGCAGGTTATGTTAGCATCGGTCGGCCATGTTGCGGCTGACGGAAAAGTTTCCGACTATGGCTCCGAATCGGCTGCGCTTGACGGCCGCAGACCTTTTCTGACGCGGTCTTTAGGCCCGGCTGACCCGGAAGAACCCCAGGTCATCATGTATACCTCGGGAACCACCGGTCGGCCGAAAGGTGCTGTTCTGAGTCACCGCAAGACATTTTTTAACTGCTTGAATGCCGACATTTTTTTTAAAATGCACTTTGACGACATTATGCTCGTCATTTTACCGCTGTTTCATTCCGGAGGCCTTTTTATTCAGGCCTCGCCAACCATTTACAAAGGCGCCACCATGGTTATCCATCCCAAATTCGATCCCATAAAAGTTTATCAGGATATTGAGCGTTACAAAGTTTCCAAATTCCTGGGCGTCCCTACGGTTTACCGGGCACTCGTCAAGGTTAAGCCGCAGCAGAGGGGCGATAGCTCGTCCCTAAAAGTATGTGCCGGGGGAGGGGAGAAGACCACCCGCGAGCTGATCAAAAAATGCAGGGAAGCCGGACTGGCGTTTCGCCAGGTCATGGGTCAAACGGAAACCTCGATACTACTGTGGGCTTCAGAAGAAGATTCATTTCGCAGGCCGGGCACGGTGGGCCGCCCGGTATTTCACGCTGAAGTCAATATTTTGGATAAAAACGGCCGTGCGGTGAAACCCGGAGACGTCGGCGAGATCGTTGTGCGCGGCTCCATTATGATGAAGGAATACTGGCAGGATCCGGTCAGAACCGAAGAGACCATTCGAAATGGAATGCTGTACACCGGTGATCTTGCCCGTATAGATGAAGAAGGCTATTACTTTCTAGTCGACCGCGCCAGGGATATGTACATTACCGGAGGAGAAAATGTCTATCCTGCAGAGGTTGAGCGTATCTTAAGAGGACACCCTGATATTGAAGATATTGCCGTGATCGGCGTACCGGATGAAAGATGGGGAGAAGTCGGCCAGGCTTTTGTTATCCCCAAAAAGGGGACAAGTCTCAGGGCTGAAGACATCGTCGGCTTTTGCAGTGAACATATGGCAAAGTTTAAATGTCCCAAGAAGGTTTCGTTCTGTGAAGAATTCCCACGGACCTCCCTGGGGAAGGTTCGAAAAAGAGAACTCATTATGGGTTGTTGTCAGGTCAAATCAAATTGAACTTCATAATTTGGTCTCCAATAAAGATTTTGGCCTTTTAGCCGGAAATTATAGGCTAAAAGGCCAAAATGAATTCATTTAGATTACTTAATATCTGAAAAACAAATCTAACTACTTATTTCTTTTTTTAGCCTGTTCGATCAGTTCAACCAGACTGGTTATCTTAGGTTTTGGTTTAGCAGCCATCAAGCGGTTGAACTGATCTTCAGGTAATTTTTCCTTTAAATACTGCACGACGTCAAAGTATTCCCACCAGCAATCCAGAATTTTAAAACAGGGATGCTTTTCGTCACCGCAGACCTCGCAGTATTCAAAGGGCACGGGGTTGCCCAATCGGGGGCATCTCCGTATCAGCTTTTTTTTAGATTCTTGCATGCGAATTTCAAGCAGAAGATTCAAGTCTTAACGGCTTTTGATAAGCTCCGGCTTGGGATATTGCTCAAGCACTTTTTCGGCTTCTTCGATCTCTTTGGCCGGATATTCATAATCAGTCAAATTGCCCGCCAGAAACTCTTCATAAGCGCCCAGGTCAATCAACCCGTGGCCACTGAAATTAAACAGAATAACCTTTTCTTTGCCTTCTTCTTTGGCTTTCTTGGCTTCATCGATCACACAGGCCAGGGCATGGTTGGTTTCCGGAGCAGATATGAAGCCTTCTGTCCGGGCAACCAGCATTCCAGCCTCATAGGTGGCCAACTGCGGATACGCCTTCGGCTCTAAAATCCCCTCGGAGATTAACTGGCTTACCTGAGGAGCCATTCCATGATAGCGCAGCCCGCCGGCGTGGAAAGGCGGTGGCACAAAGGTATGGCCCAGACTGTGCATCGGCAGCAGCGGCGTCATTCCGATTGTATCCCCATGGTCATAGGCAAATGGCGCCCGCGTCATTGTGGGGCAGGCTGCCGGTTCGACCGGATAAATCGCAATATCTTTGCCGTTGATTTTATCATAGACAAACGGGAAGGCCAGACCTGCAAAATTACTGCCACCGCCGGCGCATCCAATGACCACATCCGGATAATCGCCGATTTTTTCCATCTGTTTTTTGGCTTCCAGGCCGATGATGGTCTGATGCATCAATACATGATTGAGGACGCTTCCCAGGGAATAGCGGGTTTGTCCGGACTCATCGGTAACCGCCGCTTCCACCGCTTCACTGATGGCGATGCCCAGGCTGCCGGGTGTGTCCGGATACTGCTCGAGGATTTGCTGACCGGCTTTGGTCTCTGTGCTGGGGCTGGCGATGCATTCGGCCCCCCAGGTGGCCATCATGGTCTTCCGGTACGGTTTTTGATCAAAACTAATTCTGACCATGAAAACTTTGCATTCAATCCCATATTGGGAACAGGCAAAGGCCAGGGCACTGCCCCACTGACCGGCGCCGGTTTCAGTGGTCAACTTCTTGATGCCGAATTCCTTATTGTAATAGGCCTGGGCCACAGCCGTGTTGGGCTTGTGACTTCCGGGCGGGCTGACACCCTCGTATTTATAATATATTTTTGCAGGGGTATCCAATGCCTTTTCAAGGGCATAGGCTCTGACCAGTGGAGATGGGCGCCAGATGTTTAAAACTTCCAAAATTCCTTCCGGAATGTCGATCCATCTTTCAGGGCTCATCTCCTGTTCGATCAGATTCATCGGAAACACCGGTGCCAGTTGATCTGGACCCACTGGATTACCATCCGGACCCAAAGGTGGGTTCATTTTGATATCTGCGTTAATATTATACCATTGACGTGGGATTTCATCTTCACTTAGAAATATCTTTTTTTTCTCCATAACACCCTCCTTGGTGATTGATTGACGGTCCGTGGTTGGCACAACTTAAGAAAATTTATAATCTTAAATTGCAGGGAAAATGATCGATATTGATTTCTGAAATGTATTCATTCGCTGGCTTGACTTCATTTCGTATACGGTATACTAAATTTAGTCAAGCAATAATTCGTGCGAAACTATCAATTAGCAAGGGGTATAACCATGACCAATAGAATTTTCAATTTCTCTGCCGGTCCCTGCACCCTGCCGCTTCCGGCACTGGAAAAGGCTCAGGCCGATTTTGTTGATTACCAGGGTGCGGGAATGTCCCTCATTGAAATGAGTCACCGGGGCAAACATTACGATGATATACACTATAAAGCCATTACCGGTATCCGCGAAGTACTGGAAGTACCGGACAGGCATGACATTCTGTTCATCCAGGGCGGCGCCAGCCTGCAATTTGCAATGGTACCGTTGAACCTGATGACCGACGGCGAAACCGCAGAATTTCTCAATACCGGAACCTGGGTCAAAAAAGCGATTGCCGATGCCGAAAAGCTGGGGCCGACGCGTGTCGCCTGGAGCGGAGAGGCTGAAAATTTTACACGCATCCCCGATAAAGACGAGTATAAGGTGGAAGACGATGCTGCTTATCTGCATATTTGCGGCAACGAGACCATTGGCGGGATTGAGTATCATGCCTATCCGGATACGGGTGCGGTGCCGCTGGTGGCGGACATGTCTTCGCACATCATGTCGCGGCCGATCGAATGGGACAAACTCGACCTGGCGTTTGCCGGCGCTCAGAAGAATTTGGGCCCGGCCGGTCTGGCGCTGGTGATTATCCATAAAGCGCTTTTGGAGAAATGCAAAGCCGGGCTGCCGGCCTATTTGTCTTATAAAACCCACGCCGGGAAAGACTCGCTGTATAATACACCCCCGGTGTTTGCCATCTACATGATGAAGCTGACCGTGGACTGGGTTAAATCACAGGGCGGACTGGCCGAAATCGAAAAAAGGGCAATTGCACGCTCCAGCGCGCTTTACGACACAATCGACAGTTCAGAGGGCTGGTACCGCTGCCCGGTGGATAAAGCCTCCCGCTCCCGCATGAATGTCTGTTTCCGTTTGCCGACAGAAGAACTGGAGGCAAAATTCATTGCCGAAGCTCTGGAAGATAATTTTTCAGGCCTTAAGGGACACCGCTCGGTCGGCGGCTGCCGGGCGTCCATGTACAATGCCATGCCGATTGAAGGCGCTGAAAAGCTGGCGGAATTTATGCGGGAATTTAAGCAGAAAAACGCATAGGTCAGGTTTAAAAGGTTCAAGCTTCAGAGGTTAGATAAAAGAAGGAAAGTAGGGCAGCCCTCTGCGGCTGCCTTTTCATGGCCGGCACAGAGGCCGGCCCTCCCAGTAGCCAGAGCCAAACCTTTGAACCTCTGAACCTGGAACCCTGAACCCATAAAATCTGTGGTTAACCGATGGTCGGTAAGATGTCTTTCGACAGACCCAGGCCATCAACTAAAATAGATTTGTACATTTCAATAACCTTATCTTTGATGTCTGCCTGCATCTCCGGGGGTGTCTGCGCGATCATAATACCGCTTTTGAGGATACAGGCCCGGATGTTCCTGGACGGATTGAAAGTGGTGCCGAGCTGTCCGGCTGATTGAATCGGAAAACGTCTTTTCTTTAAAAGCTTGCCCAGTTTGCCCAGATCAATATTGATTCTACGGTTGGGAGACAGGACAAAATTTCTGCGCCCGTCTCTGGCGCAGGTTTCTTCAAAAAGACGGTCTGTTATTTCCTCCGGCAAGCCGTCAGGCTGCTGCCCGCAAACCCTGCAGCTATCCACGGATTGCATTTCCAGGATATTGAATTCCAATTCTCTCAGGTCAATATAGAGCAATTTGTTAAAAAGTTTGGGTTCCTGACCGATGATTAATCTCACCGTCTCCGAAACCTGCACAGACGAAACCATACCCAGCACAGATGGGTGCACACCGACAACCCCGCAGACCGGCAAGTCTTCATCCTTTAGTCCGGGCATGAAGCATTCCAGGCAAAACGTTTGTCCCGGCAACAGGGTTGATACATTCCCAAACGCTTCAATAGCGGCACCGAAGACATAGGGGATCTTTAGCTTATTACAGGTTCGGTTAACCAGATAACGGGGCTCCGGTCTATCCAATCCGTCGATGACCACATCCATTCCGCCAATGAGTTCCTCGGCGTTGATTGAATTTAAAGATTCGGGAATCGGATCAAGCTTCACATCTGGATTGAGTTTGTTCAGATTTTGCTGGGCGATTTCAACCTTGGGCAAGCCGACACATTCCGCATCATATAGATGCTGGCGATGAAGATCGGAGCGGGAAACAATATCGCGGTCGACAATGCGCAAATACCCGATGCCCATGCCGACCAGCTGGGTTGCAACCGGTGCGCCCAGACCGCCGACTCCGATCAGACATACTTTGGCATTACGAAGCTTGAGTTGTCCGTCATAGCCAATATCGGCCAGCACAATCTGCCTTGAATAGGTTTCCAACTCTTTATTGGTGAGTTCTTTTGGCATTTCAACCTCGCATTTATACAAAGAATGTAGTTAATTAAAACGACGATCCTGATTATAATTTGGCCATATCAATCTTTGTGCAAACGGATCATATAGGGGCGCCTCTTTTATACCATTTATGATAGGAAGTCTTCAATGATTGATGCCAAATCCATAAAACTTATCTGCATCTCTTTTTGAAGATCTCTTACCTGAACTTCAGCATAGGAGATGCCGAATCGATGATTGATATGGATATTCTTTTTCAGGCAATACTTTTCAAGAGAAGGCTTGGTCATACTCCCTATCAGGAAAGCATTGACTTCTTTCCCCCATTCAAAATGAGGCCCGTCTCCACCGCTGTCACCCATTAAAATAGCTCTATTGGAAGAAATATGATAACTGCGGGCAACAGCCGCGGTGTTTTTACCTTTGTCGTTGGTCTCAAAAAGGTCATGGATATTATCAGGATCACTGTTGCGGGTCGGGTAACGAATCATTGGGTGGGCGGAAATAACCTGAACTCGCGGAAGCAATCCTTTTGCAAAAACCCGTTGGAAATAGCCGATCATGCCGGTCGTGTTGATCATAAAAAGAATATTTTTACTTAAACACCATTCGATAAGTTCGGGTACCCCTTTATAGGTCGAGAAGGAATTATCCAGATACCCGTCCATTTGTTCTGTTGTAATTGTATCAGGCAGCAGCTTCTGAATCATAGTGGAGGCTTCTCCTAAGGTGATTATGTTGCTTGTGTATTGCTTGAAAATCGTTTCTAATTCGGGGGTTATTTCCGGATAGTTAAAAGAAATGCAATCAAAAGGGCTGCAAGGTGCCAGGCATTCACTCCAGTCCGATGAAACGATGGCCTTATACATTTTATTCTTGACCTTTGCTTGGATTATCTTATCTGGTTTTCCAGAAAGAACAAGTGGTATTGAAGGTGGGAGCGGCTTCCAGCCGCGAAATCAACTGTCGCGGCTGGAAGCCGCTCCCACAGAGGGTTTATCTCATGGAACTTGGACTTTCCTGATAGGCAGATTATTTTATTAGCTTTTTATGAAATTAAAAACAAGATGCAACTGTGCGCATGATTTTTGACATTAGGCGACAAATGTATGATTTTATACCTGATAAAAAATTTAAAAAGGTCGTAAATCTTGAATAAAAAAGATGGATATAAAAAAGTAGCGGAAAGCTATTTTGATTATCTGGCTGAGCGCTTTCCGGTCATGTGTGCCAGCGACGAATTTGACTTTCTACCCCGAGCTGAAAATGCCTGCAAACACTATGACAGACTTGACAAATTCGAAGCTTCCGCGATTGAGGAAACCATAGATAAGTTAAAGAGATTTCAAAAAGACTTTGCTCTGGAAAACTATGAAGCAGGAGATCTGGATAATCTCATCGATCTAAAATTGCTGCAGGCCAATGCAGCAGGAATTTTAATTGAACTGGATACCAAGCGTTCATGGCAGTACAATCCGTTGATGTATTTAAAAATTGCATTTATCGGTCTGGATCACGCTCTGATAAAACCTGCCAGGGAACCAAAGGAGCTCCAGGAAAGAGCACTGGCGCGTCTGGCCGCTATGCCTGTGATATTGAAACAGGGCATGAATAATATCCATTCTATACCGGAAACCTATTATCAGGCGGCCTTGCTGATGAACTCTGACTGCAAACAATATCTGTATGAAATCGGCCGCAATTTACTGGAATTATTTGCAGACCATCATGATGTGGCTACCAAAACTTTGCGAGATGCTGAAGCTGCTCTTGAAGACTTTAGACAATTTTTAGAATCTAAATCCCCAGAGTCTGACCGGCGATTTGCGGTCTCCACACTGGAAGCATCCTTAAAAGATCATTTCTTGTCACAGAAAAATCCCGAAGAAATATTTACAATCGCCAAAGAGGAATGGCTGGAGATTTTAGGGCAGTTAGAAGCGTTGCAGCGAAAAATAAACCCGCTTAAAACCTGGGAGGATCTGTATCATGCATACACCCCTTCACGAATAGAGGAAACGGAAATCATTGCGCTGTATGCGGAAGAGATCGATCGTCTGCGAACTTTTTTCAGCCGTTACGGTTTTAGTGAAGAGGTGTTGAGATCACCGATTGAGATTGATTGCACGCCAACCTATCTGGAATCCGTACGCAGCTCAGCTTCCTTTGCGGCTGCGTTTAGCCAGGACCCGCTGGAAGAGAGTTACTTTTATATTTCTACCCATTTCCCACGTCACAACAGTCAAAAAACTGACCATCACCTCCAAAAGCGCTTAAATCGTGAATATAAAATGTTGATTGCTCACGAAACCATTCCAGGGCACCACTTTCTGGATTCTTTCCGTCGCCATCTAAAGAATCCAATACGCAGACAGATCGAATCCCCCCTTTTTTATGAAGGCTGGGCCTCCTATGCAGAATCCATGTTGATCGAATATGGTTATTTAGAAGATCCGCTGGAATTGCTCGTCAGTTCCAAAAGAAACCTCTGGCGCTCGGCTCGATGTCAAATTGATGTGGGCCTGACAATTGGAAAGCTCTCCGAAAATACAGCCGTTGATTTGTTACAAACCTGCGGGTTTGCACCGGCAGAAGCTTCCAGGCAACTGGATCGATTTCGTCTGAATCCCGGTTATCAATTATGCTATTGTTATGGCAGTTATGAATTTAAAAAGTTACGGGAAAAATATGGAGATCTTTTAAGAAGCAAAGACTATTACAGCTTTCTCCTGGAAGGTGGAGAATTGCCGTTTCATCTGATTGAGAAACGCTTTGAAAACCTTCAAATTAATTGATTTCCGCCTGGTATTCTTCCAGCGGGAGAGACATCGGAGAATTATCTAAGACAGGATGCTTTACATCCGGCATCGCGCCGTATAAATACCGGATTTCAGCCTTGTCGTCCAAGGGACGCTCGAGGTGTATGCGGATCGTTTGAGGATCATGGCGATATACTTGCGTGATGGGAACGCGAGCACCCTTGGTGAATACTTCCCATCCGGTAATTCCTGATAGCGGGGTGAAATCACTGCCAGCATTGTGTTGAATTCTGATCTCGATGGTTCGGTTGTCGATTCGACTTACATCACTTACTTTTGGTCCTCGATGATACGTCTCTACGCCTAAGAGGTGTAAGATCGATTGGGAGACTCTGCGCCCCAATGTAATATAGGATTTTGGTGTGAGATGCTGCCTGCCATGATTTTTTAGATCAAGCGTCGTGGCAGCCAGATAGCTGTTTGTAACTTTTTCGGCAACGTGTTTTTGGGCGTTGCGGATGGCCTGGTGGGGTTTGTTTTTACCGCCGGGTCGCTTGATCATCATAACAACAAGAAATGGGAGGTCTTCAAAATCAGAGCCATTCATGATGTCCATTCGCACTTGGTTGGTGATAAACCGTTCAAGAGAGGCGGCGTACTCTTGCGCGGTTACCGTGCCGCGTGCGGCGTCCGCTTCGCCCTGTATCCAGATTACAAATTCGACTGTCCCTCCTGTTTCTGATACTCCCGAAATAAAACGATTATATATCGAGCCCGGCGCTGTGTTTTCCCAGTAACCCGTGCCCCAATTGGCTTCTTTTCTCAATCCCGATCCATTCTCAGAGTAATCCAACAGGCCGACCGGGATACCCAGTCGGTCTATTATTCTGTTGCCAAACGCGATGGCTGCATTTCCTTGCTTGCCAGGCGCCGACCAACCGTTATCGGTAAATCTTCGCAAGAGAGGATGGGCCTCTAAATCGCTACCGGTGTAGAACCATTCTTTCATATTCGACTGCCCCAGGCAGGCAACAAGCATTCCCACGCCCCATTTGTGGGCCCCATGGATGGAAATTTCGGGATGGGTCGTGCTTCGGATCTGAAGGTTATACCACCCGCCCTGCGGTACATCTGTAAGTTCTCCAACAAAAATTCCATTACGCGGTGAAGCGTCGATTACGGTCCACGGGACGATTTCGTCAAAGGTGCCATCTTTGACAACTCGCGCCTCTATCGCTTCGATCTGTTCCCTGTATGCTCCTGACACAACGATATGTGCGCTGCGGTTTTTACGCTGGAAAATACGTCCGTTTGCGAAATCGCTCAAGGTGATCGCAGGCGACCTTAAGGTGGCGACCTCGGCGGGTATAGATGCGGATTTTCCGGTGATGACATTTTCTTTCGCACTATCGAATGTTGCTTTTGAATTGTCGGTTTCGGTTTTTGATACTGAATCCGATGCTTTCATTTCCTCTGATCTGAGAAGATCCGTATCATCGGGGGCAGTTGGTTCGACCAAAAACCTTTTTAACCTCGTCAATTCAGAGTTCGCGGATGATGTTATTTTAGAAGTGAAGTCGGAATCGCGGGTTTTCGAATTTGGGGCTAAAATATCGGTTTCAGGATGCGATTGGGTTACCCTCTCTTCTGTTTCCACCCGGGGGAGGGAGGTCTTTTCTTTTGGATCGGTTTTGGCAATAATGGTTTTTTTCGGCGGCGCTTCCATAACACCAGAGCGGTCCGGAAACTTGAGTATCTCAGCTGAATGCAACATGAACACGCCGGCCTTGTCACCCGGATGAATACTTAGCGATATAGATTTTTGAAAGGGTAATGGTAAATAAAGCTCTGTAAGCCCGGGTTTGATCGCTTTCCGGGTAAAATAGGGCAGGCGGCGCATGTATTTGATGGTCATGCTGTCTGTGTGAAGTGATGTAATCGTTAGTTTCAGCACTCTGAAGATATGATCACCGGAAGCTGGAATGGATATGAGCTTAAAGCTGGATTGACGCCCGACGGATTTTATCTGTAAACCCTTTACCTGTTGCTTAAGCGATACGTTTGAAACGGGTACCGCATTTTGAAGGTCGATCGGGTGCCTGGTGGGCAGCAAGGCTTCGACTTCAAATATAGAAAATATTCTGTCCGTATCAATCTGCATCGTCCCCAGGTCGGACTCGGCCCTCTGGAGCAAAATAATATCATAGGCGCGCAAATCTTCTTCGTGCTGTCTTGACGGGAAGCTTTCAAGCCGGATTACGTCAAGTCGGCTGAACATCTGTTGCAGGTACGGGAGTTGGTTTTGTATGAAATAATTGCCATAAACAATTGCGTAAGGAAGGTCAGGCTGCCCGGAACCCCGAAGATGTTTGACAGACTCATCTTCAGCCACACTAGCCAATCCCATCAGTTGATTTTTGAGATCGCCAGAGCTGATTGGTCCGATTGACTTGTAATCCAATGCATGTTTCTTTACGCGATCCTTGGCTATCTGTTGGTGGATTGCGCCAGCAGCGACCATTGCGCCCTGTGCATTCCAAAAGCGACTGGTTGGGTTGTAGAGTAGTGTATCGCTTTTTTTTGCATTCCTTAACAGTTGATCAAGTCGCACAAAATTTTTTAAACGATGTGATTCGATCGCTGCGAGGAACAGATCGTATTTGTTATAGTTACATGACGAGCTTTGCGGTAATGAACCGACAAATTCGGGGTAAATGGTGGACTTGTTGGGTGCCACAATGAAAAAGAAACGGCGCCCCGTGGCCTCGATCAACCTTTCAATGGCGTGAAGTTCCAAAACCAGGTATTCGATGTCCTGTTTTCCACTGCAGGTCTCCTTTCTATAGTCATCAATAGATTGACGGCTATAAAGCCATCCATCCGTGCCCACGTGAACATCATTGGTGTCGGTCATGTGGAAAAGACGATAATCCAACCACCTTTTGGTGAAAATGAGCGGACTTCGCAGCGCAAAGCTGTCGTTAAAATACTGGTCAAAAGAAAGATAGTATTCGTTGTCGAGTAGTGCTTGTCGATCCAGCCTGGGTGGTTTTAGGCCCAGGCGTTCTACATGGATGTCTAATTCCAGGCCGATTAGCCATAGCATGGCCGGTGCCAGCAAAATTAAAATAAATATTAACACTAAAATCTTTCGCATGGGTCGTTTAAAACCGATAGTAGATAAAAGGACTGTTCGCACCGCCAACAATAAGTGCTGCACAATATGGGAGCAACACCAGGATCATTAAAGCGCCTGCCAGCACCGGCAGCGGATCTTTTTTATTGATTAAGAGCTTTAGCATTGAAAAATCACCGGGCAAAAAGAAGACCGACAAGGCGGTCAGCAGGAATAAAACATTTCGGTAGTTCAAGGCCCGACTTAATTCGTAAGAAAGCGGCCAATCTGTGACTGTAAACATCGCTTCCAGGAATCTGATCGCCTGAGAAAGGTCTTGTGAGCGGAAGAGCACCCAGCCGACAATAACGATCAGCATCGTCAGCAAGCGGCGCATCATATTGTATTTTTGCCGGGACAGGTCACGCATACCGGTGATGCGTTCGATGATCAGGAAAACACCGTGGTAAATTCCCCAGAATAGAAACGTCCAGTTGGCGCCGTGCCAGAAGCCGACCAAAACAAAAACGACCGCCATGTTTAGGCAGGTTCTTGTTGTTCCCCGGCGGTTGCCGCCAAGGGGTATATAGAGATAATCTCTGAACCAACGGCTTAATGTGATGTGCCAGCGGCGCCAAAAATCGGTGATGCTGACGGCAGAATAGGGGTGCTTGAAATTTTCGGGAAATGTAAAACCAAACAGCATGCCCAGGCCTATGGCCATATCAGAATAAGCGGAGAAATCGAAATAAATCTGCAGCGTATAGGTAATCGCACCGAGCCAGGCGACTTTTGTATCAAGCAATTCCAAGTTGAGGCTAAAAATAACGTCTGTAATCTGACCGCAGGAATTGGCGATCATCACTTTCTTTGCCAGGCCCCAGCAGAAGCGTAAGGTTCCATTATAGAAATTCTCCCATGATTCACGGCGCTCTTTAAGCTGATTCCTTATATAGCTGAAGCGTACGATCGGTCCGGCTATTAATTGCGGAAACATAGCGATATAAAGGGCAAAATCAATAATATTCTCAAGCGCACGGCTTTTTTTGCGGTACACGTCAATAATATAACTGAGTTTTTGGAATGTAAAAAATGAAATTCCTATCGGCAGGATAACTTCATTCCACTCGATTGGGAAAACCTTCAATCCTAAAAGGAAACTATTGATCTCTGCGACAAAAAAGTTGGCATACTTAAAATAGACCAGGAGCCCTAAATTCAGAAGCAGTGAGAAACTAAGCCACAGTCTTTTCCACTTGGCCTTGCGTTCGATCAGACGGCCGAGCGTATAGTCCGCTAAGGTGGACAAAATGAGTATCAGAAGAAAACCAGCAGCGCCGTATAAATAAAATAGGTAACTAAAAAAAAGAAGGGCTGCGTTGCGCAGCTTTTTGGTGGGCAATAATTGCTGTGCATAATAGAATATGATTATGGCCGGCAGAAAGCCGAAGAGAAAAATGGTGCTTGAAAATACCATGTAAGACAGTACCTAACCTCTCTTAAATCTGTCAACAAATGGATGCCTGCGTTCTCTGAAGCTTAACCTTGTGCTGTCAATAGGCCTTTCGAGATTGAATTTGAATTCCAAATTTCATTTCTTGACATTCAGAGTCTTCGCCAAAGCTCAATCATATTCTAACTTAATTCGATCAGTTTATCAAAATTGTTCAGAGAAGTTTGGGGAATTTTTATGTAGGGCGGGCGGTATGAGCGTTTGAGCGCATAAACGTATTATTACCTGAATCTTACATAAAAATTAATGAGATGGTGAGATTAATTTAATGCGAAAATGTGTTCTTTACCCGTTCTGCCTTTTATCGAGACGGGCCCAAGATCTTTTAGTGTGAGTTCGTCACGGACCAGATCTGCAGTTTGAGAGCAGATCACTATTTTTTCGGATAGTTCCTTGTTTGCCAGACCGGAAAGACGGAAAGCCAAATTCGTGCAATCACCGACCAATGCTAAATCGGTTGCTCGCGAACCATAATGCGACATCGTCACCTGGCCGGTTGTTATCCCCCATCCCATCTGCAAATTGTCAGCAGCAAGATTTTTACCGATTAATTGGGTTCGGATATCGTTTATGGTTTGTGTCTGTTGGATTGCAGCCTGGCATGCTAAAACAGCCTGAGTTTTTATCGCTTCAACGTTATGATCCCAAAATGCGTAAACTGCGTCGCCGGCGTAATCTTTTATGGTTCCTTTGAATTGGTAGACAATCGCACTGAAATTGTCGAATATTTCTTTCATTAAAGCGTAAACATCGGATGACGCATGATCCTGGGAAAAGGTGGTAAAGCCCCGGACATCAGCGACAACATTGGTCACCATTATCTCGGTCGCGGTCACCCTTGTGCCGTCGGTTAATATGGCAGCATCTTTAACATCGGTAACATTTTCAGGATAACACACCCGAAAAGTGGACTCACCCACATTAATGTTGTCCCCATCCGCAATTTCACTGGATGCGCCGGCTGCCAGTCGGGTCCCATTCACCCATGTGCCATTTTTGCTGCTATCGGTAATTTGAAGGCGTTCGGCCCGGCGGCTCACCACCGCGTGATCTCTGGATACCTGGGCATCATGAACTAATATCCTTTTTTGAGGGTCTACACCTTTGCAGCTTCGTCCGATAAAGATTTTGTCGACGATTTCTAAATATTGAGTTTGTTGGTTCTTATCGACCCATTCTAAATAAGGCTTTGGCATGCTTACACTTTCAGAGAGTATGATTTAAGGATGGGTATGCAGCACGGGATGATTTCGAAGGTCCATCATGTAATGGCCGCCAGAACGACTGTAATATTATCGTTGCCACCGGCCGCCTTGGCCGTCTCGATTAATTCTTCGACCTTTCGATGGTTTTCGCTATCTAAACAAAGAATATCTTGAATCTGATCATCCATGATCATATCGGTTAGACCGTCTGAACACAAAAGAAATGTATCCTGCGCGACAGTTTTTCCGATTACCAGGTCAAGATTAAGCTCTTGCTTTATGCCCACGGCACGGTAAATTATATTGCGTAGCGGATGGTGCCAAATTTGATCTTCAGAAATTAATCCCTCTTCTAACTGTTGCTGGACAAGTGTGTGATCTTGCGTGAGTTGTTCGAACTTCCCTTTCCTCAAACGATAGGTGCGGCTGTCGCCCATATGACCGAGTATGAAACCCTCATCCGAGAATGCCAAAAGCTCGGCTGTACATCCCATCCCCTTGTGACTTGTATTCTGAACGACATGCTCGAGAATTTTTTGATTTGCAACCCGGAAGGCTTCTTGAACCCGATACAGTACTTCTTTCTGGGATCGATCGGTCTGCCCATTAAATATTTCTTGAGCGGTATCGGCAAAAATTTTGCTGGCCAGTTCGCCTGCGGCGGCACCACCCATGCCGTCTGCGGCAAGACAAAAATCCAGTTCTGAGTCTAGGATAAATGCATCCTCATTGTTTTCACGCTTAAGTCCGATATCGGTTTGGCCGCAAAAAATATTCTGGGGCATGTCAAGCTCCGCCAGCTGTTAGAGTCTACTTTTTATGCGAGGAATCAACGTTTTCCTTGAAAATCTTTTTCATATAGTCAGCAAGATCGGAGGCATCAAACGATATCTTAGATTCTTTTTTAAAAGCCGCCAAATCCGCATATAATTCTGAAGAGCTCTGGTATCTTAACTCTTTTTGCTTCTCCAAACATTTCATAACAATGCGATTTAATTCTTCCGGAACATCAGGCACTGAATTCTTTACGGGCTTAATATCCATTTTCGGAATGGTCCGTATGGCCTCGATATCGCTGCTGAACCGGTATACTCTTTTTCCGGTAAGGGTTTCATAAAATACAAGCCCCAGGGCGTATATGTCCGCTTGCTGGTCAATCGGTTCTCCCAATGCCTGTTCGGGTGACAAATAAGCCATTTTCCCCTTTACGACACCTGCTTGAGTTAAGCTCGGCTCCGAGCGGGCCTTGGAAATTCCAAAATCGCTTATTTTCACTTCCCCCTGATAAGAAATTAACAAATTTTGCGGACTAATATCTCGATGGACGATATGAAAGGGTTCACCGGTATTTTCATCCTGCTTGGTATGCGAATAGTCCAGGCCCTTGCAGATTCGTGAGATAATGAAGACGGCCTTGTCGACGGGCAGACCTTGTTTAAGGGCCGCGAGAATTTCTCCCAAATTCTTCCCATCGATATATTCCATTGCAATAAAATACACATTTTTAATTTTGCCGTAATCGAAGATCTGGACGACATTTGGGTGCTGCAATAGGGCGGCCACTCTGGCTTCACGTGTAAACATTTTGATAAAATTCTGATTTCCGGCAAGATGAGGCAGGATTCGTTTAATCGCCACCCTTCTTTTAAAACCGTCCCGGCGCATATAATCTGCTAAAAACAGTTCGGCCATCCCTCCGCGGGCAATCTTTCGATGTAGCAAATACGGCCCGATCCGGTCCATTTTTTCAAGATCCTCTCGCATCTTAAGCGCTTTGGCCTTGGCGTTGCGATCCAATAAGAATAAAATGACTCCCAACAGGATTATCGTCGATACGACACCCGTAAAGTATAAAAGGCGCAATCTATTTCGGTCGCTATTAAGATTTGATGTAGAAAGAGCGATATAAACCCTTCCGATCTCTACATCTGAAAAAATAATATTTTTAAAAAAACCGAGCACTTTTGTTTTGTCTGGTGTAATACCCGAGGTTATCTTGATACCATCAAGCGCATCGATGGGTTCTGCGTTTCCCAAAGGCTCGAACTTCTGATTCATTTTGTCAGCGGTTGTATGGGCCAGTATGTTATTTTGGTGATCCGTTATTGCAGCAAATTTCAGATCTTTTACATCTTGTAACTCTTTGATAGCCACACTGAGCGATAGGATGTCTTTTTCCAATACGAAAGGAGCGCTCTTGGATTCAAGGTTTTGAGTCACCGAAAGCCCCTGTCGCAAAAATGCATCGTTTTTGCGTTCGAACGCGTAATGATAAAATAAATAGCCGGTAAAATTGATGAGAAGCCAAATGGATAGACAAATGCCGAATAGCCTTGGGTTGCGCTCAACGAATTTTATTTCCGATAAACGCTTCATTCCCCTCGCAACTTTGGTGAAGGTGCTCGTTGAGATTTCCCTCACTTTCACGGCTGTTGTTGCGGCAATTTCACTGACCAGCATTGAAAACCTCCTTGCCTTTTACGATCGGGTATCAGACGGCGAGTTTGTTAATAATCTCGGTACAGCGCAATATGATCTGGCGTTTTACCCAGGAGAGATCTTCCTTTTTTCCAGGTTCCTGCCTAGCAAGTCTTTTTGAATCTGCCTTAGATCCAGGGTTGGACACAATCTTCCAATTCCCGCTTGACAAAAATTTGTCCAGGCTTGATTGTTTGAATAATTTGCGGGAGAGCGCTTTTTGCGTTCCGCACAACGGACAGTTAATAAGAGTGCCGTTTACGGTTTTATCCATTGTGGCCCCGGAACGATTAAAATCTAGATATTTGATCATAAATGCTTTGATTGTTTGGTAACGAAAAACAGCGATCAAAATCAGTAATATCAGACAGCTTGAGACAGCAATAAATATAAATTGTTTGCGGGTTTGAAACATTTCGGGGGTCGACAGGCCGATGAAGATTTCTCCAATTTTAGTACCGCCGTAGTTAATGTCTGAGACAAAATTAAGAATTCTAGCATGGCCGGCAAATCCACCCTCCCACATCGATACTTTATCGACAGAACGTGCCGCTTCGGTCATGTCCGGCATAAGATGTCCGGTACCGGTAAAAGCGACAACTTTATTGCGATGATCAACTACGGAGGCATAAATTACATCCGCTCTGCTGGCAGCATCGGTCAGCAAGCTGGCAATTGATTGAGTCTTATTTTCTAAGAGAGGCAGGCTGACAAGATTAGAAAACTCATGAGCTATATCGACTCCTGATTTTCTTAACTCGCCTTTAAGGCGGTTTACCCGCAGGGTAAATATTGAGTAAACAATCAGCATCACCAGCCACCAGGTAACCAGACCAAGGATAAGATTACGCGTGTTTAAACGATTGCCGAATCGCTCGATTGAATTCATATGGCCCTCATCTTCCTTAGCTTATTAAGGTGACTGTTTTGCTATAGATGCCTTTTTGATAAGATGCAGGTGAACACTTCCGGAAATGGCAGCACTTAATTCCGTGCTAACCAAATTATTATGGTCAAAAACCAAAGTCAAGCAAATTAACCGCTGGAAATTTATACAGTTTGATCGTTCAACGGTCTTTTAACACCGCGACATGATAACGTTAATAATTAAATTGACAAGCACGCCAAAATCAAGTTTATTGATTATGGGCTAAACAATGCATATCAAGCAGCCGGGCAGGGCTTTTAAAAGAAAATGACCCGCGGCTGCTATTTTAAAATAGCACGGAAAATAATTTTAATTCAATAATGGTTCAGTATTCAGCATAGCCCAGCAGATGCATATAATATTTTACGGGTTGAAAGATTGCGTTCGCCCACATCATCTTCTAAGCGAGGGCTGATATGATTCCTGATGTTTTCTTTGAATCTCGGACAGACCGACACTCAAAAATCCACAAGATTCTATTATTTTCCATAATTCTGGGAGTCAGTTCATTTGTTTTTTACGCCTGCGCAGCAACCCCATCGTCCACTCAACCTGTAGCTAAGAATCTGTTTCGCTCTGATGACTATGTGATTTACTTTCTGCGGGACAGTGAAACTCCCGCAAAACTGGCTGAAAAATTTTTGGGGAGTGAAAAAAAATCATGGCTAATCGAGGAAGCGAATCCAGGGGTTAACTTCAGACGTGGCAATGCGGTTGTGATTCCGTTGAAAGATCGGAATCGCGGAGGACTGCGCTCAGATGGTTTTCAAACCATACCGATTCTGACCTATCATCGGTTTGCCGAAGATTGCAATTCTCCTCTCTGTATGCCGGCAAAAACTTTTGAACTTCAAGTGAGGTATCTGAAGGAAAATGGGTATCACGTAATCACAGCCCAGGAACTTTATTCCTTTCTTGGATATCGTCAGGGACTGCCCCGGAAATCTGTGCTCATCACCATGGACGATGGTTATCGTTCCGTCTATAATATCGCTTATCCGATTCTTAAGAAATACGGCTATACGGCGACATTGTTCATCTATACCGATTTTGTCGGTGTGTCCAAAATGGCCATCACATGGGGCCAGCTCAAAGAAATGAAGACGAATGGATTTACGGTCGGTTCGCACACAATTTATCACAGCGATCTCACCAAACCAAAAGATGGCGAAAAAGAGCAGGAATATATTGCCAGAGTTAAAACGGAACTTTACGGTTCCAAGCAAATCATTGATAAAAAATTGAGCCAGGACACTTATTTTTTGGCCTATCCATTCGGCTATTACGATCAACAATCCATACAGATAGCCAGAGAGGCCGGATACAAAATAGCCATGTCCGTAAAACGAGGCGGAAACGCTTTTTTCGCAAATCCTTTGACTTTAAGAAGGGATCAGATCTTGAAAAGGGATATGCAATCATTTATTTCCAGGTTGAAAACATTTAATTATCTTTCCTTAAAAGCGAGAAACCATGAAAAATAAAGCAATAATTTTCTACGGTATTTTCTTAATGTTCCTGGTTGGCGGGTGTGCCCAGACACCAGAGCGACTATCAAAAGAATATACGGCCAAAGCGCAGGCGTATGAAAAAAAAGGGGATCAGGTTGAAGCCTTAAAGCACTACAAACTTGTTCTCACGGTGGATCCCGAAAATCAATTGGCGCAACAGAAAAGAACAGCGCTCGAGCCGCAGGTCCAAAAGCTGGCTGAGAAGCACTATAAGAATGGTATCAGATTTTATAACAAGGGCCAATACGGCCCGGCTCGCAAAGAATTTTTAACTGCGCTGCGTTATAATCCCAACCACGCAAATGCAAAAGCCAAATTAACGGTTACGACCAAAGATATGGGGCAGGTCAAAAGATATATTGTCCACACCGTTCAAGCAGACGAAAGTATTTCAACATTGGCCGAACGTTATTATGGCGATTATCGCAAGTTTCATTTCATTGCCGAGTACAACGAACTGGAGGATGCCACCAAGGTTACAATCGGCCAGAATATTAGAATTCCAGTTATTGAAGGAATCCCGATTATTGCTGATCCCGAGGCAATACAGTCGGATAACGGTGAGACTGCTGAAGCATTGCCCACCGAAATTATAATGGTTAAACGATTTATAGTCCATACGGTCCAGTCTGAGGAAAGCCTTTCAAAACTGGCCTTGATGTACTACGGTGATTACCGTAAATTCGATGTCATTGCCAAATTCAATGACATCGCAGCCGGAGCCAGTGTGAGAGTCGGCCAGGATCTTAAAATCCCTGAAGTCGAGGGACTTCCGTTTTTGGCAGAGGGTCAGGTGGAAGAAGTAAAAACGGCTGCTATACCTAAAGAAAAACCTGCAATCGAAGCGCTGCCGGAAAAAAAAGAAGCAATTGAAGATCAGCCCGCAAACTATCGGGAGCTGGGCATTGAACTTTATAACAAAAAAGAATATGCGGATGCGATCGTCGAATTGAATAAGGTGTTAAACGTAAATCCAACTGATAAAGTCACAATTGATTATTTGGCGCTGGCCTATTACAAGAATGGGCAACGCTCTTTCGAGAAAAAGGCATATTCACAGGCAAAAAGAGAGTTTGAAGCTTCTCTCAAATATAATAAAAATTGTTCTGACTGCCAGGAATATATTAAAAAAATCCAGAATAAAAACCGTGCAAACTTTCGCCAGGATGCGATCGCGTTGTATAATGCAAAAAAGTATAAAGAAGCAATTGCTAAATTTGAAGCCATTGCAAAGAAGAACCCCAAAGATACCCAGGTAAACGCCTACCTTGCCAAATCTCATTTTGAGCAGGGATTGGTCCTTTTCGGCAAGGAAGATTATTTGGCCGCCAGGGACGAATTCAAGAACGCGCTGCGATACGATAAAAAATGCGATCAGTGCGATAAGAATATCCAAAAATGCGAAGCCACTTATAAGCAAGCTCACTACGATAAAGGCCTGGCATACTTTGGGGATCAAAAATTAGCTGATGCCATTCGTGAGTGGGAGTCTGTCTCGACGCTCGATCCGAATTACAAAGATGTAAACAAGAATCTCACAAAAGCCAGAACTCTTCTCGAGCGGCTGGAAAGCATAAAGCGAAGCAAAACCCAAGAGAACAAACAGTAGGGAATTGAAAACCCTGTCTATTTTTTAAATTTCGGCTTGCGCTTTTCCAGGAAAGCCGAAATACCCTCCTTGGCCGCATCCGTGCAGGCAATTTCTCCGAATCCTTTATATCCGATTTCAAGGGCATCATTGAAGTTTGCACATGCGCTGCCTTCCTGGATCACTTTCATTGTGATGGATACGGCTTCTTTGCTCAGCACCTGATTCCCTGATTTGGGCTCAGCCGGCATGTCGATCTCAGGAATATCAATTCTATCTTCCGGGATTCGAGTTGTTTTGCCCTGCAAGCGTTTGACCTCTGCGATGGCCGCTGAAATCAGGGCCGGATAATCATCCACAATTTGGGTTACCATACCGATAGCGTGGGCATCGTTGGTCTTGAGCGCTCGGCCCAGACAAATCATCTCATGGAACAGTTCGGCACCCTGGGGCCATTTGCGATAGGGTACAACACAGCCGCCGATTCCCGGCAGTATGCCCAGGTTGATCTCGGGGAATTGAAAACTCGCGTTTTTCGTGGCGATGATGCTGTGGCAGCGGATTGCGACCTCAAGTCCACCGCCCAATGCAAAGCCGTTGACAGCAGCCACCACCGGTTTGTTCATTTGATCCATGAATATTTGTACCTTGGCGCAATCTCTAGCGTATTGGGCCGAAGCATCAGCATCGCCTAACATTTCCGGGAACTTACCGATGTCCGCTCCAGCCGAAAAGGCAGCCGTGCCGTATCCGGTGATGACAAAACCCTTCACCGAAGGATTGTTTTCGAATTCTTTAAAAACGGAAAGGATCTCATCTGCCAGCTCATCATTGAGGGCGTTCATGGCCTGGGGGCGACGGATGGTGATTATTTTAACCCCATCGATGTCATCGACCAGGACGTAGCGTTTAAAATCCTGATAGGCCGAATAGGCATGCTGCGGCATCGGAAAGCCCGGTCTTTGGGACTGAAACCTGTCCATGATCCGCTTGACTTCATTCTCTCCCAGATCGCGCATGAGGTCCAGCGGGCCCTTGCGGAACCCTAAGGCCACCTGGCAGCCGAAGTTGAGGTCTGCCCTGGTTCCGATCCCGCGGTCAATAATATCAAAGGATTGCGAAAAAAGGATGCCCAGCAGACGGTCGCGGACAGCGGACTTTATGTCTTCCGGGACTTCCACCGGGTTGCCCGGGCGGTGAGTGAGCCACCGGTCCACCGATGCCAGAACGGATGCGGGCCGGTAATGGGCGCCTTCTTCCATTTGCAGACTGTTGGTTTCAATGATAATCGGGTTGCCGTTGGCCAGGTTCAGGACGAAAAACGGTCCGGCAAAGACGAATTCTTCGGCGACTTTGTCAATCTGGCTGGCGGTTGCTCGATCCAATAAATAGGCGGATTCATTACACCAGTTGTCAAAGATGCGGTCCAATACAAAGCAAATGGCGTTATCGGTAATGATGGGCGCTTTGCCGGTTTGGGCGAAAAACCAGAACAGGTAATCCAGTGTTTCCTGGCTTCCCTTTTCCCAGGCGATGACTTCAACCGGAAGGCTGCGCCAGGCCGGGGCAAAAAAATGGGTAATGGAGGTGCGTTCGGGCTTGTTCATTTTTAGAAAAATTCTGTCTGCTGGAATCGAGGAGGTGTTGGAGGTGATGATCGCATCTTCACTGACGATATTTTCAACAGTTTCAAATATTTTTTGTTTAAGTGGAATGGCTTCAGTGGCAGCCTCTATGACCAGTTGGCAATTTTTGATTTGTTCATAATCCGTTGTGTAGACAATGTTTTCGCGAACGGCAGCTGCTTTTTCCGGTTGCATCTTTTTTTTGGCGACTGCTTTTTCGGTATAGCCAACGATGCGCTGTTCTGCTTGCTCGAGGGGCTTTTCAACGACATCCACCAGGTAAAGTTTGCTTGCGGGCAGCGCGCTTTTCAAATAATAACCGATATCCGGGCCGATGGTGCCGGCACCGATTACAGCGATTTCATCCGGCAGAGGCCTATGCGGTTCAATCAGCAAGGGATTTAATACCTTGCGATAGAGGTTTTTTGCAGCTTCCATAGTTACAAATCCTTTCTGTTTTTTAAAATCTTTCTTAGCATTTTTAGATGGAAAAGTTAAAGAAATTGAAAAAATGCAAAGGGATAATTTCCTTGACACATTTTTGTATACCGTATACAAAAATGTGTCAAGCCAGTAATAGAAGTCGTTTCCGAATATAAAATTCCAAGTTCCAAGCATCAAATCTCGACGTCAATTCGTCTTATTTTAGGTGTCAGTTCTTGGGTTCAGAGGTTCAGGGTTTAGAGGTTATATAACAGAAGACAGATAACAGAGGACAGATGACAGATGAAAACCGGAGAGTAGGGCAGCCCTCTGCGGCTGCCGGGAGCCAGAAGCAAGCAGCCAGCGACCAGAAGCCCGACACCTGAACACTGAAACCTGAAACCATAGTCATTGTGTTATTTGGTGCTTGGAATTTTCTCAATTAAAGAACTCAACTGAACTAAAATATACTACACGACTTTTGTAACATATTTGTGGGACATAACGCTATACTTAGCGGTATTAAAGACTTGGGGGGCATATCATGAAAGTATTAATCAGCGACAATCTCGGACAAGCAGGCATCAAAATGTTTGAAGAAGAGCCGGGGATCGAGCTTGATGTTAATACGGGTCTGGAGCCCGCCGAACTTAAAAAAATCATTGGCAACTATGATGCGCTGGTCATCCGAAGTGCCACTAAGGTTACGCCAGATCTCCTTGAGGCTGCTAAAAACTTGAAGGTTGTGGGCCGGGCCGGAATCGGTCTGGATAACGTCGATATACCGGCGGCGACCAAACATGGTGTTGTTGTCATGAATACGCCTACCGGAAATGTGATTACAACTGCTGAACATACAATAGCGATGATGATGGCACTGACCCGCAACATCCCCTGGGGCACTTCGACTTTGAAAGACGGAAAATGGGAAAAGAAAAAACTGCAAGGCCGGGAGATTTATAATAAGGTATTGGGGATTATCGGTTTAGGCAAAATCGGCTCCATTGTTGCTGACCGTGCGCGCGGTTTAAAGATGCAGGTAATTGTCCATGATCCGTACATTTCCGATGAGCAAATTGAAAAAGCCGGCTTTGAGGCCGTCTCGATTGAAGATTTGTGTCGGCGATCGGATTATATCACTGTGCACGTACCTAAACTTAAGAACACCACCGGGTTGATTGACAAAAAGGCTTTCGATCAGATGAAAGACGGTGTCATGATCATTAACTGCGCTCGCGGCGGCATCGTTGATGAAGCTGATCTGAACGCGGCTTTGAAGTCCGGTAAGGTTGCCGGGGCTGCCCTGGATGTGTTTGAGACAGAGCCTCCCGGCGTGTGCCCGTTGTTTGAAATCGATCGGGTAATTTGTACGCCACATCTGGGCGCTTCGACACTGGAAGCGCAAACCAATGTAGCCGTTATGGTAGCTGAGCAGATCATTGCTTATCTTAAAAGCGAAACGGTAATTAATGCTGTCAATGTTCCTGCGGTCAGTGGTGATTTGCTTGAAAAACTCAATCCCTATTTAACGCTTGCGGATCGGATGGGCTGCCTGCTGACCCAACTGTCCCAGGGACCGATTAAAGAGGTTGTGATCGAATATGCGGGTGTTTTTGACGATCTGGATCTTTCTCCGATC
>Ga0255055_10000432_pt1 | contig 32669 bp, 26 predicted proteins | sample JV7_2_27_MG_FD_188633 | JGI IMG/M metagenome (GOLD analysis project Ga0255055, IMG submission 188633) | Seawater microbial communities from Jervis Inlet, British Columbia, Canada - JV7_2_27 | ecosystem: Environmental > Aquatic > Marine > Inlet | place: Canada: British Columbia | collected...
GCGTAGCGGACGCTGGTCCGTGTCGTAGAAATTCCGCGCGTAGGGGACACCGAGAAAAGAGTCATCGAGTCCACCAAAGTGGGGGACACCTTCACGCAGCAGCCACAGGCAGGCGAGCTGAAAACCGTGGACGGCACGATTGAGGCCGTAATCCCCCATCAACTCCAACTCCTGAACGCCGATGGCGGAGAGCAGTGTCAACGACCGGCTACGCTGAGGGGCCTGATCGATCAACTCCAAGGCCACTCCACCACCCATGCTGAAGCCGAGAAGATGGGCGGAGTCGAGATGCAGGTGATCCATGAGCTCGAGGGCATACGCGGCATGGGCGCGGATCGAGTAGTCGGGGACCTCTCTGTCGGAGTCCCCAAAACCGGGCAGGTCGGGCGCCACGACGTTGAAATGTCTGCCGAGGGCTGGTCCCAGGGTGCGAAAATCGCGGCTACTGCCGGGGCTGCCGTGCAGAAGTAGCACGGTCGGCAGATCTTCTCCACTGCCACCAGGTTGCCACTGCCGGTAGGTAATGGCGATCCTCTGCTCCTCATCGAGGGCAGCAGTACCACTGCGAGCTGCTACCAGGAGTGTCGGGAGATCGTCAGAAGGGGGCGATGCTCGGGACGACCACCGACGCACTCCGTGAGAAGCCACGAGCAGGACGAGATAGGAAACCAGCAGCCAGCGGAGAGCAGAACGCAATAGCAAACCTCTCGATTCATCGATGGCGCAGATCATACCTCCGGGGCTGAAGTGCGCTGACGGTCCGGCGTGACATCCATCACAGCGCCGGGTTGTGGAAAACGACACACTGCCCGTAGGACCGGGCCGTGCGATCACCTACAGCAATCATTGCCGGTGTTCTTTGTCTGCTGGCGTTTATGGGCAAAGGAGCGCACGCCGCAGACACGGTCGTTGCAGGCTCGGTGCAGACCGACGCGACGTTCGAGCATCTGGGAGTGGTGTGGTGGATCACAGGTGACGATGATCTCGACAGCACTTTCGAGCTGGAGTTTCGGCTGCTGGGGGAGACGCTTTGGCGCCCGGGTGCACCGGCGGTCCGCGCCTACCCCACCCTGGTGGTCAACGGGTCGCCGCTGGGCCTCGACTACTGGGCGGCCAGCGCTCTCTTCTTGCAGCCGGATCAGACCTACGAGCTACGCTTGACGCTCAGCGATCCCGACGGGGGTAGCGAGGTGCGGATTCTCGAGGCGGGAACGCACTCACCACTACCGGCGATATGGGTTGGGCGCGACCGCTATGTAGTGCCCGGCAGCAGCGGCGGTGACGGCAGCGCCGCGAATCCTTTTCAGGGCCTCCAGACGGCAGCCGATGCCGCGCTGCCAGGCGATGTCTTCCACGTTGCATCCGGCACCTATGCACCGTTTCAGGTCTTAGCCAGCGGCCTTCCGGATCAGCCGATCGTCTTTCTCGGGCCGTCCGATGGCTCGGCGTTGGTGAACGGCTCGGGTACCACTCGCGGGGTCATCACCCTGGGTGAGTGGAATCAGACCCTCTCTAATGTCGTGATCGAGGGTTTGACTCTGGAGGATGGCTACTGGGGAATCGATGCCCAGCATAGCCAGGACATTGTTATTCGCCACAACACCATCCGCGATGTGGACTATGGTGTGATCAATCGGCGCGGCGACGCTCAGGAGGGCAACCAGACTGTATGCGACAACGACATCGTGGGTCGCGTGGTCTGGCCCGGTGCCGGTATTCCCTCGGAGCGGGGTATCGACCTGCGCGGCTACGGCAACGTGGTCTGCCACAATCGCGTGCGCTACTTCGGCGACTGTGTTTCTTTACAGCCCTTCACTGGCGCGTCATACGGCAACGATGTCTATGGCAATGACGCGACCTTTTGCGTCGACGATGGCATCGAGATCGACTACAACCAGTCCAATGTGCGGGTCTGGCAGAATCGGGTGATGAACGCGCGGATGGGCGTCAGCGTGCAGCCTATCCGTGGCGGTCCGGCGTACATCTTCCGTAACGAGCTCTTCAATCTGGAGAGCGTGCCGATCAAGATGCACAACCAGACCACGGGCTTTCTCGTGGCGCACAACACGGGCGTCAAGCATGGCGATGGGCACGGTGACAACGGAGCCATGTGGCGCAACGTCGTCTTTCGCAACAACCTGTTCCTGGGCACCCGCTATGCTTTCGAGTTCACCACCGTCGCCGACGAAGGGTTTCGCGATTTCGACTTCAACGCCTGGGGAACGACGCGTGAGATCGGGGGCTCCGGGGCGCCCTACTTCAAGTGGGACAACGTTCGCTACGACCGGTTGGCGGACCTGCAAGCGATCGGTGTCGAGCTGAACGGTGCGGAGGCGGGGATGGACGATCTGATTGACGCCAGCTTGCCGCCTTCGTGGGACACGGCGGTGGCACCCGGGAGCCGAGACCTGCGCTTGGTGGCAGGCGCTCCGCAGATCGATGCAGGGACCAGCCTGCCCAACCTCAACGACTCGTTTGTGATGTTGGGTCAGCCCGACATGGGAGCGTTCGAATCAGGCCAGCCCCTTCCCCACTACGGCCCACGGCCCTGGCTGCGGGGTGTCATTTTCGCCGACGGCTTCGAATCCGGTGACACCTCGGCCTGGAGCGCTACCCGGCAGTAGCTCGGGCGTGCCAATACTCGAGCGTCGCGGGTGCGACTCCGAACTCCTCGCCCGGCTCGATACCCTGCGACCGCACGATATGGGCGATCAGGGCATAGTGGTGCACGGTATGGCTGGCGAGGAAACGAAGCTCACGGCCGACAGTAGAACCCTGCCAGGCTGTCACGGAACCGTCATCGGGAGCCAGGTCGTGGCGTACTTCGACGCTACGATCCGCCCGTTCCTCGGGGATGAGGGAGAGCCGGGCCATCACGTCCTCCACAGCAGCGAGTGCCGCATGGATCTCGGACTCGAGCGCACCTCGACGGTCCCGCCGGTCGTAGTCGATCCGACCCCCCTCCAAGTCGCGCAGAAAGCAGTGGTAGAAATCCAGGCAGTGTCGGAAGTGGGCGCCCACTCCTGCGGCCCGCGGTCGATCGCTCCCGGGGTCGGCGTAGGTCTCGTCATCCAGGCGCCGCAAAAGGTCCGCGCCCTGGCGCAGAAAGTGAAGATTCTGTTCAACCACTGGCAGGGTCATCATTCCTCCTCGTCGACTACCGGCTCGAAGCGGTTCAGCACCTCGGTTCGCAGGTGCTCCGCCAGGCGCTTGCGATCAGTATCGTGAAGTTGCTTGTCACCAAACACCAGCTTGGCTTTGACCTGTCGCAACGTGGCGAGGTTCAAAGCGTGCGGGGAAAAGTCCATGCCGCCCCACCAACAGACCGCGAGGTGCGCCGGCTGCTCGTCCTCAGGAGTATGGTAACTCAGCGTGGCATAGGAGACTGGGAGCTCCGAGCGCACCGCGGGCTCGAGCAGTGACGGCCGGAACGGCAAGACGGTCGCTCCTTTGGAGCTGGTGCCTTCGGCAAAAAGCAGCACTCCTTGTCCCAATTCCAGCTCGCGATCGATCCCTTGCATCACCCGTTGCAAGTCACGCCGAACGTTGCGGTCGACGAAAATGGTATTGGCCGCGCGGCACAGGAAGCCGACCACCGGCCAACTGGCGAGCTCCGATTTGGCGACAAAGACAACACCGACCTGGCTGCCGATAACCGGAATGTCGAGGTAGCTCAGATGGTTGGAAACCAGCAGAAACGGTTTCGAGGGTGGCTCGCCGACGACCGTCAGGTCCACCCCGAGAACGGGGAGGATGGCCTGGGCCCAGTAAAGCATGACCACGCTCCGCCACTGGGCGCGGGCGCGCGGCAGAGGCAGGACGAGCAGCTGCCCGACGAATAGCACGACAAGCGCGGTTAGGGTCAGCAGGCTAGCCAGAAAGAGCCGGATGCCGGCCCGCAACCACTTCATAACTTGGCAGCTTAATCGAAGAACGTCTGGAACATCTTTGGGTCCATGGCTTCAACATCGAAGAGAACCAGGAAATCGATGGTCTTGAACTGACGGTCGATGGCCGGCGGTCCGCAGACCTTGGCACCATGCCGCAGGTAGATACGGAACAGCGGTGGAACCCGAACGCGCAGGTCCGCACGCCTCTCGAACGCCTCCTCGTAGCATTCGAACCCCGGCCGCGGTCGGACGTGGAACTCGGCATGGCAGTGCCCCCGCTCTTCTAGATAGTCCATGAACGCCTTGCCTTCGTGCGGGTCCTGGGAAGTCAGCGAGCTGCACCCGAAAAGGAATCGTCGCTGGTTGGCGGCTACATAGAGAGCCAGTCCCTTCCAGAGCAGGAACAGGACTTGGGTACTGCGATGGGCCTTGGCCACACACGCGCGACCGATCTCCATCGCCTCATCGATCACCATGGAGGGCAGGGTGTTCAGGTCGAATTCGGTTTGGGAGTAGAACCCGAGGTGTTTGTGCGCCATCTGGCTGGTTTGCATTCGGTAGCTGCCCACAACTTCGCCGCTATCGCGGTCGCTCACCATGAGGTGGTGACAGACCGGGTCGAACTCGTCCAGATCGCGTCCGGTCTCCACCGAGGCGTCCAAGCCCTCGCCGAGCTCCAGGTTGAAGACTTCGAAGCGGAGACGCAGCACGGCATCCAGATCCTCGTCGGAGCGCGCAAAGCGCAGCAGGTATTGTCCCTCCTCTATCTCTTGTGTAGGGAGACACTCGGGACAAATCGGATAGGTCAAAGCGTGCCGGGCATGCATAATTGCAAAACTCTTTGCAATTATGCATGCCCGGCACGGCCAAAGAGAGGTTTTATGAAAAAAGTACGCATATCCGAGTGGAAGGATCTTCAAGACCGAACTCCAGCTCATGCCCGGGTGGCGAAAGTCGATCTGGTCATCGTTCGGTTCGACGATGAAGTGTCGGTGCTTTTCGGCCGCTGTCTGCACCGAGGAGCGCTGATGGCCGACGGGCATGTCCGTGGCGACGACCTGATCTGCGGCGTTCACCATTGGGACTATCAAGTTGCCTCGGGAGTGAGCTCCTACAATCCCAAGGAGTGCTTACACAAGTTCTCCGCCTGGCTCGAAGACGACGGCGTCTGGGTCGACGAAGACGAGATTGCCGCTTGGGAGCAGGAGAATCCGCAACCCTGCGACCGGGACGCCTATCAAGGGGCCTATCAAGATCACAGCAAGAATCCGTTCGAGCCCTATGTAAAGAGCATTCAGGCGCTGGCGACAGACGGCCTGGAGAGGGTCGGCCATCATGGACCCATGGGGGCGATGGGAGTACCCCGCAACCAGCTGCCGACCTGGGACGATCTCCAATTTGCCACGGCGCAGCTTGCCCGGGCGCCACAGCTCGATGATGTGACGGTCGGCACCGAGCTGGTGGTGGGTCCCAAGACGGCCAAGCCCCTGCGCCTGGAGATCCCCATAATCGTTTCGGACATGAGCTTCGGTGCCTTGTCGTTCGAGGCCAAGGTGGCGCTGTCCAAAGGTGCAGAGCTGGCGGGTACCGGTATCTGCTCCGGCGAAGGCGGCATGCTGCCCGAGGAGCAAGAGGCGAACCGCCGTTACTTCTATGAGCTGGCCTCGGGCCGCTTCGGTTTCTCCATGGACAAGCTGGCGAAAGTCCAGGCCTTTCACTTCAAGGGTGGCCAGGGCGCCAAGACCGGGACCGGCGGCCATCTGCCCGGCAACAAAGTGACCGGGAAGATCGCCGAGGTTCGCGGTCTGGAGGTGGGTGTTCCGGCCATCTCGCCGGCGCGATTCCCCGAATGGGATGACGAGGACGGTTTTCGACACTTTGCCGATGAGGTGCGTCAAGAGACCGGGGGAATCCCCATTGGTTTCAAGCTCTCGGCGCAGCACATCGAGGAGGACATCGATGCGGCTTTGCGTATCGGCGTCGACTACATCATTCTCGACGGCCGAGGGGGTGGCACCGGGGCTGCACCGTTGATCTTCCGCGACAATATTTCGGTGCCCACCATGCCGGCTCTAGCACGAGCCAGGCGGCTTCTCGACGAGCGCGGCAAGAGTGACCAGGTAACGCTGGTTATCACTGGCGGCCTGCGGACAGCCGCCGACTTCGCCAAGGCGCTCGCTCTGGGTGCCGATGGCATAGCAGTTTCCAATGCGGCGTTGCAGGCAATCGGCTGTCTGGGGATGCGCGCCTGTCACACCAATAACTGCCCGGTGGGGATCGCCACCCAGAAGGAACATTTGCGGGCGCGTCTGCCCGTGGATGAGGCGGCTGAGCGGCTGGCCCGTTTCTTTGGCGCGACGGTTGAGCTCATGCAGGACCTCGCACGAGCCTGTGGTCACACCCATCTGAACCAGTTTCGGGACACCGATCTGACGACCTGGAAGCGAGACGTGGCCTATCTGACCGGAGTCCACTATGGCGGGGTGGTGCCGCTCTAGTGGACGTTACAGTCCACTATTCCGCCAGCAGTTCGACAAGAACCGGCGCGGTGGCGGTGTCGAATTCGAGACCGAGCAACCGGCTCACCAGGGGAGCGACCTGCTCGAGTCGCATGAGCGGCACGGAGCCACCCGCCCGGATGCCAGCACCCCAGGCGACGAATCCGGTGTGGACCTCCGGGTGATCGGGAAGAAAGCCGTGGCTGGCGCCGCCCTTCGGACGCACCGCTGGCGGCTCGTAATCACTGGTGACATAGGCACCGAGTGCAGGAGCCAGACCTAGAGCCGCGTCGGGTGCGGTGCGGAGTCGTTCGAGATCCTCGCGTTCGAGAACTCGATACAGCGCTCGGACCTCGGCGGGCTGTGCAGCGAGCACCTCCCGTACCTGTTCGAGAGTCTTCTCATCATCGCGACCCGCCAGAAACACGAAACCGGCAGCGCTGGTGTTGTGGACTGTGGCGCGCCAGTCTCCCCGATCGGGGCGGGCCTCCATGAGGCCTGCCTCCACTAGCCAGACGTTGGGTGCAACCTCGGTGTGGAGATCGACAAAACCGTGATCCCCGGTGATGAGAAAGGTCGTCCGCCCCAGAATCCCGGCTTGTTCGGCGGCATCGACGATGCGTGAGATGCAGCGGTCGAGGGCTGCGACCGATCGACGGACCATCTCCCCGTCGCGCCCCTGCTCATGCTGGAAGTTGTCGGCACCGATGAGATGCAGGGTGAGCAGGTTGGGCTTGTAGGTGGCCAGGAGGTAAGCGGCCATCTCGGAAGACTTGTCGTCGAGAGTGAGGCGACCGAAAGAGAAGTTCACCGGTGTGAGCCGTCCGGTCGCTTCTCGCTCCAACTCTTCCAGCAACCCGGAAGGAGTCGTCGTTCGCCGCATGGGCTCGACAAAATCGCTAGCTTCCCAGTCGAGCGGCCAGATCTCTGGGACGTTGAGGTCCACCGGTGCACCCACACTCACGGGCCAGAAGATACTTGCGGTCTTTAGCCCAGCGGCCCGGGCTGCGTCCCACAGCGTGGGCGCTGTGATGGAGCTCTCCTCCCAGTACCAGCGCCCGGTCTGGCCCTCGGGCTCGAAGGGAGTGTTGTAGGAGATGCCATGCTCTGCAGGGGGCAACCCGGTAAGGATAGTGGTGTGGGCGGGATACGTGACCGACGGGAAGACGCTCTCGACGGCATCGGCCCAGGCGCCCTCGCGCTGCATCTGTTTGAGCATTGGGGCCGGCCAACTCTCGTCGAGATAGAACTCCGGCCGCAGGCCATCGAACGAGATCAGCACCACATGGTCGGTGGCTCTTTGGCCGTCAGCGAACAGGGGGCAAGCCGTAATGAGAAGCGTGCAGAGAAGAGATACGATCAGAAATGAGCTAGATCGGTTCATAGAGCAATTCGGCGATTCGGGCGATTCGGTGACAGGATGCTGAACTCCGAGTTCAGTATCCTGTCACCGAATTCCCCACGAATCTCCAATAGGAGGCGACCATATGTCCCACGACAAGGGCTCCGACAAGATTGTATGGCGAAAAGCCCTGGATACCGACGAGCTACCCGAAGGCCGGGTCAAGCCGGTTACCTGTGAGCACCAAACCGTCTGCATGACCCATTTCAAGGGGCAGTACGCAGCGCTCGACAACAAATGTCCTCACCAGGGTGGGCCACTCGGGGAGGGTTCCATCGAGCACGGTCTGCTGCGCTGCCCCTGGCATGGCTGGGACTACGACCCGTTGACCGGCAAAGCGCCGGGCTTTGACGACGGCGTCGAAACTTTTCCCGTCGAGATACGTGACGACGGGATCTACGTCGGCTTCGACGATGAGGCGATTCATGTGGCAACCGTCTCCGATGTGATGGCCGAGACCATGGTCCACTGGGGGATCCGCCACGTCTGGGGCATGGTGGGCCACTCGAACCTGGGACTGGCCGATGCCCTGCGGCGACAGGAAGCGAGCGGCAAGATCCGCTACTACGGAATCCGTCACGAGGGAGCCGCAGCCTTCGCTGCGTCGGCGTACGGCAAGCTCACCGGCCGACCGGCGGCCTGCTTCGCGATCGCTGGACCCGGTGCCACCAACCTGCTGACCGGGCTCTGGGACGCCAACGTCGATCGCGCACCGGTGCTGGCGCTCACCGGACAAGTGGATACTCAGGTACTGGGACCGGGGGCGTTTCAGGAAGTGGATCTCTCCGCCGCCTACGGCAAGGTGGCGCAGTGGAGCCAACCGGTGCTGCACACCAGCAAACACGTGGAGCTGGTGAATCTGGCCTGCAAGAGTGCGATTCTCAATCGCGGCGTCTCGCATCTGATCTTCCCCGACGAGGTGCAGACGCTAGCGGCACCCGATGGTACCCGTGCCGGCGGGCCCGAGGGTCGACTGGCTCCGCGTGAGATCGCACCGCCCAGGAAGGCCCTGGACGAATCGGTAGCCCTGCTACGCCGCTCGCGACGGCCGGTCATCATCGTCGTTCATGGGGCCCGTTTTCATCTGCCAGAGATTGTCAAGTTGGCAGAACGACTCGCCTGCCCCGTGCTCACGACTTTCAAGGGAAAGGGGCTGATCCCGGACGATCACCCACTCGGTTGTGGAGTGCTGGGTCGCAGTGGCACCCCGATCGCCAGCTTCTTCATGAACGAATCGGACTGCCTGGTGGTGTTTGGCGCCAGCTTCAGCGATCACACCGGGATCACTCCGAAGAAGGCGACGATTCAGGTGGATTGGGACCCCATGATCCTGGGCAAGTTCCACGCTGTCGATGTTCCGGTATGGGGTGAGATCGGGATCACGGCCAGACTCATTCTGGCATCCCTGGCCGATGATTCCGGCTGGGATGACCGACAAGGCGAGATTGCCGACCGTTGGGCGATCTGGCGCCAGGAGAAAGCGAAACGGGAAGGCGAAGAGCGGGGGCACGGCGTCTCCTCGGCAGCGCTGTTTGCGGCTATGAACCGGCACGTTCCAGAAAACGCCATCATCGCGGTCGACGTCGGCAACAACACATACTCCTTTGGCCGCTACTTCGAGTGCCAGCGCCAGGCAGTGCTGATGTCAGGGTATCTGGGCTCCATCGGCTTCGGCTTTCCGGCGGCCATGGGAGCTTGGGCGGCCACTCAGGAAGAAGATCCTCGCTTTCACGCTCGACCAGTCGTGTCGGTGTCGGGCGATGGCGGTTTCGGCCAGTACATGGGCGAGCTCACCACGGCCGTCAAATACGGGATGAACATCACCCATGTGCTGTTGAACAACAGCGAGCTCGGCAAGATCTCGAAGGAACAGCGCTCGGGCAACTGGGACGTCTGGCAGACGGGTCTCCACAATCCCGACTTTTCGAAATACGCGGAGCTGTGTGGTGCCCTGGGTATACGGGTGACTGAAAAGGGCGAGCTGGACAAGGCCCTCACCAGGGCCCTGGATCACCAGGGACCGGCACTGGTAGAGGTGTTGACCGACGCCGACCTGGTTTAGCCCTTGTCCACTGTCGCCTACCAACCCACCCAGAATGGGCCGTCGGCGATGTCCCAGAGCAGGAAAGTACGGATCCGGTAGTCGTATGGCAAGTCGGTCAAGGGCACCTCGACACCGACGGCCAGCGCCACATGCCCACCCTTCGACAGACCGGCGTACAGCTGCGGGATCACCGTCGACCGAGTGCTCCTGTCGCTGGTGAAGGGTTCGGTGACGGTGAATTCCAGTGCCGGTGAAACGCTGCGGGGCCATGGTGAAGATAGCCAGTGAAAAACCCCAGCGAGTTCCACTTCGCCGTCGCTGGCACCGCTGGTCGGCAACCGGCTCTTCAGGGTCCCTTGAAAGGTGACACTCTCCGAGATGCCTTTGGCGAAAGAGAAATAGGGAATGACGATGTCGGGGGCCTCGGAGTCCTCTATGGGGATGGCTACCTCGATTCCGAGGGTGTATATCGCTTGACGGCGCAGGTTGTCACGCACCGCCCACTTGAGTCCCAGCTCCAAGACGCCGAGCGAGTCCGGCCCACCTTGTTGATTGAGATGATCGAGCTTGATCTCCCCTTGATAGCGAGCCCCGAACCGGCGAGCGTAGTAGAGCGTCGTTCGAAGAACGTCGGGAGCGTCTTCGCTGTTCCGGGTGTAACGATTGAGAATCAGCGCTTCGTCCTCTGGAAAGGCCTTGATGGTGGCGATCGGGCGCAGGAAGTTCAGATCTCCCGGCGGGAACCGAGCGGCATCGGCGAGCGTCTTGAGATAGGTCACCAGCTCATCGATCCGTTCATCTGAAAGGGCCTGCTCGTAGGCGGGCATCTGCTGGGAGAGCCCGATCTTCGGGCCACCGTACTTGATCACCAGAAACCAGTCCGCCGCCGGCTCGCGGCTGTTGAAGAGTGGGTCGGTAAAGTCGGCCGGTGGCCGTTTGAAGGTCGCGTAGTTGGGGTGCTCTGGGCTGATCCCGCTGCCATCGGCGCCGTGGCAGGCAGCGCAGGCGCGCTGATACAGGGTCGCGGTATCCCAAGTTTCGGGTCCCCCGGCCTGGTTCGCTGATAGGTCCGCAGCTGCGAAGCAGGCCAGGAAGAAGATCAAAGGAAAGCGGGAAAGCCGTATTGAAGAGCGCATATCGGGGACTCCTCTCGAGCCGCAACCGGTCTGTGCCTCGAGGCCGGAGCGGGCGCATCACCTTGGGGTGGGCCTTCCCACCAGTTCAGAAGTCTGCCACGCTGTTTCGGTTTCTCCCCCACCCAAAGGTATAGTCTCGGCTCACTTGAATCTCACCATTCGTCTCATTCCGCTTCGTTGCCTGCCAGCGGTACTGCTGGCCGCGGTGACCCTTGTCTCTTGCAGGGGTCCCATCAACGTCAAGCCCGCCAGCCCGGAAAAGGTGCGCCAGCAGCCCGTCGGCAGGCTTCGCGACACCGCCGGCTTGAGTCCAGAGACACAGCAACTGCTGCGCCTCTATGGTCTCGAGGACCGGCTACCCGAGCACTCGACCGCGGTCGTGGCGGTGCTCAGCGGGTTGCGCGGCAGCGAGCTGGAGCATGTGGCCCTCGCGGCAGCCGCCGAGGTCTCGCTGCTGGCGGGACTCAGCACTCCTGAGTCGGATCTGTCAGGGGCGGCGAGTTGGTATCTGCTGTCCGCAGCCAGAGCCTACGAATTCCTGTTCGGGGGTGATCTGACACTGATCGAGCGGGCCATCGATCCGAGATTTCAGCGCATGCGACGGGTCTACAACGTCGCGGTAGGCAAGTACGTCGGGGCGCTCAAGCAAGGAGCCGGAGAGATTCGGAGTCATGAACGGGCCACTCGCTTCGAGGTGTTCCAGGTCGATCTCGAGATTGACTCGGAAACCATCGATCCGAGAGCTTGTGATGCCCTACTGGTAGCGCGGGATCTGGAGATCAAGGGGTTACGCAACCGATATCGCCGGGATGGCGTGGGCGCTGCCCTGGTCTCCTATCGGGAGAACCGACAAGATACCGACCCCTTGGACCGGTTCTACCCACCAGAGGGAGTCGTGGATCCGATGACTGCAGTGCTGGAATTCGGGGCCCGTGCACCTATGGTTGCCGGTGCGGCGCGCTCGGCCAGCCTCTCCTTCTACGATCCGCGTGAGGTCGAGACCGTCCGGATCGGCGACCTCGACGTTCCGCTACAGGCCGACTACACGACCCCATATGCGTATCTGGCGAGCCTGTCGGATCTTCCGGGCCTGGCTCGCAAAGGGCTGCTCAATCCCGAGAAGCACACCAAGCGAATGGGCCTCTCTTTGATGGAGCCCTACGATCCGCAGAAGATCCCGGTGATCATGGTGCACGGGCTGCGCTCCAGTCCGCTGGCCTGGATGGAGCTCACCAACGATCTCTTTGGGGATCCCGACCTACGTCGCCGCTACCAGATCTGGCATTTTTTCTATCCCACCGCCCTGCCCTACCTTTACGTGGGGATGATTCTCCGATCACGACTCGAAGCCTTGCGCGTCGAGCTCGATCCCGACGGCGATGACTGGGCGGTGAACAACATGGTGATCGTCGCCCACAGCATGGGAGGACTGGTGACTCGATCACTGGTGAGCGACAGCGGCATGAAGATCTGGAAGACAGCCTTCAAGGTGCCGCCCGAAGAGCTGCGCGGTGCACCCCAGGACATTCAATGGCTCGAGAGCATGTTCATCTTCTCGCCGGAACCGTTTATCAAGCGGGTGATCTTTATCGCTACTCCGCATCGGGGAGTCGACGCAGCGAGCGGCATCCTCGGGCAGTTGGGTTCCAGCATGGTCGACCTGCCGGACCAGTTCACCGAGAGAATCGAGCGAGTTACCCAAGAGAACCGTCAATTCGCCACCCCAGAGATGGCAGCGGTGCTCGACAAGGGAGCGCCAAACAGCATCCGGGCCCTGCGACCGACACATCCGATTCTGCAGACGCTTGGGAGCCTGCCCATCGATCCGAACATTCCCTACCACACGATCATCGGCAATCGCGGGCGCGATCCCGCGGAGCCCATCTCTGATGGTTGGGTCGACTACGAGAGCGCCCACCTCGACGGTGCCAAATCGGAGGCGATCGTGCCTGCCGGGCATGCCGCCTACGCGCACCCCGTGTCGATCTATGAGATCAAGAGAATCCTGCGACTGAACCTGAACGAGTCCCGCGCTTCTTCCACGTCTTATTGAAACTTTCTGCCCCCCCTTGGTTGTAGTCCTTCATCAGGAGGAGGATCGAGGCCATGCTGGGTCCTAGCGGACTTCATCTACCGAGAGGCGAATGTCCTCGAGGCACTTCTGCATACGGTCAAGGTGAGTGCGGAAGCTCAGCACGCAGATGCGGATGACGTAGACGCCGTCGAGGGTTGTGGGCGTGAGAAAGACGTGCTGTTTGGCGTTGATCCGGTCACGTAGGTCTTGGTTCAGTCGATTCAGCTCATCTAGGTCGAGGTCTGGACGGACCAACCGAAAAGCGAGGATAGAGAGCTGCGGCTCGGCCACGATCTCTATGCCATCGATGGTCTCGAGCTCCTGGCGTGCCCACTCTGCCAGGTCGAGCTTCTCGTCGAGCGCCTGTCGAAACACCTCGACCCCGTGCATCTTCAGCGGCAGCCAGATCCGTAGCCCCCGAAAGTCCCGCGACAGCTCGGGTGAGATCTCGGAGAAGTCCACCAGGTCGGGCTCGTCCTGGAGCTGTGGCATGTAGTCGGCCACAACGTGATGAGCTCGCCTGAGGGCTGCGCCGTCGCGCACGAGGAGGCAGCCAGTGCCGTAGGGCAGAAAGAGACCTTTGTGCGGGTCGAGGGTGATGGAGTCGGTCCGGTCGAGGCCCTTGAAGCACTTCCTGCCACGCTCGGTCAGGGCGAAGAACCCACCGTAGGCCCCATCGATATGGAGCCAGATTCCCTGCTCTTCCGCCAGATCGGCGAGCGCCTCGAGATCATCCACGGCGCCGGTATTGACCGTGCCGGCACTGGCCACGATCAGGCACGGCTCGAGGCCGGAGCGGTGATCGGCCACCACCTGATCACGAAGGCGGTCGACGGAGAGTCGCTGCCTCTCATCCGATGGCACTGGGCGAATGTTGTCGGCGGGAAAACCGGCCATCAGGGCGGCCTTGGTAACTGAGTGGTGAACCTGGTCCGAGCAGTAAAGCGTTCCTTTGAGAAAGTCGTCCGGGAGCCGCTCCCGCCGGGCGGTGACAATGGCAGTGAAATTGGCCAGCGAGCCCCCCGTGGTGAGGATCCCCTGCGACTTGTCCGGGTAGCCCACCATCTGACAAAACCAGCGCACCACGTTGGCTTCGAGCTGCACCAGTCCCGGCGAGGCGACCCAGACGCCGACATAGCGGTTGATGGAGTCGGCAATCAGATCGGCGACCGCGGCGTGGAAGAGACCCCCTCCTGGGATGTATGCGAGATATCCCGGGCTGGCGGTGTTGTAGGTCTTGGTCAGGAGCCGGTCGAAGATGAGTTCTAGCAGCTCTGAGAAGGGCGCGCCTTCTTGGGGCAAGTCTTCGACGTGCGCCCGAGCAATCTCTTTGCCCCCTTCGCGATAGGAGACTGGCTGCTCGGGCAACGTGGCGATGTGCTCGACGATTCTGGCCATCGCCTCGTCCACCAACTGCCGCATCGTCTCGGTGGAGAGCTCCAGCGGATGGTCCATGGAAATCCAGCCTACCCCGACCGCTCCTCAAAAGGCGACCCGGAGTTTGCAGTTCTGCAAGGTTCTTGAGGGTCGTCACTCACCCGCGGGTGTTTGATCCACCGACACCCTTGGATGAGGCCCTCGCTTTCGTCGAGACTCTGCGCTCACTGCCCAACTGTGTATCGGTCTCACCCGGCCCCCGCCACTGGAATATCTTTCAGCGCATCTGTCGTGAAGCTGATGCCAAGGGCAATCTCGTTCCCGATGCGTATCTGGCGGCCTTGGCCATCGAGACCGGCAGCGAATGGATCACCACCGACCGCGATTTCAGCCGTTTTCCCGGGCTGAAGTGGACCACTCCCCGCGACTGAGGCGCAAGGCCCAGGGAGGCCATAAGAACCTCCCCTACTGAGCCGGAAATGCGACTGCGATTCGTAGGGAAGGGGCACGTCCCCTCCCTCGAGCGGCCCACATCCAGGCAGCCGCCTCTGACAGCTCATTCCCCCTACGGACAACTCGAGGTCGATTTCCGACAGCTCATTCCCCCTACGGACAAGTGCCCTAGGGAGGGCGCAAGGCCCTCCCCTCTGCGCCAGCCGTTCGGCATTGAGGCAGTGGCACTGCTCGTCGAGAAGTCGAGTGAATTTCCTGTAGGCTCGTTTTTTGGGCTAATTTAAAACCAGGAGATGAGATGATAACCAACTTTTCCAATCGATCAACTATCGCAATAAACGTCTCTGCGACCTTAGGTCGACGAGCGGGTGCTGCAGTCGCTGCCGGTTGTTTCGTGATCGCAGTCCTCTTTGGCCCCCTGGCGGGCGACTTGGCTGCCCAGGAGAATGTTCTGGACGAGGACCCCGAGTTGGTCGAGGAGGAGACGTCGCCCGACGATGTGGGGAATCTGGCCAAGAAGTCGCAGAACCCGGTGGGGGATCTGGCATCCTTGCCATTTCAGAACAACACCACTTCCAGCTTCGGGCCCGGTGACGACGTCAAGAACGTGTTGAATATCCAGCCTGTCTATCCGATTCATCTGAGCCAGAGCTGGAATCTGATCAACCGGGTGATTCTGCCTGTGATCTATCAGCCCGAGATCGTCCCCGGACAGGGGAGCACGACCGGACTCGGGGACACCAGCTATACGGCGTTCTTTTCACCGAGAAACCCCGGGAAGCTGATCTGGGGTGTAGGACCGGTGTTCTCGATTCCGACCTCTACGGACATCCAGCTTGGTCCCGGCGAATGGGCCGCGGGCCCGAGTGTGGTGATGCTGAAGATGCCCGGATCATGGGTTATCGGCGTCCTCGCTTCCAATGTGTGGTCCTTCGACAGCGACGCCAACATCAATTTCTTCTTCAGCCAGATCTTTGCCAACTACAACCTGAAGGATGGCTGGTTCCTCACCTCGGCACCGATCTTCACCGCCAACTGGGAGGCTGAAAGTGGACAGAGGTGGACGGTCCCGATCGGCGGTGGCGCGGGGAGGGTCTTCAAGATCGGCAAGCAGGCGGTCAACAGTAGTGCCCAGATCTTCTACAACGTCGAGAGACCGGAACTGCAGGGCGATTGGGTTTTCCGCTTTCAATTCACTTTCTTGTTCCCAAAATAGGGCGCAGCGGGTCGGGCGCAGCATCGATCTGCAGGCCATATGCCGGCTTGATCCTTACTCCTTCGACTTCATACTCTCCGGCACCAGCTCTTCGGGGACGAAGATCGGCTTGTCGGTGGGCCAGTGCTCCATCATGACTGGCTTGTACCCCTCCGGGTAGTAGAGGTCGGGATCGATCTCGGCGTCGCGGATGAACTGTGATTGCAGGTCCTCGCGCTGGTAGGGCGGAGTCGGCACGATAAGGCCGCCGTACTTCTGGATGGAAGCATCGGCGTTGGGCGCCCTGACATTCGGGTAGTCCGGAATCACACCATCCCGCACCCAGATGCTCTCTTTAGTGACGTTGACCACCACCATATCTGGAGCACCGAAGTGGAAGGGCCCCTTCCAGTGCTCGCGCACCTCGGCAACCGTCTCCGCGTTGATGTAGGGGTCAAAAGGCATGTGGGTGGTCATCGCCATGCGCGGCTTGATCTGGTTGAAGATGTAGCCCACCGCATAGGAAGGCGAGTGGTGGGTGTCGATGGTGTAGCGGCCCACGAAGGGCGGCACGCCCTGTACCATCGAGCTGATCGCGACGACCTCGGGTTGGGTCTCTGAGATCATCACATCCACACCCATGCAGTACTCGATGTCCAGCGTGTTGGGGCGCGTGTCGCCGGTGAAGCACATGCTCAGACCGTTCCAATCCAGGCGGTAGCCCGAGGCTCCGTCCTTGGCGTGGGATGCCGGCCAATGGATGATCTTGACGCCGTTCTTCTCATAGGCGGTGCCGCCAGCGTCGGCGAAGTCGAACTCGTTGACCTCGATCTCCCAACCCACCGGGAACACGCTGAAGGCCTCACGATGCCAGTGCATCATCTGCTTCATGCCTTCGACCATGTACTTCACACCATCCTTCTCGGTGCGGCCCGAGGGTCCGGTAATGCGCAGCGGCTCGTGCCACCGGCCGGCCCAGGCGCCGAATGCATAGACCCACGGTAGAGAGCCGAAGTGGTCCACGTGCAGATGACTGAGGAAGATGTCGTTGAGCTTGTTGATGGAGATGCCGGACCCCAGGTAGTTGGAGACGGCTCCCTCTCCCATATCGAAGATGAAAGAGTCGCCGTTGCCGAGCTCCACATAGATGGAGGTGTTCATCTGGCCCGGGCGCAGCATCGGTGCCGAGCCCATGAAGGTAATCCGCATCTCCTCTGGCTGGACGTCCTCGGTGCCAGGGAACCAATTAGCGGCGCTCTTGAGCCATGGCTGCGGATCGATGCCCTCGAACAGCAGGCCTTCCTTCCATCGGCCCATAGGCACGCCTCCGGCCATGACCTCTTTCATGGTCTCTTCGTCGGAATAGTCCTCCCGTGCGGTGCCGGTGAAGTCCGGCGTCTCTTCAGAAACCTGAGCCCCAACCTCGGGAACCGTCACTCCCAGGAACATAACGGTGGCCAGAACGAATGAAGCGATAACTCTCTTCGACATGCGACAACTCCTTCTAGGGTCTGGGTTGCGATCGATCGCGATCGCATGTCAATGCGGTAGGCGATGAATCAGTGATCAGTGGAGCGGGACTCTACCATCAAAACTGGGATGAAACGTCAGAGGAGCTCTCGAGCAACTTGCGGCACCTTTTCGAAGTGCTTGTCGTTACTCAAGGAGCTCGTTCTTGAGTCGCTCCACCTCTTCGTCGGTGAGTCCAAGACCGTCGCGGATGTAGGCCTCCATCGAACCGTAGCTTTCAACAGCTTGATCCAGGCTGCCGTCGATGTAGAAGCCCTGCAAGATGTAGAAGGCCTCGACGTTGGACATGTCGACCTCTTCGGGCGGGACCCCCATCTTCTGGGCTGCCATCTGGCGGATCTTGGCCAGGGTAGCCTCGATTTCCTCGCGCCGGTACTCGTTGGTCAACAAGTAGTCTTCGCGGACCGTCTCCCATGGAACACCGAGGGCAGAGAGCAGGATGGCCGTCGCGGTTCCTGTGCGGTGAACGCCGTGGGAGCAGTGGAAGACGAGGGGCCGGTTGGCGGGATCCGCTGCTGCCCGCAAAAGAGCCGCATACTGGTCCTTGCCTTCCTCGAGCAGGAGCCGGTGGAACTCGGGATTCAACTCCGGCGGGATCTTGTCGAACTCGGCCGACTTGATCGCCGATTGAACCACCATCGTGAGTTCCGCAGCCCGCTCGCCTTGAATGGGCGCTGGCACCTCTTGCACCCCTTCAGGGAGTCGATCCCTGCCGTTCATCTCGATCTCCTCCGGCAGGAGGAAGTTGACCACCGTGCGAATCTCCAGCTCCTCCAGTTTCGCCACATCCTCATCGGTCAGGTGCGGAAGCTCCCCGGAACGGTAGAGCTCGCCCCGCTTGACCGTGCGTCCATCGGCCACTGTGTAGCCACCGATATCGCGGCAGTTGGGTTGTCCTTCGAGACGGATCTTCGGCTCTTGAGCCTGATCCGAATCGGCTCTCGCCTCGGTGATGGGTTCGGCGGCCGAGTCCACAGCAGGTGGCTCTTCATCACCACAGCCGGCGAGACCGAAAACAGCGATGGCGCAGATCGAGTAGATGGTTCTTTGAGTAATGTCAGTCCTTCCTACTTCATCGGGATGGCCTGCTTTGTCAAGAAGGCCTCCACGGCCGCTTTGCTTTCGGGTCGAAGATTCTCGATACCGTCGTACGGAACTCCGGTTGCCGGTCCTTCATCGGGGTATTTGGCCATGCGCTGCTTGTGGCGCATGATGATGCGTACGAACTCCGCGCCGCCCCATGCGCCCACCTCGGTGGCCACCGGCCACTCCTCGCGGGTATCTCGGAACAGATCGTAGAACTTGGCGCCGATTGGATTCTCGCCGGGGCCCGGCACCTTGAGCTTATACTGCTCTTTGACCACCATCTCCAGCTTGTTCCCGGAGTAGAGGAAGACATAGTCGCGACGCCCGTTTGTTTCACCTAACAGCATCAACGCCGTCTGATCGATCCCATCGATGATGCGGTCCTTCGGGATCTGGTCGATGGCGCCGGCCAGTCGGGCAATGCTGGTGAACAGGTCGGTAACGTGCACGATGTCGCCGACGATCGAGTCCGCTTCGATCATCCCCGGCCAGCGCACGAACGCATCGACGCGAACCCCACCTTCTGTTGTGTCGCCCTTGCCACCGCGATAGACCATCGGCGTGTAGCCTGAGCCGGTCGAGTACTTGGTGAAATGCCCGTTGTCGCCCATGATGATCACCAGGGTGTTGTCAGCCACTCCCAAGGTGTCCATCTCGTCTAGGATGTCGCCGATCCAAGCATCGAGCAGTTTCATCTTCTCGACATAGACACCGCCGTTCGGGGTGGTGTATTGATCGGTTGTCGTGCGCGGACCCGTAAGGGGATACAGCGGCCAGTATTGGAGGAAGAATGGCTCGTCTTTGCCGGCGAGACCGCGTAGATGCTCGAGCGTCTGTTCCTGGTAGCGAACGTTCATTTCATGGTACTTGGCCTCGTTCCAGCGCTCGCCCGGCTGCATATGTACCTCTCGCACCGCCTCGCCGCGTTTGCCCTCGACACCGGTCACCATCGCCGAGGCGTCCGGGCGCAGCCATTCGTCGATCGTGAACCGGTCGTCGTAGTTGTTCTTGCCGATGCCGACGCTGATCTCCTCGTCGGCCGCGTCGTCATGGAAGATGGTTAGCTGACCCTGCTGATGGATCGGGAAGGCCGCAAAGTCGAAGCCCTGGTGATTGGGCCAGGCCTCCATGATGTCGCCCATGTGCCACTTGCCGATGTGCACAGTGTTGTAGCCGACTGCTGAAAGGACTTCCGCCAGCGTGACCTCCTTGCCTGCCAAGCCAAAACCGGCGATATCGACGGCGGTATCGCCCATGCCGTTTCGGTGGGGCTGGCGACCCGTCATGAAGGCAACCCGCGTCGGTGTACAGGACGGTTCTGTGTACATGCGGGCGAAACGCATACCTTCGTCCGCAAACTCGTTGATGGCCGGCGTCTTGTAACCTCGAATGGCGTTCAGCTCGGGGATGCCCAAATCACCGAAGCCGATATCATCAACCAGGATGTACAGGATATTTGGCGGCTTGCCACCGTTCTTGGCGCGAAACTCGGCGAGCTTGGCGTCGACGATCTTGTCGTCAGCCGCCCATTTCTCGCCATTCTGGGCTTCGAGCACGTAGTACTCGGAGTCGTGGACGAGCTCCGCGGCGCGACTGGCGACCGGGAGAGTCGTCAGGGCCACCAGGGCCATGACTAGGATGACTCCTGCGAGATTTTGGAAACGTTTCATAAATACCTCTAAATGAGGGTGGTCGTTACTCTACGGTAGTTGATTTCGCTTGGGTTCTCGTGTGGTTTGATCTGACTCTTCCTATCCATCCCGTGATCTTCAGATCAACCTCCCTGACGGAGGTGGTCGAAGTTCTCCGCAACGGCCACGATGTACTTCTTGGCCTCGAACTCGATCGTGGTCCTGGCGGGATAGGAGGGACCGTTGGAGAGTCGAGCGAAGTGCGTCTCCCCGCGAACTTTGTCGCCGTCCATGACAGTCCAGAAGCTGAAGGTCCGTAGCTCGTTGGTTCGTGGATCGATCACGTAGCTCACGGTGTCTCCCGGCGCCAGGAAGCCACCGCCTTTGATCTCGATCGTGCCGTCGGGTCGGGGGATGACGGTCGCCTGCCGAAAGAAATCGACCAACGTCCCAGTGCTCGGTGAGGAGTAGTTGCGCACCAGCTCCGCGATCGCTGTCGCATATTCCTTCGCCGCTTCCTGCTTCTTCTTCTGCACCTGGCCGCGAATCCCACGCTTCTTCGGATCCTGTGGCTCACTGAGCGGTGTCTTGTGCAGGATTCCCTGGCTGTCGTATCGCATGTGGTAAAGACGCTCCGGCTTCGCGGCGCCGTCGACCTTCACCTGGACGCTCATCTTCCAGGTGTACTGCATCATCGCGCGAGCGTTCCGCTGCGCCGCGTCGCTGAAGGCGAGCGCCTGCAGCGCCGGATCCTGCCCCTGGGCGACAGCCAGCCCGGTTACGAGCATGCAGGCGGAGAGAGTCGCCAGAGCCATCCGACTCCGAAGCCCAGCTCTCGATAGTCGCCGCTCATGGGTCCGCCTATGTAGCATGGGGATCCTCGACCACCATGTAGATCGTCTCCCCGTCGCTCGCGAACGGCTTGTAGTAGGTGCCGTCGTAGTGGAAGTAGGTCTTGCCGGCGACGCTCTGTTCGTCGGCCTCTTCGGGCAGGTACGGAACGGTCGCACCGACCGGAGGTCCAACGACCTCGTAGTTGTAGTCCTCGTCGGTCATCGGCACCTCTGCGAGCGCCGCTTCAGCCTCGGCGGCCGCAGAATCGACGGTTACGTTGACGTTGACCGTCGTTTCGCTCGGCTGCTGCGCGGGTGCATCGGTCGCCACGTAGTAGGCACCGTCGACGTAGTAGTACGGCGTGGTACCAACGTAGACCACTGTCGTATAGGTGGGCACGGCGTAGACCACGGCTCCAGGCGGTGGTGAGGTGACCACGTAGCCGGTTCCCGAAGGTACGTAGTAGACCCCGTTGTAGTAGTAGTAAGTAGTTCCGGTGACTACCACCGTTGTCGACTGCTTGGGTTGCGACGAGTAGTAGACCCCCAGCTTGATCAGGCCGGTAACCGTGCGCCACCGGTAGTAGTCGCGACGGGCGTCCTTCCAGGCGCTGTAGCGGGCGTCGTAGCGGCCGTGGTGGTAACCGCGGGAGTAACCATGTCGGGATCCGGCACGGTAACCGGCGCGAGCGGACTGGCGATTGCTCGGTTGGGTCGGCAGTGTCGTCCCAGCTCCGGCTCGTGCTCCGGCGCTACTCCCCGCCGTGGCCCCGGCCCGAGCGCCCTCCTTGGTGCCAGTCTTCTGAGCACCCCGCTGAGCGCCCTTCGCGGCGCCCTTCGAGCTCCCCTGCTTGACGCTGCCCCGGCTCTGGGCTTCAGACTCGGCAACGGGCAAGAGGAGGCTCCCGATGATCAGAAGCGTACCGACGGCGATTGCTGTGAGCTTCAAGGTTCGACCTCCTTCTCCTGGTTTGGTAGCTCCTGGACCGGCAGAAACTCCATTGGGGCAGACCCGGCCGGCGGATCGAACTCGAAGTAGTAGTCCGAGAGACGCGGCTGGAAATCCCAGTTCGTGAATCTGGCCCTATACTGTGGTGCGCCAGGCTCTTCCTTGTAGGTAATCACGATCTGGCGCGGCAGCGGCCGCGGTCCGTCCTCTATCCAGATTTGCCAGTCCAGTGTCTCTCCCGAGAACGCCAGGTGATGGCAAAGTGTGCCGTCGACCGTGTGCCGGCCGGCGACGACGCCGAGCTCCGCGCTGGCGGTCAGCGCAGCGTGCGGGTCCGAGTAGAGCAGGTCCGCGACGGGCACCGAATAGCCGAACCGCTCGAAGAGAAGATCGAGAGCGGCATCGATCTCACCCGGAGCCTCCATCTGCGCATAGAGGTTCTTGGCTCTGTCCAGAAGGGTCATGACCTCACCGTCGAATACAAAGCTGATTTGCCGCTCGTCCCCGTCGTGGACCACGTGCAGACCGTCGGGGCGCCGAACTGAGATCGTCGCCACGGCGCCGTACTGAATCTCCTGTCCCCAGTCGGCGAATTCGTCGTAGGCGATGCTGGCACGAAACGAGAACTCTTCGGCACTGCTCAAGTAGTCGCTCATCGCTCGCAGAACGCGATCCGCCTTCTCTTCGATGGCGGGCTGAGCGTGAATCGCTTCAGCGGAGGCTACGAGGAGAAGCAGCAAGGCGATCGCTGCGAGTCGTCGGGCACCTATTGTTTGATCTGGTGTCATTTTTCTTACTGTCCCCAGTCGCCTACGGAGTCGCTGCCAGGAACCTCGAACTCCAGGTACTCTCTGACGTCAAACGGCATCGATTCCACGACCGCTTTGACCCGCTCCTCGATGGCCAGGGTCTCGGGCCGGGCGTTCGAGAGACCGGTGTAGGGGATCCCCTTGGCGTTCGACACGTCGGGGTACTTCATCTTCATCAGCTCGTGGCGAGCTCGCATCCGGTTGAACTGGCCCTGGGTGTGAATCAGTGGCACGAGCTGCGGGCTCTCCTCCCGGGGATCCATGTAGAGGTCGTAGTAGGCCTCAGGCATGCCCGAGGCGGCAACATCGCCGGCGCCGATCCAATGGCGTTTGTAGCGACCCTTGACCGTCGCGGCGATCTCGTGACCCGCGTAGATGTGGACGTAGTCGCGCCGGCCGTGGGTGTCGCCCGCGAGCAGCAGGGCCGTCTGATCGAGACCATCGACAACGCGGTCGGTCGGAATGTGCTCCGTGGCTCCGGCCAGTCGTGCAAACGTCGTATACAGATCGGTGACGTGGATGATGTCACCGACGACCTGGCCGGGCGCGATCACTCCCGGCCACCACGCGAATGCCGGGGTCCGCACACCGCCTTCGGTGAAGTCGCCCTTACCACCGCGATACAGCATCGGCAGCATGCCCCAGCCCGGCGGCGGGCTGTGCACCATCGGGCCGTTGTCGGCCATGGCAATGAACAACGTGTTCTCGTCAATGCCGAGCTCTTTAAGCTCGTCCATGATCTGACCGACGAATGCATCGAGCTTGGGGAACGCGCCGGGAACCTTGAGCCCTGAGACGCTCCGCTTCGGCATCTCCGGGGCGAGGAAGTTGAGGAAGTTGGGCCAGTACTGGGCGTGGAACGGCTTGCCGGCCTTCGCGTTCGTGCGAATGAACTCGGTGATGCGCGTCTCGCACTCCGCATCCAACTTCTCGAAGCATTCGTTCGAGGTGCCGCACCACTCGGCACCCTGCTCGCCCTTCTTGCCCTCGATGTTCAACACCCAACCCTCGGGCACCAAACCAGGATCGTCGAGTTGGTAGGGATCCGGGGGATAGATCTCGGGGAACAGGCCCAGAACGGCGTTGGCCGCGTTGCCCCTGGGGTCGTAGAGCGACATGATCTGGTTCATCGGCGTGAACAACGCCTCGTCGAAGCCCTGGTTGAACAGGTAACTTTCCTCGATGTCCCCCAGATGGCCCTTGCCGCAAAAAGCGGTGGCATAGCCAGCCTCGGAGAGCACCTCGGCGATGGTGACCTCCTCGGCGCGTAACCCCGAGAACTCGTGAGGCATCCCGACCACGCCCATGCCGTGCCGCACGGGGATCCGACCGGTCAGCATTGCCGCGCGCGTGGGCGTACAGGACGGCTCGGTGTACATCCGGGTGAAATTGATCCCCTCGGCAGCCATGCGGTTGAGGTTCGGGGTCTCGTAACCGAAGTTCTTCTGCAGCGCCGGGAACCCGACCGCGCCGAAGGCGGTGTCGTCCCACAGGATGTAGACGATGTTCGGAGGTTGACCGTGCTTTTCGCGAAGCTCGGCCAGCTTGGCGTCGAGTTTCTCGTCCTCGGCCGCCCATCGCTCGCCGTTCTGTGCTTTCAGGATGTAGTACTCCGCGTCGTGGATGATGTCCGCAGCCTGAATGGCGGCCGGGAGGCCACAGACGACTGCCAGGCCCAGAAAGAGACTGACCATTGCGAGTTGTCGGATACGATTCATACTTACCCCCAATCAGAGTTGCTATCTTCTTGAGTTTGTTGATCGCGATACGGCCCGGCGTCAGAGCAGAGAGAAAGCCCCTCCCGGGAGGCTTTCTGGCGCAGGCTCTCGAGCCCCAATCGGTGGGGAAGGTTACCAGATGATTGGGCCGCACGTGATGCCGCGGTAGCGGTGGACGTCCCATGCGGGGGCGAGTTCGAATGTCCGGTGATCCGGACCGCGTCGCGATCTCCAGCGCCCGGAAACGACCGTCAAAATCGCCGACGTCGCCAACCACCGGGGTTTCTGGCGCCTGGGCCAATTCGCTGCCGACTACCGCCGGAAGTTCGGCGAGCTGCCGTCGGAAACCCTTGCCCGCGGGTCCAGCTCGACTGCTTCGTGGACAGTCCACCCGCGGGCATCCAACTCCTCTTGAAAGCGAGATGAAGCTTTTCCGCGCAGCCAGATCTCCCGGGTGGTGGCCGGTTCGTTGGCCACGGCTTCGACGAATGTGGTCACGGCACCCGCCAGGTCCTGCTGCCAGAAGGCGTAGTCCACAGAGACGATCTTGAGCATGTCCCCATCCTGGGTGATGGCTACCGCCACCCTTCCCGGGAGTAGGCGGGCGATGGGTTTCACCGAACGGTGGTAGGCACCCAGAAACATGATGTTGCCGAGGTCGAATTGGGCCTCTTCGGCCGATTCCGTGGTGCTGGCAATCTCCAGCAGGACTCGCCGACCCTCCACGCCCTCCATTTCCAGAAGCGCCGTGAGGAGTATGGTCTGACCTGTTGGGCTGAACCAGGGGTTGTTGATGAACTGCTCGATGAGCTCTTCGTCCACCCCCGCTTCGACGAGTCGTTTGATGTTCTGCTCACGGAGCTCGCGGGGGTCGACACTCCAGACAATCTGATTGAGGGTGTGAAGCTCGCGCGCACCAGGAATTCGGGGGATCGGGGCGAACCGCATGCCCGTGTTGGTTGCTGCGGCCACCTTCGACAGTTCCTTGATTCTCTTTCTCAACACCGCGTTGGTGGTGTAGGGGTCGGTGCCCAGCTGCTCGTGCCAACGTCGCTCCGCGGCTCCCACACCGAACCACTTCTTGGCGTAGGCCTCGGCAGCGTCGGTGGTCTTGCCAGCGAGCTCCTTGGCGTCCTCTGATGACGAGCTCTCTTCATCGCTCTCGCCTTCGTCTTCATCGTCGTCGCTCCCGGCTTCATCGCCCTCGCCCTCGGCCTCATCGCCTTCTGCCTCATCATCGTCGCCGCCACCTCCTACGCCGGTAACGTCTTTAGCTGTTTCGTATCCCTCCCCGGCGTCCCGCTTGTACTTCTTGAAGCTTCGCTTGAGGCCCCCAGGAACGCCCTTGACCGTCTCCACTGGTTTGTCGGCAAACTGTTGCACTGCCTCGACCTGGCCCGTGGCGGATTTCTTGACGGAGTCGGCAAACACCTTGCTCTTGGAGACCTCGTCCAGTTGATCCAGGGCTCCAATCTCTTGGATGAGCTTGGCCAGCGCAGGGTTCCCATAGGCTTCGAACTCACCAAAGTCCGAATTGACGATGTAGTAGTTCATGAAACCGTCGTTGCGAACCTGCTCTTGCACCACGAAACGATCGCCGCGCTGCATCTCGCTCGGTAGGACCTCGCTGGCCTTGAGAACCGGTGGGGTTTCATACTCTTGAGCCCAGATCCTCCCCGCGGGGGCCAGTAGCCAAACCGCGAGAATCAGCATCAACACGCTGACGAGAACACCGAGATTCAAATCGTCTCCGCAGGATCGATTCATCGACTTCTCCCTGTTCATCTGAATGCCGACCTCTCGGGGGCCAGGGTGTCAATCAGGGCCGGCACAGTTGTGAGCGAGGCTATCAGTTCTGGAATTGTGATAGAGATTGGTGAGGGACAGCATCAAGAAACCGAACGGCGCCGTCCCCACCCAGCGTCCCACCTAGCAAGATTGAGTGTCGCGAATCCGTCATATGGGTAGTGGTTTGAACTGCAAACAGCACTAAAGTGCTATAGTGCTGTTTATGATTACGAAACCGATACAGGTGCGAGTGAACATTTACTTGGATGATCCGGGTCTCAAGCGCGAGATCAAGATTGCTGCGGCCAACCGGGGTGTGACCCTGAGTGCCTACTGTGTCGAGGCGATCGAACAGCGACTAACGCGGGAGCAACCTGAATCGGGTGCTGAGAAAGAGGTTTCGAGCCAGTCCGCTGCGGAAGCGTTGGATCGATTGCGCGACGAGATCGGCCCCATCGGAATCCCGGTCCGGGAGTTGATCGATGAAGGGCGAAGAAAGTGAGTAATTCGCAGGTCGGGTCGCGATTCCTGGTAGTTGATGCGAGTGTGAGCCTCAAGTGGGTGTTGGACGATGAGGCTGACATCGAATCGTCGCTGGCCTTGCGCGAAAACGGAATTGAAGGCCGATTCCAGATGCTCGCACCCTCTTTGTGGCTTTATGAGATCACCAACGCCCTGGTAGTCGCCCATCGTCGAGATCGCATTGACCGCGGACAGGGCCCTCATGCGCTCGCACTGCTGCAGAACCTTGGTGTTCGGCTAGCAGACCCGGAGGCCGAGGAGTGCTTCGCGACGGCTGCGAGATATGAGATCAGCGCGTACGACGCTGCATATCTAGCGCTTGCGGAGGCCGCACAGACCAAGCTCTGGACCGGCGATCGCAAGCTCTACGAGAAAGTGAGCAGCAAGACCGAGCTTATTCGCTGGATAGGCGACTACCAACCCGCTGGCTAGGCGAGAGGCACAGGTTCCACGGGCAGCGAGGAAGCGTCGGTCAGAGGTCGACGGGCCAGCTCGAGCAGGGCAGCAAACTCCTCTTGAAAAGCATTCGCGACAGTCTCCGGATCAGGCATCAGACCGGCGTCGCTGGCGATGCCGAGCCGCACCCTGCCGGCGTAGCTGAAGATGCTGATACCGACAGCGACCCGACCCGACATGGGAACCCAGAACATCATGCTCCGCACCGGCACTCCACCGAGGGAGAGTGTGTCGGAGGGACCCGGTACGTTGGTGATCACCGCGCTGGTTTTGCCGGCCACGAGCTCCACGAGACGCCGTTGAGACTGAGCGCTGGCCCTGCCCACCGTGCCGAGGATCCGGAGTACGATGCCCGCCTCGGGGCTCTCCTTGAGCCTTTGCATACGCCTACGTACCGTGAACAGTCGATCCAGTGGATCGCTCATTCCCATCGGCAGTGGCACGAAGACCAGACCGAAGCGGTTGCCCAGGGTGAGGATATCGTCCGCACGGCGTAAGTTGACGGGGACAGCGGCGTGGATGTCCAGTTCGGAGACCACATCTCCTCTCTCTTTCAAGTACCGACCCAGTGCCCCCGACAGGGCAGCCAACAGCACGTCGTTGACGGTGCTGCCTGTGGCCTGCCCAACCATCTTGATCTCTGACAGCGCTAGCGACTCCGACCATGCGACCTCCTTGGAAACTCCCAGCTGGCCCTTGAGACAGGTGCGGGGGTCGCTGGCCCGAAGCAGCAGGCGGGCCGCGGCGAGCGCGCCGCCAGCACCGTCCCGGGCGAGCTCCACCAGCCAGGCCGGATGCACCAGCCAGTCGAGCTCCTGCCGCAGCCTGGCACCCGTCATGCCCAGGAGACCCCGCCGACCAGCTCCCCCCTCGGGTTCAGCGGACCTCGAGGAGTATTCGTCGGCCAGCCTGAGCAGCACCTGCATCAACGCCATGCCGTCGCCGATGCAGTGGTGGATCCGCACCAGCAGGGCGCAGCCACCGCGGTAGCCCTCGATCAGATGGATCTGCCAAAGTGGTTTGGTGGGGTCGAGCGGCGTGCTCATGAGTTGGCTCACCTGCTCGCGCAGCGCCTCGTAGTCACTCGGCTGCGGCAGGGCGATGCGACGAACGTGCGAGGTGAGCTCGAAGTGCGGATCGATCTGCCAGCAGAGTCGCTTTCTGATCGTGCCCGTTTCGATCACCCGTTCGCGAAAACGGCGCAGCCGGAGCAGCCGATCATCGATGAGGTGATTGAGCTGCTCGAGATCCAGCGAGCCTTCGAACTGGAGCAGCGCCGTCACCATCATCAGGTTTGTAGGGTGCTCCATGCGCAGCCAGGCGACGTCCACCGGTGCCATGGGTCGGGGGCGCGAAGGGGCCTTTGCGATGGGTCAGTTCCTCAACGGCTTGCCCGTTTTCAGCATATGCGCCATGCGGTCCTGCGACTTGGGCTCGCCGGCGAGGCTGACAAAGACCTCACGTTCGAGGTCGAGTAGATACTGCTCTTCGACCGATTCGACACCGTTGGCGCGACTGCCACCGGTCAGCACATGGGCTAAGCCCTTGGCGATGTGGGCATCGTGCTTCGAGATCTTGCCTGCCATGCGGTAGCCGGTCACGAAGGTCTGGATCGCGATTTTGCCGCCGGTTCCGGGCAGCAGCAGCTCGGGTGGCTCGGGTGGTGCCCAGGTCGGTGCTATCTCGAGCACTGTCTGCTTGGCGATGGCGATCTGGTGGCTGCGCGACAGCACGATCGGGTTATCGGGTCTGAGATAGCCGAGCTTCTCGGCTTCGTGTGCCGAGCGCGAGACCTTGGCAAAGGCGATCGTTTCGAAGGCCTTCTGTACGGCCATCATGGGGCCGAGCTTCTTGGGCGGCATCTTTTCCAGGAAATGGGTCAGCACTCGCAAGTTGCCGCCGGCACCCGGGATGAGTCCGACACCGACCTCCACCGCACCGCAGTAGAGCTCGGCCAGGGCGACGATTTGGGCACAGGGCGCGATCATCTCGAAACCGCCACCCAGGGTGAGGCTGAAAGGCGCCGCCACCACCGGGAAGGGGGCGTATTTGATGGCCTGGGTGAGGTCCTGATAGATCTTCGAGATCTGCTCGATCACATCGAAGCGCTTGGCCTTGGCCAGCTCCAGGATCAGCGCCAGATTGGCGCCGGCACAGAAGTGTGTGCCATCGTGGGAGAGCACCAGTCCCTTCATCCCTTTCTTTTGGGCCACCTCGAGGGATCCATGCAGGACATCGAGGACGGCCCCGTCGATGGGGTTGAGCTCGGGCTGCAGGGCGGAGTGAAGCTCGAAGCAGCCGACACCGTCACCCAGATCGATGAGCGAGGCGCTCCAGTTGCGCAGCAGCTCCTTGCCCTTGGCCCGCTCGTCGTCGAGGACGATCATCTTGGGATCGACCGGGACCGGCCCCATCGCCTTTGCAGGAAGATCGAAGAACTGACGTTGTCCCGCCTCGTCGCGGCTGTAGAAAGAGGTCTGGCCGCTCTCCAGTAGGCTCTCGACAATCGGCGGTAGCACCTTGCCCTCGTGATGCATTCGGCGGGCAGACTTCTCCACTCCGATGGCGTCCCAGGTCTCGAACGGACCCAGCTCCCAGCCAAAGCCCCACTTCAGGGCCTGATCGATGGCCGCCACATCGTCGGCGATCTCACCCACCCGGTGGGCCGCGTAGATGAGCGCCCCGATGGTCAGCTCCCAGGCGAAGGTACCTGCGGGGCCGGGGTTGTAGACCAGGGCGTGGAGCTTGCGACGCAGATCGGTATGGCGCCGCGCCACGCCGATCCCGGCCATGCGGGGTTTGGTGCGCGGGTGATACTCCAGGCTGTCGAAGTCGAGGGCGTAGATGGTGTCGCCATCCTTTTTGTAGAACCCCTGCTTGGTCTTCTGCCCCAGCCAGCCACGCTCGAGCAGGGCTTCGAGCACCGGCGGTGGCTGGTAGATGTCACGGGACTCATCGTCGGGGCACTGCTCGTAAGCGGTATTGGCCACCGCTGCCAGCACGTCCAGGCCGACCAGGTCGGCGGTCCGGTAGGTGGCCGATTTGGGCCGGCCCATGACCGGACCGGTGATGGCGTCCACCTGCTCGATGGAGAGCCCCATCTCTTTGGTGAGCTTCAACGCCAGCATCATGCCAAAGGAGCCGATGCGGTTGGCAATGAAGTTGGGGGTGTCTTTGGCCTCGACCACACCCTTGCCCAGGGTCTCGCTCAGGAACGACCCCATGTCTTGGAAGAGTTCGGTGCTGGTGGCCTCACCGGGCACTATCTCCACCAGACGCATGTAGCGCGGTGGGTTGAAGAAATGGGTGATCAGAAAACGCTCCTGGACGTCGTCCTCTAGGGCGGTAACCAGCTTGGCCAACGGCAGACCCGAGGTGTTGGACGAGAGCACCGCATGCGGCTGCAGGTGGGGCTGGAGCTTCTTGTACAGGTCGAGCTTCCAGTCGAGGCGCTCGGCGATGGCCTCGATCACCCAATCGCACTCCGCGAAACGCTCGAGGTGCTCACCATAGTTGGCGGGGGTGATCCGGTCGCTGAACTTGGGGTTGTAGAAGGCTGCTGGTTTGGCCTCCAGGGCGCCGGCGAGGCCTTTCTTGGCCAGGTCCTGATCGAGGTCGAAGAGCAGGACGTCGAAGCCGGCACTGGCGAAGAAGGCGGCCAGCTGGCTGCCCATGGTTCCGGCGCCGCAGACGCCGATGGTCTTGATCTCTTGCACTACGACCCCCTTTCCACCACGGTAGCGATGCCCTGACCACTGCCGATACACATAGTGGCCAGGCCCTTCGCCCCGTCGTGTTGTTCGAGGACGTTGATGAGGGTGGTGAGAATGCGGGCTCCCGAAGCGCCCAACGGGTGTCCGAGAGCAATGGCGCCGCCGTGGATGTTGATCTTCTCCGGCGGCCAGCCGGTCTTCTTGATCACATAGAGCGACTGGGCGGCAAAAGCTTCGTTGAGCTCGATGAAGTCGAGATCGTTGGCGCTCAGGCCGGCCCGCTCGAGCGCCTTGGCGCTGGCGGGGATGGGGCCCGTGCCCATCCGGGTCCAGTCGACACCCGCGACGGCGCGCGACAGGATGCGGGCCCGAATCTTCAGACCGTGCTCCTTGGCGAAGTCTTCGCTGCAGACCAGGATCGCGGCCGCGCCGATGGAGATCGGGCTGGAAGTGGCGGCGGTGACAGTGCCGTCATCGAGAAAGGCGGGCTCGAGGGACTTGATCTTCTCGAGATCGGGCTCCCGGGGCCCCTCGTCGCGCTCGATGGTCTCATCGCCCTTTTCAATCGGCACGACCTCGTCGGCAAAATGCCCCTCCTCCCAGGCCTTCAAGGCCAACTCGTGGGAGCGAACGGCGAACGCTTCCTGCTCTTCACGGGAGATGTCCAGATCCTTGGCGAGGTTCTCAGCCGTCTCCCCCATGCCGATGTAGAACTCCATCTCCGCCAGGGTGGGGTGAAACGACGGGTTGAAGCCCCCCATGGGGATGGCGAACATGTCTTCCACCCCGACGGCGATGCCACAGTCGAGATCCCCAGCCGCGATCGCCTGTGAAAGCTGGTGAACCGAGTCCATGGAAGAGCCACAGAAGCGGTTGACCACCTTGGCGCCGGCTTCTTTGGGGATACCGGCGAGGATTGAGACACCGCGGGCCATGAGCATGCCCTGGGTGTGCTCGGGGAAGGCGCAACCCAGGACCACGTCCTCGATGGTCTCCAGCGGCACCTTGTCTTGTCGGGCCAACAGGGCCTTGACCACCTGAGCGGCCAGATCGTCGGCGCGAATCCCTATCAGGTTTCCCTTCTTCACACCCATCGGGCTCCGTACCGCATCCACAATGACGCTGGCTCGAGACATGGGAACCTCCCTTAGAACCTGTAGCCACCGCGATCGTAGAGATCGTCGGTGAGGATTTGGATATCGGCAACCGGGTCGAAGGTCAGCTGCAGCTGCTGCAGCTCCTTGTCCAACGCCGAGAGGGACCGGCGGCCGAAGGAGTCGGCGAAAAGGGTCGGTCGCAGCCGGAAGAGCAGCCGCGACGCCTCTTCCAGATAGGTTGCCATCACCAGGCGAGCGAGCGAACGCTGTGCCTGGTCCAGTGGCGTCTCTTGATGGAGCTGCAGCAGGCGGTTGATGGCGGCCGAAGCGGCGAAATAGCCGATGGCGAGATCGGCCAGATCCTCGCCGACGATCTGGGCGTTACGTAGATCCTGGCCGTAAAGTGATACCGCCTCGAACAGACACTTGAGAGTCAGCCGACGCCCGACATCGAGAGCGGCGGTCTCC
>Ga0255055_10000433_pt1 | contig 32622 bp, 30 predicted proteins | sample JV7_2_27_MG_FD_188633 | JGI IMG/M metagenome (GOLD analysis project Ga0255055, IMG submission 188633) | Seawater microbial communities from Jervis Inlet, British Columbia, Canada - JV7_2_27 | ecosystem: Environmental > Aquatic > Marine > Inlet | place: Canada: British Columbia | collected...
TTATAGATTTTGCTATGAACTCTGTTTGTGCAGCTGGAACGGGTTCATTCTTGGATCATCAAGCAGCGCGACTTGGAATTGCTATAGAAGAGTTTGGTGATTATGCTATAAAATCGAAAAATCCCGTAAGTATCGCCGGAAGGTGTACGGTTTTCGCGGAATCTGATATGATTCACAAGCAAAACGCAGGTTATACGAAAGAAGATATAATCGCCGGATTATGCGATTCACTAGTTCGAAATTATATGAACAATGTTGGAAAGGGAAAAGATTTAGAAGAGCCAATAGTCTTTCAAGGAGGGGTGTCCTATAATCAAGGAATAATAGAAGCTTTCGAAAGACACTTAGGGTGTAAGGTTATTGTTCCTAAATATAATGTATTGATGGGAGCTCTTGGAATGGCTATTCTCGTACGAGATTATTATACAGAACACGAACATGAGACTGAATTCAGAGGTCTTGAAGTAGCCGAGATAGAATTCACCACTTCAGCGTTTAATTGTGGTGACTGCCCCAACAATTGCGAAATAGTCCAGGTAAAAATGCCTGAATATGGGAATAAAGTGATCGCTCGTTGGGGATCTAGATGTGGAAAATGGGATCAATTAACTTAAATAAAAATTAGAGGAATAAGAATAATGGCAGAATTTTTTAATCAATTGAAGCACTTAGGCGAGGAATTTCTTGAGTCGCTTCAGCATAAAACTAAGCTATCAACAATTTTCGATATTTATTTAGAAAAAGTAATCCCTTCGTTTGTTTCCGAGAAAGAGTTAAAGGAATATTACGAGAAACGGATGGAAGAGGTTAGTAATTTTATAGACAAATTATAGAGGAGAAAAAAAATGGTTGAAACATCAACAGAAGAAAAGGAAACGAAAGGTAAAGATAAAGTAGTAAGTAAGGATCTGATGAAAGATCTGTTATACGCAGTTACAAAAGGTTTGGGCGGACTTGGTTTAGGAGCATTCGCTGATTTAAAAATAGAAGGCAAAGAAAACGTACCAATCTTAGGGAAAGCTATATTAACTACAGTAAGCGATAATGCGTTGAGAGATATGACAATTATTAGTCAAGTCTCTGGGCGTAGAATTCATTTCATGGTTCATCATAAGTTAATGAAACATCAGGCGTACGGCCCCGTTCTGAAAGCGTTAGGGATGTTCCGTAGCACTCTTGATAAAGACGATACAGTACCTATCGATAAAGTTTTTCACTATCTCAACGAGGTTGGAGATCTTGTAGCTATGACGCCAGAATCGAAGTTAACTCCTGAAGTTCAAGTAAAAGCGATGGCTGGAATTATTAAATTCGCTGTCGCTGCGATGGCACCTATAATCCCAATAGCAATATACACGGAAAAGGCAAAAATTCTAAATACGATTGACACTACAGGGATAAGAGTAAAAATTGGGACTCCGCTTAAGGTAGAAAAACGATTAACTCGTGAAAAATACCGAAACGAGAGATACGAACTTGCAGAGGATATAATTAACATTATCGATTCCCTTAAAGTACGATCGGAAACAGAACAAGAATAAAAATAAGGAAAAAAAATTATATTCTTAATCCTTTATTTATTACTTCTAGCCTAATTAATTCATCATTTTGTGGATTATTATTTTTATATTTCCTGCATCAGTAGTTAGATTTAATCCCTAGTTTGCAGTAAGTTGTAAATTAGTAACTTCAAAAATAACGAAAACCTTAATTATAAACCTTTCTGTTAAATAATTTAAATCATCATTCAAAAAAAATTCAATAAATAAAAATAGAAAAGTAAATTAAAATTAAAATTAAAATAGAGTGAAAAATATGGGAAAAGTATATGGTATATTATCCTTAGTTTTTGGGATAATTAGTTTTGCTCTTTCTCCGTTATCTTACTTTGGAGTAGCAGTTGGTTTTAGAATTATAGGTACATTCCTGACAGGAGGACTAGCCGCAGCAGGGATAATATGTGGAATACTTGGAGTTATAAAGGACGATGGAAAAGGTTTAGCGCTAGCGGGATTAATTGTTTCAAATGTAGCTATGGTAAACTTTATCGTTGGATCTGTGCTTAGTTTTTGGGGCATAACCGGTTAAGAATATTATATTAAAAACTTTTTTTTTTTAATTCTAAAAATATATAACTTTTCCGCTTATATTCGGATATTATGCTCACTTGGCCTAAATAAGCGGATTCTTTTTGTTTATTATGTAGTAAAACTTCATTGATTTTGGTATAAAGTTTTCTGTCAATTAGTAACTTCAAAAATAACGAAAACCTTAATTATAAACCTTTCTGTTAAATAATTTAAATCATCATTTAAAAGAAATTCAATAAATAGAAATAAAAAAGTAGATAAAAATCAATAAAGAGTGAAAAATATGGGTAAAGCGCTTGGTATTATAGCCTTAGTTTTTGGGATAGTTAGTTTAGTTCTTTCTCCGCTATCTTTCCTGCTAAGAACTTCACTTATTGGAATTTTGTTAACAATCATACCGCTAGGACTAGCTATAGCAGGGATTATATGTGGAGCAATTGGAATTGCAAAGGATGATTCAGCTGGTTTAGCGATAGCGGGATTGATTATTTCTTCTATAGCTATAGTGGTCTTTATTGTTAGAATTACGCTATACATTACAGGCATATATATGTAGAGCTACATATGACAGGCATACTCTATTAGAGATAATAGATTAAAAATAATTCTTTTTTTTATTCTCTAAAAATAAAACTCGACTTACTTTGCTTCTAGTAGAGCGTTCAGCATCTTTCAATTTGTGCTATTCCAATTAACATAAATCAAAAATTTAAACGATTTCCCTTTATAATCGCCATCACTAATGGCTTCGAGTGTAAATCCGTTATGTTCGTGCCAGTAAACTGATGCTTTATTAAATATAGGTCTTTCGACAATGAAGGCAACTACAGGAGAATCTAATTTTAATAGCGCTTCTTGAAAAATAACACTTCCGACACCATTGCGTTTATATTCTGGTAAAATGCTTACTTGGTCTAAATAAGCGAATTCTATTTCATCATTTAGTAGCAAGTCTTTGGTTCTTTCGTTTTCGAAAGAAAGATTACCGACGACATCGCGGACTTTAATTATATCGTATTTTTTTCTTTTTCTTAATATAATAATAAAAGTTATAAAAAAATAAAAAGGAGAAATAAGGATATCTTTTAATATCGTGTTCTTGAAGCCTGAATTCGTAATTTTGCTTTAGTTTGTTCCTTTTCATCCTGTAAGATTACGTATCGAGTTTTGGAGGGAAGTACTATTTCATATAATTCTTCTGCTATTGTGGAGTCCTTCTTCAAATGATCTTGTTCCCTCAATATGATATTCACTCTTTCGACGGCCTCAGCTCCCGCTCTGACTGTTTTAAATTGACTCCATATGTTCATATCTGCTTTAGATGTAAAGTTTTGATTCTTTTGAAGCTTGATATTACCTTTATTTGGGAATCTCGACTTAAAAACTTTAGGACCGTCGGCTTTGAAATAGAATTCGCCGCGCCATCCCATTATATCGTAATCCGTTAGAGTTTTTAAGCTCATTAAATCAATGCTAATAAGATACCGTTCTTTTTCTTTTCCAACTTGGTCCTGTTCAAAACTCTGGTCTTTAGCGTAAGTTTTTTTTCCTTTTGCGTAATATCTTCTAGACGTTATAAATCACCTTTACAATATCAAATTATTTGAAAATTTAAATCTAATATCGTGTAAGAGTTAATATTTCTTTTTTAGTTAAATAATCTGGTAATAATGGAATAATAATTTAGGGTATACTCTTGTGAAATCCGAAATTTTAATTAGCTAACTCAGATATTGTTAAAATTATACAGAAAAAGTTTTTCGGAGATAATAAATTGGCACAAAATCAATTTTATAAAGAAATTTCTGATGCAATTGTGAATTTAGAAAAGGAAAAAGCCATCGAACTAGCAAATAGGGCAGTAAATGAAAATATGAATTTACTTGATGTAATTGAAAAAGGATATGGAGATGGAATCAGAAGAATTGGAAATCTGTGGGAAGAAGGAGAATTCTTCTTGCCCGAATTAATGCTTGGCGGCACTATTATGCAAGAATCCATGGATATTCTCTTACCAAAGTTAAAAAGTAGCGGAGAGAATATAGCGTTAGGAACCATAGTAATAGCAACGATAGAAGGAGACATTCATTCCATTGGAAAGACTATTGTAGGTACAATGTTAAGCGCTAATGGATTTGAAGTTTACGACTTAGGCGCTGACATTCCCGCTGAACATATCATTGATACTGCTATTGAAAAGAATGCGGATGTTATTGGTGTTTCTGCATTACTTACTACCACAATGTTTGGTCAAAAAAAAATAATAGATATTTTAGAAAATAAGGGAATTCGCAATAAGTTTAAAGTTATCATTGGAGGTGCTCCCGTTACCAAATCGTGGACCGAAGAGTGTAAAGCAGATGGATTTGCGAGTAGCGCTGTAGAAGCTGTCAAATTAGTTAAAGAATTATTGAATAAATAGATAAGATTTAGTCATGGTAAACATTATGAAATTTCACGATTGGTTAAAGGATGATTCCAAAATCGTATTATTCGATGGAGGAATGGGGTCAGAAATATTCAAACGTGGTATTAAACCTGGAAAGCTCCCTGATATGTTGAATATCGAAAATCCCAAAATTATTTATGAAATTCATAAAGCGTATTATGATGCAGGAGCAGATATGTGCCAATCTAATACTTTTGGAGCAAGTTTTTTAAATTTACAAACTTATAAAGTTGAGAATCAAATTAGAGAAATTAATAAACAAGCATTAGAAAGCATCAAAAAGGCCTGTCCTCCCAATCGTTTAATTGTAGCTGATATTGGCCCATCTGGTGAATTTCGACCTCCCGTAGGTAAGGCTACACCAGATCAATGGGTATCGAGTTTTACAAAACAAGCAAATCATTTAGCAGATGGAGTAGATCTCTGGCATATAGAAACGATGTCAGACATTGAAGAAATGTCCGCAGCAATAGAAGCGATAAAGAGTATTTCAGAAAAACCAATAATTAGTTCTATGACTTATAAAAAAACTAAGAGAGGATTTTATACTATAATGGGCGATTCTTTGGAAAAATGCATACGTATACAAGAAAATGCTGGTGTTGATGTCATAGGCGCAAACTGTACATTAGGATCTGATGAGATGGTAGATTTAATAAAAGAACTAAAAAAAATTACTGATAGACCATTATCTGCAAAACCGAATGCTGGACAACCAAGAATCGATAGTAATAATAGAGCATATTACGATCAACCTATAAAGGATTTTGTTAGTGATATTCGTGAAATAATTCAATTGGGCGCTAAAGTCATTGGTGGATGCTGTGGAACATCTCCAGATACGATAGGTGAGATTAGAAAAGTGATTGATTCATTATAGAAATTACTAAAAGAGTGTGAACATAAAAATGGGAATATTGCGACCAAAAATACAGGTATTAGACGAAGATCATAAAAATAAGATATATGAGGAAGCTAAGCAAATATTAGAAAATTTAGGAATATTTTTAGAAAATGAAGACGCTAAAGCGTTGTTTAACAACGAGGGAATTTCTCATGAAGGTTCTCGATATTTTATTCCTTCTGATTTAGTAGAAAAGTGTCTCAGAACGGTTCCAAATGAGATTAAGTTATTTGATAGGGAGGGAAAAGAACACATTACTTTGGCAAACGATAATGTTCATTTCGATCCTGGTTCAGCAGCAATTTTGTACCTTGATGAGACTACGGGAGAAATCAGAAACGCCGTTAAGGAAGACTTTGTGCGCTTTTCTAAAGTTGTTGAGCATTTAAAATATATCGAAGCTCAAAGCACTGCCTTGGTTTATCAAGATGTACCAAAAGAGGCCCAGGATTGGCATAGATTATCTATAGCTTTAATAAATTGCTATAAACCGGTTGTAACAGGAACATTTCGTAAAGAAAGTTTTCCGATTATGAAGGAATTATTACTGAATTGTAGACTCTCTGAAGACGATTTAGCGAGGAAGCCATTAGCCATTTTCGATGCTTGCCCTAGTCCTCCTCTAAAATGGTCGGATCTCACCACACAATCTCTTATAGATGCTGCAGTGAGCATGATACCCTCTGAGTTCGTATCTATGCCATTAGCGGGAGCCAATGCCCCAATGAGCTTAATTGGTTCGATAACTCAACACTGTGCTGAATGCCTTGCAGGAGTTGTAATTGGGCAGTTAGCAAAAACAGGTGCACCCTTGATATGGGGCGGTTCACCTGCAATTCTAGATATGAAGCAAGGAACCACTCCAATGGGAGCAATAGAAACTATGATGATTAATTTAGGAGATGTTGAAATCGGTCGATTCCTGAAAATGCCCACTCACGCATATATGAGTTTAAGCGATTCAAAAGTTCCAGACGCTCAAGCTGGTTTCGAGGGAGGAATGGGTGCTCTTTTAGCTGGGCTTGCTGGAGTTAATATGGTTTCGGGACCTGGCATGTTAGATTTTGAATCCACCCAAAGTATTGAAAAATTGATAATTGATAACGAAATTATAGGAATGGTAAAAAGACTCTTGAGGGGTATAGAAGATTACGGCTCTCCATTTGCATCAGATATCCTTAAAGATTATGATGATAAAGAGGAATTACTATCTCATCCTTCCACATTAAAGTTATTCAGAAAGGAATTGTTTATGGCAGGACCAGTAATAGATCGATTATCTCGAGACATGTGGATAGCGTCAGGTGCGAAATCTGCTCGAAAAAGAGCAAAAGAACAAGCTTCGAAATTAATTAATAAAGGTTCTTTAAAACCTATTGATGAGATCCTAGCCAAAGAATTAGAAGCTGTGTCATTAAAAAATCTATAATACTCCATTTTTTGATTAAATATTTTTAAATTTGTATTATTTATAATTAATTATTAACACAGCAAGTAATACAACAAAACCTCCTGCAAGATTCCATATTAGTATTGGCTCAGTTCTATTAAAGAGTAACGAAAAAATTAGAGTTAAAAAAGGTTCTATATATAAGAACGACGCTCCTTTTGAAGATTTAAGTTCCTTTTGAGATTTTTGCCAGATAAAATACCCAACTATATAGCAACCAATTCCTAAATAGATACCAGACATTAAAACAACAACATTGGCTAAATTTTGGATAAAAATCAGTAATTCGTTATTTAATAGGACGAAAAAAAATAATTCAACTGTCCCAAAATAAGCTATATATTTGAGCGTATCTAAATTAGACTTCTGTTAGGATATTTTTTTGTAGCAATTGTATATATCGCCCACAACAATGGGGACATAAGAGCGTATAAATACCCTAAGAAATTAGGTGCTTTAGGAGTAAGTGTGCTTAAATCACCCCCAGTTACTAACAAAAAACCTCCAACAGTAGCAATTACAAATCCTATTAACTTGATACGGGTTAATTTTTCTTTAAAAAAAATTAAAGCCAAAATGGTGATTAATACTGGTGATAAAAGACAAACAAATAAAGCGGGTAAGGATGGTCCGATTAAATCTATTGCAGAATATTGAATAACGAAGAAAAGGGTAATTCCACAAAAACTTGCAATAATGATATATACCCATTCTCTTTTAGAGTAAAAATCCTTTTCTTTTTTATCTTCTATTTTAGTATTACGTATTTTTCGATTTAAGAAAAAATATAGATCCATCAATATAAACACTAATGAGACTATAAGAAATCTAGTTAGCGCAAGAGACATTGGTGACACAAAATAAATAACAATGTCTACAAGAACAAAAGAAAAGCTCCAAATTAATACCATTATTCCTAGCAAAGCGTAAATTATCAGCATTTTATCAAGATACTTTAAACAATATTTAATATTTGCTTTATTTTATTATATTATTAAATTAAGAGCCATAATTATTTTTTTTTAATAAAGAAGCTTTGAAGGATATAATATATTCCATTAACATGGGTTTGATAGGAACTAAAGATTCGAATTTAGAGATATTTATTGATCATCTGAAAGAGACGGCATTCAAATATACCTCAGAAAACTTAATATATGAATTTTTTATTCACCATGAAGGTATTCCTATAAAATTGAGAATTGCTATAGAAAAAGGATTTGAGGATCTGATCCATAGAAATGAACATTTTAAGCATTTTGACATTATAATAGTTGCTGTGAATCTTTACAATAATGATTCGATCGCTAACTATACAATTCAAAACTATTCAGAATTTCGTAATTATTTTATCTTTAACGGGATATCCGTTTTTGTTGGTGTAGATCCTTTTTTACTATTACAGGAAAAACCTCCAAATAAGAGAGATATAACAGAATTTAACTTAATCCAAAAAACTAAAGAGCTTGAATTTCAATATTGCTTTAAAATTCAAGATAAAAAGAAAGACATTACCGATCTATTCAACAAAATTTTAAATTACATCAATTTAAAATTGAAATTTTTAAACCCAGAATTGTTTAAGCGAGTAAAACCAAATAGAGAAAATTCTAATAGACGAGTATCTCTCTAAAAATATCAAATTATCTAGATTAAAACTATATAAAAATGAGATGGGTTATTTTTTTAGGATGATTTTATTAATAATGACTTTATATTATTATCAAACTTAAAGATTATATTAATAATTCCTTCTTTATAGAGATGAAATAATGTGGTAGAAGATAACTTATTAACAATCGAGAAAGTAGAAGGGCGAAGGCGTTGTCCTTCTTGCGCAGAGGAAAATAAAAATATGATTCACGAATCTACAGATAAAGCGAATATTATAAGCGATTATCCGCGTGTATATGGAAAGAAGTATCACTGTGGTAAATGCGGTCGAGAATGGAGAGAAAAATAGAAAGAAAAACTAATTTGCATTCGAATTTGTTCGTTTTAAGAGGCATACTTCCAAAATAATCGTAGTTTTTGATGCAATCTATTTATAACGATTTTATTTACTATCGTACTAGTTTAAATCACAATTAAATAAGAGAACTACAATTAATAATAATAACAATAAAAAAAATTATTGATTAAAGAATAATTTATAATAAAACAAGTGTGGTCAAAGCAATGGTTTATTTTCAATTAACACTTACTCGGATTTTAACTGTTTATGTAGTCCAAGGCGTTGTTTTAGCTGTTTTTCTTTATTTGGCTTTTAGAATATTGTTAAGAGATAGAAAACGATTAAATGTCATTTTCGCAGGACTTTATTTATCCCCTGCCATAGGAGTTCTTATTAATTTTATCTATGCACCTTTAACTGATGTAACTATCGTGCAGATACTTAACTTTTTTACTAACTTTGGAGCGATCTATGGTCCAATTTTTGCTGTAGTTTTTGACTTAATTCTCTTGAAATCTGAAAAAATAATATCCACAAGCAAACAATTAGCAATTCTTATTGCTTACGGTATTGCCGTATTTTGCATGGGAATATTCCTGCTAATTCCTGGTTTTGGTGTAGCTATTGGACCCCCAAATTGGGCCCCAGTTTGGAGCATTCCAATCTTTGTTTATGTTGTATTAATTTTAACTTGTTGTACAACGATACCTGTGCTTTACTTCTCAATTAAGATCTATCAGAAGTTTGAGGATGAAATTTTAAAGAAGAAGTGGAAGTTCTTCATATATGGGTTCATAGCTCTTATGACATTTATGTATCTTATCTTTCTTTCTAACACTTTAGCCGATCCAACTTTTAGAATAATCTTACCTGGGATTGGTATAATTTTAGCTATTCTCGGAGGCTTACTAATGTATTATGGAGTTGGACGCCAAATAGAAAAATAATTCTTAAACCTTTTTTTTCTTTTTTTTGTGATATAAAATTTTATCTATTAGAATTACCATTATTTATTATAATATCACAAGTTCAAACTAATTGAAGGTTAAAAGTTCATTTTAATCCATTCAAGAAGTAAAATTTGTTAGTCTCAAGCAGAATTTAATAGTTTTAAGTGGTTCTTATGTCGAACGAGCTCGAACGGGTTAGTGGAATTGGACCTATATCTGCCACTAATTTGAATAAAGCGGGAGTTAAAACCATTGAAGAGATCGCGGAGGCTAAACCAGAAGAATTAGCTTGGATAAAGGGAATTGGCATAATCTCTGCGAAAAAAATAATTGAAAACGCAAATGATTTACTAAAATTAGAGAAGAATATCCAACTAGTCCTAGATTCAATAAAGGAAAATTTTGTGAAAAATTGTCCGAAATGCGGGGGAACTATGAAAACAAAATATATAATTCTCGGACCTGAAAGACGATTAAAAGTAAACCAATGCACAGTATGTAAATTTTACCTACCAGAATAAATATTTTTTTCTCAAAAATGTTATAGATCAAACCATTATGTTAAAAAGCAAAAAATAAGCAGATAAATAGAGGAGAATAAAGAAAATTCCTGCTTTTTTGTCGATTTTCTGTCTTACTGCTATGGTAACAATAACAATTATACTAGCGAAAAGCGTATATAACACTGTTGGAACCGCTAAACTTGCTGTGACAGCTTGGGGGAAGAAGACTTGACCGATGCCAATAGATAACGTAGAATCAACAATACAGGAACCAACTATATCCCCAATAGCTATACCATGGTGACCAGCTCGGAGAGCATGAATATCAACTACAAGCTCTGGAAGGGATGTGCCGATAGCAAGGACGAAGAAACTAATAATATATTCGTGAACATTTATAGCTTGTGATATGAAAATTACCGATTGTACAATAGCATATGCGCTAATAGTCACGCCACCAAAACCAATTACAGCAATTAAAAGATGGATCTTTTTTTTCTTAGTTGGTTGCTTTATTTCTAGATGTTCTATTCTATGTTGTAAACTATCTTTATTCGTGCTGTAAATCAACCAAATATAAATAAAAAGACTAAAAACCATAAATAGTGCGTTCAGACGAGTAATGTATCCTTTCTCAATAATTGCAAATATCGCCATAAGAGCTAAAATAAGACAAGAACCTAGAATTATTATGTCTCTTCTATTAATATAAAATGCGCCGCAAATTATTGGCAAGAGTCCGAAGATTAACGTGATTTGGGTAAGATCTGAACCTACAGAATCTCCTACATCAATATCTCCGTAACCTAAAGAACAAGAGATAATCGAATTAAATATTTCAGAAATATCTGTGCCTATAGATACTAAAGTTACTCCGATTATTAGCGGCGATATACCTAAGGCCGTAGCGAGCAGTGCCGAGTGCTTTACAGCATATTTACTTGAAAAGATTACAAGAACAATTCCCCCTATAAGAATGAAAATAGCTAAGATTAGATCGATCATTAAAATATATCCTCTTTAAAAAGTAGAAATTTTAAAAGAATAATTATTCGAATTAGTATTCCATTCTTCTATCTAATACGGAAATATTTAAATTTATTCTAAGCAAAATTAGAAATTATAGTATTTACCAATGTCGTCAAAAGTATATCTCGCATAAGTCCAAGTTCGTGCTTTCTGGGTGTAAGTTGTGTACTTCTTCCACGTCCATTTCATCTTTGCCTGGGATTGATATATTTTTAACCACTCTTGCAACATAAATGCATCTTCCTCATTTATTGTGTATTGGAATTGATTATCTTTAGAGTCTTCTTGAAATCTTCCACGGGAAATCTCAAAATAAACAAAATATTCAATCTCAGTTAGACTAAGCTCTTTAGCAGCACCTACTGCAATATTATATGTAGCTTGATGGTCTGCATGATCATTATTATTGCTTGGTAAAACAATTCTATTTGCATCTTTAATTAAAGGCATAGCTTTTTTGATCCCTTCTTTCACATACTTGGGACCATCAGCATCATGGAAATAAAATAGATGCAGATTTTCCATAGGGAGTCCTAAGTATTCAATTGATTTTTTAGCTTCGCTAATTCTTATCTCAGCAACATCATCTTCTGTCATTGAAGCAACATCTGCTGAAAATTTGTCGTCCCCAGACCTATAACAAGCTCTTCCGTCTGTTACCGTTACCACATGAATATCGTGCTCTCCCTCTTTTATCCATTCTAAAAGAATAGGTCCAGGCCCGAACAATAAATCGTCGGGATGAGGTTCAAAAATAACAATTTTCAATATTATCCCTAGTTTAGTATCTTAAAATCGGGTTTCGAGCCCAACCTTTTTGAATTAAAGAACCATCTTTATTGAATAAATCTGATGGGTTAATAATTTTGTTCTGATCTTCCATAATAATCACATTTTCTTAAAGAAATTAGAAATCACATTAAATTATTCTTTTAAAATTCTCCTAATTTGTTGAATGAACCATTTTTACATATTTAACTTTTTCTTTCTTGAGTCAAATTCTTTAATTCCGAGCCTATTAAGGACTACTTTTTTTTCTTTTAGAGCTCTCTCAAAATTTGGATCTAATTTTAATACTTTATCGTAATATTGAACGGCTAAGTCGTATTCACCCCTATTAGCATTAATCGCACCTATAGATGTTAATCTATCTGGATTCTTAGGATCAAGCTCTTCAGCCTTTCTGATGTTATTCATCCCTTCCTTATCGTTGCCTAGTTTTAACAGCGAAATACCTTTATTAAAATACGCATTTGCTTGATTTTGGTCTAATTTAAGGATCTCATCACTACATTTAATAACTTCTTTGAATTCCTTAAAAGTATATAATTTTATGCTTTTATTATACCATTCCTTAATAGCGTTTGGTCTCCACTTTATTAAACCGTCTATTTCTCGTACTTTTTCTAGGGTTAAATTCTTGTATTGTTTGGTAGATGAGTCTTCAGGGCTTAGTTTCAATGTTTTTTCAGAAAACTCTAAAATTTCCATACGGTTTTTTGCTTTAGAATGTGATAAATCCTTTAGAAATACTGATTTTCTCGAAAAATTACGAATTGAGTTTTCTGTTGACCACCAAATCACTCCAATCGGTACGCATATCGACCAATTGACAAAAAGGTTAATGAAAATATTTAGATCGTCTGTAGCAACCCCTAAAATACTTGTACCATAGTGATTTCCATAAATGGCAATCAAGATCGCAAAATACATTATTTGTGTTAATAGGATGTGGTACGTGGATTTTCCTATCACTGAAATAGCTCTAGTGATTATCCCTTTCTTTGTTTTGGGAATTAATTTTATTACTAGTAAAACTAAAAACGCAGAATAAGGAGTGACCAAGAAATTGTAGTCACCCGTCAAATAGGGTATTCCATTACTATCCTTGAATATGAAATCAAAAAATTGATAACCAATAATATAAATAAGACTTAAGAGGAACAAGATCCAATTAATAATATTGTGCCAACTAAAGAGTTTATGATTTCTTGAAATCCACATACCTAACCCTATAGCTGAAGTGTAATATAATATATTACACAGAAACATGTATACAGTAGATATATTCTGGTAAGTGAACGGTTTAAATTGAGAATATACTATATATTGCATTCCAATTTCAATAAGAAAGCACAGTATCAATGTTAAAAATGCCCAGATAGTCTTACCAGAAAACCCTTTAAATATTATCGGTAATATGATAATACTACCAAATAATAATGGTATAAACCAGTTTCCAGGACCCCAGAAAGGAAGAATTCCAATAAAAACATGAATAAATTCAAATGAAGAATCTTGCCTTAAAAACCAGATCTGAACATTATCACCGTAAAAATAAAGGCCAAGAGCGATTGAAATAATATAAATAATTACAAAGGGTAGCAAGTAACGAGATAGTTTTCTAAAGAGATATTTAGTCCCGAAATTATCTTTTCCGCGAGTCTTATAAGAACGACCGAAATTAAAACCCATTATCACTAAAAACACTGGAATGGAAATTCTTTCCCATAAAGCAACTCCCATTTCATTTTTAATTTCCCACGGTATTGTATGATCAAAAATGACTAAAAATATCATAGCTGCTTTTAAAAGATCAATTTGAAAGAAATCTCTAGTTTCAACCAATTTTTTTTCAGATTTCTTCTTTTGACTTCTTAACATTTTAATGATTAAAGATAATCCGGTTATAATTAAAAAAAATCCTATTAAGGAGTATATTATAGATACTATATTAATAAAAAATGGAATCACAGAATAAGCAAAGAACAAGATAGAAAGAATTAAAAGGATACCCGTCCAATTACTTTTTTCTTTAACTTTTTTCTCCGTAGGTTTTGGTATTAATTTTTTAATGATCTTTTTGAGAGTTTGTTTAGGAATTTTAACATATTTAAAGATGAGAATAAATCCCGTTAAAAATAAAAAAGAGATTGGAATTACGTCCTGTAGCGAAATTGAAATGATGGAATTCAGTAGTAGAAGATGAGCAAAAATATAGCAATACATTAGCGCAACTACCATGATTAAACTCCAATTTTTTTTTTTTTTTTTAGGGAAACATCTATCAAAATTTCCCTTTAAACTGAGTGATAAAATTAAAGATAGGAAGATTATGTTAAATATGAATACTAAGAAATTGAAGATATAAAACAGATAATAGGAAACTGCAATAGAAAGCAGATAAATTAAAAAATTAATACCAAGTATTAAGGTCCATTTTCCAGTCTTATTCGTAGGTGAAATTTCATCAAGAGAATAATAATATTTTTTCTTTCCAAAAAAATGAATTCTTAATAGGAATGTTGTTATCGAAAAAATTAGTACCAAAGGTAATGCACTCAAACTAGCTAAAAATAAATCAATGAACTTAGGATGAAAAATATAAATAAGATTTGGAGTTATTAAAGCTAAAGTTTGTATTAAAATTATAATAAATATTTTTGACCTTGCTTGATCACGCCTTATAATCGGAAGCGTGTCTATTATTGTCTTTCCGTTTTTATCTATATTTAATATAGTATAAATTATTGTACCAGAGAGAAAGGGACTGATTCCTAAAATAACCAACCAGTTATAAAAAAAAACATCGATACCTAATGAACCAATCACGCCAAATAAACTGAGATTGAAAAAAAACATAAAGGTAAATGAATTAATTATAGGCATTATGAAATACATGGCTGTCTGCAGATCTCTTGAAGCAATTAATAAATCTTTTCGAATAAATGCTTTGGAATGCGATGCAGTGTGAATTTTTACTTGATATTTATCATCGAAACGATCATTATCATCCCCTTTGTCTTTATATTTGAATGATAAAACAGCACCAAGTGATTTAAATGATTTACGAACAAGAAAATATATAGCAATCAAATACAATCCAAAACCATATAAAAGATTGAGCCAAGAAATGAGATGCATTTGAGGAATGCTAGTAAATATCAAAATTATATAACTTGCGTTAATCGGAAAGGGTATCAAGAAAAGAATGAGATTATAAAAACGAGAGAAATGCAAATCTGGTAGATTTGATAAGAAAGGGATCAAGAGATTTAAAACAACTTCAATTACAAAAATTCCTCCAAAAATAATTAAAGCATAACTAAAAGAGTTAAGTAGTTGAATGAAAAGTGGTTTTCTAGACTTTTGGCCATGCCTTTTCATAAATTTAGCAATTTTCTCGCCTAAAATAATCGTAATTGCTAGGGAAAATATCATATTCATAATTGAAAGTCCTATCGAAATTAGGAAAACAAAAAAGTTTTGTGTAGCTATCAACATTATTACAGGAAAAGCAAAAGTGTTTGTAAGAATTGGCAAATTTAAATTATGATAGATACTGTAAAACACCAATTTTTTCAAATCTTTTCGAGAAAATGGGAGAGTTTTAACCCAATCATATGTATCGCCAGACATGATATTTGTCAAATTAAAAAGCCCTACTAAAAAAAAATTAAAAAACTGAACAATGAAAAAGAAATGGAAATTTATTGCCTCTATGAATAATCTAGTTGGGGGGTCGAAATTTACGGATATATTAAGATTAAGGTTTAAATATGCCATTAACAGAAAAATCGGTTGAATTGCAAAGATTATGCTGTTAATTATTTTATTTAAAATGAATTTTATTTTTAACGCGTTCCGTTTTTTACTTAAACTCTCAAGCAGCTTAGTATTTTCTGCTTTTGATTGAAGTTGTTCTTCGAGTAATAATTCATATGAAATGTGCTTTGTGATAAAATATATACTCAGTTTTTTAGTTTTCATGAATAATTGTTATACTAAAATTTTTCAATTATTAGATTAAATTTATGTAACCATAAAAACTATACAATACTTAATAATAGATTCGGCGTCTATTTACGAGTCTGTCAAAAAAAAAAAGTAATTTTGAAAAATTCATTTTAGCTGGAATAGCTGTTTAAATAAAAATCTAATTTCTTTTAAAAAATATAAGAGAATTTATTCAATCTTTTTACAGATCTCTTCAATTTTGTTTACAGTTTGATCTATTATTTCATCAGAATGGAGAATACACATATAAAATCGACTTCCAGCAACAGATATTATTTCTTGATCTACTAAAGCGGCTCCCACATATTCCATAAACTTTTTCCTTAATGGAAGTTGTCCTACTTGGTCAGGAATATCAAAACTCAATCCAAATAAGCACGATGTATGAAAATGTACTGTACCGCCTAAATTGTAAGAAAACCACGGTAACTCGTATTTCTCAAACACTTTATTCAATCCATTTGCTAAGCGAGTTCCTGCTTTACCAGCTTTTTCTGTAGCCCCTGTTTCTTCAACTAGTTTAATAGCATGATAGGCAGCAGCACAAGTTAGAGGATTTGCTGCTAAAGTTCCTCCGCTATAAGCTCTTTTTCCACCACCCACTCCTGCAGCGCAATATTTCATAAATTCTTCTTTACCCCCAATAGCTGCTGCGGAAGGATACCCATGTCCAATAATTTTACCAAATACCGATAAATCCGGTTCATAACCATAATAAGCTTGACCACCACCCATATGTAATCTAAAAGCACACACAACTTCATCAGAGATCAAAAGAGTTTTATTTTCATGACAAAGTTCTTCCACTTCTTTATTAAAATCAGGTCTTACTGGATTTGCTCCAGATTCTCCTCCCATAGGTTCAATTATAACGGCTGCAACTTTTCGCTTCTCTGCAAACATTTGCCGTAATGTTTCGATATCGTTTGGAGGACAAGAATCGGTAAATTTAAATACATTTTTAGGAATTCCATGTGACTCTAATAACTTAGTTCCGGGTACGTGCATATCATAGACCAATTGATCTGACCACCCATGGTAGCTACCTCCTATTTTAATTATCCACTTACGATTTGTTGCAACTCTGGCAATTCTTATAGCAAGCATATCTGCCTCTGTGCCTGTTTGAAGCCATCTTATAATTTCACAGGAAGGGAAATGCTTTTGAAGTTGTTCTGCGGCAAGATATTCGTATTCGTGAGTTATCCCATGACACGGTCCTATATCCCGAATAACTTCGATTATCTTTTCAGTCAAAACGGGATGATTATGCCCAAGTATAATTGGTCCTCCGTCCATTAAATAATCTGTTAATACTATGTCGTCCACAGTTTCCATGTAACAATCAAAAACGCGTTTACTTGCTAAGGGAAAAGGATAATTAAAAGCGAGGTTATGTTCAACTCCTCCAGGTATGATTTTCCTAGCTCTTTCAAAAGCTTCTTTAGATTTAACATGATTTTTTTTGTATCGTTCAATGATCGCCTTCAAATCTTCGGATTTGAATTTACTAATAGGTAAATCCACAATTTTTGTAATTTTAGCTATTTTTTCTTCATAGTCCATTAAAAATCATCAACTTATACCGAAATTTCCTTAATTAGAGTAAAAGAAGGAAAACTAATTAATTTAATTAGAAAAGCTTTCGATTAAAAATTAAATTTGTCTTTTGTGTTCAAAGAAGCTTTATTTACATTAACAACATTAATATTAAATATGTCAGATTCAGAAAAAAAATATATTCTTACGATAGATCATGGCACTGGGGGACCTAAAACGGCTATAGTCTCAACCCATGGTGAAGTTGTCGATTGGGCATTTCAAGAAGTCCCTTTACACGTAGAAAAGGGAGGTGGGGTTGAACAAGACCCAAATGATTGGTGGAACGCCATTCTCAAAACATCTAAAAAGGTTATAGATGGTGGACTCGTCTCAGTTAAAGATATTGTAGGTGTTTCCAATACGAGTCAATGGAGTGGTACAATCCCTTTAGATAAGAATGGAAATCATTTAATGAATGCAATAATATGGATGGATACGCGAGGAGCTCCATATATAAAAGATATTTATAAAGGTTTAATAAAAGTCTCTGGAATGAATATAAGAAAAGCATTAAGCTGGGTAAAAAGAACTGGAGCAGCTCCTGGTTTAAGTGGTAAAGATCCTATAGCACATATGCTATTTCTAAAAAATGAACATCCAGAAATTTACAATAAAACTTACATGTTTTTGGAGCCCCAAGATTATATAAATCTAAAGTTAACCAACAGGTTTGCTTCTTCTTATACAACTATAGGAGCACATTGGTTAACAGATATAAGAAAAATTAATAGCATAGAGTATTCTAAAAAGCTAATTAAAATGAGCAAATTAGATCAGAGTAAATTGCCCTCTGATTTAGTAAATTCTACTGACATCCTAGGACCAATAACAAACGAAGTTGCTAACGAATTAGGATTAGAAAAGAATACTCAAGTTATAGCAGGAGCCCCTGATATTCCCTCCGCTGCAATAGGATCGGGTGCTGTCAAAGACTATGATACACACATTTATATTGGTACGAGTGATTGGGTTATTTGTCACATTCCGTTTAAAAAGGAAAGTATATTCCATGGCATTGGAGCAATTTTGTCTGGAATCCCTGGTAGATATATGACAATTGATGAACAGGAAATTGCTGGAGGAGCATTATCATTCCTAAGGGATAAAATTCTATATCATAAAGACGAATTATTAAGAGAAGAAGCTGTACCAGATGTCTATAAAATTTTCGATAGAATGGTAGAAAATGTGCCTGCTGGTTCAAATAATCTTATTTTTACACCTTGGCTTATTGGAGAAAGATCACCTGTTGATGATCACACAATCAGAGGCGGATTTTATAATCTTTCTTTAGAGATGTCAAGAGAACATTTGATTAGAGCAATTTTTGAAGGTGTCGCTTATAATATAAACTGGATATTTATTTACCTTGAGAAACTTATCCAAAAACGTAAAATAAAAGATAACCCAGGAATGACTAAAAAAGACATCGTTATACCAGAAGTGAGTATGATTGGTGGCGGAGCTAGTAGTAATATCTGGTGTCAGATTTTCGCAGATGTTCTCAACAGAACTATTAAGCAAGTTAAAGATCCTATTCAAGCAAATGCTCGTGGAGCTGCCTTTATTGCTTCAGTGGGACTGGGCTACCTTACCTGGGATCAAATTCCTGATTTAACCCAATACTCCAATATTTTCAAACCTAATCCCGAGAATAGGGCAGTTTACGACAAACTCTTTAATGAATTCGTAAACATATATAAAATTATGAAAAAAACATATAAACGCTTAAATGAGTAATATTTAAAAAAAAATGTTAAAAAATTTAACCTTTTATTTCTTTTCCACTTTCCATTTTTGCTATATCTTTTTCTTGGAGTTCTCTTCTCTGTACTTTTCCAGTTATTGACACGGGGAGTTTTCGAGCGACCTCAATTAGTCTTGGACTCTTCCACTTGGCCATATTTTCCAAGCACCATTGTTTAATATCTTCAACTTCGATATTCTTTCCAATCTTAAACCCTTTCTTTAATACGACCCATGCTTTCACCTTTTCACCAGAGCTTTCGTCTGGCAATCCTGCTACAGCAACTTGATCTATCGCAGGATGGTGTCCCATTAATTCCTCGACTTCTTTTGGATACACAGAATGACCAGAAACTTTAATTAGCGATTTCTTTCTATCTCTTATTTCGCAGAACCCGTGCTCATCCATAAATCCAATATCTCCCGTAAGTAGCCAGCGTTTTCCGCCCCACATTTTAAGGTTATCTTCCTGCTCCTTTTGTTTTCCTAAATAACCCAGCATGATTTGAGGTCCTGCAACACAGATTTCACCGGTATTTTCTACGCCAAAATTATTTCTTTCAAGAGTCCCGTCGCAAATTGGTCCAGCTTCAAAATTTTCAGAATCGAAAATAGCCCAATCGGTACCAGGGAGGGGTAATCCTAACTTTCCAGATTTATTTGGGCCCCAAAATGGTGCTACACTTACTACAGGAGATGTTTCTGTTAAACCATAACCAACTCGTATCGGGCAAAAGATTTCTTCGAACGAAACGCGAATGTTATCGTGTAAAGGTCCAGCTCCTTGCGTAGCATATTTTAGTTTTTGCGTAAAATCATACTTCTTGTTATATTCTTCAACACCCATTTCATTTACATAATCCGTCAATCTCTTAAATAACATTTCAACCCCAGTATACATAATACCTTGAGGGGCATCAATTTTATTTATTGTCTCGGATAAAACATCGTCTGAAGGGGGCTTTGGAAATAAAAGCATTTGCATTCCTAAAGATAAAGCTCCCGACATAACACATGTTAACCCAAAGCTATGGAAAAAAGGTATACTGCCAATTGTAACCATACCTGGTTCGAGATTTGTCCACGGTTTAATCATATATAAGTTTGAAATGAGGTTAGCATGACTAAGCATAGCAACTTTGGGTAACCCCGTTGTTCCACCAGTCATAAGGTATACTGCGGGATCGGTCCATGGGTCTATATCTACAGTAACATCTTTAGGTTCGGTTTCTTCAATTATTTGATTCATCCAATAAACCTTATAATCTTCTGTTTCACTAGGAATTTTATCTTTTGCACTTGGAATTCCAAGTTGTTGTATAGTTTCCTCATCAGCAGTGAAAAAATCGGTAAAATTCGAAGGTATCAAATACTTTACGCTAGTTTTTGGAAGAATAGTAGCAGGTCCAGCGATATATAACATATCCATTAGTACTAAAACTTTCGCCTTCGTCATAGTTAGAGCATGTAATAACTCCATTGGTTTATATGTAGGATTAATACCCTGTACAATTGCACCAATATATTGACAACCCATATAGGCAACAACAAAATTTATGGAATTAGGAAGATCAATTGCTACGACATCTCCTTTTCTGATACCTAATGTATGGTGAAGGAACGTACCAAATTTTTTTGCGTACTCAAACAGTTTTCTTAGTTTAACTCTTTCTATGTATGAACCATAAGCAAATATACAAATATCATTATCCCATATTCCATAGTCATCGGCAGACTTGATAAATCCCTTCCATAGTGGTGTTATATCAATACCGTCTACATCTTTAAGTTGCTTTGGAACTCCTTTAGGCCAATAATCCCCGAACCATACTTTATTTTCGTCGACTAAAAATTCTTTATCATTTAAACTTGTCATTTTTTATCCACTAATTTTTCCGTATTATATTCTATATTTAGATAATAGAAAATTTTTCTATTAGTATAATATGTTTGATATACTATACTATAATAATTTAACTTGATTATGAATAGAGATAAAATAATTGACTTACATTTTTGATAACTAATGGGATTTAAAGATAAACTTAAGGACGCGCTTATAGGAATTCTGAATGGTGAGGAATTATCGGCTCTTCCTCGAGGATTTCAAACTATTGGTGATGTGGCAATAATAAAACTTAATCCGCTATTGCTTGAAAAAAAAAATCTAATTGCTGAAAAATACTTAGAATTATTACCAAGCATTAAGTCAGTTTATTTAAACTCGGGACGGGTAAAGGGACAATTTAGGACTCCAGAAAAGATAGAATATTTGGTTGGTATAGAAAACTCCGTTGTTAAGCATAAAGAGCATGGAGTATTTTATAAATTTGATTTTACTAAGATTATGTTTAGTATGGGAAATCTAAGCGAAAGGAGATTTCTAGCTACTTTAGTAAAAGAAGGCGAAATTATTGTCGATATGTTTGCGGGGATAGGTTATTTCTCCTTACCCATAGCAAAACACTCAAAACCTAAAAAGATTTTTAGTATAGAGTTGAATCCTGAATCTTTTAAATATTTAACTGAGAATATCAAGCTCAATCATTGTGATGATATAATTACTCCGATTAATGGAGATAGTAAGATTGAAGTAATAAAGCTAAGCAATTCGGGTTTTAAAGCCGATCGAGTGATTATGGGGGTATTTCCCGCTCCAAAAGACTTCATTAAAGAAGCGTTAACTTTAGCGAAAGTTGAAGGGACAATATATCATTATGAAGGTATTGCCGACAAAGAAAAGTACTTAGATTTGTTTAATGAATTTAAAGAATTTGTGGAAAAAAGTGATTTTAAATGCGATCTGTTAGCAAAAAGATTCGTAAAAAGTTACGGTCCTGGTTTATACCATACTGTATTTGATATTAATGTGTATAAAAAATGAGTTTAAAAATTATTCATTTAGCTTGGATTTATCTTTCCTAGTTGGAGTAAAAATATCCTATTAAGTAAAGTAGAATCAATACTCACAAATTAAAGTTATTATCGGGATTCCTCAGGTTGTATTTTACTTAATGAGGAAGCTCTATTTTTCATAGCCTCGTTTATTTCTAAATAATCTTTTTTGGCGGTGAAGAAAAGCGGAATCCATAAACACGTAGAGAATATCCCAAATATTAGAAAAGTCCAAAAAATTGTTGCAGAAAAGCTTCCCGTAAATGTTACAACGAAACCTCCTATAACTGCACCTAAGGTTCGTCCGATGGAATCAATAAAGGCCCCTACTGCAACCATAGTTCCTCGGTTTTCTGGGAAATTAACATCAATAAGAGAACTATAATAATTGGGACCAATACCCATAGTAAAAGCAAGTCCTACCCCTAAAAAGGAACAAAAGACTAACCATAAAATCCAGAATCCAATATCGTTGACCAATAAGGTGCCAAAAAAGAAAGAAGAATTTGTAACATTAGGTGTCATCGCAAAACCAAATAGAAAGAAGGGTAAATTCAAAATTGAACAAATAACTGCTACTTTCACTCGACCGGTAAGATCTCCATGTTGGACTTTTTTGTCTCCTAAATGTGCTAACCATAATTGTCCAACTATTAATCCCAAGACTATTACAAACAGAAATAGAATAATTACCTTGATATCGGAGGGATTGGCGCCAATTTCAAGCTCGATATAAGGGAAAATATAAGCCAATACTAAACCTGAGGCGATAACATCAAAAAAATTAAACATTAAGAAGAAGTTTGATTTCCTCTTGAAGACGAATTTCAAATCTGAAAATTTGATCTTGTAGGAATACCGGATGGTTTCGTCTGAAAAGACTTCTTCTAATTGTTTTTCTTTTGCAGCTCTTTTAGGCTCTATGGTAACGAAATAATTAAGGACTGTAAATAAGAGGGCTATGATACCAAGATAAAAATATGGTAAACGCCAAGTGTATAGTATATTGGAATAATAAGAGGCAATATAGTCGATTTTTTGAAGGAGAGGTAATTCTATTGCTTCGAAATCAACAGCATTAAACGCTAATGCTAAAAATCCTGCGACCAATGTTCCAATATTTGTTACCATTCCCCAAAATGCGAAAGACTTTGAGCGTGAATCGGATGAGATTAAATCTGCAAAATATGAAATAACAAGCGGAGTGGTCACGCTTACGGCTATTGCTGCTACGATCCTGACAAGCAAGAGGTGCCAGAATTCTTCAACAAATATATGCAATATTGCCGTTAATGACCACAATACTCCAGCAAGGATTAAGATCTTTTTTCTCTCTATCCTATCGGTTAAATATCCGAATACAAGAATTGAAATACCATTTACAATAGTGTATATTCCTATAATAATGCCTAGAGCGTCAAAATAAATTCCCAAATCAGCTGCGATTAATACTTCATTAGGGAGAAACAAAGCACTATCCATTATAATAATAAAAATTAACGACAAAAAGAAAAACAACGAAATCAACTCTCTTTTCTTCATATGTAAGATACACTTTTAATAATCTGAAAAATTAAATTTATTTCGTTGTAATCTTATAATAAGTTTGCTTTTTTGGAAGAGATACTTTTAAATGCAAAAGAATCAAAACTAGTAAATACAAAATTTATTTTATAAAATTGTAATGTAAATTTTGGATATGATGTTAAATGTATAAGATAGAAATTTTCTTATGACAAATCCATTAATAACAATGCTCTTAGTAGGAGTATTGCCAATTGTAATTGAAGCAGGAATAGCTATGCTGTTAGCAAGGTGGGATATAAAAATTAAAATCTAAATTTTTTTTTTAATTATTTGAAAAAATACCACAAAACCTTTAATTTGAAATCGGTTTCAATCTGAAACAAAAATGCATTTTCTGTTATAAAATTTAAACCTTTCTGTCTTTATATAGTTAATAATAAATCTACAATAGATAAAATAACCAATCCTATATCCAAGTTTAAGCATGCGGAGGTATCCGCAGAAAAAATTGCAATTAAGTTTCAATTTGAAACCAAAATGTATTTTTTGTTATAAAATTTAAACCTTTCTCTCTGTGTGCACAGGTGGTTACCATAAACTTTATATACTAGTTCAGAACTATTTATTAATTGGTGATGTATCCTAACACCAAACATTGTCTCGCCATAGAGACCAAAGGTAGTTATTCTAAAACTGTTATAGGAATTATTATTATTACATTAGCCTTTTCAGTTGGACTCATTATTTTGGGAGTTTGGGAGCCTGAGCAGAATGGTATTCAACAAGAGTATAATAATATGCCATTCGTTCCGGAAAATAAAATTTCAGGAGAGAGCTCTTCAGAGCCATCGAGTTCTGAGGTCCTGTCGAAAGAAATGATATCTTCTTTGGAAATTTCTGAAGAAGAATTTTCGGATGCTGTAATTTCTGGGTCGAGTGACGTGCCAGTACTAGAAATAGGTGCAGTCCGTGATCTCGATACCGAAGTAGGTACCCTAGAAATTGTACGTGAAAATCTCCCAACAGATCCCTTACCACTTTGCATCGACCAAGCCTGGTTAGACCAATGGGCTATAGTGGTCGAATCATACGGTGGTTATGAGTTCCTAGGTGGAGTTATGGTTGTAAAACAAAAAGATCTTCCTGATCAATATATTCAAATTGTTTTATTAGATTCATTCTTCAATCATCCTTATATGGAATACGTTATTGGATTCCAATTAATGGATCCTGATCATCCAATCGTGCTAGAAAGTAACCATGTCCCCAATATAATTGGAGACTGGTTCGCTGTAATACCTGATAAAGAATTAGATAAAAGGGTTGATTTGTGTTTCGTGACCACATGGACAGGTTGTTTCCAACCTGATCAAGAGTTCCTAGTAATACTGGCACATAAAAGCTATGTCCCAGAAATAGTTCCCCAACTCCCGATGAGAGTTACATCGCCAGTTTGAAAGTAACAGTTGGAATGACTGCTACAATGGCAAGGTAACTTGCCATTTTTACTTTTTCTAAATTAAAATTATAACATCAAAACATTGATTTGGTTTAAATCAAATTAATTAACAATTTTTGAGCATGAATAAGTTAATTTGTTTTCGCAATTCCTATTTTATATGATATATTAAAATCTAATTTTTTTTTTTATTATATTTCTATTATTTTCTTATAAAATGACTGTATCACCAAATTTTATTATAGTTTGAAGTTCGTGGAAAAGTAAGAATTATACTGTAAATATATAAAAGTAGAAAATATTATATTTTTGAATACTGTTACAATAAGGAAGAATTACTTATGAAAAACGATATTTCTGTAGGTCTAGACTATAGCCATAATGGAATGCTATCTTTAGAAGCTTCAAGTTATACTGATTTCACTCAGTTTTTATTTACTTCTGCTTATAAGTTGGGGAAAATTGAAGCGGGATTCCATTCTTTAGAAAAGGTTAAGAATTATAACGCAATCGTTATGTCAATACCTAAAAATATCAACTTAGCGCCAAAAGAAATAGAAGTTTTAGAAGAATACGTAAGAACAGGCGGAAGTCTACTCATCATCGGTTCTCAAGGTGGAGAATACATAAATCGAACAAACATAAATGAACTGACAAGAAAGTTTGGATTTGAATTCATAACTGATGAAATAAACGATTCAGTTAACTATGTTAATTTACAAAAAAGACCTTTACTGGCCGACTTTACGCCACATTACATAACTCAAAATTTAAAAAAAATAGTCTTATCAAGTGCGTGTTCTTTAGGTACTTTAAAAATCCCGAAACAAGAAAAGAATGTAAAAGTCGAAGTACTTGTGAGAGGCGGGTTGAATTGTTGGAGAAAACGATTTGATGGAAAGGATTGGATAGAAGAAGACTGTCCTAAAGTTCCATTACTTCTTACTTCGGAATATTACAATGGTCAAGTGGTCTCATTTGGCACACTTTCTATCTTTTCGTCACTTGGAAGAGAATACGGATTTTCTGCTTTTGATAATGATATAATTATAGCTAATATATTAAGATGGCTTACTTTAGATGTTACAGCTGAAGGAAAAGTTATTACAATTGAGATACAAAGAGATTTATTCCACTGGGCAGATTCTATAGTAAAAAGAAAAAAGTGGGAAAATTTTTCTGATGTACTTAATGTTAGTTTGAAGTATTTTAAAGATAACTATAAGACGATAATTAAAGAATTAGAAAGTAAGCAACAAGAAAGATATCAAATTAAAACCCAACCTAAAAAAGTAGTGAAAAGAGAAGAAGAAGAGAAAGTAATCGATTTAATTCCAAAAAGGAAGAAAGAAGACATCGAAGCAATTATAAGCGCTATCGAGGAGATAACGGGAGAAAAATATGAACGCTCTATTTCTGGAGATGAAGAAGCAGATTTTTTGTATAAAGAAAGTGAGCTAGTTGGAGAACTCCCCGAGGATTTGAATACTTTAACCGTGAAAGAACTTAAAAGTTTTTGTAGTAAGAACACCATTAATCTACCCGTTAAAGCTCGAAAGGCAGATATTATAAAAATCATTCAATATGTCTTAGGTAATGATTAACTAATTGAACTTAACCTAAAACTAAAAATAATATGCTTCTTTTTTCAAAACTAAGTATCCTATCTTTCATTAATTATGAATAGATTCATATTTGTTTTAGGGTCAAACTGGCAGTTGTCTTTAGCTGAACTTGATAATTTTTTAAAGAATTCGCAATTTAAGGGACGGATTACAGATTATTCCGCGAATATCGCGATAGTTGAGTTTGAAGATCTGCATAAAAATAAATATTACATCAATGATTTAATGGAGCTTCAATATTTATTAGGAGGGTGCCAAAAAATTGCTGAAATTTACGATTTTGTGGATATTCAAACATTGTTTAGCGCATTTCCTCAAAAAGTTGAGAAGTTTAAACTAATTGAAACTAAGAGAAGAGAAATACTTAAGGTTATAAGCAATTCCCTCCCAAAAATATTTCCACATATTAAGAACGAAAGTATTTTTTTTGCAGTTTCAATCTATCCTAATCTTTATGATGACATATATTACTCTGAAGTAGTAGTAAAACACTTTCTCCCCTTCTTGAATAAAGAAATAATGAAGCTTATAAGTGAAAATGGTGCTAAAAAATCGCTCTATTACAAATATCCCGAGGAAAATATTAATTCAGGTAATTTAAATCCGATATTCCCTCATCACGTTATAAAATATGGACTATTCAATAAGGATCGCGCTGAAATCATATTTGGTATCACAGAAGAAGGTTTTTATATAGCAAGAACATTTACTTGTGATGATCCTAATTTTAAAAAGAAAACAGATGAGGAAAGACCTTTTAAAGAGTTCAAAAGTGCTATTTCACCAAAATTAGCATTAATTATGTTGAATTTTTTAAATTTATTTGAGGAAAGAGAAAAAAAAAAAATACTAGATCCATTCGTAGGAAATGGCACCATTTTATTATTTGCGTTAATTGAAGACTTCCAAATATATGGTTCTGACATCGACGATGTTAAAGTCAAGAATACATTACGCAATCTTAGCTGGTTATTGAAAGAACTTGAAGAACCTATTCCCTATATGCTAAATGAAAATATTAGACAAGCAGATATCAATAATTTATCCTCTATTTTTGATAAAGAACAATTTGATGGAATTACGACTGAGCCGGATTTAGGACCTTTTTACAAAGATAGACCCTATTACATCGAAATAAAAAAACTAATCGATTCAAAATTAAAACAGAAGTTTGAAGCTACTTTTAGAGAAGCATATAAAGTGTTAAAGCCAAAAGCTAGAATTAGTATTGTTGCGCCGATTTTCAGTACACTTGATGGTGGTGATATTACGCTTAACATGGATGAACTTGCCAGGAAACATAATTTTAAACCTATCCCCTTGCTCGACTTAAATCGAATCGCTAATAAATCGAATCAAAAACTCCAGTTTCAGCGAAAACACGTGAAAGCTATGATTGACGCCAAAAAGGGACAAATAGTGAAAAGAAAAATATATGTTTTTGAAAAAGAGATTTAATTTGTAAGAATAATGAATCACAAAGATGTCTTAGATAGAATTAGTGAAGCAATAAAAGGCGAATCACATTTAGATCAGTTAGCGAGAAAAAAACAAGATCCGTTTAAAATTCTAATATCTACGATTTTATCAGCTAGAACGAGAGATTCAAACACAGAAGAAGCAACTAAAACGCTTTTTGCTAAATACAACACTCCAGAACTTATCGCTAATGCGGAAGTTGAGGAATTGGAAAAACTAATTTATAAGTCAGGGTTCTACAAGGTAAAAGCAGTTCGAATTAAAGAAGTTTCTCAAATAATAAAAAATAAATTCGATAGTGTCGTTCCTGACGATTTTGAAGATTTAATCTCCTTACCCGGAGTTGGGGCAAAGACAGCAAATTGTGTATTAGTTTACGCCTTCAAAATTCCTGCAATACCTGTAGATACGCACGTACATAGAATTCCTAACAGATTAGGGTGGATTGAGACTAAAAAACCAGAGGAAACCGAAACGGAATTAAAAAAAATTATTCCAAAAGATCAGTGGATTCGTATAAACAGGTTGTTTGTAAGATTTGGTCAAGAAATTTGTCTACCAAATCGTCCCAAATGCGATTTGTGTCCAATTAATTCTATTTGTAAAAAAGATTTCTCAATGGAAACAGCCCGAAAAAACAAGAAAAAGAAGAAGAGTTAATATTGGGATTTCACAACGGATTTCTTGCCTCTTTTAAAAAGGTATCCCATTACTAGACCCCCTAATAAGCCAAAAATATGAGCAAAATAGTTAATTCCAGGAGAAAAGGAAGAAAAAACGAAATAAAAGACATAAATCAAACCGAGAAATATTAATGGAGTATTCCGTTCAACAATTAATATTGAAAAAGCAGCCCCAATTAACCCAAAAATTGCTCCAGATGCGCCAAGACTTACTACATTTAAAGGTAATAATAACATTGAGAAAAAACTGCCAATTAATCCTGATATGAAATATAAAATTAAGAATTGGTATTTAGAATAACTGAGCTCAACATACGCTCCAAAAATTAAAAGTGATACCATATTAGAGAATAGGTGAAGGGCGTCTCCATGTAAAAACATTGAAGTAAAAAGGCGCCATATTTCTAAATCATTAATGATTTTGTAATTAATTTGAACTAATAAATAAAATGCATCTTCGAAAGCGAATGAAAAAAGTACAAATAAGAGCGTGTTGATAGAAATCAGAAATATTGTAATCCTTGCTTCTTTAAAATTTGATGCATCTAAAATAAACATAAAAGTATCGAACTTTATACGTGACTGATTTAGTAGTTTATAATATTTTAATATAAAAAGGATTAATAACTATAAAATTTATCATTATTTTATTGATATTATGGAAAATCGGAGATTGTTTCGGTCAAAAATACACCTGTTATTTTCGCTCCATTTTAACGGCTATTTGAGAGATATAAGGTTATTTAAGGCTTTTTTAGATGTTCCCTTAAAGGATTTTATACCTAATGAAATACAAAATCAAGTTAGATTTTACGACGATGCTCCAGTTTTATTTTACTTAGATAAAGAGAACCCCGCATCTCTTAGAACAATTTCTGCCCCCCACATGATTTCGATTATGCTACAAGAATTACTCTTAAATGAAAACGACGATTTACTTATTTTAGGAGCAAAAAGTGGATATATTGCCGTTTTAGCTCATAAACTAGCTCCAAAAGGTAAGATTGTAATTTTGGAGGCCAATTCGAAAATAGCTAAAATTACCTCAGAAAATTTAAACAATCAAAACTTAAACGGTGAAATCGAAGTTATAGTAAAAAATCCTCTTGAAGGACTTCCTGAATTAAGTCCATGGCAAAAAATTCTCGTAACTGGCGCTATAAAACAAGAACGGATATCTCCACTGCTTCAACAATTAATTTCTGCCGAAGGAGTATTGTTTGCTCCTATTGGAGAAAATTATTTGCAAACTTACACCCAAATCATTCGATTTGGAGATGAATTTTATGGAAAGAAATTCCTTAAAGTACGATTCACACCTCTAATAACTCAAATTGAATTGGATGAATTAAAGCTTATAACTGATATAGACGAATTTGAAGCATTTGGAGATATACATAAAAAAGACAAAACAGAAAGTGCAAATTTCAAGGGAAATATAACCGTTAATTATACTTCTAATATATTAGATGAAGTGAGATTAGAACCTCATTCAAAAACCCAATCGTACGAGATTAACGACAAAACCATCTATGATGCTATTAAAGAACACATGCAATATGCGATTAATACGAAAAATAAAAAGGAAAGTCGAGAATATTTAGAAATTATCAACAATTCTTTAGAAGAAATAAAGAAATTAATTGACAAGCTAAAAAAAGATATTAAAGAAAAGGGTATTGTTGATCCAAGATTAGCAGACAAAAAAATAAAACTAATTGAGAAATACCAACTCGAAATTAAAAGTGTACAGAGTAAGTTAAAAAAAGATTTGGTTTAATTATATTTTCCATAATTTCTTGCAGCTTTCATAAATTTTCTGACATTTTCTAAAGGTATTTCTTTAAATATAACCGTACTTGGCCCAAGAATAAAATGTCGATTTTCCTTTAATACATCTAACAATTCTTTTACATGTAATTCGATTTGATCGCTAGTTCCATATGGAAGAGTGTAAGACACATCTCCAAAACCAATTATAACAAAATCAGGAAATCGCTCATTTATATAAACAGGATCACAACCTCCTTCGAATCCTTGCAATCCTCGAAACCCAGCTTTCTTAAACGAAGGAATTAATTCTGTGGGATCTCCATCGGAGTGTATTTGAGAAATTAAATTAGCGTCTGAGATAAGAGAATTGATTTTTTTGTAATAGGGCATAAAATCTTTCTCCCACCTTTCAGGTGAAATCATTGAATATCCCTTATACGCAACATCGTCCAATAGTGTTACAACTTTACCCCGACTTCCTGTGGCGTTTATCAATCCTAATATATTAGTTTGGGTTAAGTATGCGTAGAATTCAATTAATTCCTGATATAGTACTGTTCTTTTTTTGAAATGATAGCTAAAATCCTTTATTCCCATACTTTTCCACACTCGATCGAAGATACCATCCACCATTAAAACTGGAAAGATTTTAGATGAGACTTTCTCATATCGAGTTATTACTTTATTAATTAGCTCTTGATTTTCTATGATCTTTAAACTGGCTTTAATCTCGTTTAAAATTTCTAAATTTTTAATGTACCCGCCCTCATAATAAGTTGTATTAGGTCTAACAGCTTGTCCATCTTCTCGTATTCTAATACTTTTTCCTTCATCACTTTTGATTTTAATACTTTTAAATTTAAGACTAGGAGGAAATGGAGCAAAAATAGAATCAAAACCTAAGATACGAGGGATCTCAAAATAGATATCGTTGAATAATTTCCCATCGTAATCTTTTAAGATAATTTCTTTATTCATATCAATGAATTCTTCTCTAATATATTGAACATGAGTGGGAACTCTATCAAGCTTATTACGTCCGTTATCGTCGTAAACTGCTAAATAACGTTCGTCGCAATTCATGCTCCACACAAAATTATTTTTACCTAAAAGATTAAAATTATTAATTATCTGAAATAGAGAATTTTTAAATAAATATATTAGGATTATTTTTATGTCTTGATAGATCAAAATAACAATTACTTTTGGCAAGTTGTCTCGCAATTCAATGCCTTAATGAAATCTGCGATTGAAGGTCCAAATTGTGTAAACCCTCAAATCTGTAAAGGAGATTGTTGTTCCATTAAAATAGATGTTCCTAAAGTTCTTGCCAAGGAATATATTCAAAGAGGGTATGCTAGCGTAAACGATTTTATTAGAAGTAATATTTTTTCGTTTCAATTAAGATTTAATGTGAAAACAGGAAAATGCTTTTTATTCGATAAAGAAATTAACGGATGTTCAATTCACAACTCTGGAATAAAACCACCTCAATGTTGGATATATCCTACGGGTTTCTCAAATCCAGAAAATAAACAATTTAAGTGTAAGAAAGCCGCTGGATGGAAAATAATCGATTTTCACAAAACAGAACAAGCTGAAAACCTCTTACAAATTTTTCTTTTCTTATGCAAAATCGAAGCCAAAAAAGAGTTCAAACTTATTCAAAGGAGATTAAATAATTCAGATATTTCACAAAACCAAATA
>Ga0255055_10000434_pt1 | contig 32584 bp, 28 predicted proteins | sample JV7_2_27_MG_FD_188633 | JGI IMG/M metagenome (GOLD analysis project Ga0255055, IMG submission 188633) | Seawater microbial communities from Jervis Inlet, British Columbia, Canada - JV7_2_27 | ecosystem: Environmental > Aquatic > Marine > Inlet | place: Canada: British Columbia | collected...
ATTCACTTTGAATCCTTATATCCTCTATATTTTTTTTTCTTTTTTTTTGAATAGATATTCATAATAAATAAGGATATGATAATATATAAATTTAAGTTTATATAAAATAGCTTTAAACCTAAAATTTAATGAAATATAAAGATTTGGAATGAAAGATTAGAACTAATCTATATTTCTATTATTATTAATATAAAATCTAATATTGTTATATAAAATCGATTAGTGTTGAAATAAAACAATAATTTTTTTTTTTCTTTAATTATGAGATCAGAATTTTAATAAAAACTCTGAGTAATATTTACATAAACCTATTTAAACAAGAAAACATAATACTTTTTAAATTCTTAATTTTCATCAATAAAAATAAAAGTGAATTTTTAATGGCAGAAAGTAAATCTAAGGAAAAATTTGATATTAAACATACTTTTTTAATCGGTTTGGCGTTTTTTACGACCGGAATTTCATGGAGTTTGTATAATACTCGAGTTAATCAACAATTAGACGATTATTTCGCAGGTTTTGTATTAGCCGGATTAGCCGTAGGTATTTTAATGGCTGTCGACAACATTTTAGGAGTAATTATACAACCCATTATGGGAACCGTCTCTGATAATACAAGATCTAAATATGGTCGAAGGATACCTTATATTATAGTTGGTGTTATCTGTTCTGCAATTTTCTTTGCTTTAATCCCTACAGGATTTTTACCAACAGGAACTTTACCAATACTACTAATTTGGATGTTTTTTTTCAGTCTAAGTATGGGTTTTTATAGATCACAAGCAGTCTCACTAATGCCCGATTTTGTTAAACCTCAACATAGAAGTAAAGCAAATGCTATTATTAACATTATGGGGGGCATTGGAGCAATAGTTGCTTATACAATGGGTTTAGCCTCAGGTGCTCTTGGATTACAATGGATCTTTATTATCGCTTCGATAATTATGGTTGTTGCTTTGGTAGTTCTCGTCTTAACTGTAAATGAAAATGACGCATACAGTTATAAACTTCTACTAGAAGCTGAAGCTAAAGAAGGAAAAGTTAAAGAGAAGAAAGAAAAAGTTGGTTTAATAAAGAGTTTTAAAGATATTTTAAATGAAGAAGATAAAAGTACGCTATTCATCCTATTAGCTATTTTTGCTTGGTTTATCGGATATCAAGGTTTAGAGGCATTCTTTTCGATTTACGCAGCTACTGGTACAAATGGTATATTGAATCAAACTGATGCATTTGCATCCTTTATGTTTAACTTTGTTGCAATTCCATTTATCATTGCAGCATTCCCATTATCTCTATTAGCGTCTCGAATTGGGAGGAAAAGATGCATTCAAATCGGACTGATTATTATGATTTTATCCATGTTAGTTGGCTTTTTAATCCAAACCCTAACAGTAACTATGATCGTTTTAGTTTTGTTCGGTATCGGATGGGCTTTTGTAAATGTTAACTCTATTGTAATCGTCTGGGAACTAGCACCTAGCGTAAAGAAAATTGGAACTTACACAGGGCTTTATTACTTCTTTAGCGTGTTAGCGGCTATAATTGGCCCGGGAATCGTTGGGGGTTTAAGAGATCTTTTCGGTCCAGGGTCTTTGCTTCTTGATGGGCTCATCTTTTTTGTAATTGCATTTATACTCGTATTCTTTGTCAAAAGAGGCGAAGTAGAGTTAAAAGATGAAGAGAAATTAGCACGGAAAAAAGCGATTGAAGAATTATAAAATTGGTTTAGATATAAACTGGTTTTACAAAATTTTATCTTTTTTTTTTTATTTCTTATCTCAAAACAAGGAATAATTTTCAATGAAAATAGAACCAGAATGTATACCGTGTCTTTTTAATCAAGTTTTGAGAGCCTTTCAATTATTAAAACCGGAAATATCCCGTGAAATAATATTAGACACTCAGAAGAAGTTAATGGAATATCTTATGAGTTTTGATTTGGAGAAAAAAGCATCTCCGATAGTTGGTAAAGTAGCATATAACCTCGTTGCTGAAGCTTTAGGTGTAAAAGATCCCTACGCTTCAATTAAAAAAGAATACAACCAATTAGCTTTACAGTTCTACGATGAGGCTAGAGAACTCGTCAATAAAGCTAAAGATCCCTTATTTAAGGCAATTGTAGTTGCTGCCCTTGGAAATACAATTGACTTTGGTACCAATCATAAAATTGATTTTATCAAAGATATAAAAAACTTTTCTCCAGAAAAGTTAGCTATAAACGATTACGAGAAATTTAAACAAATTCTTCAGCATGCAAGCCATTTACTCATTTTATTAGATAACGCGGGGGAGATTGTGTTTGATAAGCTCTTGGTAGAAACTTTGATTACTACTTTTCCGAAGTTAACAATTACATGTTCGGTTAGGTCAGCCCCTATTATCAACGACGCGACATTAGAAGACGCAAGATTTATTGGTTTAACCGATATGGTTCAGGTTATAGAAGCAAGCGGAACGCCGGGTATTGACCTTCCAACAACCACAGATGAGTTCAAAAAACACTTTTTTTTAAAGGACGGCGTGATTCTATCAAAAGGCCAAGGAAATTTCGAAAGTTTATACGGTATGGAAATACCAGATAAAGAAGTTTTTTACTTATTAAAAGCTAAATGCTCCTTAATGGAGCGGTTATTCTCCGTAAAAGAAGGAAACATAATTTTTAAGAGAAAAACTGAGAATTTTTAAAGTTGGGTTAAGAGAAAAAAATTAGTAGAGATATTAGTTTTTAGTTTGAGCAATTGCTTCAGTGAAAAATCCGAAGTCACGAATTTTTCCTTTTTTATTTGCACCATTAGTTCGGTCGAAGTACTCAACAATTTGATCGTATAAGACTTTTTTAAACGATTCAAATTGGGAAACATCGGTGCAATCGCCAATTTCGTTTTGATAAAGGTGATAAAACATGTCCAGCGCTTTTACTGCTTCCTCCCTAATATCTTCTTTAACGAAATCTTTGTCCATTATAGCAATTAAAACTAGGTCAAATTTATTCACTATTACCATCTGAATGGATAAACCTTTAATTGTAATTTCTTCAATCTTTCCCATGTTTTCCGCTCCAAATAACGATAACGCTCCTACAAACGATGAGAGCAACATAGGATTAATATCTGAATCTAAAATGAGATCTAATAAATACATACCAGTTTCCTTACAAATAACAATCCCTTTCAAAAGTTTTGAAATATCTGATTTTTCAACTAAGCTAATTTTAAATTACCTTTAACCTGTTATTATGAAGATTTCCAACTTCTCCAATTGAATAATAAAATCATATAATTATTTGTTTAAATTCTTTTATTATTTATCAGACTTTATATTATGGTGATATATACCCCCAGATTTCATGGGACTTTAAGGATTTATGAATTTTAGTCGGTTATTCCACATAATTAATTTTTCTTCACAGTCAAAGACGTGATAATTTATAACCGATAACTTTATTTTCTTATGAATACTTATTCAATTAAAAAATAATATAAATAAAGCGGATATAATATGAATAAAGTTATTGGAATTCCTTCTAATGGACCAGAACTATCAGATGCAATCTCAGATCATTTTGGCCATTGTCGTTATTTCGTAGGAATCGAAATTGACGAAGAAAAAAACTTGAAAAAGTTATTTTCTTTGCAAAATAATGGACATACGGGTTGTATGGAGCCAGTTATGAATATGAAAGAAAGACGCGTGACAGACATGATAGTAGGAGGTATTGGTGGCAGACCTTACGCGGGATTTACTCAATTTGGGATTGGTTTATTTAAAGGAGTAAAGGGAACTCTGTCTGAGAATATCCAACTATTTTTACAAGGTAATTTACAGCCCCTAAATGAGCCTATTTGTGCAGGTAGTGATCACTCAAATCATAACTGCCAATAAAAAATTAATAAAAAATTTAAAAAAAAATTATTTTTCTAATTCTTCTCTTATTTTAGATACAGCTGCTTTGAATGCCTTAGTACTTTCGCTTTCAGGGTATTTTAAAATAAAAGGTAAGCCACTGTCTCCTTGTTGGCTAACTTCGATCTCAAAAGGAATTTGTCCTAAAAATGTAATATTAAAATCTTTAGAAGCCTTTTCTGCACCACCAGGAGGGAAAAGATCAATATATTCGCTACAGTGAGGGCATTTAAAACCTGACATATTTTCAATTATCCCCATGACATGTCTTTCCATTGTTTTAGCCATTACAATTGTCTTTCGAGCGTCCATGAGCGCAACTTCTTGCGGTGTGGATACAACTACTACATTTTCATCTGGAATGAGTTGCAGTATATCAAGAGTTTCATCAGAAGTGCCAGGAGGTAAATCGCAGATTAAGTAATCAAGGTCACCCCATATTGCATCTCCTAAAAATTGCCTGACAGCTGACATTTTCATTGGACCGCGCCAAATTACTGGAGTATCGCTATCTTCTATCAAAAAAGCCATACTAACGACTTTCGTGTTTAAGGGTCCATCAACGGGGTAGAACTTCTTTGCGTCTGGGTCAACTCTAGGTCTAACATTAGGATCAATACCTAACATCTTATTTACATTCGGTCCCGTTATGTCTACATCCAATATTCCTACGCGTAAACCCACACTTGCTAAACTCATCGCGAGGTTTACTGCTACAGTTGTTTTACCAACTCCGCCCTTCCCTGATATGACCACAATCTTATGTTTTATTTTGGACATATTACTACGAATATTTACCGTTTGCTGGTCCAATGCCTCTTGCTTGCCTTGGTTTACTGTTTCTTTTAAATCTATATCTGGTATTGCATCTTTTTCCATAATTTATTCACTTTTTTAATTGTTATTGCTATTAATTTTTTTAATTTATGCTATCAATTTTAAAGATACTATTATCTCCTTTAATTTATCGATAATATTTTGAAAATTCTTACATACTTTCAATTATATTTCAATAAATTTGATTAAAGTATAATTATAAAATTGAAATCATTTATGAATAATTATTCTTTATTTTTTAAATTTTCCCTTATAATAAATAGAAATATGGCATAGAAGAAATTTATTACTGATAATATAAAGGATCTGAAGAGGGAACTATAATAATCTTTTAAACTTTTAGTTAATTATTCAAGTCTATAACTACATTTGAAGTAAAGTATATATCAAATTAATCTTAAGATTATTATATAGAGGTTATTCTAAAATGGAAATAATAGCAATCCCGAGTTATAGAGAGGGTGGATTAAATGAAATATTCCACCCATTATTTGGAAAATGCGATACTTTTACTTTTATTACAGTAGATAATAATGAAATTTCGCAAGTTAGAGTAATCGAAAATTCTGCTGTGGGTGAATCCCATAGTAGAGGAACTCTAGCAGCTAAAATTATTAGAAATAATGACGCCGAAAAACTGATTGTTAGCAAATTGGGGGCAAATGCTTCAATGGCACTAAATTCATTAAATATTAAAACATTCCAGGCGCCCGAGCGAAAAATACTTGTAAAAGACTTATTAGATCTTTACTTAAAAGGAGAAATAAAAATGACTCCCTCAGAGGATCTTATATTTAATAAAAGCTTGGAGTAAACTGTATTCCTTTGCGGAACTTTTATAGATTACTCATTTTTTTGAAGTCACAAACTAAATAATTGCAATAATATTTTAGTATCAATCTTTCTATTTCATCTTGTAAATTTGAGTTAACTATAATATTGACTTTAAATCCTTTTTGAATACTTATCATTTTTTTAAGATAAGTTTTAACCATAGAAATTTCTATATTTGAATTCTCCCAAATTCCAATTGTAGTTCTTACTATTTACAATTGAAGTGAGGAATTAAAAACCAGTAAATAAAATAAACCCCCAATTAATTATGCCCCCTATTAGAAGGGCAATACCTATTTCAATGAGGGATATTTGCAGAGCAAATTTCCGATTGGTTTTCCTAGCTATAATAACAATTGTTGCAAAACATGGGATATAAAGCATAGTTACCATACAAAAGATTATCATCTGTATTGGTGTTAGTAGTTCTATTAGAGTCAAACCCTTTGAACTCGCTAAAACTACAAGAAATACCAATGTTAATTCTTTACGTAAAATTCCATAAATTAAAAAAATTCCTGTAATTAATGGAAGTCCTAACCAGAATACTGTTATTGGTGATAATATAATGTTAATTGGGTCTAAAATCCTAAATATAAATAATACCTCTAATAAAATTCCAAGAGATATAATTATGGGCAAAGATTTATAAATAAATTCCTTCGTTCTAACCCATGTCTGTTTCATAATAACACCATAATTTGGGACTCTATATTCGTGCATTTCCATAATTAATTCCGTACATTCACCAGGCATTACTTTATTTAATATCTTGCCAACGATTATGATTACAGAGAAATTTATTCCATACAAAAATACAACCCATCCAAGCCCTAAATATCGACCAACCATTCCTAATACTACTACCATTACTGCCGCACAAGGAATAAGAGACGTTAAGGCAACAGATATCTTTTTCTCTCGTTCTGTCTCCATTATTCTACAAGCCGCACAAGCCGGAACATTGCAACCAAAACCCAAAATCATTGGTATTATAGTTTTTCCATGCACCCCCATAGAATGCATGAATCTATCCATAAGGAATGCTACTCTAGGTAAATACCCTGAATCTTGTAGAACCTCAATTATTAAGAAGAATGGGATAATATACACTAAAACACCTCCAACTGCCCCAAAGAATCCCCCCACACCCCCATCCCATAATATTAAAACCAACGCATTTTCATCACCATAAGTTTTGTAAACGCTCTCACTCCAAATACCAAAGATTTCCTCCATTATTCCACCTAATAAATCTCCAATAAGGAATATAGAATAATATGTTCCTAAGAGAACTAGAACTAAAATTATATATCCCCAAAATGAATGGGTTGTTAAGTGGTCAAGTTTGTCAGCTAAAGCTCTTTTCCTTTTTTCCTGAGATTTAACTATTACTACTCTTTCAATTATTTTATGTATATTGTTATAAATCTCTGCTGATATAATTGTATTGATATCTTCACCATGATATTCTTCTAATTCTTTGCGATATTCATTGGCTAATTTAAATATAACAGAAGAATTTTGGTTTGCCTTAAAAATTTTTTTTATTTCATCATCACTTTCCAAGATTTTAATTGCAAGAAATCGTGAAGGATAGTTATAGCGGTAAAAAATTTCCCAATTTGCTTCAATTTCTTTGATTAAATTCTTTACTTTTATTTCAACTTCTTTCCCATAAGATAGAATTGAGGGTAAATCTGGAAATTGTAAAGGTTTTTCGACCAATTTTATAGCTTCCTTAATTAATTGATCTACTCCAGTTCCATGAATTGCTACTACTGAAACAACAGGTAATTTGAAAATTTCTTCTAATATTTTAAAATTAAGATCTCTACCCCTTTTTCGTAAAATATCCATCTGATTAATAGCTAATAACAATGGAACTTTTAATTCTAATAACTGGATTGTAAAAAACAAATTACGTTCAAAATTAGTAGCATCGATTACATTAATAATTATATCAACTTCATCTGAAACAATATATTCTCTACTTACAATCTCCTCTAACGAATATGTCGAAAGGGAATAAATTCCAGGTAGATCCACAATATTAAAATGATATCCTAAGGAATTGAGACGCCCTTCCTTTTTTTCTACTGTTTTTCCTGGCCAATTTCCAATAGTTTGTGAAAGTCCTGTAAGTTGATTAAATATTACTGATTTTCCAACATTTGCATTGCCTGCTAAAGCAATATTTATAGTGTTTTTTGTGTTATCCATTTTTTTAATCTACTCTTTATAGACTTATGGATACTCATTTCTTTTTCTAAAAACTAAACATACTGTAGATAGAAATATTCAAGACTAAATCTCAAATGATTATAAAGTGTTAGAACCAACACATTTTACAAATATTTTCGTTGCCAGGCCTCTACCAATAACTAGTGATGACCCTTTCACATTTATCTCAATAGGACCTCGAAAAGGAGCCGCTTTTTTCTTGATTATTTTAACTCCGGGAATAATTCCTAAATTAGCAAGTCTTCTTTTTGCATTATGACCCGCGTTTACTCTTAATATCATAAGTTCTTCTTCTTTTATGCAATCAATTAAACACTTTATTGAGGGTATATCTTTATGAATTTCCAATTTTTGATTCCATCTGGGTTTTTTCTAAATAAAATTTTTCTTTCTACAATATTATAAATATTGATTCATATTTAAAACTATTAGTTGCACCTAAAATAAAAAAGTTTTTTCTTTTATTAATTATAATTAATTATAGGTTAAATAAAAAATTATCACCATAAACAATAAATGTATTATCTAATCTAATATCTAACCAAAATAAATTTAATATTTAGTGTAAGTCAGGGTAGAATAGTTTTAAAATTATTTTAAAAATTAAAAACTGTTCCTACACTCATATTGAATGCCTTTAAATCAGGACCATTCGCTTTTATTAACTCAAATAGAAATTTTTCTCCAGAACAATGAAGGGGGAATAAATATAGAGGGTTTTCATATTTTTGAAATGATTTTAGATATTCTATTGTTTTTTTAATTCGTTGATTTGATGCATTTGCCATATGAAAACCCCCTATTATATGACTAATCGGTTTGTCTGTTATAGATTTTATATAATCTAGTGTATTCATTATCCCTGAATGGCAACAACCAGTTAATAAGACTACATTATTTTCATATTCAAAAATTAGACATTTGTCATCTAATATCCTATCATTTTTTATTACATCGTCTTGAAGTAAATAAAAGGAATTGAAATCTTCAATATCATAATTTCTAGGAATTTCACCACTAACAATTACTTTTAAGCTATCGAGATTTAAAAGTTCATAATTGATTTTAGAAAATATTACTTCACCACCTAAATCCTTAATTTTTTTTACATTTATAGGCTCTTGGTTAATAATTTTAGATGATGATAACATCGGTAACATTTCTCGCCTTGTCTTCCCTATTAAATCCCTAAATTTAATTTCATCCGTTCTCCTAAAAAATCTTTCAAATTGAGCAGATTCATGGCAGATTATAAGAATCTTGTTTTCTATACCTTGTAAGATCTTATATAATCCTCCTGTATGGTCGTAATGCCAATGAGACAAAATAATGCTATTGATATCGTATAATTGATACCCTCTAATATTTAAGTTATGTATGAAAGATAAATTAGAGCCTCCAGTATCAAATATAATTTTAGATAATATTTTCTTTTTATGTAAATCATTGTCGTTATCAATTTCAAAAATATTAATTAAAAATCCTAATCCATGCTCTGCTATGGAGTGTGTTGCGAATAATTTATTAAATTCGATAAATTTTATCCTTTGCTCTTTATGGAGACTTTGAAACGGTATGACGTGATTATTTGTTAGAAGTGAAATTTCAGTCCTTATCAGTATGAGTTCGACTCTTAATATTTTAGATAATAAATATTTATTCCTAAAACATATCTAAGATTTTTAAGCAAATAAACCTATAAAAATATGATGAATATTTATTCAGAAAAATCTTTGATCTAAATTAAACATAAATCTAATTTGTGAGTATTGTATTCAAAATTTATTAGAGCTATTTGAGTTTTTAATAGAATACAAGGAAAAAATTAGCTTTTACATACTATATTTTGAATACTCATTCATAAAATTTATATTCAAACAAAATTTAGTTTAATCATACTATAAAAGGTGAATTACGAAATGATTAAAATTGCCATTCCAACCTATGGAAATGGGGGTTTGAATGAAGTTATAAATAGACGATTTGGTAGGTGTGATACATTTACATTTGTGACAATTGAGAATAACCAGATATCAGAAGTAAAATCTATAGAAAATCATGCGAGAGGTGAATCTGGTGGAGTAGGAATCCAAGCAACTCAAATTGTTGGAAATAATAGTGCCAATGAGGTTATTGTTGATTTTTTAGGTCCTAACGCAGCAAATTCCTTACAAGCATTAAATATAAAAATTTATCACGCACCTATAGGAGAGTTAACCGTAAAAGAATTGATCGATTTGCGCTTAAATGAAAAATTACAGTTAATGACTTCCGCAAATGTGGGAGCTCATCAAGGTATGGGCCAGGGTATGGGACGTGGTCGCGGTCGCGGACTTCGAAGATAATTCTAACAATGTTAAGTATTACTATTAACTAACCTGTGATGATAGAGAATAAAAATGGTAAAACCTAAAATCATTTGCGTTACTGGAGGCAAAGGTGGCACAGGAAAAACTGTGGTTGCTGTTAATTTAGCGACCATGTTTAAAAATAAGGGTTTTAAAGTTCTTTTAATAGATGGTGATGTTGAGAATCCCAATACATATTTATTGCTAAATGGAAAACTTAAGAATAAAACGGAAGTTCTTTATTTCCTGCCTAAAATATTAGAAGATAAATGTAACAAGTGCGGGTTGTGTGCAGAGAATTGTGCTACTCACGCATTACTCCACATTAAAGATTCTATTCCTATTCCCATATCAACAGTTTGTTCTGGATGCAAATTGTGCTATAAGATTTGTCCAACTAATGCTATAGAAGCTGATTTAAAAGTTATTGGATGGATTTATACTTCTTCTGCATTTAATATAGATTTATTTTTAGGCGAATTAAAGCCATCAGAAGCGCGCTCAGCAGTAATTGTCAAAACTTTGATGAAGAAATTAGAAGAAGTTATAAAAATAGATCAAAACAAATACGATGTAGTCATATTAGATACTGCCCCCGGGGCTCATTGCGATGTAGAAGAGCTAATTAGCCAAGCGGATCTAATAATACCTGTGACTGAACCAACCAGGTTCGGAAAGTTGGATTTATTAAGAATTATAGAATTGATCAATTTATTAAAGAGAGAATATAAAGTAATTGTAAACAGATCGTCTTTATTAGGGTATAAAGATAAATTTCTATTAGAATTGGAAGAAAAAGGTATAGAAATTTTGGGTGATATTCCTTTAGACGAAGATATTGTGAGTTCATATTGCCAAGGTATTCCATTAATGGAGATTAGTAGAAATTCTGACAAGAATGGAGCGGGTTACAAATCCTTTAACGAAATTTTTGAAAATCTACTGAAATGGGGTGAATTTTTAAAGTGAATAGAAAAAAGATTGCCGTTATTTCTGGAAAAGGGGGAGTAGGAAAAACATCGCTCGTAGCTTCGCTAGCTAGCATAGCTCATAAAGACCCTTTTAATAAGATTATTGTATTAGACTGCGATGTAGATGCCCCTAATTTAGCCCTAATATTACCACCTAAAACTAAGGAAAATATTGTTTCCTACGACACATTCACTACAAAGAAAGCCACATTCTTGGAGGAAAAATGCACAAATTGCAAACAATGTTATGACGAGCATTTTTGTGAATTTGGTGCATTAGATTGGGATGAGGAAAATAACATTCCTATTTTAGACTATTTAGCGTGTGAAGGGTGTGGAGCATGTAAAGTGTTATGTCCGGAAGATGCGTTTGAAATTAATCCAGTTAAAAGCGGAGAAATTATAGCTTATGAAGCAGATGTTGGATTTCCCTTAATTTATGGCAAAACTAAATTGGGCAGTACTACATCCGGATTATTAGTTTCAGAAGTTAAGGAACACGCCACAGGGCTAAAGGAGTTCAACGACGCGAATCTTATTTTAATTGATGGTCCTCCAGGAATAGGTTGCCCCGTAATTGCTACAGTTTCGGGCTCAGATTATATTATTGCAATAACAGAGCCAACACCTTCAGGATTACACGATTTAAAACGAGCAATTGAAATGGTTAACCAGTTTAACATTCCTTTCGGAATTGTTATCAATAAAGCTGATTTAAAAAGCGCATCTCAAAAGGAATTAAACAGCTACATTAAAAAATCGAGTTATGAAGTATTAGGTAGAATAAATTTTGATCTTTCTATACCGAAAGCAATGTCATACGCAGAACCAGTTGTAGATTTTGCACCCGAATCAGAATCTAGTCGATCAATTAAGGAAATCTATAAGAAGTTATATCTGATTTTATCATTGAAAAATTGAAACATTTAGACACAAAATTCATTAATTTTATATAATCATCTATCTTTTAATTATTTAGATTTAGAAAATTGAATAATCATTCACAACTTTAAAGATAATTAGATTTTAAAAATTAAAACACTAAAAAAAATGATAAATAAATGAGTAAAAAGGGTGCAAGAATTAAAATTGATGAATACAAGGGACCTTTAGGTTCAATTAAAGGTTTTGAATTAACTACTGGAAGGATAAGTTGGGGGGACGAGACAGATTGGGAACCAATGGGACCACATCCAAAACCTCATATTCCCACGTTGCGAGACTGGTTCTTTAAACTCATGGATAGATATCCGCCATACTATATGCCTATTTGTGACATGTGTTGTCTTTGTACGTACGGGAAGTGTAATCTTTCGAAAGGCAGAACAGGCGCCTGCGGAATTAATATGGAAACACAGCAGGCAAGGATAGTAGAAATTGCTTGTTGTATTGGTGCGTCTTGCCATTCGGCTCATGGAGATCATTTACTTCACTGGCTTAAAGAAAAATATGGGAATGTACCAATTAATTTTGGTAATAATATTGCTGTTGAAATGCCTCATACTCGATTAGTTGTAGGTATGAAACCTGAAACTTTAGAGGACTTGGAAACAGCTATGGAATGGGTCCATTATACTATTACTCATTTACTCGCATCGGGCCACACAGGACAAGAATCGTCTCATTTAGATTACGAAGCTAAAAGTTTCCTTGCTGGATTAGCTGACTCTGTAGGAATGGAGATATCAGATGCCGTTCAAATTGCGGCTTATGGATTCCCCGCGGGAGAAGCAGATGTACCCGTAGTTGAATTAGGCATGGGAACCATGGATGTAGAAAATAAAGCAACAATATTAATGATTGGGCACAATGTTGCGCCTGGAGTAGAACTTGTTGATTATATGCGGGAAAATAACTTAGGAGATAAAGTAGATGTAGGAGCAATTTGTTGTACTGCCTTAGATTTAACTAGGTATTATGATGGAGCTAAAGTCATTGGATCAATGTCTAGACAAATGCACTTTATCCGCTCTGGTTTGGCAGATGTAGTCATGGTCGATGAACAATGTGTCAATCTAAGAAGTTTTGAGCAAGCTCAATTAGTTGGAGCACCATTTATTGCTACCAACGAAAAAAACATGGGTGGTTTACAAAATAGGACTAATGATCCTGCGGAAGATATTATAAATGATTTAGTTGGGGGAAAACTACCGGGAGTTCTTATTTTAGATCCAATAAAGGCAGGAAAGGTGGCTGTTGAAACGGCAGTTAAAGTCCACCCCATCAGAAAAGCTCGAAGCGCCATTCCTGACGAGGAAGGCTGTATCCAGATGGCCTATAATTGTAATGGTTGTGGTAATTGTCAACGTAATTGCCCTAATGATTTACCTCTTGTCGAAGGTGTAAACTTAGCTAAAGAAGGCGATTTTTCAGTTTTAGAGAAGATTTTTGACGATTGTTTAGATTGTGGACGGTGTGAAGCCGATTGTATGAAAAATGTATCTCCGCTAACTCTCATAATGTATGCGGGAAGAGATAAAATTAGAAATGAGAAATATAATGTCAGAGTTGGAAGAGGTCCAATTCAAGATACAGAGATACGAAATGTTGGAGCTCCGATAGTACTTGGAGAGATACCCGGGATAGTTGCGATTATTGGATGTGCGAGTTATGGTAAGGATATCCAAGAACTGTACAAACTCGCTGAAGAATTCTGCGTAAGAAATTACATTGTAGTAGTTTCAGGTTGTGGGGCCATGGATATCGGTTTAGTAAAAGATGAAGAGGGTAACACTCTCTATGATAGATTTTCTGGAGAATTTGATAGAGGAGGATTAATTAATGTTGGTTCTTGCGTTTCAAACCCTCATATTACTGGAGCCGCGATTAAGGTAGCAAATATTTTCGCTAGACGGCCATTAAGAGGTAACTTTGAAGAAATTGCTGATTATATATTACATAGGGTTGGAGCTGTTGGTGTAGCATGGGGCGCAATGTCACAAAAAGCAGCCAGTATAGCAAGCATGGCAAACGGCTTAGGAGTTCCTGCTGTAGTGGGTCCGCATGCTGCAGAATATCGGCGTGCATATATAGGACGATCTGACAACGAAGATTCGTGGAGAGTTTATAACGCGAGAGATGGAACAGCCGACCATTTAGTTGGACCAGGACCGGAACATTTACTTACTACGGCAGAATCAATAGAACAAGCAATTTGTTTAGTAGCTAAAATGTGTTTAAGACCTGCAGATAACTCAAAAGGTAGAATGATTAAGTTATCGCACTGGATTGACCTCGAACGAAAATACAAGGGAGTAGACTTTCCAAACGATTTAGAAAAATTTATTCGTGTAGAAGCCGATATCCCAATTAATCTGAAAACAGAGATTATTGATTATTTAAAGAGTAAGGGATGGACACCTAAGGATATAATCGATCCTACATTGCTTAAAAGGCTCTGCCATGAATAATAATGCTAAACCTAACATTTATTTTTTTTAATCTATTGAGTCTAAAAACTTATTCTTAAAGGAAATTTAAAAAAAGAACAGTTTTCAGTTAAGCTAATAAATTTTTGGTTGTTCTGAAGGATTTCCCAGCATTTCTGAGGTTAACTGCTGGAAGTTATCAAAGTGCCCGGGAAGAATCTTTTGAACAAAAAAAGCTTCAGCTGCTTTTAGATCGACTTTGTTGCCTATTGCAATCGACATCGAACGAAAAAGTCTAGTTGCGTATTTCGTGAGTTTCTTCAGTTCTTCTGGAGAAACATTGGCGGGATCGATATTGGGGGAGAACAAATTTGCTAAAAGTTCAAGAGTGGCTTCAAATTTTAACGCGGCTTCTTTTTTTTTTTCTAAAGTCGAGCTTATATCAACAAAATAATTAGGCTTATGACCTAGGAGCCCCATAAACCAAACTTCTGAACACTCGTAGGGTTCTAACCCATTTTTAATTTGATCAGTATAGTGTAGTGGAAACATTGCAAAAGCTGCTGCTTCGGCTGCCATCCGCCCGACTATTAAATGATCGGGATGAACCTCGTACGCAACCCAAGGATCAAAGGTTACCACGCGATCTGCTTTTAACTTCCTTACAAAATAAACAAGTTTTTCTCGTAACTCAGTACCGTTAATAAAACCCGCATCGGGGTAATTAAGAATTATCGTTTCTTTTACTCCAATTATTTCGTTCGCGGCTTTTAATTCTTTTTCTCGGGTAGCAGCAACTTGTTCTTTAGTTAAATCTCGCCTTAAGGTTCCCACTTCACCGCTCGTACAACATAATGCGTAAATATTGTGACCTTCTTCTGCCCATCTTGCTAGCGTCCCGGCACAAAATATGGAAAGATCGTCAGGGTGGGCAAATATCGCAACAATATTCAAATTTTTTAAACCTATTTTAATCACCTATTTTAATAATAATTTAAAATCCCCTTTTAAGGTTATTTTGAAATAACATTTCTTCGTGGGGCAAACTCACGCCAGTTTTTTCAAGGATCTCAAGCGATTTTAGATGAATTTTCTCAATTTGATGATCTTCCAGTATTTTAACTTGCATTTTCTACTCAATATTAATATTTTGTTGGATGGTTAAAACAAATTTCAATTAATATAAACACTATTCGTTTTCAACTTTATATACTTATAAGCATTTGAATCTGTAGGTGCAGAATAATTTATATTCGATAATCTAAAGAAATTAATAAGGTTCTAAATATTATTCAGACGTGAAACTCTAAATTATTCATATACCAAGGTGAATCATCTTACCGGTTCAAAACTTTATGGAATTGTACAAATACCTACCAAAGACTAATTGTAAAAAGTGTGGCAAGCCCACGTGCATGGCGTTTAGCTTGGATTTATTACAAGGGAAAGTTAAAGTTGACGATTGTACTCCTCTTTTGGAGCCAAAGTACAAAAAACAATACGACACATTAAAAGAGATGCTTGGTTCAGAGGAGGGCCAAGTAAAAGAACTTAAGATAAATGTAGACGAAGAACTCTGCGATGGTTGTGGAATCTGTGTTACTGTATGTCCCGTAAATGCGAGATATTGCCCACCTAGTTTAAGCGGTAAAGCACCAGAATACCCTCCTGAGGAGCACCAACTTTTTCAGGTTATAGGAGGAAAATGTGAATTGTTAAAAATTGAACACTGCAGAAGGTTGGACGCGGAGGGAAGAGAAAGGGAGTGTCGCGTGTGTGAAACGTATTGCCCTCGCGAAGCGGTTAAAATTGAATATGTTTAATAATTGTTTTATTAAAATTTTTTGAGGAATTAGTTATGAAAAGGTTCACTTGTTCAGGTTGTTCGTTATTATGTAGTGATATAATTGTTAAGAGCGACGGTTTGTTTGTTAGCGAAGTTATTGGTGCTTGTTTAAAGGGAAAGGAAAGGTTTGATCAAGTAAGTGCACAAAATAGAATTACTAACCCTATGATTAGAAAAGATGGAGAATTAAAAGAAGTGTCGTGGGATGAAGCTATTAAGAAAGCTACAGAAATCATTAAAAACTCTTCCATTCCACTGCTATATGGTTTTTCAAATGTAACATGTGAAGCTCAAGAGGCGGGAATTAAACTAGCTCAAGAAATCAATGGTTTCATAGACTCAAACGCTTCAATTTGTCAGGGGAAGTTCCTAAATAAAGCAAAAAATCTAGGAATAAACCTAACGACCATTACAGAAATTATTAACAAAGGAGATTTAATTATTTTATGGGGGGCTAATCCGGCAGAGACGATTCCTCGCTTATTAAATAAAGTTCTCTTTTCCCGAGGTAAATTTCGTATGACGGGGAGAGAAATTAAAACATTAGTAATTATTGATCCTATAAAAACAGCATCTTTTCAAGTAATGGGTGTTCGAGATCTCGCTTTAATCGTTGAACCAAATAAAGATATTGATTTGATTCGGATGTTAAAAGAAGAATGTTGTTCTGCGGATAGTATTCCATCTGAGGGGGTTGCTGGAATAGATAAAGACGATCTTAAGCGACTATTACTCCACCTTACAGGGGCTGAAAATGGTGTAATAATTCTTGGCCAAGGTGTAATTCAACCTCATTCCGATTATGATCTAGTAGAAGAATTACTGGAGTTACTACAAATGATAAACGAAAGGCAAGAAAAAGGTCGAATATCGTTGCTTTTAATGGGAGGTCATTTTAACATGGCAGGATTCGACCACGTAGCACTTTCGTCCTTCGGAGCGTTTGGTAAATTAGAATTCAAAAACAATCAACTGGTGAAAACAGAGGATACTTTAGTTTCAAAAATAGAAGAAGAAGATTTCGATAGTTCTATCATCGTTGGAACAGACCCAATTTCTCATCTACCTTATTCATTAAGCTCAAAATTAGCGAAAAAACCACTTATTCTTCTAGATAACCACAGCACAGCCACTTCATATATAGCAGAGGTAGTGTTACCAACCGCAATAACAGGAATTGAAAGTAGTGGATTAGCTTATCGACTTGATCAAGTACCAGTCGAGTTAAATAAAATCGTGAATCCACCTAATAACCTTCCTTCCGATGAGGAATTGCTTAATCGATTGTATGGATTATTAAATAAAGGAGGGTCGGAATAATATGGAATTTTTATTAAATTCAATTAGAAAAATCAATAACGATCAAGTAAAAGAACATACTTTTGGAACTGAGCAATCATTAGAAGATAATTTGGCTATTTGTTTTATTAATCCTAAAGATTTTGACAAACTAAATTTAGTATCAAGCCTACATTTAAAAATATCGAATAAAGAGAAGCACATAATAGTTAAAGTTAAGAAAGATGATAACGTACCAGAGGGAACTGTTACCATGCCTGTTTCTATATGGTCAAATCAGTTATCAGAAGTTCAAAATCGTGAGCTTCTCTATAAAAATATTGTTGTAAAACTGGAAGCTACGCGCGAACCAGTTATGAAATTTAAAGAAATTATACAGAAACTCCTGGTGAAATAATAAGATGGGTAAACTACTTGTTAAAAATGGTTTAGTTTTTGACCCCTTTAATAACATTGAAGGAGAAACAAAGGACATTTTAATTGAAGCCGGTAAAATCGTAGATAAATTCGCGAGCACTAACGACGTTAAAGAAATAGACGCGAAAGGGAAAACGGTTATTCCTGCAGCAATAGAAATTCACGCTCATGTAGCCTCCCAACAACTTAATTGGGTTCGATTATTAGGCTCTAACAACCGAGAGTTTCAGAACCTTTGGAATGGTTTAACTTTAAATGCTATTGCTAAAAACTACATTTTAAATGGATATACTTTTATCCTAGAAGCTAATGTTTTTCCATCGCTCACGAAACAAACGATTTTTGACTTAAAACGACTGCCCGTGTTAGATAAAGCGTACCTGTTAAATCCCAGCAATTTATGGGCTTTGGAACTTGAGTTTCAGAAAGATATGGTTGAAGAAGGTTCTGTTTTTATATCAAATCTTTTGGAGAAAGTTAAAGGTTTTGGTTTGAAAGCCTACAATCCTTTCGAAGCTGAGTATTGGAATTGGAAAGTGGTTAGGAAAAACCTAACCGAAAAAGGAAGGTTATTCAACTTTGCTCCTATGGATGTGTATGAAAAACTTCCAAGATTTGTAGAGCATTTAGGGTTACCTCATTCTATTCACGCTCATATTGAGGGGTACGAGTCCCAATATTCTAAAGAAAACTTACTCACAACTTTAAATAAGGTGAAATCGCTTGGGTTAAAACCCAATCCAAAGAGCGACTTTAAAATAAAGCGATCTCAAATATTTCACCTTGCACATGGTTCAAGTTATAACATAGACGGGGATAACTCTGAACTGATTAAATTCTACAACAATAATCAAGATTTTGACATGGATTTGGGATTTATAAGTTTTAACGCAATAAATCCGTTGATTACATCAGATCGCCATCTCATAAATAAATTAATTAATTTAAAAGATTCAAGTAGAATAATTAGATCCTCTGTAGAATCTGAAGGAGATTCCTTCGCAACTCTAAGAAAATTTAGTAAACAAAAGAAAGATGAATGCTTAATGTGGGCGAACGCGATTGATTTAGTATTAAACATATCTCCATGGCAACTACAATTTTCAGTTAATTATCCAAATTACGCAGATATAACAAATCTTCCTGAAATCGCAAGTTGGTTAGTAAGTAATGACGCTCGCGATCGATTTATGGATGGCATGGAAGCGAGTTTCTTAAAGGACAATTCTATCATCAGTAATGATAGAGTATTAACATTTAACGATTTTATCATTTTAACTCGTTCGAGTCCTGCTAAATCGCTCGGTATTGGAAGTATTAAAGGGAACATAGGTTTAGGAGCGGATGGCGACCTCAATATTTTAAATATGAATTTAAACGATACAGACATTTCAAGAGACTATAAGAAATTCAAAGGAGCTCTTGGTAATATAGAATACGTAATAAAGGAAGGAGAATTAATAAAAGATCATAATAAAATAAACTTGAACCGTTCAGGTAAAATTTTATGGGCTTCTGGTAATCCGGAAAAAGAAGATACTAAATCAATCTTAGCAAAGAAAGAAAATTTTTACCAAAAATATTATTCCAATTTCTACGATTCCTACAATATAACCGCCAATAACGAAATATTGAGAAAAATAGCTTAGAACTATCTTTATCTGATCGTTTTATAATTAATTAAATGCAACAATCTAATTAGAAAAAAAAAAGAAATTAATAAAATTCCTGAAGTTAGGTATATTTCTTCTTCTTTCTTAATATTATAATTAAGCCAACAGATATGATTGTGAAGATCATTGTCCACATTTCAAACCCAGGAATCAATGGAAATGGAAATGGAAATGGTGGTGGTTCGATAGGAACTAAATTATTCCATACACATGGATAAAAGTAGATTTTGTCCATAGCGTTTTGTTGAAAGCCAGTTAAATCATTGTCATACGCATGATAAACATATTGAACAAAACCCCATGCCCATGGATGATCTTCTTCGATGAGAAGTTCTTGAATCCTATCATAAAGAGCTTCTCTTGCCACGGGATCTGTTTCTGAAAGGCCTGCTTCCATTAAAAGTTGTACGTTATCGTTCAAAGCCAACGGGTCTCTGCCTGCTTCCATAGCTGCAGTATACCCATTATATTGAGCAGTATTATAGGCAATTGATCTATTGGTGAATGACGGATTAATGAAGTTGCTTGGATCGTTATAGTCTGGAATCCAGCCAAGCCAGTAGAGTTGAAGCATGTTTCTGTGCCTTCCATTTATTTCAGATAGTCGATAGATGAAATCTTGCCATGGCATACCGGCATCTTCTACAACAATTCCGATTTTGTCGAGATTATTTTGTAATAAGGCTAGAATATCTTCTCGGAATGAGTTTCCAATGTTATAACTATAGTTAACAGATAAGAATGAGGACGCTTGCCAAACCGCTTCATCAGGACCACCTACGGTTACATCTAATCCAACACCAAAACCCATAGATTGCACGACCTCACGAGCATATGAAACGTTATATATAGCATCATCGAATGACGAACTGCCATATATGATACCTTCTGGAATCGGTGATTCCAGTTTTACGGCGTTACCTTCTCTTAAAACATCGACAATGTAATCATAATCGATCGCATATACGATGGCTTCTCTCCAAGTGGTATTAATCTGATGGTTATTCATCCCCAAATATTGGATTATGTTACTTGTGGTACTAGTATTTAAAAATGTAATAGCAGGGTCAGCCTCAAACTCTGGATACATCGCAGGTAATGGAGCTCTTATGAAGTGAATATCACCCGCTAATAATGCCGTATGTCTTGCGTTCGTGTCAGTAATTACTAGAAAAATCATCTCGTTTATATTCGCTTTTCCCCTCCAGTAGTTATCAAAAGCGTGGAAATTAACTTCTATATCTGGATAATAATAATCATAAACGAAAGGACCTGTTCCGACAAGATCTCCAGAAGCCGTATCAATATACGCCGTTGCAGGCGTTGATAATGGAGATAAAATATATGAGGCGCTGAAGCATAATAACGATTGAAATGGTACGTAAGGTTGAGCCAAGTTAAATGTGACGCTATATTCACCATTTTTAGTTATGCTAGTTACAATAGGAGTTCTGTCTGGAAACAAATATAATTCCTCAACTAGAGTGACCTTATCTGTGTTTGTACCTGTTATATTTAGAGCCCAGTTCATTCTATTCCAGTTCCAAATAACGGCATCTGCGTTAAAAGGTGCTCCATCGTGGAACGTGACTCCTTGCCTGAGGATTACTGTAAACTCTGTGGCGTTAAGATTCCATACACCCGAGAGAGCAAGGCGGGGAATAATTGCTAACTCTGGATCATTCAAATCGTAAGCAAATAATCCTTCGGCAACCTGTTCGATTACATCAATTGAAGCACGATCCCAAGTATATTGAGGATCGAGATCCATAGGGCCGAACATCACTCCAACAATAAAAGGTACTGGAACGGGGGGCGGCACCTGTTTGCTTGAAAGATAGATTTTATCGTTAGCTGACCACGAACCTACATTTCTATCAATGTATATTAACGAAACGGTTAGAAATAGCGATAAAATAGTTAACACTATACAATATTTCTTGTTTTTCATTATTTTATACTTCTTGGATTTTTTTTATCAAAATCGATCATTTGACATTAAATAATTACTTTTTCAATCTATTTAATTTTATTTAAAATTATTACTAGTAAAAGCGGGAATCAATCTTAGCATTAGAAAGAAGATTTTTACCAAAAATTTAATTCCAATTTCCACGATTCTTACAATATAACTATCAACAAAGAAATATTGAGAAAGATAGCTTAGAGCTATCCTTATCTGATCGTTTTCTAATTAATTATAATTTAAATAAAAAGATAGTTTCAATAGTTCAGTCCTTTTAGCATCTGAATTGTAGTGTATTGATTTTTACCGCCCGTTCTTAAGTAGTTCATAGCTTCCTCGATTCCTTCTACGGTCAAGTTATACATAGGCATAATACTCGAAATTATCTTCCTCGTCCACGGTACCCACTCCAAACGAATTAATTCAGGATTAAGCCATACTACATACCTAATAAGTATATTATTTTATGACTCTGAAGACAAGAATGCCTAAGGGTATAAAATTTATCAGAATATCAATAATTGTTAATAAACCGGTATTTGCTAGAATGATTACTCCAACTAGCCATCCGACGCAATAAGTAGTTGCCCAGTAAGGCACTTTCTGAATAAAAACTATCGTACCAACTATGCTCAATAAATGAAAGACCCATGCGAAATTAGAAGGAATTAGCCCTGTTCTAACAGAACTGGATACTAGAATTGAAACAAAAATTCCTACAATTATTTCCTCGATAGCACGATCTAAACCGTCTCCAAATTTATCGAACAATGCCATGGTACACTCTTTAATTTTTAAAAAACTGGGTTTTTAATAATAATATAAGAAATAGAGTATATTAATGTTATTGAAGAACCATACAAGGAGTGTAATCCTCACCCATATTAAATGGGAGAGTTTTTCCGATCCCAAAGTTTGGAGATAAGCACTTAAATTTTAGAATTTTATGGAACACTCATAATTGGAAAGAACCGTTGTTCCCAAGAAAATGATTTAAAATTATCATAAAAACCTTTTCTCGGCGGGAACAAACTTTACCTGAGAAAGGCTAGAGATAAAATTATGAATAATGTTCTCATCGCTCGTTCCTGTAAAGAGCGTTATATTTCGAAAACGAAACTCGTCGCTTAATAGGTCGCGATAATACGGTTCTAACTGACTATTAAAGAGGAATAATGGATCTCCGTACGCTTCAACAATCTGCTCCTTGGTGAAAAATAGGTTTCGTTCTATAAATGGGTTTTGTTTTTCTAAACGGTCCCAATAACTTTTTCTCTGATTATATTGAGCTCTGTATTGTTTCCAAGGCACTGATGTAAACGTTTTGTCTACTTCGTTCATCATTACGACTCCGTTTAGATGCCAATAATTCTCTGCAGCTCCGTAATGATCAGTAAATCTGAGCAAGTTGAGAAATATTATCGGAATAATCATCCTTTGGATATGTGGTTTACAACTTGAAAGATCGATCCAAATTTTCTGTTTTTTTTGCCATAAAGCCACCCAATCAGGAGTTTTTGAACCAATCCTAAAAGTTTGTTCTAAGGTGCTATCGTTCTCAAATAAATCTCGAGCGTTTTTAATATTTTTTAGAAGACTCTCGTTAAATTTGGCATCATAAGGACGGTCTTCGAGGTATGTGCGCATTAAATCCAAAAATTCTATGACGGAGGGAGGAAATCCCTTTTCTTTACAATTTTGATGAATTATTCCCATAATAACCCGCAATTCAGGATGAAAATTGAAAATTGCAGTAAAGCAGTTGTTGAAAATGTCGTAAGTTCCATCCCCTAACTTAAGGTTGTAGGGAACGTTAAATCCCGAAGAGCCATAAGAAAATTTTGCTGTAAAACTTTCAGAGCATTCAACTTTTGGATTTAAGTTAATATAAAGGGTACTAAAAGAGGGTAGGCTCCTTTCCATTTGTGTTAACAAATCGATCATTAAAATATATCGTTCCCCGCTATTTTCTGACTCTATTAAGACGTTTTTAATAATTTTGTGATTTGTCAACGGTTCGTAAGGTCTTCCGCAATTTTTCCAATGTCGGTCTACATAAAAACTAACTTCCATGTTTTTTCTCCTAATGTTTTGTTATCTAAGTTATTTTAAATTACAATTATTTAAAGGGAAAAAAATTCTCACTAATTTTTAACTCCCTACAGATATAATTCTTGTGGTTATCATTTTAGTTTTGATGAGTAATACCAATCACACCAAAGAGGAAGCTCGAGAATTCCTTAAGCAAGAGGCGTTAAACGAGATTTGCAGCGTTTCGGACTATAGTAGGTTTCACGACCGAGTTTTCTGTATTTTTACGAAGTACGGGCTTCAATTAGCAGCAAAAGAGGAATTATTTTTCTCTGGAGACGAGTGGAGTGATCCCGACAGTAAAGAATCATTAATTAGGAAAATCAAACAGTTTTTAGACGAACACATCAGGTAAGATTTCCATAGAAAAATTAGTTGCTACATTAAATAATAAAAAACCAGATTATCCAAAATGCGTCCCGAAAAATTGAATAATTATAGCAAGATAGTTAAAAGCCCTCATACTTGTCCTGTAGTTTATCTCCAGAATTTCTCTAAAATATCTCCGAAATATTAAGAAAAACTAGGATCATATCTTTTTTTAGATTTTTCTTTAAATAGTATCAAAATAATGTGCTTATAAAGATAAAACAACCAAGAATTAATATGACCAAGTTATATACTGAGGAAACTGAACAGGGAGGTAGTTATGAAAAAAATTTTTGGTCAGTCGTCGAAATAATTCGGCGTCCTAAATTCAATAAAGATAAACCGATAAACAACTCTTGGGTATTTGATCCTTTATTTACAGATCAACATACATATGGACTTGAACTTAATTTAACACCTGAATTTTCTATGAAATTCATCCTGATGGGAAGTACAGCTACCTATACTAAGGAAGAGTCATTTATCGCAGGGATTAAGTTTCGAGACAATCTGAGAGTGCGATTCCCGGGCATAGGAACTAAAATATATCTAAAATCAATGAAGCCCTCCAAAATAAATAAACGATTCTGGGAGGTCAAATTACCTTTAAGAGGGAATTTCTACAATACAGATATCAATATTTTTCAAAAACTCATCAATTTTATCTGGTTAAATCAGACCAAGAGGAAAGTTGTAGCTTATATTTTCTGGAAAAGAGACACAAACCATAAAAATTATCCCCAGATTCCATACTTCGAAAAAAAACCTGACTGGGTTGAAAAAAATGAAAAACATCTTCTTAAATATTACAAACTGAGAATTCTCATTAATGTAGACTTGGAAAATACTCTTAATTTGAATAGATCAGATTTGGAATTAAGAGGACAACTAGAAACATTAGCATCAGGAATTCAGAATAGTCGCGGGCATGGAGCAGTCTTTATTCCAGTCCATCAGAAAACATGGTACGAAATTCTTAATGATGATTTTTTCGAAGAAAATCACATCGCGTTCATTAACCCAAAAGAATTTGATTTTATTTTTTCGGAGGATATTCCACTTAAAAAAGCTCTATGGCTTGAAGATGAGAATGTAGAGTTAGAACCTCATAATGAAAGCGATCCCGAGAAAATTATTCTAGGCTCTCTATTATATCGTGGAAGCCTTACTAATCACAAGAAAGCGATTAAGATTAACCATTTGCACCAAAGAGTGCTCATCGTCGGAAATAACGGAGTAGGAAAGACCGTTTTTATAGTTGACCAATTAGGGCAGATTAACTCAAAACAGCACGATGTCGGCTTTATTTACGTTAACACAGTTAAGCCAGATCAAGATTCTTTTTTTAAAACTGGTAAGATAATTGACCTATCGCTCAAATGGAACTCGCCCGATTGCCATGTACCTTACTATACTCAAAATGGGAATATTTACGATACGGCACGATATATAATCGCCCAATTAGGATTAAAAAACTTTTTTGAAAGCAATCTAGTAGAAGTGCTCGATGCCTTTGTTAAGGAACATGGGAGCCCGCCAAAATCCATAGAAGTACTGCTACAAAACCTCGTTAAATTCGTAGAAGCTGATACTGAATTAGATAACAAAACAAAATACCGAAGAATTTCTTACCTTAAAACGCAAATCGCTAAAATAACCAGAGATAAGCATATAGTCAAGAATTTAGAACTCACAAAGACTCCGCCAAAATGGTTTTCTGTTTTAACAACAGGGGGCGGAATTTTCCTTGATTTAAGCGAGTGCAAAAGTCGCGATGCGCAGAGATTGTTTTTATGCGCATTGTTTAATTACCTGAGAGATTCGCTTCCCCAAACCAACAAGTTAAAAATTATAATCGCAATCGATGAAGCACATCGTTTATTTCAAGAACAAGTTGGATACCACGTCCACGACGACGATTTTATCTCCTACAAAGGATTTCAAGGCTTAATGGCAGAATTCATAGAAGAATCGAGAAGCCAAGGAATCTCCTTTATATTCATTGATCAGGATCCTAAACTCCTTATGAGTAAAGTACGAAGCGCGCCTATGGTCCATTTTATCTTCAGTTTGGACGAAGACAACGCGAAACTTCTGGCTCACAATAAAGAACAAGAAGAACTCATTAATAATCTCGGGAACCGCGAAGTTTTCTGCCGAAATAAAATAACTAAAGAACGATTTCTGTTCCGAACCAATGATATGGCTCCTAACGAGTAAAAAATATACGGGAGGTTTTTAATGTTAAATGATATTAAAGATTCAAAAGAAAAAGAGGAGCGAACAGACATCTACAAAGAAGAAAAAACGAAAGAAAATGATAAAGCAAAGTTTACACCCTCCCTTACAAGCTCGAAGGAAGAAAAACCAACGAAATTCGCCCCAAAACTTACTGAAACAGATAAGAATGAGAAAAGATTTAAAACTGTAATAGAACACCCTAAAGAAACTAACTCTCGCTATAAGCCTACTTTAGATTCTGATGTTAAAGTTAAGGAAAAAAGATTTACTCCCACTCTTGAAATTCAAAAAAAAAAAGAAAGAGCATTCAAGCCTACATTAATCCCTAAAAAAAAAAAAGAATTAGTTCCTAATGAAAACGCATTAATTTCAAATCTCTCACCGAAGTTAGTTGAATATGCTAATTACGCAAAAAATATTGGTAAAAATAAGATTCCCAATCCATATCCTAATCGGGGTACCAGAATTACGGATAAATTTAAAGAATGGATAAAGAAAAACGAATCTGATCCATCTAAAATCAAAAATTTACTAAATCAAGTTGAGAACATCAATAACGGCAAATTTATTCAAGAGATAATTAAAAAAGAAATAATATCTACAAACAAATCTTTAAAGGAAATTGCACGAAATTTTAAAGAATATGGTCTAAATATGAGCCCTCACACTATAAAAAGCATTGCTCTGAATCAAGTATACAATAATGACCAAGTGAAGTTCAGTGAGAGGTTTCCAAGTGGAACGGGAGGTTTTCTTCAAGAAAATTATTCCCTTGATAAGAGAAACATTACAACTGATAACATCCAACTCCTCAAAGAAAAATTCATTCAATACCATGAATTTGCTAAAAAGAACAACCTTCAAACTCCCTACGCCAATAGAGGTGCAAAGATTACAAACGAATTCATTAAATGGATTAGAGATAATGAGAAAGATCTTAAAGAAAGAAACCAGCTTATCAAATCTGCCAAAGAAATTACAAAAAACGGTGAGATACCTCAATTTGTGACGGATAAGACAATTAATACTTCTCTTTCATTAAATAATATCTCTAAGGAGATAAAAAAGAAGGGGATTTATGTTTCTGACCATTCTATTGGTGAATATAGTTTAAATCATGTGTATATGGGAGATAGAGTTCAATATAATAACAGATTTCCAAAACCAACTGACATTATTTCTAAAAAGGAAGAAAAGAAAATTGTCAATTTTATCAACCAAGAACTAAATAAAGGAAACATAAAATCTATAAGAAAAATTGCTGAAAAATTTGATAGATCAAGAGGAGCTATCAAGCGTATTTCGAGAGATAATTTATCTACAAAAGAATTAAACAAAATTTGGATTCCTAACAAGGATAAAATCCCTAAGGGAATAACTGATAAGATAAAACAAGAAGTCCAAAAGCATTATCCTAAATCAATAAAAGAATTGAAAAAAATTTATAAAGTCTCTGAAAAAGCAATTTCAAGGATAGCAAAAGATGAAAATTCTAAAAATGAATATGAAAGAAAATGGCCTGCTCATGAAAAAATACCCCACAATGTTAGGAACGCTGTAATTAGAGATATAAAAAAAACGGATTTAAATCAAGGGGAAATTGCCGATAAGTATTCAATTACTCGTCATTCTGTCCGTAGATTTGCTAAGGATAAAATTTATAAAAAAAATGAAAAAGAATTTAGAGAACGATTCCCACGAGACAATTTTTTTGCATTAGGAGCTGAGACTCATAATTGTGTCATAGATGAACTTACGAGATTTTTTAAGCAAAATCATGATACAAAGTTTTATTCAGAACCTAAAATATATCCTGGCTATCCAAATAAAGCAGCAGATGGTTTAATCCTAAATAATGAAGAATTCCTTCAAAAAAGATTACAGGATCCTAATAATACAAATGATATTTCTAAAATTATTCACGATATTCCTTCTAACTCATTAAAAGATCAATTTGACAATATTAAAGCAATGCAATTTGATTTTACAAATAATATTACAGATGAGAATATTATTGAAAAAAGCTTAAAATATCAAAATCCAGATTTAATGTTATATATTGTTGGAACCAAATGGTATCCTTATGATAGAGTAAAAACTCTTCCTAAACATGAAGGTATTCTATATCCAGATAATATAAAAGTGATTTGTCATGGTTTATTCGCAGAATTTATTGGTCTTCAAGCAGATGCTTTGGAAAATTATGAACAGATTATTGATTTAAATTATAATGGTGATGTTAGCACTCTTAAAAGTATTCATCACACTAATCGAGTTGAATGGAATGATTCAACTAGTCTAAAAAAAGATTTAAGAGAAAAAAAACTCATTCGAAAATCTATGAATGAATACTTTCAAATACCAATACCATCAGATAAAAAACAAAAGAAATTGTTTTGATGATGTCAGCTCATAAATTCTACTGAAAAATTTAGTAATGGAGCCCTTTCAGCATTTGAACCGTCGTGTATTGGTTTTTCCCTCCTGTCCTTAAATAATCCATCGCTTCCTCGATTCCTTCCACCGTAAGGTTATACATTGGAATGATGCTTGATAGAATTTTCCGTGTCCAGGGTACCCATTCCAACCGAATTAACTCAGGATTTAGCCACACCACGTTATTCTTAAAATGATTCGCAAGCTCTCTGATATAATAGATACCCGGCATCTCATTTCGATGGTAATAGTAAATGCTTCCATAGCGTTCGGTGAGCTCCCAACTTGCCTGTGCCGGAAAATAACCGGAAGTCGGTTATCCTATAGCAGCATCGCCCACCACTACAACCTTATATTTACTATTATATTTTTTTATAAAATCTTCGAAATCTGTAGCCTCCTCTGGATTCCTTTGAGCATTGTGGTAAAGCTTATCGTATATGCAATTGTGAAAGTACAAAGGAACAAACTTACGCCAATGTGACATTCCATTAGCCGCTGAAAAAAGGAGATTAACGAGATGTGAATACGGGGACATTGATCCGCCAACATCCATTAATAAAACCATTTTAACATTGTTTTTTCTACGTTTCTCAAAAATTATATCTATATCACCACCATTTTTAGCGGTCATATCAATAGTTTTATCTATGTTCAATTCGTCAAATTTACCAATTTCCTCTAATTTCTTTAGACGTTTTAGTGCGACTTTTATTTGTCGAGTGTCTAACACGATATCTTTTCTATAATCAGAAAATATTCTTTTTTGGGCAATCTGAACTGCCATTCGCATTCCCGAAGAACCACCTACTCTCATCCCCATTGGGTTTTGTCCTGAATTTCCAAACGGAGATGTTCCTTGAGTTCCTACCCAGTGGTCCCCTCCGTTATGTTCTTCGTCTTGTCTTTGCATGAGGTCCTCAAATTGTTTCTGCATTTCTTCAAGGTTAAACATCTGGCTTAACATTTCTTGAAAATTACCATCTATTCCTGATAGATCCATATTTTTTTGCAACCAATCCCAGATTTCCTCCTTGACTTCTTCCGGTACGTTTATTAATATGTTTCCGTCTAAATCATCGTTGAGTTTCTGTAGCAATCCCTCGAGGAATTGTTGGAGGTCTTCAATGTTTAAATATTGCTGGTATTCTCTCAATAAAATTTTCAATCCTTCGAGTAACTCGGGAATAGTAATGTCTTGGTTCAGCCAATCCCAGATTTCTTGCTTTATTTCTTCGGGAAAATTAATAACAGCGTTTTTAAAAAAATTAGCAAACGCGATATCATATATGTCAAAATGATGTTCATTTTTACAGAGGATAGAACGAGAAATGTAATAAAACTCGACCATATTGTGGATAAGGCCTTTATTTAACGCTTCTATCAAGGTCATATATTCCGTTATACTTACCGGCAATCTTTCCTTTAAATAATAGAAATATTCAACAAACATTTAGCTAAGTTTTATTCACTTCAATTCTGTATACTAGAAAATAATTAATGTAATAATATTAGCTTTTTGGAGAAGCTTTTAGTTTTTTTGCTAACTGAGTAAAACTTAGGTTTCGAACGAACATTGAATTGTATGCTCGTTTAAAACCAAATGCTTTACGATAGTTTATCTATCTTTCTTTCTTATACTAAATCTTTGAAAAAATTAAAACCACATTGTCGCATCGGCTTCTAACACTAAATCGTTCAAAGTTGCTGCTCCAACTATTTTCAGTCCTGGAATTAAGTCAACTGATTCCCAGCCTAACATTCTTTTTGAAGCTTCGCAAACAAAAATTTCGATACCGTCCGCAAGCGTTTTATCAATCATTTCTCTGAGTGTAGGGAAGTTTCCCGCTTTAATCTCCTCTGCCTTACCAGGTTTTAGGATTCTTAATCCTTGACCTAAATAGTAAATAAGCGCCTTAAGATCCATTGCTTTAGCGGTCTGTGCTAATACATGTGGTGAATACTGGCGTTCTGGATCATCGCTAGTTTGGACATATAAAATATAATTTTTCTTTTCGCTTATGATTCTTCACCTCTTCTTTAATTTTTATTAAGGGTAGAAAAAACTTTTAATATAAAGTAGCGCAATTCATAGAGAAAATCTAAAACTAATAAATCTCTCTTTTATTTTTTAAAAAGAAAACGGTACTTATGAAAATATAATATTCGAGAAGCCTCAATGCTTCTCTAGGTTATAGAAAGTCGTCTTAGTTTCGACCCTAATCCTAAGTTGGAAACTTTACTTTTTCTAAAGCAATTTCAAGATCTTTTTCTTTTTTAAGAAGCACACCTAGAAAGGGTATACTTAGTTTAAGCTCGTCTAAGCTTATTCCACTTTTTAACAAAACACCGATCCAATCAAGGAGTTCCGATGTTGAGGGCATTTTTCTCAATTTAGTTATAGCTCTTAGTGCATAGAAATGCTTAAGGCATTGATCTAAAAGATTCTCCTTTAAATTAGGATAGTGAAGATTGCAAATTTCTGCCATAAATTCTTTTGAGGGAAATTCTATCCAATGAAACACACATCTGCGTAAGAACGCATCAGGTAATTCTTTTTCGTTGTTTGAAGTGATAATGACAATGGGTCGAGTTTTCGCTTTAATAAACTCTTTTGTTTCTTTAACGTAAAACTCCATTACATCTAACTCTTGTAAAAGATCGTTAGGAAATTCAATATCTGCTTTATCAATTTCGTCAATTAGTAAAACAACCTGTTCTTCGGAATCAAAAGCGTCTCCAAGTGGCCCAAGGGTAATGTAATCTTTTACACTATCCACATTGCGATCCTCGCTTCCAAATCGACTATCGTTTAATCTTTGGACCGTATCATACATATATGCTCCATCAATTGCTTCCGTTGTGCTCTTTACATTCCAAATAATTAATCTTTTTCTCAGCGATTCAGCTATTGCGTGAGATAACAACGTTTTTCCCGTGCCTGGTTCACCTTTTACCAATAAAGGTCGTGCTAAGGCAATAGAAACGTTTACAATATTTCTCAGTTGAGGGTCTGCAATATATTTGATTCTTTCTGTATTTACATCTCCTTTAAACTGATTAAATCCATCATTACTCATACTTAAATGAAATTAATTAGGAATTAAATATTTTTTGGCTAAAAGAAAAAAGAATTGTAAAAGTAATTTACATAAGAAAAAGAAAAAACAATTGAATTTGTGCTTAAGCGGACCTTAGGCTATTTTCGCAATCGCAAAAAAAGTATATACGTCTCCAACGAATATGTCTCTTGGAAGAGATCCCGAGTTATATTGATACAATTTTATAGAAAGTGTGTCTCCCTGGTTGAAATTAACAATATCAGTTAGAGCGACTCCAAAAATATTGGTAGTTACACTTGAACTCCATGCCCTAAAACTGACTAAAATATTATTACTGTAAAGTTGGATTTGAAAAAAATCCCCATCGTCCGCATATATGCTATATTGCGCTATTATCTGATAATATCCCGTTTCGGGAACCCTATAGTAATCAAGCAAGAGATCGAACGCTCCATGAGAGTCGTAACTTTTTTGATTATAGTTGAAAATTGTTAATCCTCCTCCACTTGTTATTGTATATGTAGGACCATCATAATACACTCGAGCTTTTGGTAGAACATATGCATTCGTTTCGTTAATATAATTATTTAAGGACATGAATGAAAATACACCCACTCCTACCCCTGCTAACGCAAAAATGAGGGATACAACCGCTAACATACTTCCTCTTTTACTCACT
>Ga0255055_10000435_pt1 | contig 32525 bp, 27 predicted proteins | sample JV7_2_27_MG_FD_188633 | JGI IMG/M metagenome (GOLD analysis project Ga0255055, IMG submission 188633) | Seawater microbial communities from Jervis Inlet, British Columbia, Canada - JV7_2_27 | ecosystem: Environmental > Aquatic > Marine > Inlet | place: Canada: British Columbia | collected...
CATAAGTGTTTGTAGAAAAAACGTTTGAATACCGGAACGTTTTTTTGACAACCACTAAATACCGCTTTCCATCATAATGTTCCGAAATATGGAATTGGGGCATAAGTGGTTGTAGAAAAAAACGCTTGAATAACGGAACGTTTTTTTGACAACCACTAAATACCGCTTTCCATCATAATGTTCCGAATTGCGGAATTGGGGTATAAACGATTGTACGGTTGTAGAAAAAAACGTTTGAATAACGCAACGTTTTTTTGACAACCACTATAAGGATCATAGGGGGGATCCATCCTGCCAAACACTTCATGCGATTTCAAGAGCGTGGAGCGCAATTTGTGCTCTATTCCCGAAGCCTAATTTGATCATATGATGTGATGTGCAAATGGGGCCAGATGGTTGAAAATTTTTCAGGAAGGTGGCGATCATGGATGCTTCAGATAAGATTGTCGGCAAACAAAAACTCACACGTTACAATACAAATTTCTCACGCCTGTTAATGTTGATTTTGGATATGTCAGAAGAGCAGCAATTGCTATTGTTAAACCATGCCAAAGATATTGTTGACAAACGCACAAAGCCCCGCAACCCCTGTCTAATACCTGTCAACTATACGCTTGAGGAACGAAACTATGCCAGTTTTATTCTGGATATCAATGCATTCGGTGCCTACATTGAAACCAATGAGCCTTTTCCGGTCGGCCAGGAAATAGATCTTACTTTTTTTAATCCCTTTTCCCACAAACATATTGATTTGGCTAGTGAAATTATTTGGAGCAGCACCTATGCAATCGGTGTGAAGTTCAACAATCTGTCCAGGCGCCGCGATGAAATGATTAAATTTTTCACTGGGGCTGAAGTCATCAAAAGAAAAGCCGGCTAGCCCGGTAAAGGTGGATCACCCGATTTATCGCTGCCGAATCTCTCTTTCGCTAAGTCCCATCAGATACAGCAAACCGTCCAACCCGACACTGGAAATACTGCCCTGTGTGTTTTCCTTTACAATGGATTTGGCGTTAAATGCCACGCCCAGGCCCGCGATACTGATCATCGGTAAATCATTGGCCCCATCGCCGACCGCGATGGTCTGTTTGAGGCTGATGTTCTCGACCTGGGCAATTGTTCGCAAAATGTCAGCTTTTTTCTGGCCATCGATTATATCCCCTTCAATCTTTCCGGTCAGTTTTCCATTCGCGATTTCAAGACGATTGGTGAAAACATAATCCAGGCCCAGTTTTTTTTGTAAGTACTTTCCAAAATATTCGAAGCCGCCGGAGATGATACCGATTTTATAGCCCAGTTGTTTAAGTTTGCGAACCACACGTTCGGCACCTTCAGTTAGCACAAGGTTTTGAGCGACAAAGGAAAGCACATTTTCTTCCACGCCTTTTAGAAGGGCCACCCGTTGTGTCAGGCTTTCTTTAAAATTCATTTTGCCCTGCATGCCGGCTTCGGTAATTTGCGCCACCTGGTCACCGATGCCGGTCACATCGGCAAGTTCAACAATTGCTTCACCTTGAATCAGGGTCGAATCCATATCGAATACGACCAGCCGGCGGGCATAGCGGTAAATATCATCGACGTAAAATGAAATATCGATGCCCGTTTCGGCGTGGATTTTAAGAAGCTCACTCCTTAACACGCTGGGGTTATCAATTTTTCCGGAAACCGTAATCTGCACACAGGCGGTTTGATTGGTATCGGTGTTATTTACCGGCGCACGCCCTGACAGCCGGTTAATGACATCGATATTCAAGTTGTTTTTGGCAATCACCGCCGCCACTTTGGAAAACTGTTGGGCTGTCAACCGCCGTCCCAGCAGGGTAATAATTCGGCGCTCCTTGCCTTGCTGGGCGACCCACTTTGCATAAAGGTCCTCCTCAATTGGGGAAAACCGGATTTGAATACCCAATTTATGCGCTTCAAACAAAAGATCTTTCAGTATGGATGAAGATTTAAACTCGGTCGGGATTTCAACCAAAATCCCCAGGGATAAATAATCGTGGATAACCGCCTGGCCGATATCCAGAATGGCCACTTTGTATCTGGCAAGAATACCGGTCAAACTGGCTGTCAGCCCGGGTTTGTCTTTACCGGTAACATTGATAAGTATGATTTCTCTCATTATGAAATTTTAGCCCTGCAAAAGGAAAAACGTTATATAGACACAACCGATTCAATGTTGCAACCGGAATGACCCACTGGCAGAAATTTTCGGTGAGATACCAGAGCGTTGAGATTGCTTCTCTTCGTTCGCAATGACCCGCGAATGATTCATACTGTCATTGCGAGGAGCGTGAGCGCCGAAGCAATCTTTTGCTTAATTTCACAGAGAATTGCTGACCGGTTGGATGTCCTTTCTATACAGCCGGTGCGGAAGGCTGCCTCTGGTTCAGGAAATCGATTACCACCTGCTGGAACAAAGCCGGGGCTTCGGCGGGGATACTGTGACCGATTTCCGGGAATAGCTCGTGGCACCCGCGGCAATCCTTTGCGAGTTGCCGGGCCTCTTTGCGGCTGACAATCGGATCATCGGATCCGGAAATGACCAGTGTCGGGCATTCAATCGTTTTCAGAAACGATTTCGGCGACGGATAATTGGCTATGGCCTTGAAATGGGCCATAAGGGCTTCTTTATCGTTGCGGGCGGCAATGGCGTCAACGATTTTATCGAGTATTTCGCGGTTATGATTTAAAAAGCGTTTCCCGAAGACCAGCGGCAGCGTGGCCCATGCCATGCTTTTAAGGTCGGCACGTTGCAGAATTTCCAGCCAGGATCTGACGATAAGCTTCACCTGTGCCTGGGAATCTCTGCCAATGCTGCATAAAACAAGCCGGTCGACCAATTTAGGTGCAGCTGCTGCCAGCCTTAAGGCGATATAGGCACCGTGGCTGATGCCGATCAGGTGGGTCTGTTGAACCTTTAAGCGCTCGAGCAAATTTTGAAGGTCGGCGATATGGATTTCTGCTGAAATCTCACGGGTCCCGATATCGCTCTTTCCCTGGGCCCGGGCATCATACCGCAGCACCCGGAAATGATCTGAAAAGGCCGCTGCATGAGGTTCCCAGTTAATTGTTGCCTGGCTGGTGCCGTTCAAAAAAACGACCGGCGGACTGGATGTATCAAAATTATGGATAGTGTAATAGAGCCTGCAGGCGTCGGAGGTGATAAAGTAAGGCAAAGCGATTCCTAAATTCAGATTTAATTATTTTAAATAGACCCTCGGCACCCGGGCGGTTATGGTGGATACGATTTCATAATTTATGGTGTTAAGAGATGAGGCCATTTCATCGACGGTTAGGGTTTCATCGCCCTGTCGACCGAATATAACAACCTCGTCACCCATTTGAACGTTTGCGATGCTGCCGATATCTAACAGGGTCAGGTCCATACAGACCCGGCCGATAATAGGGACCCGCTGCCCATGGACCAGCATCTGACCGCGGGAGGATAGCAGGCGGCTCAACCCATCGGCGTAGCCCACCGGAACCGTAGCGATGGTGGTGGGCTTTCGGGTTTGATGGGTGATGCCGTAGCTGACATTGAATCCGGCGGGTACTTTTTTTAGATGAATAATCCTTGCCTTTAAGGCCATGGCGGGTTTGAGGGACACCTGCTTTTTGTTGACTTCATCGGAGGGATAGAGCCCATAAATCGCAATTCCCGGGCGCACCATGTCAAGATGGGACTGCGGCATATCAATCAATGCGGCACTGTTGGCGGCATGTCTGACAGGCGGGTTCAAGCCGTCCTGATGCAGCCGCTTCAAATAATTCATGAAAAGGTGGAGCTGTTTTTCAGCATAGGATTTATCCGCGCCGTCGGCGGTTGCAAAATGCGTGAACATACCCTCAAGTTCGAGTCCCTCCAGACCGGCGATGGCCAGGGTTTCTTCAAGCGCATCTGCGTTTATCGCTGCCGAATTGTCGGGTTTAAGATTTTGCGGCAACAGGCCGAGCCGGCCCATTCCGGTGTCCACTTTTAAATGGACTTTTATTTTTTTCCCCAGCGAAGCGGCCGTCCTGGACAATTTCCGCGCCGATTCAGCCGTATAAACACTCTGGATGAGGTCATATTCTAAAAGGTCGGCAGCCAGTTCCGCAACGGTGTAGCCGAAAATTAAAATAGGTGTCTGGATACCGGCTTCTCGAATTTGAATCCCTTCTTCTATTCTGGCCACGCCCAGAGCCGAAGCACCATTTTGTAGGGCGCATTGAGCGACTTCAAAGGCGCCGTGGCCATAACCGTTGGCTTTGACCACTGCCATAAGCCGGGCTTTTGGATGGGTGATCCGTCGCAGTTCCTTAACATTGTGTGCGATCGCTTTTAAATCGATTTCGGCCTTTAGCAGCGAAGCATCCAAATTTAAACCTCTTTCAGTTTAGGTCAATATAGTCCATAGCCTGATAAAGCTCCCTGGCGTGGTAGGAACTGCGGACAAAGGGACCACTGGCCACCTCGGTAAAGCCCATCTCCAGGGCGGTGTGTTTCCAATTTTCAAATTCAGCCGGGGGGACAAAGCGCTTCACCGGCAAATGTGCTTTTGACGGCCGCAAATATTGCCCCAGTGTCAGGATACGGCACCCCGCATCTATCAAATCTTTCAGCGTTGAGCGGATTTCTTCAAAAGATTCCCCCAAGCCCAGCATTAAACCCGATTTGATCGGTAGCGCGGAGGCATATTTTTGGACACGGGACAACAATTGAAGTGAACGCCGGTAGCGCGCCTGAGGACGGACGATCGGATACAGGCGGGGCACGGTTTCAATATTATGGTTCAGTACATCCGGATGGGCATCCAGAACCGTCTGGAGCGCCGGCGCATTACCCTGAAAATCGGGTATTAGGACCTCCACCTTTGCGGATGGAATCTGGCGGTGGACGGCCTCGATGGTCTTGGCAAAAAAACCGGCTCCGCCGTCTGTTAAATCGTCCCGTGTAACGGAGGTAATCACTACATAACTGAGACCCATTTGCCGGGCGGCGGCTGCAACTCGGTCCGGCTCAGCCGGATCAGGCGGTTCTGCAGGTCCCTGTGCGATCGAACAGAACCGGCAATTGCGGGTACACCGGGAGCCCATAATCAAAAATGTGGCAGTCTGTTGCGAAAAACATTCCCACATATTCGGGCATTTGGCTTCCTGACAGACGGTATGCAGCCGATCCTTACCGATTAATTCTTTCACCTTTTCGTATTGCGGGCCGGTCGGCAGTCTCTTTTTAAGCCAGCGAGGCTTCTGATGGGGCTGTTGAGGCATATTTAAATTAGGGTTCCGGATTTATGGGTTCCAGGTTCAAAGGCTTGCCCGCCTCCGGCGGGTTCTGGGTTCAGGGTTGTAATGAAAAGTTAAATGGTTGATTCGTTAAATCGTTAAAAACGGATTGAATCCTCTGACTAATTGACCATTCAACTAATCAACTATTTAACTAAACACGACCGGTTAGCGATTTGGAAGTTAAATTTTTTAATATAGAACCTAACCCGGACAAGCTGTAACCGAAAAGAATAAATTAATCACGAAAACACGAAAGTACGAAAACACTAAAAGGAAATAAGAAAATATCGTGCTTTTTAAATTTCGTGTTTTCGTAGTGAAAATTTTTTTTCATGAACTGTAGAGAAATTACAATTACATGCCTAAATCAGCCAGGTCTTTCGGGGCGAATTTTATCCCAAATACCGTTTCAAATTGTTTTTTTAAAACGGCACGCACCTTCTGCATTGAAAAATTGTGCGCCGTTTCCTGCTGCATGGTGGTCATGCCCACATCCTGCAAACCGCAGGGCTGTATCCAGGAAAACGGGGTTAAATCGGTGTGGACATTTAATGCCAGACCGTGAAAGCTGATGCCTCTGCGTACGGCGATTCCGATACTGCCCATTTTATGGGGTCCCACCCAGATACCGCGGTTGGCCGGATTGCGCTCGGCGGCAATGCCCCAGTTTTCGGTGGTGCGCAACATCACCTCTTCGAGACCGCCAACGAAATCGACGACTTTTATTCCGGCAGTTTGTAAATCCACGATAGGATATACCACCAGTTGGCCCGGCCCGTGAAAGGTAATGTTCCCACCACGCTCGACCTGAATGACCTGGACGCCGGCTTTCTCAAGAAATTCTTCTGATACCAGCATACATTCCCGCCCGCCTCTGCGCCCGAGGGTAAATACAGGGGGATGCTCTAAAAATAAAACAATGTCGTTTTGCAAGATGCGCTCTTTGCGGGCCATAATCAGCTTGCCCTGCAGTTCCCAGGCTTCACGGTAGTCGATGCGGTCAAAATCGATGCTCAACCAAGTATTAAGGTCCGTTGCCTGTTGTTGGTTGTCCGTTGTGGTAATATCACCGGTTGCCAGTGGCTGAGCGTCACTTATAGAGTTACTTATATTTTTGGTCATTGCCATTATTCCATGTAATTATTGGATGGCCACGGACAACGGACCACGGACCACGGACCACCAACTTGCTGTTCTTATCCACTCAGGCACGGTTTTCTGGCAGCTGAGGTTTCATCCAATCTTCTGCGTTTGGTCTTCCGGGGAGCGGCATGCAGCAGTTCAGGCTGGTCCTGAGCTTCTTTGGCGATCGCCTTCAACGATTCAATAAACAGATCAATGTCTTCCTTGGATTCGGTCTCTGTGGGCTCGATCATGATGGCGCCGGAAACGACCAGGGGGAAATAGATCGTCGGCGGATGAAATCCGTAATCCATCAGCCGCTTGACCATGTCCAGGGTTGTCACCTTATACGGCTCCTGGAGTTTATCTGAAAAAACACATTCGTGCATGCAGGGCCGGTCGTAAGGCAGGTGAAACGTGCCTTTTAGATTTTCTTTAATATAGGCGGCATTTAAAACCGCCAGCTGGCTGGCCTTTTTCAGACCTTCGGGCCCCATACTGAGAATGTAACTGTAAGCGCGGATTATCACCCCGACATTACCGTAAAAAGCGTGCACTTTTCCGATGGAATCGGAGAAATTTTCGGCCAGCTCATATTTTCCGTTTTTGTTGACCACCCGGGGTACCGGTAAGAACGGCTCCAGGTGTTTGCGAACGCATACCGGACCTGAACCGGGGCCCCCGCCGCCATGCGGGCTTGAAAACGTTTTATGAAGATTCAGGTGCAATACGTCGATACCCAGGTCTCCCATGTTGGCGATACCCATTACGGCATTCATATTGGCGCCGTCACCATAAACCAGTCCCCCTTTAGCATGGACGATGTCGGCCACCGCTTTAATATTTTCTTCAAAAAGACCCAGCGTATTGGGGTTGGTGACCATGATGCCGGCGGTGTCCTCATCCATCGCTTCATCAACCGCCTGCGGTGAGAGTACGCCTCTATCATTTGACTTTACCAGAACCGAACGGTATCCGCACAAAGATGCACTGGCTGGATTGGTGCCGTGGGCCGTATCCGGGACAAGAATCTTTGAGCACGGTTTTCCCTTGCTCTTGTGATAGGCGTAGAAGAGAAGCATACCGGTCAGTTCGCCCTGGGCGCCGGCAGCCGGTTGCAGGGTTGTGGCGTCCATGCCGGTGATTTCCGTCAGATATTGCTCCATTTCAGACATGAGCTTGAGCACTCCCTGTGAAAGGGGCTCCGGCAGCAGCGGGTGCGCCAGGGCAAATCCCGGCTGGGCGGCTTGCCTTTCATTGGTCTTGGGATTGTATTTCATGGTGCACGAGCCCAGCGGATACATCCCGGAATCGACTGAAAAGTTCCACTGGGAAAGCCGGATATAATGGCGCACAATATCGACTTCGCTCAGGTCTGGAAAATCCGGGCCGCTGCCTTTCAAGTTCTCATCAACCGGCTGTTGCTTAACATCGCGGCGGGGTAGTGAAAAAGCGGTGCGACCTTTTTTCCCCTTTTCCCACAGCAGCGGCTCGTTAAACATTAATCCGGTGGTGCCTGCGGTTTCTTTCATTTTTTTATCTCCTGGACCAGGGCATCCATATCCGCCTTGGTGATTGTCTCCGTTACACACAACAGATAATGATCTTTAAGCTCCGGGTAAAACCCAACCAGCGGTAAACCGGCAATCATTTTTTTCTGCAACAGGCGTTGATAGGTTTTCTTGAAGCCGGCCGGAAATTCAACTACAAATTCATTAAAGGTCGCCTGGGAAAACGGCAATTTAAACCCCGCCCGGGCTAAAACGTTTTTTAGATACTCGGACCTGTCGTAATTGAGCTGCGCGAGTTCTTTGAAACCGGAACCGCCAAGGGTCGCCATGTACATGACGGCAGCCAGCGCACAGAGACTGTTATTTGTGCAGATATTGGAGGTGGCCTTTTCACGCCGGATATGCTGCTCGCGAGTGGACAAGGTGAGTACATGGCCTCTTTTGCCATCCAGATCAACCGTCTGGCCCACCAGTCTTCCCGGCATATTGCGGACATATTTCATTTTTGTGGCAAACATCCCCAGCCCCGGCCCACCGAATGAACGCGGGATGCCCAGACTCTGCCCTTCGCCGCAGGCGATATCGGCGCCGCATTGGCCGGGGTTTTTATAAAGGCCGTAAGCCAGTGGCTCACTGAAGCCTACCACCAGCAGGGCCTTTTGGTTCTGAAGCGTTTGTGCAATGTCCTCCAGGTTTTCCATACAACCCAAAAAGTTCGGCGACTGCACGGCCAGCCCCCCCAAATCATCCATATCTTTAAGCGGGCTCAAATCGGTGGTGCCGTCGCTCAGATACGGCAGCTCCCTGATCTCAAAATCGGTGGGTTCAAAATAGGTCTCAAGCACCCGCCGGTACAGGGGATGAACGGCGCGGGAGACGGCCACTGCCTTTTTTCTGGAAATTCGAATGGCCATTAACATTGCTTCAGCCAGCGAAGAGGCGCCGTCCCATTGAGATGCATTGGCGACCTCCATGCCCAGCAAACGGGAGGTCAGGGTCTGGTACTCATATATGGCCTGCAGAGTCCCCTGACTCAGTTCGGGTTGGTAGGGGGTGTAAGCGGTAACAAATTCTGAACGGCCCAGTAAAAATGAAACCACCGAAGGAACATAGTGCTCATAACTGCCGGCCCCCATAAATACCTTATATTCCGGTGAGACCGCCATGCTGCCGGCCAGTTCATCCATATGGTCGTTTAATTCCCACTCTGTTAAATGTTCCGGAATATTGAGCGCTTCCTTGCGACGGCAATCTTCAGGGATATGGGCAAAAAGCCCTTCGAGGCTATCAATCTCAACCGCCTTTAGCATGGCAGCGATCTCTTCCGGAGTATGTGGTAAGTAACGCATGCTGGTCATGGTTATCCTTTCAGCGTTGCAAGATAAGCATCATTGTCCATAAGGTCATCCAGCTCAGGGGGGTTTTCGGCTTTGATTTCGATCATCCACCCGTCGCCGTAGGGCGCGTTGTTTACTTTTTCGGGTGATTCTTCCAGAGACGAGTTGATGGCAACGACCTCACCGGCGACCGGCAGATAGAGTTCGGAGACCGCTTTAACCGACTCCACCGTGCCGAATTCTTCCCCTTTGTCAAAGGTATCGCCGATCTCCGGCAATTCCACGAAAACAATGTCGCCCAGCTGGTCCTGGGCGTAATCCGTGATACCGATTTTGACCTTGTCACCTTCGGACCGGATCCATTCGTGGGATTCGTCATAACGCACATCATCAGGAAAATTTAATTCATTTAATTCTTTCATACGGCTCCTCCTTGTATTTTTTTCACTTTCTTAACAGGCTTGAACCCATCTCAAAAATGTGGATTAGGGTTCATGGCAAGGCGCGGTTCGGCGAAAAAGCGCAGCATACACGTTAGTATGTGAGCATTTTGAGCCGATCCGATGAACGCCTTAATATTCATAAAAACAGATGTGAAATCCCGCTTATTGTGGCGGGGCAACGCAGCCATGGGCCCTTAGACGCTTTTTTGAGATGGGTTCTAATATATATTTCCAAACTTCAATTGAAAATAGTCAATCATTTGGCGATTGAGAAAATATAACAATAAACCGATTTTGCCGGCTAAACGTTGAAATATAAATAAGATTCGATGATTCTGTCAATTAATTTTTAATTCTTTTGCAATATCATCAAAATAATTTTTTGGCAGGCATCTTGTTTTTAATGACTCGTTTATTTTGGATCCGAAAAAATGACCGGGGCGGGTTTTATGCCTGTTATTGGAAAGGTGGAATATGTTTTCGTCTCTGAGACATAGACCGCTTGGGTCGAAACCTTAGCCTGGTTTTTACGGGAATAAAGTTGATAAATATTTTTCCATGTGTTATGGACCCAATCATTTTTATTACCTTTCCAAAGCGCATTTTGACAACCTAAAATCGATTATTAACCGAAGTGAAAAGGAGGGTTACAATGAAAAAAGGATTACTATTGACAGGCATTATTTTTTGTGTCGCGGTGGTTGTGGCATTTTATGCCTGCGGGCCCAAAGGGCCTGAAACCATCAAGATCGGTATCAATGCCCCCATTACCGGTGACATTCCCAAAGTGGGCGAGGGCACCAAGTTTGCGGCTGAGATGTGGCTTGAGGATATCAATGCCGCCGGTGGCCTCGAAGTCGGCGGGAAAAAGTATAAAGTCGAGCTGGTCATCGAGGACAATGAGTCCAAGGCAGAGTCGGCGCTGAAGGTCACCACCAAGCTGATCACCGAGGATGAAGTGCTGGCGATTGTCGGTCCGCAGTCATCCAAACAGGCGGTGCCTGCCGGCGGGAAAGCCAATGAGATGAATACACCGATGATCAGCCCCTGGTCGACCAACCCCGATACGACCAAAGATCGGCCTTATGTATTCCGCGGCTGCTTTCTCGACCCGTTCCAGGGACCGGTCGCGGCCAATTTCATTCGAGACGAATTTGGTTTTAAAAAGGCGGCGGTTCTTTATGACGTTGCCAGCGACTACCCCAAGGGTCTGGCTGAATTTTTTAAAGAGGCCTGGGAGAAAAATAACGGTCCCGGTTCGGTGGTGGCTTTTGAAAGCTTTACCACCAAGGACACCGACTTTAGTTCGCAGCTGACCAAGATTACCAATTCGGGCGCTGAGGTGCTGTTTACGCCCCAGTATTATAATGAAGTTGCCCTCATCGTGCAGCAGGCCCATCAGTTGGGCTGGGATAAACCGATTGTCGGCAGTGACAGCTGGGGTTCGGCTGAGACCGTAAAGCTCTGCGGCAAAGACTGTTATGGGCTGTTTTTCAGTACCCATTACGCATCAGCCGCTGCCACCGGAGACACCAAAGAATTTATTGATCGCTATAATTCCAAACACGGGTATGTGCCCGATGATGTCGGCGCTTTGACCTGGGACAGCATGCGCATTATCCAGCAGGCCATTCAGGACACCGGTGGTCTTAGTGGTGATATCAAAAAGGACCGTGTCGCAGTCCGTGATGCGCTGGCCAAGATCAAAAAATTTGCCGGCATTACCGGCAATATGGACTTTACCGAAGATGGCGATCCAATTAAATGTGCCGTGATCGTTAAGATCAGCGATGCCGGTGAATTCGAGTTCTACAAGTCGGTTTGCCCGTAAGATTGGCTTTAACCGTTCAGGGGTTCAGAGGTTCAAAGGTTCAGGGTTAAAAAGGCCCAGAGGTTTGGGGTTCATGTAAACTGAACGCCTCCAAAAGGTATTTAACCCAGAACGGTGAACCCTGAACCTGGAAACGCTTAGCAATGAGTTGCGAAAAAGACGGGCCAGGGCTTTTTGCCCTGAGCCCGCCTTTTTATACCGCTTTCCATCATAATGTACCGAAATACGGAATAGGGGCATAAGTGGTTGTAGAAAAAAACGTCTGAATAACGGGACGCTTTTTTAACAACCACTAAATACCGCTTTCCATCATAATGTACCGAAATACGGAATAGGGGCATAAGCGCTTGTACGGTTGTAGAAAAAAACGTCTGAATAACGGAACGCTTTTTTAACAACCACTAAATACCGCTTTCCATCATAATGTACCGAAATACGGAATAGGGGCATAAGCGCTTGTACGGTTGTAGAAAAAAACGTCTGAATAACGGAACGCTTTTTTGACAACCACTATAAATGAACGAGGAGCGATTCGATGGTATTTTTGCAAAACCTGGTCAATGCGCTGCAGTGGGGCAGTTTTTATGCGCTTATCGCCCTGGGGTATTCGATGGTTTACAGCATCCTGATGCTGTTTAATTTCGCGCATGGCGATATTTTTATGGTGGGAGCTTATATCGGATTTGGTGTGTCTTCGGCCCTGATTGGACTCACCGCCATGGGCGCCTTTGCGCTGCCAGGCTGGTTGATCCTGGTTTTAACCATCATTTTTTCCATGTTTTTGACCTCCTTTGTGGGCATGATCGTCGAACGGGTCGGCTACCGCCCTTTGCGAGAGGCACCACGGGCGTCGGCGGCCATTACCGGACTGATGATCGGCATCATTTTGGAGACTGGAAACCTGGCTTTGATGGGTGCCCAACGGGTGAGTTTCCCGCCCTTGATTGAGACGACCACTTACAATCTGGGCGGTGTGTTTGTAACCAACAAAAAGATCATAATCGTTTTGGTGTCGTTTCTGCTGGCGACGGCACTGCATCAATTTATTCGCCGGACTCGCTATGGGATGGCCATGCGCGCCATGGCATTTGACTATGTGGTGGTGCCGTTGATGGGAGTGCCGCTGAATACCATGGCGGCCATGACGTTTGCACTGGGCTCGGCTCTGGCGGCCGCCGCCGGGATTCTCTTCGGGATTGCTTATCCGGTGCTGGATCCGTATATGGGGATTCTGATTGGCTGGAAAGCTTTTGTAGCAGCGATTTTAGGGGGCAGGGGATCGATTGTAGGTGCCACCCTGGCCGGTTTTTTGCTGGGTTTCATTGAAATTTTTGTGGCCATGATCTTTCCGTCGACGCTGCGAGATTTGATCGCCTATTCGATTGTTTTGCTTATCCTGGTTTTCAGGCCCCATGGTTTTTTTGGGGAAGCTTACAGTGCACGCCTGAGGCTCTGAAGGGCCGGCCGGGGCTACAGCTATTTTTGCCAAAACTGATGAATTCGTAAAAGGTCGAATTCATCAAGTGTTTGGTGTTTCGTGTTTGGTGTTTGGTATGAAATAGATGATGCGATATCGGCATGTTCGAATACTAAACACTAAACACCAAATACAAAACACACTCGTAAAAAGGCTGCTTTTCTGACTTTTTACGAGATTATCAAAACTAGTGAGGACCGAGGATTTGAAATGGAAGTAACAAGCGAAAAATTGTCACCGACCTCGATGCTGTCAAAGATGGACATTCGGGCCTGGGTATCACAGGTTCCGCTGCTGGGCTGGCTTATCGGGGCTCTGGTTGCGGTGGGTCTGGAAATGGCGATCGGCACGCCTTTAGCCCGCGGTCTGGGATTGTTCAAGGCGCCCGTCTTATTTGGCTTCGTCATTATGCTCAAAAAGCCCTTGCTGGCTCCCAGTGCGGTTCTATATCTTTCGCTGATCTATTTATTGCCCATCGGCCTGATCGCGCGATTCGGTGCCGTGGCCTTAAACAAAATAGCCGCAAAACTCGCCGATTTTTCTACCGGTTTTTCGATACTCATTCACATTGCATTGCTTTATTCGGCTTTGCATCTGTGGTCCGGAATGAGCGATTATCGGGTTCTGGTGGTCAAGCTCACCTTGATTGCGGTGATGGTGACGCTGAGTTTAAACGTGATCAACGGTTATATGGGTGAGTTTTCATGTTCTCATCCCGGGTTTATGGCTCTGGGTGCTTATGCGGCTTCGGCCTTTACGGTTTTCCTTTTTGTCGACGACAAACTCTTTGGCGCAGCCGTGCTCCCGGCGGCCATCGGGCCTTTCTTTTTTCCGATCGCATTGTTTATAGGCGGAGTGGCAGCAGCTATCGGAGCGATGGTCGTGGCCATACCTTCATTTCGAACCCGGGGCGATTATCTGGCGATTATTTCACTGGCATTTATGTTTATCGTTAAAAGTTTAATTGAAAATCTTGAAGTCGTCGGAGGGCCCCGCGGATTGGCCAGTCAGCCGGATTGGGCGAATTTACCGACCGTTTTTCTGATCACGGTGATCTGCATATGGATTATTAATAATTTTGTACGATCCACTCTGGGAAAAGCGCTCAACGCGGTGCGCGATAACGAGATGGCGGCGAATGCCATGACCGTTAACACGCGGCGCACCAAATTCGTGGCATTTCTGTTTGCCGCCTTCTGGGCGGGGGTCGCCGGCGGGCTGTTTGCGCATGTGCTTCGATATATCAATCCCAGTACGTTTGGTATCCAAAAGCTGGCCGAAGTTTTGGCCATGGTTTATTTTGGGGGTTTGAACTCCGTATACGGCGCCATTGTGGGCGCCGTCAGTATCAGTTTGCTGGGAGAGGTCTTGCGGCCGCTGGAAATTTTTAAATGGATTATCATTCCTTTGCTCCTGATACTGGTGATGATTTTCAGGCCAACGGGTTTAATTGCCTTCAAGGAGTTTGACGTCAGGCAACTGATTCAGCCTAAAAAGTGAATGGCCGAATTGAGCAAGAAATGCTCAATTCGGTGTTAATTGTTAATTGTTAATTGTTATTCGTTATTAGAATATAGTGATCACATTATTTGATATTTCGATAATTGAAGGGATGCGGAAGTGTATTCCTTCATTATGAACTATTAACTAATAACCAGTAACGAATAACTCCCAATTGGTATTTTAATCAATTGGGGTAATGCGGAAGAGGTGTTGCATGTCATTATTAAGGGTTGAAAATATGACCCACTTTTTTGGTGGCCTGCGGGCGGTGCACAATTATGATCTTGAAATCGAACCGGGCCAGGTTCAAGGGCTCATCGGTCCCAATGGCGCCGGCAAAACAACGATTTTCAACCTCATCACCGGAATTTACAATCCCGGCGAAGGCCGTATCTTTCTGGAAGATAACGAGTTAAACGGCCTATCGCCGCACGAAATTGCGGCCATGGGTATCGGCCGTACGTTTCAAAACATGCTTCTGTGGCGGCATATGACCGTCCTAGAGCATGTCAAGATGGCCCGTTATTCCAAGATCGGCTACGGACTCCTGGGTGCATTTTTCGGGACCCCCCGTCGAAATCGCGAAGAGGCCGAAAGCGAAGAGAAAGCTTACAGTCTCTTAAAAATGTTCAGCGTCGATCAATTTGCGGATCAGTGGGTGCCGAATCTGCCCTATGGCGCGCAGCGGCGGGTCGAAATGGCCCGGGCCCTGGCAATGGAGCCCAAAGTACTGTTTCTGGACGAGCCCACCGCCGGTATGAATCCCGAAGAACTGGTGCAGATGCTGGAAATCATTCGCAAAATCAATGAAAAATTTGAGCTGGCCATATTCCTCATCGAGCACCGCATGAAAGTGGTCATGGAGCTATGCGAAAGAATTCAGACGCTGGTTTTTGGAGAAGTGATTGCGGAAGGCACGCCGGAAGAAATTCAAAACAACCCCAAGGTCATTGATGCGTATTTGGGCAAGGAGATCATAGAGTAATGTTGTTATCCGTCGAAGAGTTACGCGTTTCCTATGGCAATATTAAGGCGCTGCACGGCCTGAATTTCGAAATTGACGAAGGCGAAATTGTCTGCATTATCGGTGCCAATGGTGCCGGTAAAAGCACGACGCTTAAAGCCATTTCCCGCATGGTGCCCGCAGAAGACGGTTCTAAGATGACATTTGATGGGAAAAACTTGCTTGACTATGCTGCCGATAAAGTGGTTAGCCAGCTGGGTATTTCACATGTCCCGGAGGGCCGGCGGTTGTTTGACAATTTGACGGTAATGGAAAATATGCAGTTGGCCTGTTTTGCCAGAAAAGATAAAGATCAGATCAAAGAAGATATCAAGCGTGTCTTTTCGATTTTTCCGCGTCTTGATGAGCGGCAGACCCAGAAAGCCGGCACACTCAGCGGCGGTGAGCAGCAGATGCTGGCGGTTGGCAGAGCCTATATGAGCGGACGCAAAGTTATGCTGCTGGATGAGCCCTCCATGGGCCTGGCGCCCCTTTTGATGATGAGCATGTTTGATGCGTTAAAAGAAATCAATAAAGAAGGGACGACCATTTTGCTGGTGGAGCAAAATGCCCGTCTGGCCCTCCAATTTGCCCAGCGAGGCTATGTGCTGGAAAACGGCAATCTGGTGGTGGAAGGGCCTTCACAAGAGCTGCTGGAAAATCCGGAAGTTAAGAAAGCCTATCTCGGCGGCTAAAACTGAGTCCCAAATCCCCATCTTTTAACCCGATACCTGTGTTCCAATCCGGCTCAAAATGCTCACGTACTGCCGTGTACGCTCCGCTATCTGTAAAAAAAGCTGACCGATCACTGGAATCAATTAATAGCCTCTCTGTAGGCTCAGACGCCTACTTACACATTGACTCTCAAGGGGAATTCATCTATGGTTTTTCCCCAGCAAAGCAAGCCCTTATCACTCCACTTTACTCACTATCACAAGGGAGAAAACCATTATGAGAGGTAAACTGGGAATCATTTTACTGATCGCTTTTTTCGCAAGCCCGCTATCAGCACAAGAACTCACAGGAACCCTTCAACAGATTAAAAAATCCGGCCAAATCAAAATCGGCTATCGTGTGTCTGAACCACCCATGTCCTTTTTGGACAAAGACGGCAATCCGACTGGTTATACTATTGATATCTGTAAGGGTATAGTAACTGAAGTTGAAAACAAAATCGGTACGGACGTAAAGGTTGAATATGTTCCCGTAACAGCTGATGGGCGATTTAAAGCCCTGGGCGATAACAAAATTGACATATTATGTGGCTCAACTACTAAAACGCTTTCCCGTAGTGAACTTGTTGACTTTACACAACTGACATTTGTCACCGGCGCTTCACTAATGATCTTAAAAGATAATAAGGCTTTTGATTCTGCCGGTTTTGATGGAACAAAAATTGGAGTCGTGAAAGCCACAACAACCGCAGTCGCATTGAAAAAACTCATTCGAGAAACATCAACGGATGCGGAAGTTGTATTATTCAATTCAGCAAAAGAGAGCATCGATGCGTTACGAAAGAAGAAAATCGATGCCTTTTCTTCAGACCAGGTCGTACTTATTGGTTTAGCTCTAAAAGAGCATGACCCAATGAACTTTGTGATTAAGTCCGACGTGTTCTCCTTTGAGCCTTTTGCACTTGCCGTAAGGCGAAATGATGCAGATTTTCGTCTTGTTGCAGATCGCGTGATATCTGAACTTTACCGATCAAGAAAGATACTTGAAATTTACGACAAATGGATTGGCAAGTTTACTCGAAAAAGGTTGCCCATATTCGATGCAATGATCAAACTTAATGCAACACCAGAGTGAGAATAGTACGGATATCATTATATTTCTTGCGATTATTCGGGCTTAGGCGGCTCGGATGTTTTTTCATCCGATTCAGGCTTTTTGAGCATCTCTGCGGGATTTATCATGATTTGCTGCACCTGGCTGTCGGATAAAAAGAAGGGGTAATCGCTGGCCGAAGAGACCGCCGGATAGTTTTGATCATCCTTTTGAAGTTTGGCAAAGATATCCAGCTGGTAATCCTGGTTCCCTTTTAATTTCACAGCGTATATCTGCGCTGAAAACGCATCTTTTCGGCGGTCATTGATATAATCGGCACACTTGAGACTGCCAAGGGTGGTCAGCAGCCGGTTGAGTTTCCGGTCATTCCCTTTTTGCCCATCGCTGCTTTGCCATTCAAATTTCACCGCTACCGCAGGGGCGCTGTCTGTTTTTTCCGGCTGCGATACGGCCGGTTTGATCGGGACCTCGCTGCGAACCAGTTTCACAGACGCTTGATCCCTGGTGATTTGAACCTCCTGGATGTCGGTGGTCCTGAAAAACAAAACGGTTTTATCGCGCAGATTGTCGACCGTAAAGTCAAATTTTTCCCGAAAATTGTCTGTGGCATGGAAGACACGGCTGTCATCACCTAACTTGACAAAGGTATGCCGAAACGATGATCCGGCTTTGCCGATATCAAAGTTTCGCCTCAGCGTTTCTGCCTGCCAGGCTTTTACGGTGATTCGTTTTTCAGGCTGCAGATCATAGCGGTTGTAATCCTTTGACTCAGAGACCAGGGCAGTCAGGGTAAGGGCCTCAAAAACGTTGAGCATCGCGTAAACCTTATTCTTGTCGGCCAGATATCCCGTCGGCTCGAGGTACCACTGGTTGTCCCTTTTTTTCAAAATAAACGAATTGCCGTCTTTTAAAATTTCAATTTTGGTAATTTCGCTCTGTTTCAGCCCGTCGAGCTCCGGCAGCTGATAAAGGGTGCGATCGGAACTGCGCATAAACAGGTAGACGGATAGACCGATGATGATGAGAATAAGGATGATGTATTCTTTCTTTACCTTCATTTTTCCTTTTCCATTCACAGGTTCAACGCTCTGGGTTCATGGGTTCAACCCTGAACCTCACACTTTTTGAAACATCATCTGAATATTTTTTTTACGGGCACGCCGGCGGAACCAGACCGCGATGCCGAAAAGTACCACCAGGGAAGGCAGGCCAATGATATTCAATGTTTTGGCAAACGTTTTTGTCCCCGCTTTGGTATCATGCAGCGGGTTGAAGCGCTGCTCTTTTCCGCGCATGACGGCAATGTCTTCGCGGTCATTGAGGTAATCGATGACATTCAGGATGTAAGTCGCATTGGGCCCCCTGCCGCTGGCATCCAGCACATTGTCTTTCAGCATATCGGCTGAAGCCATTAAAAAGATTTTGCCGGGTTTGCCCCGGGCAAGGTATTGACCGTTGGCTACGATTTTGGAAATATCCGTTTCAGACTGCGCAGCGGATATTTCGCTTTGCTTTTTCTGCCCGGCAGCTTTCTGGTCTTGATTGTCGGACTCATTTTCATTGATTTCTTTTAGCGGGATGGGTTTGGCGGAAAAGTAGCTCGGGAATTCACCCGCCAGAATATATGCCAATGGCTTGCTCTGCATCTCTTCCTTTGAGGACGGTGGCTGAATGAACATCGGGTTCAATGAAATTCGCCCGCTCATCTCCCATGATTTCTCCGAGGAAGCCACCAGGCGGGTGGCTTTCAGGCCATTGGCGGTCAGGCGTTCCGGGTCCAATTCCAATGGCGATATCTTTAAAGCGATCATGCCCTTGATGCTTTTCATAAACTCCAGTTCTTTGTTGATAAACCGGCTTCTAATAATCGGTGCGAAATAAACCGGCCGCTCGCCGCCGCCGAGTTGAGCCGGTAACTGCTGGCGGAAGCAATTTTCGTCCATGACGTATGAATTTTTAATCCGAATCCCATAGTGGCTCAACAGTTTCTCGAGTCCGGTATCTAAAGGGACATAGACCGGTTGCTGGCCGCCCAAACTTCTGCCCTGCTGATTGGTGGGCCGAACTTCCTGGAATCGATCAAGAATTAAGATTAGGTTTTTACCCTTCATGAGAAACTGGTCGATTTGAAACAGCTCATAATCGGAAAAAGGCTGGGTGGGGCGGGCGATGACCATGGCTTTCAGGCTATCGGGTATCGATTGCGTCATAAGGTTGATCGGCTTTAAGGTGTAATTCTGCGAGATTAGCGATCGAAAATTAAACACCGAATCCTGATTCTGTCGGGCCGTCTGGCCGAAAGGTGAGGCGCCGCTGATGTTCAGTGTTCCGTGATCCGCAAGATACCCCAGCTCTTCATTGATATCGATCAGGGCCTCGACATTTTTGTTAATCAGTTCTTGCATTTCTCCGGCAGTCAATAATTTATACTGAGTGCCGATGATGGGAATCTGAATCACCTGCAGCAGGGGGACCACCAGAGCCCGCTCACCAAATTCCGTTACCAGACCAATGGCACCTTCTCCGGGCGGAACCGTGCCTTTGGCCAAAGCCGGCCATTTGACATTCATGATTTTATACTTTTTAACGATGGCCGCCAGTTCTTCATCCGCCGAGGGGTCAAAATATTCAAATTCGAGTTTATCATAATTTTTTTGATTTAGCTCCTGGACAATCTTTTCCAGCTCATCGGGGATTTGAGAAAGCCTTTTCAGGCCGATATGAGGGGCGATCTGATAAAGGGAGGATGACAAATATAGTTTAATTTGTATTTTATCCTGCAGGCCCAGCAATGCGCTGATTTTATTGTTTAGTTTCTGGATTGCGGTTGTCAATTTGTATTCCAGCCCGACGGTTGTGGCTATGGTCGGAATGCGCTCAATCAGATCGCCGTGGATGATGACCATTCCCATATATACCCGTTGAAATTTGACTTCATCCTTTTCAATGGCCTGAATTTGTACGGGATGAATTCCGTAGTTATTTGCCAGTTTCTGGTTTTTCTGGCTCTTTTCAGACAATTCACCTTCTTCGGCACTGACATCGTAAAAGTTGTAGTTAAAATGGTTGTTGGCATAAATGGCATATTCTTCCAGCAGATCATGCAGGTAGCGCTCGGTATTATTGTGGGGGGCGGGCAGGTTTTTTGTAAAAAAGACCTTTATGGTCAAAGGTTCAGACAATGTTGATACCACTTTTTTACTGGCATCGGAGATCGAATACATTTTGTTGGCGGTCAGGTCCATTCTGAAAAAAAGAGTGATGCCCGCCACATTTACCAGTACGACGATAATCAAATAGACCAAAAATTTAATGTATTTCTCCGATCTTTTTTTGCCCGGCATTTTATTCTCCTTAATGTCTTTGCAGCAGCGCCAGATAAGCCCCGTAAAGGCCGACAAAGCAGATGCTTACAAAATACAGAATGTCTCGGCTATCGATAATACCCTTGGCGATGTTTTGAAAATGGAAGTCGGCCCCCAGATAGGCAAAAACACCCAGCAATGACCGTGGAAGAAAATAAAGCATTTTGTCGATTAGGGTCAGTGTAAAACAGATCGCCAATCCGATAATAAACGCAATGATCTGGTTGCGGGTCAGCGCGGAGGCAAACAATCCGATGGCAGAAAAAGCCGCTCCCAGAAAAACCGCGCCGACGTATCCCCCGACAACCGGGCCCCAGTCCAGTTGGCCCATTAAAGAAACGGTCAACGGATATGCAACGGTTGGGATCAACATAGCAATGATGAGGGCAACGCTGGCAAAAAATTTTCCGAGAATGACATCACGAAAGGTCACCGGCATGGTGAGCAGGATTTCATCGGAGCCTACATTGATTTCTTCGGATATTAATCGCATGGTGATCGCCGGGATGATGAAAGCAAACACAATCGGCAGCAGGATATAAAATGTTCTCAAATTAGCCTGATTAGATAGAAAAAAGGTTGCAAAAAAGAACCAGCCGGTTACCAGAAGAAATATGGCCATCACGATATAGGCAATCGGAGATACAAAATATGCACTGAATTCTTTTCGGAAAATATGGACAACCTGACGCATGTTAGCTCTCCTTGGTAAGTTCGCGGAAAATGTTTTCCAGTGACCGGGTCTCCTGATGAAAATCTAAAAGGGTCCAATTGGTTTCTTTGATCCTGCGATAGACATCCGGCCGCAGGTCAACTGTTGACTGATAGCTGAGCCTCACGTTTAAAGCCGTATGGGTTTCAGAAATACGGGTAACATTTTCAATCCCATTGATGCCCGCTAAAGATTTCTGCACGGTTTCAAAATCTGCATTTTGAAGACCGATGTGCATGATGTTTTTGCCGCCGGCGGACCGCTTCAGGTTTTCGGTGCTGCCGTCAGCAACAATTTTGCCCTGGCTGATAATGACAATGCGGTCACAGGTCGCCTCGGCTTCACTCAGTATGTGGGTGGAAAGGATGATGGTTTTTTCTTTGCCGATTTCTTTGATAATTTTACGAATTTGAACGATCTGATTGGGGTCGAGACCTGAAGTCGGTTCATCTAAAACCAGAACTTCCGGGTCATTCATCATGGCATGGGCCAATCCCACGCGTTGTTTGTAGCCTTTGGAAAGCTCGCCAATCGGTTGATGCATGACTTCATTTATGCCGCAGAGATCCGCAACGCGGCGAATGCGCGCAAGCTTTTGATCGCCATTAATTTCCCGGATAGCCGCTACATAATTCAGGTAATCAAAGACCAGCATATCATGGTAAAGCGGCGCGGATTCGGGCAGGTAGCCCAACATTTTTTTGATTTCCAGGATGTGTTTATCAATGCTTAATCCTTTAACATGGATATTTCCCGAACTCGGCTGCAGATATCCGGTGAGCATCCGCAGGGTGGTAGTTTTCCCTGCCCCATTGGGTCCCAGCAGCCCCAGAATTTCGCCTTTTTGAATATCGAAATTGATCTGATCCACTGCGCAAAGCGTATAATAATATTTGGTAAGGTTTTCAACCTGAATCATCTCGGGGTTCTCCCTTTTAAGGTGTGACATCGATGGTAATGGGTCTTATCATTTAATTTAACCCCACCTGTTTTTTGGCAAGTGGCTATAAAAAAACAAAGCGCTGATGTCAAGGCTAAACCCTGCCTTTTTTTCAGCGTCATTAATATCCGAATGCGTTGCGGGATGGCGGACCGGGCAGGCAAAACAGGCATTGTTGCATTCCAAACAGCCCTGAGAACAAAAACATGGAAATTTTGTTTGCTAAAATATGGAAAAAATGAAAAATAGATTTATTTTTAATACAGCAGCAATCCGAATTCCGCATCGGGTTAATTTGTCGGAATATTAATACATAAATTGCAGTTTTGCAAGGGACCCGGATTTGCATTTATACCTTCCTGGAAGGAGGAACATTTATGAACGCCCATAAAATGATTGCAAAATTTATCAGAATCAACTTCATTTTTATCACGATTGCCCTGGTCGCCGGAATACTGGTTATCGATAATCCTTTCATCGCATCGATTGCGGATGCCAAATCAACGGAATATTTCAATGCACCCGCCAGTTTTACTCAATTGGCGGAAATGGTGAGCCCAGCGGTCGTCAATATTCGAACCGTAAAGACCATCAAAGGCGGGGGACCGGTTTTTCGTCAATTCCAGCGCGACCCCCACGGGAAAAATAGCCCCTTTAAGGAATTTTTTGAACGTCATTTTGGTGAAGACTTTCAGCGGGAATTCAAACAGCCCAGCCTCGGATCCGGATTCATCATCGATAAAGATGGCTTTGTGGTGACGAACAACCATGTCATCGAAGACGCAGATCAAATAAAGGTCAAACTCAATGATGAACGCGAATTCAATGCAAAAATTGTGGGGCGGGACCCCAATACGGACATTGCCCTGCTAAAGATAGAGACGGATGAGAATCTCCCGACCGCGAAACTGGGGGATTCTGACGCCCTCAAAGTCGGCCAATGGGTCATGGCAATCGGAAGCCCGTTTGGGCTTGAACACACGGTGACGGCTGGAATTGTCAGTGCCAAAGGTCGGGTTATCGGATCGGGTCCCTATGATGATTTCATCCAAACCGATGCGTCCATCAATCCCGGCAATAGCGGCGGGCCGCTTCTAAATTTGAAAGGAGAGGTGGTCGGAATCAATACGGCGATTATCGCCAGCGGCCAGGGAATCGGGTTTGCGATTCCTATTAATCTTGCCAAAGATATCATTGTGGCGCTCAAAAACGAAGGCGAAGTCACCCGGGGCTGGCTCGGTGTAGCCATTCAGGACCTGAACGGTGATATGGCCGAATATTATGGTATTGAGGATAAAAAAGGTGTATTTGTCGCCAACGTTTTTGAAGGCGATCCGGCAGACCGGGCCGGTATTAAAGCCAAGGACATTATTCTTGAAGTAAATGGCAAGAAGATTAAAACCAGTCGCCAGCTCACCGGCATGATCGCCCGCATTCCTGTGGGTGAAAGTGCCAGGATAAAAATATTACGCGATGGTAAAGAAAAAACGGTTAAGGTCAAAATTGCCAAACGTTCTGAGGAAAAACTGGCTGCCAGGAGTCGGCCCAAAGAACAGGCGGAAGAATTCGGAATCCACGTGTCGGATTTAACGCCTGAAATTACGCAGCGATTCAATATGGATGAAACCTCCGGTGTTATTGTCACCCATGTCGAAAACGGCACCAAAGGAGATGAGGCAGATGTCCGGGTTGGCGATATTATCAAGGAGATTAACCGCCGACCGGTAAAAAATACAGGCGATTATCGGGCTATATTGAATCAGCTCTCTTCAGGTGAATCCGTTAACCTGTTCATCCGACGAAAAAACGCCGGATTTTTAGTGGTAAAGCTGACAAAGTAAAATTCAAAAGCTTCTCTTTTTAATTTTCATGCGAGATTCAGGGATTAATCCTCGATGGTTTTACTCAAATCCGGTATGGTTTGCGGTTTGCCCCGCTCCATATAGCGGCTATCCCCGCCTCGGGCTGTTACATTTTCATAGACACCATCGTCCCGCTTCACCAGTTTGGTGAAGCCAAGGTCGCGGAGCTCTGCATTGGTTTTCGGACAGCTGATACTAATTTGCGAGATGATTTTTTTTACAGCCCGGCCGCACTCGGGGCACTTCACCAGCGGGTCATCAGCTAATGATTGTTTGAAATCGAACACTTTTCCCAATTTACACGGGCGACCAACATGTTCATATTCGTATATTGGCATAACCTCTCCCCATTTATGACCGCATAATTCAACGTCCGGAATTCCTACAACTTATTTGAATTATAGATGGAATAAAAATTCTGTCAAGTTTCTTTAACTCCAGCCACCTAAAGTTTCTTTAAATGCAGCCGATAGATCTAATGGGTTTCATGTGATTTTCATATAAAGTGCCTAAAATGATCTAAAGTTGGAAGTGCCTAAAGTTATGGTGTCGCTCGCGCAGCGCAGGCGCTTGCGCCGCGTGGCGCTCCATCTTTTCTTATAAAATTGACAGAATTCCAAAACTTTAGGCATTTTAGATCACTTTTAACTTTAGCTCACTTGCTTTCTAAATGCCTGTAATATCCCAAAGGAATAATATTTCTGAAAAGTGCATCGGGAAAACCAATTATGAGTAAAGCACAGCCGGTTGAACAAACAGACATCAAACTGAAAATAAAAGAGGCGGAGACCTGTCATTCCATGGGAATGATAGAGGCGGCATTAACCCTATACGAAGAGGTGCTCTCCTTTTCATCCGATCAGGACGTTGACGGTAATGGAGATGTTCGTAGTAAGATTAGCCATTTGCGCAAGGAATTAGAGCTTCGGGAGATGGCTGAAAATGAGGGCCTCAGCGCAGAAGACATTTCCATTTTTAGAAAGAATCTGTCCATGCATGATGATGTCCCGACCATCCTGGATGGCGCCCGCGCGCTGAAAGAGCTTGGACTTCTTGAAGAGGCCACGGTCGAATATGAAAAACTGCTGCAGTTTGATTTTGGGAAATCGGACTACTCTAAGCTGGATTATTCCCCGGCCCAGATTGTAGTCGATTATTTGACCTGCTTGCTGCAAACCAAACAGGCCCGGGAGGTTGTTAAAAAAGCCCATAAAGTTATTTATCAGCACAATTTGACTGACAAAGAAACCGCCCAGATTCAATTCTGGCTGGGCTGTGAGATGGAAAAAAATGATCAGCGCGACCAGGCGCTCGAGCTTTTTGAGACCGCTGTCAAAATCGATCCGAATAATGCGGAAATTGTCAATAAACTGGAAGCCCTGCAATCCGGCATCTCAACCGGTTCGAAATACGATTATTTGCTTGGCAATAAAATGGTCACCACCCATCAGCTCCAGGAGGCGCTGGCGATTTCCAAGAAAATCGGGAAAAGTGTTGAATTCGTTTTGACAGATCGGTTTAAAGTCGAAAGAGACGAAGTGGGCCAATCCCTGTCTTTGTTTTATGGGACCCCGTTTCGCGGGTTTGATCCGGAAGCCACGGTCCCGTTTGAGCTCGTCAACAAGCTGAAAAAATCATTTTTGCTTTATTATACCTGGGTGCCGTTGAACTGGGATAAAACCGGTGTGGAGATTTTAGTCGATGATCCCACAGATCTTCGCAAAACGGATCATATCAAAGCCCTGATGCCCAACCAGAAAATCCATTTTGCGGTGGGATTCAAAGAAGATATTGAACAATTCATCAACCATTTCTTTGATCCCAAAGTCGAAAGCCTGACGGGTCATGTGTTTGAAGATCTGGACGATATCATCCCGGATATTTCTTTTGAAGAAGAGGAAGAAATTGAGGAGGATATTAAGGGCTTGGATGAATCATCCAGCCAGGTGGTCAAGTTCGTGGATCAGGTTCTGGTGACCGCATTTCGCAACGAAGCCTCTGATATCCATATTGAACCTTCGATCATCACCCGCAAAACCACCATTCGATTTCGGACCGATGGGGTCTGCCATGAATATATTCAGGTCCCCAATGCCATGGCGCCGGCAATCGTTTCGCGCTTGAAAATAATGGCCGATCTTGACATCGCCGAACGACGCCTGCCCCAGGACGGGAAAATAAGGTTAAAGCGCAAGGGCATACCGGAATTTGAACTTCGCATGTCCACCATGCCCACGGCCGGCAGATTTGAGGACGCGGTGTTGCGAATTTTGACTAAGTCCGGATCGCTAAAACTGGATGAAATCGGGCTGAATGATCGGAATTTAAAAGTTTTAGAACGGGTTATTATGCGGCCGTATGGTTTAGTTCTTTGCGTCGGTCCCACCGGTTCAGGTAAAACCACGACGCTGCATTCCGCCCTGGCGCATGTCAACGAACCCGGTGTCAAAATATGGACCGCAGAGGACCCGGTCGAAATTACCCAGGCCGGATTGCGGCAGGTGCAGGTGAAACCTAAAATTGGTCTGGATTTTGCGAGGATTATGCGGGGTTTTCTGAGGCTTGACCCGGACATTATCATGATCGGTGAAATGCGGGACCGCGAAACGGCCGCAACAGCGATTGAGGCTTCCTTAACCGGCCATCTGGTGCTATCCACCCTGCATACCAACAATGCCCCGGAGACCTTAACCCGGCTGTTGGATATGGGGATGAACCCGCTGAACATTGCAGATTCCTTTCTGGCGGTGCTGGCGCAACGGCTTGTGAGAAGATTGTGCTCCGATTGCATCGAAACCTACCACCCGGACCAGGAGGAATTTGACTATATCATAGCGGATTACGGGGAAGAACCCTTCCAAAATCTGGGCGTGGAGTATACTTCCGCCTTTGAGCTCCATCGGTCTTTGGGCTGTGAAAAATGTAACGGATCCGGCTATAAAGGCCGCCTGGGCATTCATGAACTCATCGAAGGCACGCCTGAAATTAAAATTTTGATCAAAAAGCAGGCAACTTCACAGGATCTGGCAAAACAGGCGGTCAAAGACGGGATGAGCACTCTGAAGCAGGACGGTGTCCATAAAGTTTTTGAGGGGGTCACCGATATGCGTGAAGTGCGCCGAGTGTGTATCATGTAAACCCAGAAGAGGTAAGCAATGTCAAAAAAAGCGTTGGTTGTGAATGCGGATTATTTTTTTGTAGAGTTTGTCAGCGAATTGCTCGAAAAGCGGGGATACGCGGTCACTAAAGCTTACGACGGCAAAGATGGTATATCCAAACTGCAGGACCATCCCCACGATATCATGTTTGTGGATCTGGTGATGCCCAAAGTCGATGGGAGCCAATTCATTGATTTCGTGCGTCTCAAATATGGGCCCAATCATTTTCCCATTGTCGCTTTATCGGGCGTGATGATCGAACAACTCGGCGTCCTGAATGAAATCGGCGCTGATTATTATATGGCCAAAGGGCCGATTGACAAGCTGACCGTTCAACTGAACCAGTTTATGGCCGAAATCGAAACCCAGCCGGAATGTAAGCCCGGCGAAATGAAAATAATGCAAACCGGCAGTGTCTACCCCCGGCGCGACGCCGTGGAATTGTTGCAGGTCCTGAAGTTTCATCAAGCGGTTATCGAAAGCATGGGAGTTGGCGTTGTTGTGGTCGATACGGATGCCCGAATTGTTAATGTCAATCCGGTTGCTTTTGAGATTGTGGATCGATCCCCGACAGAAGTTCTCAACTACCCGGTGCTTGACATATTCCCCGCTGCAGCCGGGCCAAAACTGGGCGACGCACTCAAACAGGTAGTCCGGCTGTCTGCAAGAACCCAAATTAGTTTTCTGGCAGATTTCAACGATCGGTCCATCCGTACCACCGTATCGGCTATCCTGGTTTCTGCAGGTAACGTCGGTTGGGTACTCGTTTTAGAAGATACGACTCCGCCAATGCCCCGATAGCTGTATTGCCCTTTTTACCGCTTTCCATTATAATGTTCCGAATTAAGGAATTGGGGCATAAGTGGTTGTAGAAAAAACGTTTGAATACCGCAACGGTTTTTTGACAACCACTAAATACCGCAATAAACAACCGGCTCGATCATCAATTTTCTCCGCGCGAATCTCCTTGAAGGAAACACTTTTATCTGTTAATAGCTGAATCTTGCCCCGCTTCGCGGGATGAAGCGTCTAATTTTATGACACCAAGGGGCTCCTCATGAAAATTAATGAGAATATGAAAGCCTGCGACTCGTGCAAAATCCAGGTAACAATCTAATTTTCTTTTGAAATCTGTTCGCGCTAAAACAGGTTGCGGTTAAAATAGCGGTCTTAGGGGGTTTTATGATACGGGTTGGAGTTGTGGGTGCCAGCGGTTATGCGGGGGCCGAACTGGTCAGAATTCTTTGCGGGCATCCGCAGGTGGAATTGAGCATCTTGACTTCCCGGCAGTTTGTCGGAGTTAAATTTGACGAGGTTTACCCGGCGATGGCCGGACGCGTTAATTTGACCTGTGAAGAGTTGGTGGTCGAAAAGGTTAGCGATAAAGCGGATATCGTATTTTTGGCGCTGCCGCATCAGCTGCCCATGACGCTTGTTCCGGAATTTGCCAAGCGGAATGTTCGCGTGGTGGATCTTTCAGCTGATTTTCGATTTAATGATGCCGCTTTGTATGAGTCTGCCTACCAGCCGCATACCGCCAGAGACCTGCTCGACAGCGCGGTTTACGGCTTAAGTGAAATTTATTTTGAAGCCATCCGATCCGCCGTTCTGATCGGCAATCCGGGATGTTACCCCACCAGTGCCCTGCTGCCGTTGATCCCGCTGGTGAAAGCCGGCTTTTTGAATTTAAACACCTTGATTGTCGATTCTAAATCAGGGGTATCCGGTGCCGGCAGATCGCTATCGATAACCAGTCATTTCTGTGAAGTAAATGAATCTTTTAAGGCTTACAAAGTGGCCAGCCATCGCCATAATGCGGAAATGGATGCCATCCTGAGCCGTGAAGCCAAACAGCCGGTTCAGCTGACATTCGTACCGCACCTGATTCCCATGAGCCGTGGAATGCTGACCACCATTTATGCGAGCCCGGTCAAGGGGGTTCAGGCCGAGGATATTCGAAACTGCCTAACGGCCGCATATTCCGGTCACGCTTTTATGCGCTTATGTGCGCAAGGACGTGTACCCGATACGTTGCATGTGAAAGGCAGCAATTATTGCGACATCGGGTTTGAACTGGATAAACGCACCAATCGCCTTATCCTCATTTCTGCTATTGATAATCTGGTTAAAGGCGCTGCCGGTCAGGCGGTACAAAATATGAATATCATGCTGGGTCTGGATGAAACAACCGGGCTAAGCCATATTCCGTATCCGCTCTAAACCTCAGTTATTTGTTATCAGTTATTCGTTATTTGTTGTTGCTTTTGATTGGGAATATTTTGTATGTAACGGATAAAATTTTGCGAATAACGAATAACCAATACCTAGCTCGGACAGGCCGTAACCGAAAAAGATAAATTAATCACGAAAGCACGAAAGTACGAAAACATGAAAAAGGAATAAGAAACATTTCGTGCTTTTTAAATTTCGTGTTGTCGTGGTGAAAAAATTTTTCATAAAATGCAAAAAAATTACACTTAAGCGTTTAATAAACAATGTTGAAAGGAGGATCAAGATGACAGCAAAGTTGATTAAGGGGACAGAGATCCGCGAAGGGATTCTAAAGGAAATTGCAGATGATGTTAAAGAAATTAAGGCAAAGCACGGCGTTATTCCCGGCCTGGTGACCATTTTGGTCGGCGAAAACCCCGCCTCCATTTCTTATGTTACGCTGAAAATCAAAACTGCCAATCAGCTGGGTTTTAAAGAGATTCAAGACAGCCAGTCCGAAGATATATCCGAGGAAGATCTGCTGGCCTTAATCGACAAGTACAACAACGATGATTCCATTCACGGTATCCTGGTTCAGCTTCCGCTGCCAAAGCATTTGGATGAAAAAAAGGTGCTCAATGCTATCGATCCGGATAAGGATGTGGATGGATTCCACCCGGTAAATGTGGGCCGCCTGATGATTGGCGGCAAGGAAGTTATATTCCCGCCCTGCACCCCGGCCGGGATTCAGGAAATGATTGTACGCGCCGGAGTGGAGACAAGCGGCGCCGAAGTGGTCGTCGTTGGTCGTTCCAACATCGTCGGCAAGCCGATTGCCAATATGATGCTGCAAAAAGGCGATGGCGCCAATTCAACCGTAACCGTCGTCCATACCCGGACCAGGGACCTGGCCGCCCATTGCCAGCGGGCCGATATTTTAATTGTCGCTGCCGGTGTTCCGGGTCTGGTCAAACCCGAGTGGATCAAACCGGGTGCCTGTGTGATTGATGTAGGGGTCAACCGGGTCGGGGAGAAAATCAGCGAAAAAACCGGAAAGAAAATCGCTATCTTGAAGGGCGATGTGGATTTTGACGAAGCCAAAGAAATTGCAGGATGGATCACGCCGGTGCCTGGCGGAGTGGGGCCCATGACTGTCACCATGTTGATGAAAAATACCCTCAAGTCTTTAAAGTTCAAACTGGGTTTGGACTAACTTTTCTCAAAATTAAGAAAAAGCTAAAGTATAGGTGCGTTAAGCCGATATAGGTAATAGATTAAACTATTTATATATTGACAAACAAATTGCTCTCTAATATATTGTTTTATAGGACAATTTGATAAGTTGTAAAGGCAAAGTCACCGAAAGATGGCGGCGCAAAGCCATGGGTCTAAAGCTGATCGGGCTAAGACTGCCAGGTTGCCGACTATTTGTAATGAGAACGCTTTTGGGGGATTTCGCCTAGGGGCGTTCTTTTTGCGTTTGCTTTGTGTATGGGGTTTAAAAACGGCTGCAAGTTGAACTGAATAATAAAAGGGCTTGTACCCTTGACAGGCCTGTTTGGGATATGATACCAAATTCCGAAATGCAACCAAAGGCTGTCATTCGCCGGTACACATTTTTTAATTCCAGTTGAATTCGATTCACCCGGTTTTTGTAAGGCGGGGATCGTCTAAATAACCCGGGCAAATTCATCATTCGCTTTTCAAGGTATACTGTTATGCGAAAGAAAGTTTCTTTTGTCATACTCAGCAATAGCGGGTCGTCGGCCAAACAAATCTGTGCCTCCAAGACTTCTATTCGGCTGGTCAGTGTTGTTCTTGTCGCCTGCCTGATATTCTTTGGCTATGTCATTTACGATTATTTCCAGCTTAAAGAAACCACCGTGCACCTGAAAAACCGCGAAATTCATCTGACCAGTGAACTGGACGAGATTCAAAATCAACGCAAGCAGATTCAAGAATTCGCCAGTGAGATCAATTCATTAAAAAACAAGCTGGTGGCGCTGAACAATTTTGAGACCAAAATACGCATTATCGCCAATATTGAAAAAACCGGCGAATCAAGCAACATTTTCGGTGTTGGCGGTTCCGTACCTGAAGATCTGGATGCCCGACTGCCGCTGATGGAAAAACACAACAGTTTGATACGCGATATGCATGAACAGATTAATGAACTCAATAGCGCATCCATTCATCAACAGGATGAATTCGAATCCCTTCTCAAATCTTTAGAAGATCAGCACAACCTGCTGGCGTCCACCCCCGCCATCCGACCCATTTCCAACGGAGAAAAATCCTGGGTGACATCCAAGTTCGGGTTCCGGCAATCTCCTTTTACCGGTCAAAGGGAATTTCACCAGGGATATGACATCTCCACGCGGGAAGGCACACCGATTATGGCGACAGCTGATGGCGTGGTAATCTATGCCGGCCGCAAAGGACTTCTGGGTAGTACCATTATTATTGATCACGGCCATGGAATGGTTACGCGCTACGGGCATTGCCAGAAGTTTCTGAAAAAACGCGGTGAAAAAGTCAAACGCTGGGAACCCATCGCTCTGGTTGGAAATACCGGCCGCAGCACCGGCCCGCACGTGCATTACGAAGTGCGCCTGAACGGGATTCCGGTAAATCCATTTAAGTACATCCTGAATTAATACTCCCAAAACGGTTCATATCTTATCTGCCCACAAGATGGCCCGGATCAGCAGCGGCAATTGCATCCGCCTGGAGGAATTCTGTCTCTTTTCGTTTCAATTTATACCGCTTTCCATTATAATGTTCCGAATTGCGGAATTGGGGTATAAGTGGTTGTAGAAAAAAACGTTTGAATACCGCAACGTTTTTTTGACAACCACTAAATACCGCTTTCCATTATAATGTTCCGAATTGCGGAATTGGGGTATAAGTGGTTGTAGAAAAAAACGTTTGAATACCGCAACGTTTTTTTGACAACCACTAAATACCGCTTTCCATTATAATGTTCCG
>Ga0255055_10000436_pt1 | contig 32478 bp, 32 predicted proteins | sample JV7_2_27_MG_FD_188633 | JGI IMG/M metagenome (GOLD analysis project Ga0255055, IMG submission 188633) | Seawater microbial communities from Jervis Inlet, British Columbia, Canada - JV7_2_27 | ecosystem: Environmental > Aquatic > Marine > Inlet | place: Canada: British Columbia | collected...
GATTATGTAATTGAAGACACTAACGCGTTGTATGCAGATGATTTTATAAAATTTATTTATGATAAAGACACTTCTTCTATGAGTATAGATACTGGAAATAACCTTACTGCAATAAATTTTGACGATATACAATTAGAATCTTCAGGTGGTATATTGAATTTTACCATTTCCTCAAATTTTGCTAGTACTATCTACGATGGATCATTATTCGACGTTAATTTCAATAAATCATTGATATTAGGTTTAATTTCAACATTTTCGAGTAGCCTTAATAGTAGCAGTAGCGCCTTTTTAACCCTAAAAATGCTTGATATCTCAGACTCCACTTGGATAAATGTAACTGATAGGATGTTTATAAATGGCAGTTTTGGCACTCAACTCTTTGAAGACAGATTCACCAACGAAAATCTAAACTACTTTGATGCCTCAGATATTAGTCAAATACAATTTTACCTCGAAAAATACGATACTCCTGATTTTATCCTTACATTAAAAGAATTCGAATTGGCGTCTACATATGGATTTGATCTACCAATCACCGATAACAAGCAAGTGGCTTTAGAGTTCGATCTAAAAGGGTCGAGTTCGACGATTAATGGTTTTTACGCCTGGATTAGAACTTTAAACCTCACCGAAGCCGTAAACGCAGAATTAAACATATCATTATATGAAGCTAATGCTACAATAGAACGAACTCAGTCTAATTTAGCTTCAAATAATCTAAAACCAGATAATGCTAAACTTATTGATTCGATGATAGTTGGTTTTAACGAGTACCATGGAGATTCATTAACATACTTCGAATTTAATCCAGTAAATACTCAAGACCTAAAACTTTACAACTATTTCGTAGTAATCAAATCAAACCGTACAGAAGAGATATACAGCTTAGTTACACTTCCCAGACAAACCTATGGTGATCCAGATTCTCAAATAGATCATCAACTAAGATCTTCTACTAACAGTGGAACTACGTGGAATGTCGCTACAAAACAAGTACTTTCAAGTCCATCGTATCTCTCCGAGCAATTAGACGCAGCAGCATTTAAATTGAACGTAACCAGAGCATATATGCCTTCAGATTTTACGAACCCTTACGATAGTCAAGATACTTTAAAAATTCAAGACATGCCAATAAATGATCTAATTATTAGCGATCCTCCTTACGACACAAGTTCATCTTTAACTTGGGGGTTAGGTCAATGGATTAATAACTTTACAACTGAAATTATTAACGATGGTTCATTTAATTTTCCAATAGATCTCTCTTGGAATACAAGCATCATCCAAGGATTTGAATTTAACGTTAGTTATGCGGTAAAGGGTTATTGGATAGAAAACGCCAATAGCTACTACAATATATCGTATGATACTACCCCTAAATGGCAGTTAAATTTCACGTTAAATCTTGCTGATCCCAACCTTAATGATTGGAGCTTCAAGGAATATTGGTTTGTATATCCCACCGATTATACTGCCCAAAATCTAACAAATCCGCATCCATTTTATGATGATATTTACGGAGAAGTTCTGAACAAAACAGGAGGGGAACAAAGTTTACTCTCCAGCCCCTCTTACGACTTCACAGCGGTTTCTAGTGATATAGTTGGTGGACTTAGTGGTTTATACTCTCTAGCTTTAATTAGCAGTAATGCGATACACAATAAACACAGTTACATCAATTATAACGACATTTTATGGGAAACCAATGGATTTATGTATGGAGATAACATCTCTGTAAGGGTTGATATTCAAGGACCTGATGGTAATGCACCAACCAATGGTAACGCAAATGTAATATTATTTTATCCAGATAATAACACTAAATTTCCAGGAGCGGAAATGAATTCTGGAGTTGGAGTTATCAAAGAAGATTATCTAATGTATGAATTTAACAACCAAACAATTTTAGATGTTACTCAAGACACGCCACTTCTTGGGAACTATTATTTAGGCTTCTTCTGGGAGAACGGCTCAGCAATCGGATGCCAAAAACTTAAATTATACATTGATACTTACGATGTCGTTATGAACGATTTCTTTTATGAACCAAACTTAGATCAAAACATTCTCGATGGAATTGTAGACAGAGTTTACGAAGAATATTCAATGTTAATTGGTACGGTAAATGTTACGGATGATAAGTATTACCCCAATTTTTACGCTGTTAATAATTCAGATATTGATCAAGAATTTATTCACGAAATTAACGAAGAGCAAATACCAATAGTAGTTCAAACTTTTCTGCAAAATGAAACAATCCTAAATCCTAACGAAGATATTAGAATTAATACGAAAATTCGAAATTTACACGGATTTCTTGAATTGAAAGTGAAAATAAATGTTCAATTAGTATCATTAGCTAATGAAGAATGGATTATTGCTGAACAAACTACAGGGTTTAAAACATTAAAGCCCAGTATCGATCCCAATGGCGACGATACGCAAGAGTTTTCCGTAGATCTTACCATGCCTACCCTTTTTGGAAATGGTATTTGGCAAGGCGTCAACGCTCCAATAAGAAAAGGAGGTGCTAAAACTAAGTTTACCATTTTCTTTGAGTACAATGGAGAAAGCCATGAAGTTGACACTTTTGAAAGTAACGAGTACTCATTAATCATTAATAGCACCCAAGCTGAGTTTGAAGGCTATATAATTGCACTGAAATCTGATAATGAAATTACAGGAGCTTCAATACTTAAAACTTTCGAGAGAGACGAATGTTTATATCTTCCAAACCAAACCACATTCGTAATTAATATTTATGATAAGAATTTCGTGAGCAGCTACAACCAATTTAATAACTCCTTCTCCTTGAAAATAAATAGTAGATTTTCTGATGTTCAAACTAAACCCCAAACACCTATCTACGGTCAGATTTTTAACATAAGTTCTGTTTTAACGACAGAATTCGGCGGTGAAATACCAGATAAAAATATCACTCTCCAATTTTTAGATAATGATTTATGGGAGAACATTTCGACACAGATCACAGGAATTAACGGAACTATGAATTTTGAAATCGATACTTTAATGTTTCCAAGTGAAGATCAGTTTAAATTTCGGTTAACTTGGCAAGGGGATCAATATACCTTAGCAAATTCGCAGAATATTACTATTTCCTTATTTCGAGCATTTAACAACATAACTTTACGGATTACATCTAATGTAGATCAATTGTTTAAAAATCGAGAATCGACGATACAGATAACATTAAGTAATATTGGTGATTCTGAACTTAACGTACTAACCCCTAATATTTCTATACAGATCTCTAACTCTTTATCTTTTAGTATTGTACAAATCAATCATCTAGCACTATCTCAGTTTAAACCGGGAGATATTACGGAAATATTAATAAAACTTACCATACCAGATATCGATCAGATGAACATTTCAGTATCGATCGTAGCAAATAATGAAATAACGGATGAGGAAGTACTATTTCAAGCTTCAGAAATGTTTAACATCTACGATGCTCCTCTTGAAGATTTTTTCAGTGGTTTTTTAACATTAATAATGATTAGTATTTTCGTTATTGTGTGGGCGGCTATGTATATCTATGTCAGAAAAACTATAAAGAGAATCGAAACTCCTTTTGAAGAACCTACTAAAGTTAGACCAAGGAGAGGAAAATATGTATCGGTAACTGAATTACCTCCAGAAGAAACGGAAGAAAAAATAGAAGAAACCCCTGAGAAAAAGCCAAAAAAATTGAAGAAAAAGAAGCCTAAAAAACAAAAAGTCGAGGAAAAAGAAATTGAAAAGCCCACGACAGATTTAGATTCTTTATTAGAAGAAAAAGGTCTTAAGGATAAAGAATAAATCTTAACTTTTTTTAGTTTTTATTTTAAAAAAGAGGAAATAAAATTATAAGTTTGAAATCGAAGTTAAATTTCTTTTAAGAAGAGTTAGAGACGCTTTTCCGTCTAAACCTGCTAACGCAATTAATATTCCAGTATCAGAACTAACTATTACTGCATATCCGTTTTCTAATTCGATGGTGGCAGACTTTAAGGCCCCTTTTCCTGTATTAGTACCTAGACTATTAGTTTCTTTTATTATTGCGCTGCATTTTTTTGCGATTCCGTTATGATCCATATCTGTTATTGTTTGTCCTATGATAACCTTGCCTTCAAGATCACAGGCAATTAAACCTTCAGTTTCGGGAACAATGTCAAATAGTTCTGCTAATTTTTTTTCAATTACTTTTTTGTCTACCATAGTAACACGACTCTTTATTTTTTTATTATAGGTTTGAATTCTGAATTAGCTTATCTAAATTAGTACAACTAAATTCTTAAATATATATATATTTAAAGTAATTTAAATTTATTTTAGGAGAATTAGTCCAATAATGTTTTCCAACTCTTAAATTATTTATATCTTATTAAAAGAATTAAAAGAAGATGATAATTTTTTAAATACTGAATATATTATAATTATATCATTAGAATTAAATTAAATTTATTTAATGTTTAAATGGTGAAAATTAGAATTTGATTAATCGTCAAGAAGTTAAGGCAATCATACGCCGTTTTGAGGAACGAGAGGGGATTCGCGGGGTCATAATTTGCGACTCAAGTGGTTTACCAATAGATTCCAATATGGAGATTGAAATTAGTGAAGAAATTTCCGCTTATGTAACGTCACTAATCGGTAAAGGTAAACAAGTAGTCCAGGCTTTGAAAGAAGGTGGCTTGAAATTTATACGCTTAGAGACATCGAAAGGAGAAACTATGATTGCTTTAGAGGAACAACTTATTCTAATTATCCTAAAGTAAAACTCTCTTTTATATCTTTAACTTTACTTAATTCCATTATTATTTATTACGGAAATCAAATAGTTATATCTTAAATCATTAAAGGAAATATTTTCTAAACATATTATGGGCTCTTTCTTCACCTATAGTCGTCAAGCCCATGTGCCCAGAACAAACAATAAAGTTATCTGTTAGGTTTTTATTATGCATTAATTTGTTTTTGATACTAGCAAACAGAAGATTTTGATTACCACCTTGAAAATCCGATCGACCAATGCTCCCTCTAAAAATTAAATCCCCCGAAAACAATATTCCGTCGATTTTTTTTCCATCAAATTCTTTGACATCGGAGGAATAAAAACATAGAGAGCCTGGGCTATGCCCTGGTGTTTCTAAAGTGTGAAGAACTATTTCTCCAACATTGATTCTATCTCCTTCAACTAACCATCTGTTAGCCTCTTTTTGAGTGAAAGTTCCAGATTCGTATTCTTTTTTACTATACATCAATGGAATTTGAAAATGTCGTATGATTTTGCCGACTTTTGTGGTATGATCGAAATGTCCATGAGTTAACAATACAGCTATGGGTTTTCCCCCTAATTCCTCTATAGATTTAATAATAACATCAGCGTTTCCTCCGGGGTCAATTACAACAAGTTCACTCGTCTTTTTAGAGCCAAAAATGTAGCAATTTGTAGCCAAAGGTCCAACAACTAGCTTTTTATAAATCAAGATATCCTAACTCCTAATTAATAGATAAAGAGATTCTATAGGTTAAAAAAAGAAAGAAAGATTAAAAATTTTTTACTAAGTTTTTAGATTTGCCTAAGAAGCGTTATCTACTTATTATTAATTAAATTATTGATTTCTACAAGCCTATTATATACATCTAAACCTTTAGATGTTAGTTTTACATATTTCTTTTTGTTATTCTGCTCAATAGTAATCAAGCCTCGCTCGATTAAGTCCTCTTTAACCCGGAAATACGAATTGTAGTAGCTAAATTTGTTTAATTCGTTATAGAAAGAGTGCTTGTCAATCTTATGCCCTTTAGAATTCATTAAGACTTCTAAAGTATCTCTAAAACCTTTCTTTTTTAAAAAACTTATCAAATCGTCAATAGTCAACCTATCCCATACCTCAATTAAATGATAACATTTACTAAATTGTAATAAATAAATTAACAAATTTAAAAAACATTATGATAATAATTATTAAGTAAATAATGATTCGTTATTACATCTTAATGAGAAAGCCCAAAATAGTTACCGACAAAACATTATTCGAAGGTATTTCACTTTAAAATAACCTTAATATGACTATGTTTGTCATCTTCAGAGTAATTTATCAAACTTTATAATTCGATATTAATTTCTTATCTTGAATGGACTTTCGCAAAAATTTTGAATTCGCTAAAGGCAATGTGCCAGTTATTTTATCCTGCCCTCACGGGGGATTTAAAAAGCCCAAAAGGATACCAGATAAAATTAACGGCCCAAGTATAGCCGATAAGAATACATATTTTATCGCAAAATTAATAATTAATCATCTTAAAAAATTGGGAATCGATATATATTATGTTCTCAATAAAATCCACAGGAGCAAAGTCGATTTGAACAGACCACCTCATTCTTCCTCCGCTTTTAATAAAACCTCTGCAGAAGCAAATGACATTTTTCATTATTTCCACGACCAATTAAATATGTTCTCTCAAGATTGTCTTGTTCAGTTTGACAAAGCCTTGTTGATAGACTTCCATGGATTTACACGTCCGTATAAGAACTATCCTGATATCATTTTTGGTCACATCTTCGGTAAAACGCTCAATCTTGTTCAAGATACTACGCGCAAAGCATGTGAGAAATTCTGGGGGTGTTATCAATTAGAAGAAGAGATTTCAAAGCATTTTAGTATTGATAATGGATTTGCAGAATCAGAATTTAGTTTAGCATATTCTGGCGGATATATCACTCACCAGTTTTATAATATTAAACAAGTAAATACAATTCAAATTGAAGTCGCAAAATACATTCGTATGGATTCGTCGCTAACAATAAAACTTGTCAAAGCGTTCACAACAGCCATTATCGAATCTATTAAAGAAGTTTAAATCAACTAAATACAATTTAAGGATAATTAAATATATAATTTTGATATCTAAATGTTTTGAAATTAATGATACAGCGTTTATCCTTTCCGAATTACATAATGTAGCGCAGAAAAGAAAAAAAACCCCATAAACATAATAATAGTTACCATTATAGTAATAGAAATCTGATATAATACCCAATTCTCAAATTCTCTGACTACAAGAAACATTATAGAGAATACGGTGCCAATTAAAAAAACCACGAAGAATATTAGGTTCTTTAGAAAAGCCTTTTTTCGTTCCTTCATTATTACCCTATTAAATGTATAGCTCTCTTTAAGAATTATGAAATCAATTAAGGCGAAATTTTAGGTATTACTAGACTAGTTTTGCTAAAAAGATCTCTTTTTCGTCGGTTTAGGCTGATTTTATCTGAAATCTGTTCAAATAACTAAGATTTCTTATTAAAATTCTGTTCTTTTGTTCAATTAAATAGGATCAATTGAAAGATTTTTTCAATTTTAATACGCGTTTTGGAAAAAAGTAATAACAAAATTGCAGAAAAATGAAAATGATCGTAAGATTTATTAAGCTTTTTTCATATTTGACTAGTAATTGGGAGCATTTTCCCACTCAAAAAATAAAAGGTGATGTGAAAAAAAAAGTGATAAAATGTGAAAAATGCGGTAAAGTGCACGCGCTATACCACGATTGTGATCAAATTTCAATAAGTCATGGCGTAGTGTTTGATGATGATCGAAAATGTTACGATTGGAATTGTTTTATAACAGACGCTTCAAGCATATATAAAATTGAAGAGAGGATTTTAGATTGTATTCTAAACAATCCAAAGGAAAATCCGCTATTAATTTACGAGTAATTTTAATTGAATTATTTTTAGTATTTCTTTTTTTTAATCATGTTTCGAGGAATTTCAAACTTTATAAATTAAAAAAGATAATTTCTTAAACAACTATTTCATTTTAAAACCATTCATTATGGTTAAAGAAGTATTTGAGTCAGATATCGTTATAATTGGGCATGTAGCAAAAGATATCATAGAGATCGACGGAGTGGGCAAAACGGTACTAGGAGGCGCCGTATATTACGGAGGGTTAGCCGGTAGTCAAATGGGTCTGAAAATAGCGATCATTACGCGGTTAAAAAAGGAAGATTTCCCAATTTTGGATGCGTTTGAAAAAAATAATATCAAATACTATGCATATCCGGCTAAACAAACTTCAGGACTTAAAAACAAATACTCGTCGCAAAATATGGAATATAGAACCTACGAGCTTTTAGGTTTTGCGGGTGCGTTTGAAAAAGAAGAAATCCCAGAAATCAATTCAAAATTTTTTGTTATTGGTTCAATTCTTGCTGGTGAAATCGATTTAGAATTACTAGAATATTTAAGCGAAAGATTTGATGGCAAATTAGGGCTTGACATTCAAGGTTTTATTAGAGGTTTAAGAGGCGATAAAATACAATATTTCAGCTTATCTGAAAAAGAGAAAGTTGAAATAATATCGAAAGTAGACTACTTAAAAGTTGACGAAACTGAAGCGAAAGTCCTTACTAACTTATCATCATTAACAAAAGCAGGAAAGCAACTAATCAAATTGGGACCGAAAGAAGTTCTTATCACCCACGAAAACGGAATAAACATAAATTTAAAAAATAAATCGTACTTCTTTCCTTGGAAAAATAAAAGTAGCATAGGAAGGACAGGTAGAGGCGATACTGCGTTTGTAAGTTATTTAGGATCAAGAATAACCAAAAGTCCAGAAGATTCTTTAAGATTTTCTGCAGCGTTAACATCGCTTAAGATGGAATCAATCGAACCTTTTTTGTTACCTTTAAGTGCGGTTGAAAATTTAATTCGCGAAGAGTATTCACTACAATGAATATTCGATTAAAGATTAAATAAAATAATTTTATAAACAATAGTGTCGTAAATAATATTATTAAAATTTTAACTTATTAATCCAAATGAGATATTATGCTTAATGGTTTTCCACCTTATTTTTTTGTGTTAATATTCGGTCTTATGGCTGGCGGTGCTTCTGTGGTCATTGTTCTTATCGTATTTTTAGTAAAACATTTATCTACGAAAAGAGAGCAACCTTATGAGGTAGAGACTACTGTTCGAGTAGTTGCGTTTTTTTTTGATTTATATATCATTTCTATCGTCTACATTATAATTCGGAGTGTAATATTATTTTTAGAAACTGGGTATATATCCTATATAACATATTTATTCCCCGCTATTATATTTCAAGCTGCCTATAGCGCAATAGATTATCTTTATTATCCTTTTCGTCTTATATCTATGATATTCTTGAATCCTCTATATTTTACTTCATCGCTAAATGTATTTTATATATTTCTCCCTTATATCATTGGTTTTCTATACTTTTTCATATTTGAAACAGCTCTAAGGGGTAAAACATTAGGAAAAATGATCTTTCGAATTAAATCAGTTAGTATGAAAAATCGATCCTTAAAATACTATGAAGTTATACTAAATTGTCTCGGAAAATCTTTTTTCTGCGGGATTGATTTAATAATAGGCTTAATTGTATTCGCTTCCGTAAAGAAACCAGATGGAGCTTTAACTAAATCTAAACAAATTCGTTTGATGCAGCGACTTGCTGGTGTAGTTGTAATCCGAACACCCAGACCTTTACCTTATTAGCAAAAATTAGTTTTGAATAAAATTTCTATTAAATTCTTGTTAGTATTATACGCTGTTGCTAGCTGGGTTAAGTTCTAATTTTCTTGCTCCATAAGCTTCAAAGAGAAAGCATATCAACATGGTATAAACTACAATTTTTTGTCCTATTGCGAATTTAGGAGTGATAACAGGAGAACCCACATCTTGGAACATCGATATAATAAATACGAATAAAACTATTCCTAATACCACATAAATAATAGCATAAATATTAGGATATTCTTTATTAGTAACAATCGCAACACTAAATAAGATTGCTAAGGGTAACCCAACAAAAAAAGCAAGCATTCCAAACGTTAAATGGATGTCTAAAAATAGATCTGCTGGCGTTAAACTTGCTCCTATTAACATTATACCTAAAAAGAATCCAATTATCGATCCTGCGATGCAAAACCATCTCGCTTCTTTCAGTCCTTTAAATATCTTAGGTACAGCTAGGAAATATGGGATTAATAGGGCACCCATAAAGAATAAAGAAATATTATAAAGAATGCACGATACAAGATTAAATTGTCCAGAATAAGCATAAAGTCTTCCTAAATCGCTTAATATATTCTCAAAGAAAGAATAGCCTGGAGAAGAAGGATTACTAGCAGTACCTCCCGTATAAAAAAACATCGCAATTGTAGATAAAACAAATGATTGAATTGAACCTATGATCGCTAGGACATACGCGATTCCCCTCCAGTTTTTGGTAGTCATTGCTGTTGACCATTATTAGTTTGTGATTGGATATCGAATATAAATAATTAATCCACCTAGAAATTTAAGATTATATGTATTAATAAGAAAAAATGTAAATTAATGAGAAATTATTTGCCCCACATTCTTATCATTTCTCGAGTAATGATATATCTCATAATTTCTGATGTACCTGCTGAGATTTGTCCTATCTTTGCATCTCTATAATAGCGCTCTAAAGGATATTCTTCAGAGTATCCAAGACCTCCAGCAATTTGAACTGCGTCTTGCGTAATTCTTACTGTAGCGTCAGCGATCCGAGTTTTAACAGCAGCAACTGAAGCCCTACAATTATGCCCATCGTCAAGCATCCTTGCGATTTGTGCAATAGCCATTCTATTAAGCTCTATATCCATAAACATTTCGCTAAGTTTGAACGATATTCCTTCAAATGAATAAATTGGTTTTTTGAATTGGACACGTTTATGAGCGTACTTGTAAGCTACTTCTAAGGCACTCCGAGCAAGACCAAGATATTGAGAAGCAGTAAATGTTCTCTCACCATCAAGACCAAACAATAAAACATCCACACCTTCGTTCTCTCTATGAAGCATATTTGCAGCTGGCACTTTACAGTCTTTAAATCGAAGATGAGAATTTGGCATTCCTCTACGTCCCATATGCTTGTATTCCTTAATTACTTCAAATCCCGGATTATCAGTTTCGAAAATAAATGCCGAAATCCCTTGGTGTGCCTTCACTTGCTCGTTTGTTTTAGCGTATAAACAGATATAATCCGCAACGCTACCATTTGTTATGAAGCATTTTTCTCCATTAAGAACGTAATGATTACCTTCTCTAACTGCCTTTAATCTCATACCTCCTATTGCATCTGAGCCACCTGTAGGTTCTGTTATTCCAATAGCACCAATTTTTGACCCATCAGCTATACCTGAGAGATATTTCATCTTCTGGTCTTGAGTTCCAAACTCTATTATTGGTCCAGCAAACAAACAAGAGGAGGCTCCAAAAATTCCCGCGAGAGCATAGCTAAAAGCCGTAAGCTCCTCGCCAAATATCGTTCGGTATAATACTCCTTTCCCAAGTCCTCCAACTTCTTTTGGAATTATGATATTTAAGTATGGTTTCATTTTCCGCAGAACCTCTACTGCTAAACCATAATTTCTCTCCCGATCTATCTTCTCAGCTACAGGTTCGACATTATTCTTACACCATTTACGCACTTCCATTCGGAAATCGTTTTCCTCTTTCGTATAGAAGTGCAACCTATCAGGCATACAAGAATATCCAAACTCAAAATCCAAATCGTCAAAATGAACATGTCCTTCCAACTATATCACATCAAGATTTATTTACTTCAAATTACTAACATCTAAAATATAAGATTATTTTTTAAATTTGATAAACTTTTTAGAAATCATATAGTAGTAATGAAATTAATAAAAACGTAAAATTAATCCTTATCAATGAGAGTCGGTGGAATTGTAGATATATCAACAAAGGACATCCCTAATAAGTCAACAATGGTTATTTTCACCGTTGGGTGCAACTTAAGTTGTGGATTTTGCCACAATAAATATTTACTTCATGAGGGCGTAGGGAGAGACATTGCTGTTCCTAAATTGATGGAGCAAATTAAAAGTAACATGTTAGTCAGTGGTGTGAGTATTTCTGGAGGGGAACCTACGCTTCAAAAAGATTTACTTGAACTTTGTAAAGAAATACAGAATGTTGGAAAATATATCAGTATTGACACAAATGGAACAAATCCGAAATTGATTACAAAATTATTACCATATATCAACAGAATTGCCTTAGATATGAAAGGTCCACTCAACAATAAGAGACTAGCCAAAATTACAGGAAATCAAGTAAATTTCAACCTGATTGTAGAGACATTTAAAGCTGTAAACCAACATAAGGAAATTGATTTTGAAATAAGAACGACTTACGTGGGAAATTTGATGAAATCAAACGATATCGATAAAATTATTTTATTCCTAGGAAAAAATCAGTTCCGGGGGAGTTTTGTCCTTCAACAATATCAATACTCCGAAGGCGTTGGTGAAGAAAATAAACTTAAATCTCAAAAACCAGATCACTTTACACTACTCAATATCCTAAAGCCTTATAGAAATATGAATTTTTCCTTTAAAATCTATTTAAGAGACGATATAGTAGGGTATAGTAGAATAGATAAATTATATGGGTACCTTGACATTTAAAAGGTGAAGAAATGAGAAAAGATAATAAAGAATCTTATAAAGAAAATGACATGGTGGAAGAGGATCCTGAAGACGAATTAGATAAACAATGGGAAATGCAGGACCAAATTCACAAAACTTGTAAAATGAAAGGAGATAGTGAAGAAAGGCAAAAAAAGTGGAAAGAAAAATATGGTTAACTTCTAAGTGCCTTTGATTTACTTACTTGCTTCCGTTTTGATTTTTGATTTCATTGTGTAGAAAACATTGACTACATTGAAATTTAAGTAAGGAAATTTTCATACTACATCTTTGAATTCATTTATTCAAATTAACAAATTCTTAAATTTTCTAAAGTAAAACTTAAATATATATTTTTTATAATGTAAATATGAATCGTGATCAGAAGAAAAAAAGACAAAACATATTTGATTCTATTAATACAGATTATAATAATCCCAAGAATGTAAATTCTATAAGTAGTGATTATGATTCAGACTTAGATAATGAAAGACCAACTATATTTAATTCGATTAATAGCAATTATAATACTGGAAACACTAATAATTTATCAAAAGTTTTGGATTCAATAAGATCTAAGAATATTGAGCAACCAACAATTTTTGATTCAATTTATAATTATTCAAGTAAAAAATATTCGAACACTATAACAAATATAGGTTTATTCAGTCAAGAAGGAAATATAATAAAAAAAAAGTTAGGGTATCATAGATTACCTAAAAGAATTCAAAAAAATAATTCGAGTAAAATTGATTCATCAAACCTTAATTCTTTGATATTCTATTATCATGGAACAACTTTTGCGGAAGCAAATAATTTAATTAGGTATGGATTAACATCTTTAATATCTGAAGATTCAAATACCTTTGGAAGAGGTTTTTATATTTCTAAGAGCATTAATAAAGCAAGTATATATGGTAATTTTATTATAATAGTTAAATTGCAGGGAAGCCTAACTCTAGCTTCTTATTTTCCCAATCATCAAAATCATTCTCTTCCAAATCCTCCAAGGGTTAATGATAAAGGTTTTATTAATCAATTACGACAAAAGGGGTACGATGGGATTGAAGTAAATAAAGGTGTGTATATACCAAACTGGAGAAGAAAAAATCATAAAGTCAAAGAGCATGAAATGTGTATTTGGAATACAGCTAAACTTAATCTATTGTATATTTTAGAGTTTTGATCTTTATAACTTATCGTTCCTTTAAAAAGCAAATGGAATTTGATTTAATTATTTCTTTTAAATTAAAAATTGAATAATTTTGTACTAATCTGGTGAACTGCGTCTCAAGTGAGGTGGTATAGGTAAACCTTCGTTATAACAAATTGATCTTTGCCAATCATCATATGTTTTTCCTAAATTGTCAACCGCATCCCCAGCTAAATGACCTATTCGTTCCCCAAAATTTGGATCTTGTCTTTGAAACTCAGCAGCACATTTAATACAACAGGTTCTATTTAAATACCAACGAAATATGTATAAACCAGTAATAATTTTTAAATTTCGACCCCTGGGGGGTAATGTCTGATAAACATACATATTATGTCGAATGCAATAATCATTTAAAATACTTTTACCAGGAAATAGTGATGACATGGTACTAAAATTATTTTTTTTTTTAAAAATGTTTCTAATAAAAATATATTAAATATCAATTGAAGAATTTAGAGTTTAGATCTTATGCAATATCCTTTTTTTTTAACAGTATTTCTAATAAATTTAGCGATATATAATCAATTAATTAAAAAAACTAAAAATCTTAATTCAAATTATAAATTTAGTTTCAAAAATAGATAGAATTAGTCCCAGTTCAATAGGATTCAGACTTTAAAATCCTTCTGTACTTTTTAAAAAAAAAAGGATTTGATTTAGTTCTCACTATCAAATTAAAAATTGAATTAATTATTCCTTTTTGATTATCCAATTTATGGATCTGATGCACCAAAAATCCCTTTCTGGGCGATAATCAAACAGAACTCTTTTTTGCAAAAAAATATCATAATTGTATTGTTCAAAGATTTATTAGAATTATCAAATCTATTGCAAAATATTAAGGATTTTTAGAAACTGGTCTATATCGGCTCTCTTTTTTGGAAATTCTAAAATTACATTATCACAATATTGCTGATATTCCAAAAATTTATTAAAATTTTGATTAAAACCAAGAAATAAATGATGTCCACCAACATCTAGACAAATATAAGGATTTTTCAATTTAATTTCATTCATTTTCTCACAAAGCCTTGACTTTGGTGTACAATCCTTACCCGTTATTGTTCTAAGATAACAAGACCGTGCAAAAGTTACTATCTTTGAATGAAATAATTGATAAAAAGTCTCAAAATTGTTTTGTTTAATAACTCGAATTTTTCCAAAATTTTTTGCATCAATTTCAATGGATTTTATACCTTCCCCAATTAACATATTAAGTAGATGTTTATTAAATGAAAATTGTCTATTGAAGAAAAATCTCCCCAATATTACTAAGTCAATCATACCTTTCAACTTCAATTCTTGAAGTAAACCAAAATCATGTATAATAACCCGAAATTTTTTACTTATCTGATTCAATAACACAATATTTTGATAAATTTGGTCTGAATTTCTCGACGTTATGAATATGGGTGTGTTATAGAATAGTTCTTTTTTTCTATCAAATTCTTCTAATTGAAAAGTATAATTATCACAAAATTCTGAACCATAGATAATTCCATTAAATTCATATGAACTAAAAATAGAATCTATTTCTTTTTTATTATTTTTTGAAAGATATGTTAATTTGATGTAAATTTTAGTTTTCATCTATCCCACTTTATTCTTCTAAATGAATGTATTTTCTTAAATCTGGATTTAAATCCAAAAGACGCCTTTTAATTTCACCCAAATGTATTAGATATTTCCAATAAACCTTCGTTTTCTTACTCTCTTTAAGATTCTGTAAAATGTTTTTATAAAATTTAATATTTTTGATAATTCTTTCTAACGAAAGAGTTCTTCCTTCAATCTTAAAATATGTTATTCCAATTAAAAGAAAAAGAGGAATTAAACCAGATAATTCAATATATGGTGAACCTATCCAAATATTTTCCTTTAATTGATTATTGGGGACTATTTTGTAAGATTCAGAGCACCAAAATCGATTTCCATAAGTTTCATCTGAAAGAGAATTAAATTCTGTGAAATCATGAAGATCATGCAGAAAACATCTATTTGCACAGTTAAAACATACTCCATTTTGAATGATTATCTCATAATCAATTTGATTATTATCACGAATTATTGAATTAATTTCATCGATAAATAAATTTGTAGAAAGTATTACTCTACTTGGTTTATATCTATTTATCACCCATTTTGTGCCAGTCGAATTATATATTCCCAGAAGGGTACTCATGTGTAATGGAATTTTAAAACCTCTTTCTCTATATATCTCAAGAAGATTATAATCACCCATAATGACCCCATCACAATTATAATATTGTAATTTTTCAAGAATATCTATAATAAATTCTTCAGATTTATTATAATCAGGAAATTCTCCATTTAATGCAGCATATCCCTTTATTGGAAGTTCTTTGATTTTATTAATTACTTCAAGCTCTTCGATTCCAAAAGAAAATTCATTGGGTCTAGCTGAAAGGTTTTTAAGACCAAAATATATAGCATCAATACCAGTATCTGAAATTTTTTCAAGATTTTCAATTTTCGCTAAAGGCGCAATAATCTTAGGTTCCATTTAACCACCAATTCTTTTTTAAAATTTTTACTTTTTTTTTTATTGCAATTGTTTTTCCAGAAGAACCTATAATATCACATTGATTCTTCTTCAACAATAAATCCACTACTATTTGAACGTGTATATCTTCTCGTATAATCCCATAATCATGAAAGATTAAGATTCCATTTTCTTGAATTTTATCCCACCATATTTGAATATCCTCAGCAATATGATCAAATTGATGAGAACCATTAAAATGTATTATTGAGACCTTTTTATCTAATAAATTCACAATATAATTACTTGGTCCAAAGATTGAAATGAGATTTGGATAGGAAAAACAAAGTTTATTGATTTCTTTCCAAGTATCTCCACGTACCTTAATCATGTTTGAAGAAATTGGATGAAAATGTAAATCAATAGAGATTACATAATTGATTTTCTTCAATTTAGAATAATAAAAAGCCCAAGTTTTTTTTTCAATTTCTTGATCAAGTTCATTTTTTACAATTTTCTCGTTAAATTTATTGAGTTCTCTTTTAAATTTTCCCCCGTTACATGCTTCGCAGAGAATTGATGTAGATCTACCTTTTAAAGAACCAATTTCCACAACTATTCCATTGTTTTTATATTTTTGAACGATATCATATAAAAAAGTTAATTCTTCTTCTTGATAATAGCCCTCAATTTTTAATGCGTTTTGAATCGCTTTCTCTTTTTGATTTTTCATTATTATATTGCGTGTCTCCTTTTTTTAAAATTGTAAATGCTTCTTATATTTCAAAAAAATCTCATGATAATTCTCTTTAGATAGTTTTCTCGACAATACACTTTAAAATACCTTAATTAAAATAAAAAGTATGAATAAGCTTATAAACAGGGAATACAACTGAGACCATACCTTTTTTACTTTATTTCCCCATCCATAACTCACCTGATTTAATGAATGAGATGTCATTGAGTAAATTGGTTTGATCTTAAGGTTTTTCATACCTTCATATATAAATCCTAATTTAAATATACTATAAATTATTTCTGCAAAGAATAAATGTAATAATTTAATATTTTCTTCCCTTTTTAGAAATGCTTGAAATAATATTTGAAGGATATAATTGAAAATAAGTATTAATATAAAGAATAAGAGCGCATATTTATGAGGATTAGTAAGGAAAAAGAATAATATGAAAAACGCCAAAATGAAGGAAATAGAAATTGACGATGGGATATCTGGGTTTTGTATATGTGGGTATTTCGCAAAAAGATGAAAATCAGATTTCCCCCACGTCCATACCTTTTTACAATTAGTTTTAAAACTAGACCATGTTTCAGATGTATGATAAACAATTGCTTCTTTATTTGTAATTATCTCATATCCACTTAAATTGATTTTAATTCCTAAATCGACATCCTCACCTCCTATTTTCATGGGCCAATCGGATGAGAAATTTCTTATATTATCAAGAGTTGATTTTAATATTGATAAATTTGTACACGTACCCCAAGGTACTTTTTCCATTAAATTCGCGAATTGGAAAGAGATTGTAAATGGTGTCTGATCCATTATTTTAAATCCAAATTTTTTTTTACCTTCAAACAAGGTTAAACCTAATACTGCACCAATCCTTGGATTTTTACAATTTAAATATGTTAAATAATGTTGATTTAGTAAATTTTCTTCAAGTCTACAATCTGAATCAACGAAGAGTATAATTGGATATTGCGCTGATTTTATTCCCATATTTCTCGATGCATTAATAGATTCATCATCACTACATTTTAGATATTTATAATTAAAAGATTGCACTATATCTTCATTTTCTTTATTCGGTTTTCCATCAACGATTATAACTTCAGATTCTCCATCAAATTGATCTCTGGATTTTTTAATACTCGATAATAATGTTTTTAAATATTTACCAAATCCATAAACGGGAATGATGATACTAATTTTTTTAGCAATATTCATGTTTTTCATGTCTAATATGCAGATAATTTTATATTATTAAGGACTTTTTTCTTCATAACTTTAGACATTATAAATAATCCCCAATATTCATCAGGGAAGAATATTTTTGGTTTTTTATTGAGAATATCAATTTTTTCTATGATCATTTTAACCAAATCTTCAAAAAACAGATCTATAGATTCATTACTTAAATTATCTAATCTTTGAAGAAAATTTTCATATTTTTGATATATTGATAATTCCACCGTTATTTTTTTTGGAAAAATTGATTCAATCGGATATATTAAAATGATAAATGCATCTAACATTTTATGTAGTAATATTTGTTTGTCTATCATATTGTTTGAATTTTGAAATTTGTTTGAAAGATTATATAAATAACCTAATCTATGCAAAATTAGAAAAATTCTAATTTTTTCGGGATATTCTATAAATCGCGTTTTAAAATTTGACACAATGCTTTCTTGTTCATATAAAATTACTGAATTTATAATATTTGAAACAAGAAAATCCCAATTATGTGGCCACCAATAATATTTGTCCAGATATAAATATAATTCACCTTCAGAGATATTCGAAATTTCAAGTGTAATTTTACCATATTTTGAAATCTCAAAATGTCTCGGAACTTCATCAATAATGTGTATAATATCAAAATCACGGGGATTTGATTTTTCAATTGCAGAACCATAAAGAAGTATTGCTTTTGATTTGGGTGTTTTTATTAACTCAATTATCTTATTATTTGATTTCTTCATAAATATATACCTCAAATCCTTCAAAGTTATAATCGTATCAAACCAAATTTAAATGACCCATAAATTTTCCCTAAATAATGGTAAAGTAAAGTTAATATACTAAATTTTTTCCATTGCAACACATAGTGGTATTTCGTTTTGGAAAAATGTAAGAATAAATAAATAAACAAATTTGAAAAAAAAAGAAAAATTTCATGTTTATCAATTTCAAAAAATTTATGTCTGAAGTGTGTAAGATATGCACTTGCTACGCCGTACTTAAAAAATTTTTTATTGAATTCTTTAGTTGTACAACTATAATCATGGGTAATTTCTAATCTTGGTGTATAAAATAAATCATTTCCTTTTAAACGAATTTTCCATGCTAAATCGATATCTTCTCCTGCATTATTACATTTCGGATTAAATCCAATACTTTTTATGATATCTTTATTGTATATTGCATTTCCTGTAATAATTGAATTGAAAATTGAGAAAGGTTCATTTGCATAAATTACTCTTTCAAAATCACCAAGATATACAACTTTTTCCATTAAATCTTTCTGAAATCTTTCAAATATTGTTTTTGGTTCTGGATAGCAAAATTTACCTCCAATTCCTGCAATATTCAAATGTTTGCAATTATAGATTTCTTTTTTACAAATTTCGAGCCAATTCTTGGATGGAATTGTATCATCATCAAGAAAAATTACATACTTATTTTTCGCAATTTCTAGTCCCTTATTTCTTGTTTCTGCAAGATTTAAATTAGGAAAAATAAGTATGTTTATCAATTTTGTTTCTTGAATACGATTGAAAAAGTCTCTTTTAAATATATTATCTGACTTAGAGAGTACCAAGATTTCTTCGTTGGTATTTATTTGGTCTATAAGTGATAATAGGACTTTTTGAAGTGATTTTAATCGAAAATTATCCCCTAAACTGCAGATAATAATTGAAATGGCTTCTTCTTGGTAATTCTCTTTCATTTCAAAGGTTCCCTCACAATTGAGTCAATTTTGACTTTTTGAGTTTTTCTTGATATTGTTCTGGGTTTATGCGAAATTATTTGACACTTTTTGTTAAATGGTTCTAATTTTTGTAAGATTTTTTCTTCAATTTCTGAATTTTGAGAATTATTTTGTATTAAATTTTCAAGGTGAATAATTAATTCATCCTCTTTTAAAATAATGCGATATTCGGTTGTAGTATTGTTGTTATTAAAAATTATATCTTCTATATCAATCAACGAGAAGAACTTTGAATACTCATCATTATGGTAGATTATTGAATCTTTTTTACTGACGAACTTAAATCGTTTTGTTTTTTCATTACATGGGCAAGTATCCGATAATAATTTAACTAAATCTTGAGTGTCATAACGAAATAAAGGCACTGCTTTATCCCATAGTGCGGTGAGGTGTAATATTCCAATTTCTCCTTCATTAACTGGTCTTAAAGTTAATGGGTGTAAAATTTCAAATAAGATATGATTACTTGATATATGTAATCCCTTATGATATTTACATTCCCCTGATATTGGTCCCCACACTTCGCTGATACCATAAAATCTATTTGTATTTGCTTCCCAATTTCTTTCAATTCTATTTTTTCTACCATCTGATAGAAAATCGCCCCCACAATCAATCCTTTTTATTTTTTTTTTTAAAATTTCATTCTTATTTATATTTGTACAGAATTCATAGAATCGAGAAAAAAATATTGGGAGGGAAATCAAAGCATTAACTGGAAGTGTTTTAATTAATTCAATATATTCTAATGGATTTAAAATGCCAAAAAAATAAGGTTTTGCTTTCATTTCAAATTTTTGAGTCATCATTGCATACCACATCAAACCCATCCCCATATTTGCAATAAGTCCAGAATGATGTTCTGAATTAGTATTTAGGCGGGATTCGCATTTTACTGATGATTCTTTAAAAAAGGTTAGATCTATTTCTGATATTGGAATTAATTTCTTTTTACCAGTAGTACCTGAGCTCGATAAAACAGTAGAAATGTTTGAAAAATCAGTAGTAATTAAATTCTCTAAGTCATTTTCATAAAAGGATGAATTTGTTGGAGGTATTTTCAAGAATTGATTCGGATCTTCAATATAACCAACTAATTTTTCAGAAGAATTAATTCCAACTCTTTTTAAATGTTTTTTTATAGATTTTGCTTTAAAAAGATAATTACAATATTCTTTTACATCCTTTATTTTCTCTAGATCTTTATATTCTGTTTCTTTCATTGTTTTCCCTCTTTTATAAATAATTTTCTATGACAACTCATATAACCACAATCCCAATTACAATTTTCAAGGATTTTTCTTATTTTCTGAACTTCTTCTGAATACCATAATTCACTAATTTTTTGTGCTGGATAAACGCCCAAAAACTTTCCCATTCGTCTTTGAAATGGAAAACAAAGAGCCAAATTTCCTTCTAAATCAATAATCATATTCCTATCAAAAGAATCGCAAACAGTTGAATCGTTTCTTCGATTTTCTGAAAAATATTTCAATAAATAATTTAAAGAATTCTCATCTACAGTAGGATATTTATTAAAATATTTCGAGTTTCTTAATTCTTCAACATTTATTTTTAAGATTTTCATATCAATTTCCAAATTCTCAGAATAAAAATCGTTCATTTCTGAAACCGTATCTACTTGTATCATTAATGGCTGAAATGAAATATTTTCACAACCCAACTCCTCCATAAAAAATGAGAACATCTCCATGATTTTATCATAATTCCATTTTGCAATTATAATCGATGGTCCAATTAAGCAATCTACTTTTTTTCCATGTTTTACTTCCAATTCTCTCTTCTTTTTCAGTATATTTTTCAGATGATTAATTTGCATTTCCCAGTGTCCTTTAAATTTCCTAATATTATCATGAATTTCGGGATCTAAAGAATCTATAGAAAATTGGATGTTAGTTGGTCCGTTGGTTAATAATTCTTCATAATGATGGCTCTTTATATAATATCCATTAGTAGTTAAAGCACAAATTAAGCCGAGTTCTCTACATTTTTTAGATAAATTTATCACTAAATCATATTCTTTTAGGACCTCTCCTCCACAAAATGCAACCAAACCGGGGAATTCATCATGTCTCATATTTGAGAATCTAGTAATAATATTTATATATTCATCTTCTGTTAATTTCGATTTTCTTTTATCCTTATAATGACCTATTAAACACATCCTACAATTCAAGGGACAATCTCGAGAAATCTCAAGAAATAAACATTTTAATTCGGGGATTGACTTCATAGTAAACCAATATCTTAAAAATGTGTTTTTTATGTATAAATATGTTTCTCTTCTGAGATTGTCAAAATTAGGAATAAGGTATATAAATAGTTCTGTAAGTATTTAGGAACAGAAACACTCAGACCCTATCATATCTTCACATAGACTATCCAAAAAGATGGGAATAAAAATTGTCGGAATTCATACCGAAAGTAATTAAGGGGGAAGAAATATCCGAACCATTTGTATGTTCCGAGTAAGCAAAACTCTTGGGTAATTCAGGATATCCTGATTGTATTTATACATTCGATGTTGAGGGCGCCGATGATAATAGTTATCTTTTTTATCTTAGCTGCGGTAAAAGAGTGTTTGTGCGGGAAGGGAAATACGGTATGGGTTTAGGGTACTCGGATTATCCCAAGTGCAGATTTACTTACATTCTTAATCTGAATTCCAGAAAGGTTATTTACTACCCGCAATGCGCAATAATTTAAAAGTACATTACGGATACGGGAAAGAAATCGGGTGTACTATACAGAATAAACATAAAATGTTTAACATACTGGGCAACCTTTGTTGCCTAATAATTATATGAATGTTAATGCGTATCTCAAATGGTTAACCTCATACTAATTTTTATTGGTGGCCTAAAAATTGGGATTTCGAAATTGGAAAATTAATAAATGGTAAAATTATCTATGATCCAAACGAATCTCTAAAGAATTTTATTCAGTTAGTAGAGGTTTATCCTGAAAATATTAGAAATTTCTTAATCCTTCATAGATTAGGGGAATTATTTAATTACCTTAAAAAAAAATTCGAATGAACTCCAATAACCTCTTATTAAATTATATAAATGATGCAGTAAGTATATTAGCATTACCCATTAATAGGATTTTTCCGAGTTCAATGAATGTATTTGGAATTAAACCGAGAAAATATCAGAAATTGTTAAGGAAATTAAATTTATTAAATGTTGCTGAAGATTACTATTACTTGGAAAGCTTTTTACAAAAGGAAATTCAGATTAATATAAAGACTGCACTCTCTGTATTATAATATCCAAATGAGCATCATGGACTAGAATTATTACTTAAATGAAATGATTCTTAAATTTATATTCCCAATAAGTTAAATTATTATTAGAATAAAAGATACTTAAGAGGGACCTGAAATGTTGAGAGACGAAAAACAGTTTTCATTTCCTATAAGATTAGCACCAATCCATAAAAAAGATAATCAAATTTTTATTATTGCACATAATTTGAAATTAGGATATAAATTATCTAAAACTGAAAACGAAATTGTTTCAAAATTTGATGGATTTCATTCCTTTGAAATGATATCTGAAGAATTTAATATTGACATTAATCAGATAAAAGAATTATTTGAAATCTTAAAAAAAAATAATTACTGTTCCTTTCTTTACGAGTGGAATAAATTTCGGTTTATAAAATCAAAACTTAAATATACATGTATTAGTAATGATTTATTAATCAATGACGATAAACTTGACTATATTTCATTAGATCCTCCATGCGATCTTAGACCATTATCAATTCCAGAAAGAAAGTATATTTTTACATTTTTCGAACAAATGGGAATAAAACTTCCTAAGAATATTCTAATAATGGTGAATACCGTTTTCAGGAAATTAATAGATAATGAATATAAGTGGCAGATTGTTATAAATGGTGTAATAATTGCTGATCTATTAATAGACAATGTTAATTTTAAAAATACAAAGTTAATTCTTCATTTTTCTAAAGAATCAATTGAAGATTTAACTCAGAATAGATTAGAATACAATGAATTTAACGATTTATCAAAACATCTAGATATCTCTATTCATAAACGAATAACCAGGATATCAGAAATCTCTAAAAGGTTCATAATAAAGCAATATAAAAAATATGGAAATAATAACCTAATATTTGTTCGTTTTTCAGGAGGAAAGGATAGTATTGTACTATTGCATTTAATTAAGGAACTAAAACTGCCATTTGTTATTGGTTTTGTTAATATCGGAGTGGAATGCCCAGATACAGTTGAGTTTGTTAAAGAAATCGAAAAAAAATGGGGAATTACAATTATAACTAAAAATTATCCTCGCTTTTGGCAAACCTTTAAAATAAAGGGATATCCAACAAAAGATAATCGATGGTGTACAAATCTTAAATTTGACTTGTTGAGAGATTTATCACATGAAGTTTATCAAAATGAGCACTTTTTATCTTTAGAGGGCAGTCGGTTCTATGAAGAAGAAAGAAGATATTTTTGGGAAGTAGATACAGACCATAATATTGACAATTGTACTGTTATTCTTCCTCTCTCCAAGTGGACAGCTTTAGATATTTGGGGATATATTCTAGATAAGGAGATTCATATTAATCCATTATACGCAAAAGGTTTTGAGCGGGTTGCTTGTTGGTTATGTCCAGGGGCTGGAAGCATTTCTAGGCAGATCGTTAAAGAAGTTTATCCGAAATTAGCTAAAAAATTTCCTCAATATGAACAATTTAAATGGGAAGTATGAGAATGAATAAATTTTATTTGAAAAAGACTACGTATTAAAATATATACTTATTAAGTGGTTTTTTGGAAGCGAAATCAGAAGATGAGGATGGAATTATTGTAACAATTCCTGTCTTTGGGTCTAATGAACATGAAATAAAATAGTTTGATTCCCTTTTAAAAGCTTTAGAAATCTTTAAGAAAAATAATGAAGTAATAATTGTCGATGGTAAGAATGAAAAAAAAGTTGAGGACAAGTGTAATAAAAATGGATTTAAATATTTTAATCCTGTTGATAATCGAATAAATACTTCTAGAAATTTAGGAACAATTAAAGCAAAATATAATATCTTTTTTTTTTAATGGGTTTGATTTAATAATTACTTTTAAATTTAAAATTGAATAGTTTTTTACTTATCTCGTGATTTGCGTCTCAGGGATCGTGGTAAACGTAAATTCTCGTTATAACAAATTGATCTTCGAAAATTATCAACTGTTTTTCCTTGTTTTTCAACCTCATCCGCAGCTAAATTACCGATTCGTTCCATAAGAGTTGGATCTTGTCTTTGATACTCAGCAGCACATTTAATACAACAAGTTCTATTTAAATACCAACGAAATACATATAAACCAGTAAAAACTTCTAAATCTCGATCCTTCTTAGGTAGTGTCTGATAAACATATGTATTATGGTGATTGCAATAATCATTCAAAATACTTTTGTCAGGAAATAATGATGGCATGATACTAAAATTATTTTTCTTTTTTAAAAATGTTTCTTAAAAAAATAATAACAATTATATAAGTTGAAGAATAAATCTTGGAACTACTCTTTTAGAATCAAAAACACAAATCTGATGAAATCTTAATTTCTTATTACTAAGATAAACATTACTCCTCAGTTCAATAGCATCTAACTCATTTTGAGCAGATTGAATTTCTTTTAAAGATATTGATTCTTCTGGATGTTTTAATAGCACTCTAGGAGCATAAACAAGACAAGAAATTATGTAATTATTATCAGTATCTTTTAATGCTTTTGCTATGTGATATGAAAGGTAAATTCCATTACCTAATAAGTGGTATTTATCTGTAGGTTGAGTACTAAAACCTTCGTCTAAAATATGTTGAATTTTCCCCTCTTTTACTCCACAAAAGAACCATCGGGCATTGGGTTTAAATTCATTTAAGTAGCTCCAAGAAAATGGTTTAAATCGCCATTTAACATTATACAATTTCTCTAGTTTAATTATAGAGTTAACTCCTTTATTTTGTTTTTTAATAATATCATAAACATCCTTAAAGAGCTTATCTTTTTTAGGGATAGAACTGATTGTGTAAATTTTTCCATCTTTCTCTTGCCATCTAGAATGTGTTTTCTTATTATCTGAAATTTGAGAAATTATTCTCTGCTGATCTTTATTTTTTGAATTGAATTGAATGTTATTTTGAATTTGGGTTCTTTCAATTAACTGAAATTCATTTCTTGCTATATTAATCATATGCTCAAGATGAGGGCGATATAAATCATTAAGAGTAAAGACTGTTGATGCCACTCCCCATTCTTCATTTATCAATCCAGCATTTCTAATTGCCTTAAAATTTTCGGTTTCTTTAACTAATTCAGCTATATCACTGATTTTCAATTTGGTTCCTTTTTTTAAGAATTCTTCTGATAACTGAACAAGGTAATCTCTTTTTTTACCAATAATTCCTAACCGACCTAATATATTAGTTTTTGGCGAATCATCTTTCTCTCCTAGAAATATTTTACTAAAATCCCTCACATCATTAGGATTAGGTAAATTTCTATTTTTCTTATAATAATCAGAAAAAAGCCTTAGTAAGATGGGATGCTTAGCCATATTATATAATTGAGAATGTATATTATAGTCGATGGGTACGTGATAAATTCTAATTGCTTGACTCATCTGTTCATCTGTAAATGTACCAATATTTAAAGATGGAGGGCAAGTAACAGTTTTAATATTATATGAACTACCACCTTCATGTACATAACAATTCTCATTCAAAGAAGAATGCATCTCTATGATTTTATCCTCTCTAGACCAATCTGAATCTCTACAAGTAAGCACAACTGGAATTTTTTCTTTTAAAACATCAATAATAAAAGTAAGTATACCTCGAGCATCACCAGCATTTATTTCATCTAATCCATCAAAAAATAAGATAGGTGTAAGTTCAGACGTATCTCTTGCTTTTCTTAAATTATTTAAAGCTATAGTTTTGTTTTTTGCTCCTAAATACCCACTTAACTGAACATCTAATCCATACCTTATCGTAACATAAAAAGGTACGAATTTTTTCCCCTCTACAAGTTCAAAACACTCTGTGGAAAGTTTATGAGCCCAATTAGCTGACATCCATGTTTTACCCATTCCCGCACCAGCTAATATTAGGAATAAATTTTTATCCGATGGGAAAGGTGATAAATAATCCTTGAGAAAATCTATAAAAGCATCATCTGCTTCTTTTCGTATTACAAATCGTTCAGGATCATATTCTATATCAAATTTACTACTATAATAAGCCATTGAAAGCTGTGCTTGGCTTAAAATTTTGAAATCTAAAGATGAAATTGAATCGGAAGCAAAAATTTGTTTTACTCCTGTAGCGAAATTATCTATAATTATATTTTCAAATTGAGATATTTTTCTTTTAATCTCTGTTATCCCTTCCATTATTTGGGATTTATCTTCATTGATTGTATCAATTATAGTCTTGGTACTATTTTCAATCTCTACTTGATACTGATGTAATAACTGTATATTTTCTGCTCTCCATTCATTTAAAATATATTGTATTTGGTTAGGATAACTTTTAATATAATCTAATGCTGTGTTTAATGATTCGTTAAGTGGGTGTAAGATTGTTCCTATTACCATAGTTAATTGTTTTTCATTTAAATTTGTAGACTCTCCTAAAAGTTGTTTTAATTTCTTCTGCAAATATTCTATTGATTTTTCTCCTATAGTTTCATTACATATTTTTTTTAATAAACTATCAACAATTTTGGTATCTAAAGCGGTTTCATTTAACTTATCTTTTATAAATTTATATAATGCAATTCCTGCTTGCGGAAAAATGCTTCCAACTGCCCAACCAATTGCAACTGGAATTATTGCCTTAGCACCTAGGGTTATTGATCTTTTTAATTTTGACCAATATCTTTCCTTTTTAGGACTTTCTGAAGAATTCATCTAATCCACTTTAAAAATAGTAATTTTGTAATTATATCATAAATATATAAAATTTGTTAAAAATTTTAGTTTTAATAAAACATCATTTTAAGATTGTCATTAGGAATATTTATAAATTTTATGAATTAGATTAGATGCGTTTTTAGGGTTCTCAGGATTATCAATCTTAGATGGACTGAAGTAAGAAGAAAATCTTAGGCTTAAATATGTAAAAATATAAAAAAAAAGTGTAATTTGTGATTATTATGAGTAGGTGTAATATTTGCGGAAATGAAGATTCATCTCCATTTGGGATGCATAGTTATTCATGCATACGATGTCATAGAAGATTTAATGTTTGTTCGCGATGTGAAGTGCACGAATGCCCATATTGTGCATGCGAAAATGTTATTAGAGTACATTAAAAGAGATGCATGAATTTTGTTGGAATTTAATAAAAGAAACAGTCGAATTATGTTCTCCATATTGATGGTATTATAAATACTTCTCTATGCAATAGTTATTATGGACATTGATATTTTAATTACTTATTATTATGTTATTTATGCTTTTCCGATATATATTTCATATAAATTATGGAGTGTATTAATTAAGCCTAACAGAATTTTAGAGAGGACTCATTTTAAGATCAATGCCTTTAACTTGAGTCAGGGGTTAGTATTTTTCTCATTCTTGCTATTATTATGTTTCGACATTGGGGACCTATGTAAAGAAATAAAGAATAGTGGAAAATATATCAGCATTGACACAAATGGAACAAATTAGAAATCTTTTACGGAATTACTACCATATATCAACAGAGTTGCCTTAGATATGAAAGATCCACTCAATAATAAAAGACTAGCCAAAATTACAGGAAATCAAGTAAATTTCAACATAATTATTGAAACATTTAAATCTATAAGCAAACCCAAGGACATTAAATTTGAAATAAGAACCAGGAAGCAGTGAAGAAAAGTAAAAAAAATGGAAAGAAAGATATAGTTAAATGTATATGTACCTTTAATTTACTTCCTAGCTTTTGTTTCGATTTTTGATTTCATTGCGTAAAAAACTACTATTCCACATAAGACAATAATTACCTGGATAATTATTGTCAATAGACCTTCTAAATCTGCAAATGAAAAAAATAATCCGAAACAAGCAATACAACCTAGTAGTGAAATTATTGGGAGCCAACGAATATTTGGTTTTAGTTTAAAGGGTCGTTCAAGCTCGGGTTTTTTCTTACGTAAAACTATTAGGCTTAGATTCACGAGGAAAAAAGTAATTAACACTCCAAAAACAGTAGCATCTGCTACAGTAGATATGTCACCAAAAAAATATAACCCCAATGGAATTATAGTTAAAACCATCGTTACTAAAACTGCTAGAGCTGGAGTTTTTAATTTAGGCGAAACTTTACTTAATCCTTCTGGTAATGCTTTATCTCTTGCCATACCGTACATCATTCTTGAAGTGACAATCATCATTATCAGAACTGTGTTTGCTGTAGCAAAGAGGGCAATAAACGACATGATTATTCCTCCAACAGGACCTAATACTGCAGAAACAACGCTGCTTAAAGGAGCTTGAGAGTCCGCAATCTCACCATAAGGTAGAATGCTAACTACGGATATAGCAGTTAAACAATATAAAACTGTTGTAATAATTATTGAATAGATTATAGCTCGAGGAAGATTTCTAGCAGGTTCCTTAACCTCTTCAGCGATATTTGCGATATCCTCGAACCCAATATAAGCAAAAAATATTAAAGCGACTGCTGAAAAGATTGCGCCAAAAGTACCTCCTATAGGGAGCACAAAATAGTTGACCGTACCTAAATACGGTATACCAATTATAATAATTAAAATAAGTCCAAAAGCCTCAATAAATGTAAATAGAATATTTGTCCACGTAGATGCCCTTATCCCAACGAAGTTAATAAGACTTAGAATAACGATGAGTAAAACCGCAAAAATCACAACAAGAAAAATCGGAGATATGCCGATTAAATTGGCTAAATAGCCCGCAAAACCTAACGCAACCGTAGCTGCGGAAAATATTCCAGAAAATATTATTATCCATCCAATAAGAAACGATAAAAGCCGAATTTTGAAGGCTTCTTCTGTATACACAAACTCAGCAGCGCTTTTAGGGTACATAGCAGACAGTTCAGCATATGACAAACCAGTCAAAGCTCCAATAACCGAAGCTATTATAAAAGCTATCCATGAAAAATTTCCCGTATGTCCTACGACTTCCCCAATTAAGGCATATATACCTGCTCCTAGGATGTTTCCTATTCCGTAGGCAGTAACGCCAAATAAAGATACCCTTCTCTTTAGTTTAGGTCTTTCCTTACCTTCTTCCAATAAATTCACCTATCTAAATATAAATAATTCTATACTTCGCTTAATAAAAAGTTATATTAGAATACGTAATTGCTCGTTAGACTTAAAAACAATGTTTATTACTTAATTTTTTCCGGTCTAATTATACTTACTTGTTGACGATGACGATGTGGTTTAGCGTGTTGTAACCTAATTTCTCTTCTTTTTTTAGCCTCCTCAAAGCGTCTTTTCTCACTTTCAGTCTCTGAAATCAGTCCTGGCACATCAGTTGGTTTATCGTCTTTACCCAGAGCTACAAATGTAAGGTAAGCGGACCCAATATGTGTATGAGTGCCAGTTTTAAGGCATTCTGCCTCTACCCTTACTCCTATTTCCATCGAAGTTTTTGAAACATAATTCATTGATGCTTTAACAAAAACTAGGTTGCCAATGTAAGCGGGTGAAATAAAATCGAAACGATCTACCGATGCTGTAACGACATTAGTATGCGTATGTCTTGCTGCCACGATAGCTCCCGCTTGATCAACAAGTTTCAAAAGATTACCCCCATGGACGTTCCCAGCGGGATTTGCGTGCTCTGGCATCATTACTTGTGCAATCTCAACCTTTGATTGCGAAACTGTTTTAGCTTCCAATTTTATCTATCACTTGTTATCTAATCTGCTTTTAAGATACAAATGATAAAACTAATGATAAAGATATCTCTTTTAACTTAAAAAATATACAAAAATACACATTACTAGCATCTCTTCTAATTAGAGAAATTTATAAAGAATTATTTATTCTTAATATATAAGTACAGATTATGAATAATCATTCATTTTAAAAGAAATATAACCAAAAAGTGAAAAAAATGCCAAGCTTTAAAGAAACATATGAAGCAATAAAAGAAGATTGGAGCAAGGGGGAAAAGAATTTTAACATTGAGTGTGAGATGTTATCGGAAGGTATGCAAGTTAAATGCACAATGGGAGCAAAGCCTTTTGAAATATTAATAGATGCTCCTTTGGGTTTAGACGGAACAAATGAAGGACCATCTCCACTACTCGTTATTTTGGCCTCAATAGGCGCATGTATTGTTGCAGTTACGAAATTTTGGGCAAAGATTATGAATATAAAAATCACAGAATTGAAAGTGTTTTCTCGTGGTCATATTAATCTTGGAGCAATATTTGGACTTGACGATAGTAAACTTGCGGGTTACGATAAACTCGAACCTGTTGTTAGGATTAAAGCAGACGCCCCAAAAGAAAAAATAGAGGAATTGATGGAAAAAGTATTCTCTCATTGTCCAGTTATAACTAATTTGGGCGGAGCATCTCCAATTAAACCTAAATTACAGATTAGAGAATAGAATTTTTATTCTTCTTTATTTTTTTATTTTTTCTTTGATCAATATATTAAAATATCTATTTTTATTATCCTTCTATATCCAATATTGTTCATTTATTTAGAGGTATAACCATATGAGTATTAGGTCGAAAGCTGGTACCATTATCATAATGTTAATGGTTGCTATAACAATTGGTTTTGGTACATATTTTATTATAAATCTACAAACACAAATAAATAGTTTGAAAGAAAATAATTCGGGAGTTGTAAACACATGGCATAATATACTATTGGATACGATAGATGTTAATGCTACTTTTGAGCCAATAGATCAATTAAACACAACTATACAAGTTAATGCTGGAGAGTGGGTATATGTTTCCTTCGCTGGTAATGCAAAATTAGATCCCTCAGATACTTTAAGACATTCACTTATTTGTTACTTTGCTATAGATGGTGAACTAAAAGCTCCAGGGTTCGTATACGAAGAGACTTTAGATGATGCTACAGAAGATGATGTCGAATGGATACCTATTAGTTTCTATGCCATCTTCGAGGATTTAGATCCGGGAACTTTTGTTATTTCTATTTATGTTGCTGTTTCCTATAATGTTTGCCCAGCACAGATTGGTGGAGTAAATAGTTTTATGGGATCATCTTTACTTATACAAACTCTAATTCCCTAAAAAACTTCTTTCTTCACCTATTAAAACTAAATTGAGAGTTAGAGAATAAAATATTTATTCTTTCTTCTTTTTTTTTTTTTTTTTGGTTTTATTTTTTATCTTTTTTTTTTTTTTTTTTTTTTAAGGGTTTTTTTGTTTTTTTTTTCTAAAAAAAACAGCAAAAGCCTCGTTTATTTTTTTTTAACTAAAA
>Ga0255055_10000437_pt1 | contig 32478 bp, 26 predicted proteins | sample JV7_2_27_MG_FD_188633 | JGI IMG/M metagenome (GOLD analysis project Ga0255055, IMG submission 188633) | Seawater microbial communities from Jervis Inlet, British Columbia, Canada - JV7_2_27 | ecosystem: Environmental > Aquatic > Marine > Inlet | place: Canada: British Columbia | collected...
TCCCTTGAACGATGCGTATTTCGTGATCGCCGCCGTTAACGTCGTCTTCCCATGGTCGATGTGCCCCATCGTCCCTACGTTCATGTGCGGTTTCGTCCGCTCAAATTTCGCCTTCGCCATGTTCTTTATCTCCTCGTTCGTTCAATAATTATTCTTTCGGCAATTAGAGCCCTCAAGGGGAATTGAACCCCTGACCCCGTTCTTACCAAGAACGTGCTCTACCGTCTGAGCTATGAGGGCTTGAACCACAGTCCCGGGTTGTCAGTTCAAGCCGAGGCTGAGTGGGCGGTGACGGATTCGAACCGCCGAAGGCGTATGCCAGCTGATTTACAGTCAGCCCCCTTTGGCCACTTGGGTAACCGCCCATGCCCTATTTCGGTCAGCAAATGCCTTCAGCAGCGGCATCGCGTCAGCAAAAATTTAACGACACAGCAAGCCGACGATGGGAGTCGAACCCATAACCTACCACTTACAAAGCGGTTGCTCTGCCATTGAGCTACGTCGGCATGACAATAAAACGCGCCGCATCTGCTGGGCGCTGCTTTATAATACCAGACCCCATAGCCGACTTTGCTCGCCGAGTCTACCAAGATTCAATGGCATCGTCAATGGAAATAGGCCCCGCCCCAGTTCATTGGGCATCCGAAACCTTCAAATCTCGGCGTTCCAAGATGGCGTAAAGAGCAATCGCACCCGCAACGGAGGCGTTCAGCGATTCGATTTCCCCTCGCATGGGGATCCTGATCAGGAAATCGCAGGATTCCCTAACCCTGCGCCGCATCCCCGAGCCCTCGCTGCCAACAACTAAACCCAACGGACCTTTGAGATCCGCGTCCCAGTAAAGGGATGCTTCCGGGGTTTTCTCCAGGCCAGCAACCCAAAGATCTGCTTTTTTAAGACGCTCGATCGCATCGGCCATGTTTCCTCGAGCGATAATCATATGCTCGCTCGCTCCAGATGATGCGCTGACCACCGCCGGTGTGACCGAGGCACTCCTGTGCGCAGGAATAACGACTCCATGGACACCCACGGCTTCAGCCGTGCGCAAAAGGGTTCCTAGATTCTGAGGGTCCTGGATCATATCCAGGAGCAGTATCCAGGGGGGCTCTTCCCGCTCTACTGCGAGATCCAGCATCCCCTCAATCGATCCGTATTCGAAGGGATCAACAATCGCCACAACCCCCTGGTGATTTGAGATTTCTCGATCCAGCAAGGTTCTCTGGACACGCTCAATTCGTAAGCCGCTCGCTCGTGCCACATCGTTAATCTCAACTAGCAGCCCGCGCTCGATGACTCCTTCGGAGAGTCGAATTTGATGAATTCGGCGCCGACCCGCCCGCAGCACTTCTCGAACAGGGTTCCGCCCGTAAATTGTTTCTTTTCTGTTCCCGCTCATGCTGATTAACTTAGTTTCCATAACTTTCTGGAAAGAAATTCGCCCCAGCCCCTGATCGAACCGGGGCGTCGGTTTGTTCTTGCGCTACTCGCGGATTCTCCAGACCGTTCCCCCCTTGCCATCCTCCAACGATACCCCCAACTCACTCAAGCGGTCACGTATCCGATCCGAGAGTTCCCACTGCTTGGCAGTTCGCAGTTCCTTTCGAATTTCCAGGAGCAGCTCTATGAAAGGAGCAGCTCCCGCCTCCAGGTGGTTTTTCTGTGTAAGCGATAAGCCCAGCACGCCCGCCAATTTAGCAAGAACATCCTGTGCCTTACTTAAATCTTCCTGGTCTATCCCTGCCGTCCTCGCTTCGTTGATCGCCGTGACCAACTCAAAGAGATACCCCAGAGCTCCAGCGCTGTTGAAATCATCATCCATCGCCGTTTCAAAACCCAGGAGCGCTTGTTCAGCTGCTTGGTGCAGGGTTTTCACTATGCTTGGGTCGAGGTCGGGAAGAGGGGATGCAGAACGCAAGCCGCCCTTCAGCCTATCGAGCGCGTGCGCCGCCTGCTCGATAACATCTTCATTATATGTAAGTGGACTGCGGTAACTGGCGTTCAGAATCAAGAGACGCAGAACATCCGCCTCGTATTTCCCCAGAAATTGTTCAATAGTAAAAACGTTGCCCGTTGACTTCGACATATCTTCGCCACTGAGCTGCATCATGCCATTGTGAACCCAGTAACGAGCGAAGGGTTTGCCAGTGTAGCTTTCTGATTGAGCAATCTCATTCTCGTGGTGCGGGAAGATCAAGTCGTTCCCACCACCATGAATATCGATTTGATCTCCCAGATGGTGCAGGCTCATCGCCGAGCACTCGATGTGCCACCCTGGCCGGCCCAATCCCCACGGGCTCTCCCATGCGGGTTCTCCAGGCTTAGCCGCCTTCCAGAGAGCGAAGTCAGCAGGATCTTCTTTCCGCTCATCAACACCAAGGCGAGCGCCGGCGCGCATATCGTCCAACACTCGTCTTGAGAGACGTCCGTAATCCTCGTCTTTCGACACCCTAAAATATGCATCGCCGTCTACGTCGTAGGCATATCCCGCATCCATCAATCCCTTAACCACACCAATGATGTCCTCAATTTCATTGGACACCCTCGGGAAGACATGGGCGGGGAGGACGTTTAGTTCTTTCAAGTGCTGATCGTATTCGTCAATATATTGATCCGCTAGATCAATGGGGTCGACGCCTAAGTCCTGTGCTCGCAGGATGACTTTGTCATCGACATCTGTGTAATTCATTACGTGCTGAACGTCATACCCCTTGTATTCCAGGTATCGACGGATCACATCGAAAACGATCGAGGACATTGCGTGACCGACATGCGCTTTATCGTAAACCGTAGGTCCGCAGACATAGAGGCGAACTTTTCCAGGATCCAGTGTCTCAAACTGCTCTTTCGTGCGGGTCATGGTGTTATAAATCTTCAACGTCATCGAACCTCACTCCGCGGTGAAAGCTTTCTTGTCGTTCAGCTTAAGACGGGCGAAGATCATTCTGCCCGCGGCGGTCTGCAGCACTTTAGTTACCGTGACCAGAATCACGCTGCCAATGTGCATCTCGCCATCTTCGACGACAACCATTGTGCCGTCATCAAGGTAGCCAACCCCCTGTCCAGTCTCTTTCCCTTTTTGTATGACGTCTATTTCAAGCGTCTCGCCTGGCAGAAAGACCGCCTTAACAGCGTTTGCCAACTCGTTAATATTCAATACAGTAACGCCCTGCAATTCCGCAACGCGATTCAGATTGTAGTCGTTGGTTAGGACTTTGCAGCGAAGTTGTTTGGCAAGGACAACCAGCTTATCGTCCACCTCCCGCACACCTTCCACATCCAAATCAGTGATGCGCATTGGGATAACGGGATCTTTTTGGAGCCGATTGAGTATATCCAGACCCCGACGCCCCCTCTGTCTCCTCAATCCATCGGATGAATCTGCGACATGCTGAAGTTCATTTAAGACAAACGATGGGACCAGCATTGGCCCGGCAATAAAGCCGGTTCGGGCGATATCAGCAATCCGCCCGTCGATAATCACGCTGGTATCGAGCAAAACACTGTTGTTTTCCGGCGAAAGGTCTTGATCTCCCCTGTTCAATGATCCAAAACGGGACCCGACCAAATTTGAAATATCGTCCTGGCGCGTAGTGAATATTGCTATGCTTAGATAGGTGGTGAGAATGGCCCCAATGAAAGGCAGCAGCTGTCCAAGCGGTGTAGGTAAGAGCGAAAGGGGAAATGCAATTAGCGCGGCAACAACCAAACCAATGATCAACCCGAGAAGTCCGGCCACCATCGTCTTCAAAGAAATTACGGAGAGCTTGGCGCGGAGGGCGCGCATTGGGCGTGTGGTCAGAAACGGTGTTACCACAAGCCCTAGTAAAGCGCCTACCATTCCAAAGACAATAGCCCAAAGGACAGGTTGATCTCCAGCAGAATTCCCCAGCACTGTTCCAAGGTAGAATCCACCTCCGAATAATAAGATCATTCCAACGATTCGAGCAATAAAGTCTACACTCATGATTAAATCCCTTCTATAAAATATATAAAAACAGGGTGAACACCCGGTTCCGGTGTTCACCCACAAAGGAAGCCACATCCAAGATAATCCGCTCTACTGTCCCCCGCAAAATCTAATTCAATCGATCCAATTATTTGCAGGGCATAAGATAATAAGGATGAAACCGGGCGAAAGGAGGAAAACTAAAACAATGATGCTCTCCCTCGCATTTTTAATAATACCATGTCGGGAAACAGGGTGTCAACGCGAGGCCCTTTATTCCCCGAATCGCGGCCATCGCCACCTTGAGATTGACTCCTCTCATTTACCACATGTGAAGATTATCATAAAACCCAGAGCTCCAGGGAATATTGCTCCCCCCGGAGCTCCTAGCCGACCGATATCAATTTGTGATACGTTGTCGATCATTCCCTCTACGGAAGTTCGCCGACAACCTCGAAAGTAGCCAAAATCTGGTCCACCACTTCCCAGTCCTCTTCATTCACTATCTGAGCCTGGACCAGAATAAGAAATGCGAACTGATCATCCTTCGCCACCGCCGCCAATTGCAGCCAATTCGCGCCACCTGGTCCGCCGCACTTGGTGAATAAATCATACTTCCCGCGGTAGATCGCGTCATTGTAATCATAGCGTCCATCGAGTTCGCAGACTTCCATGTAATCCGCATGTAATTCATCCAGAAGCTGTTGATATCCGATGCTGGATGCGAGATCGTCGGAGGCTTTAAAAATTACTCCAGGGGTATCCCACGTATTAAGAAAGCCGTCCAAGTCCGGGGAGGCAATGATCTTGCCGCCTACGACATCGTCATAATTAATCCAAAAAGACCCATCAATATCGTTCCATCCGCTGGGAACTTGCATTTGGATCGAATCGTAATCATCGTATACCCACATATAATCCGAATAACCGTCGCCTGTACTGGCGAATCCGCCGGACATCGCTGAACCCCCCGGCAGCGAGCCCACCACGTTGAAACTGGCGAGGATCTTTTCAAGCGCCTCCAAGTCTGCATCGCTTACGACCTGGACCTCGAGTTCTATAAGAAAAGCGCCAGTGTCATCTATGGGTGTGGCGGTTAGCACTATATAGGATGTATCTCGACCTCCGCAGGACTCATATATATCATACGCGCCGCGATACAAGTTATCTTCATAGTCATAGCGGCCTTCAAATACACAATAATCGGGCAGGTCTTCCGTCAATAGATCGAGGAAGTCCAGGTAACTTCCATAGAGGTCCACCCTGGGGGTCACATCGAAGATCACCCCTGGTGTGCCCCATGTATTGATGAAGCCTTCTACGTCAGGAGATGCCCAAATTGAAGCCCCGATGAGCTCGCCGTCTTCGTACCACTCCGAGCCATCGACTTGGTCCCAATCCGCGGGAATCTCCAACTCGAGGGCGGCTGTATTATCCATTACATAGATGTAGCTGGCATAACCTGCTCCCGATCCTGGTCCTAGAATCCCGCCGCCGATCTGACCCGATAGCGATGCTGATGCTTGAAGGGCTCGTCCATTGAGTTGCCCCTCAAGAATTTCTCCCGTTGCATAGCGAAGCACTTCGATGCTCAAGGTTGATTCGGTGCCGTGTGTGCGCAGCACATCACAGTAATCTGCCATAGTCTCATCGGTAGCTAGAACCAAACCCTCCAGCGATGTGATGATATCGCCTGCTTGGATTCCCGCCGTGTCCGCGGATGAACCCGACGCAACCGATGACACCCAGATCCCTCTAATAGAACCATCGCTGCTTGCAACCGCAACGCCATTGACGCCAACTGCGTCTACATCTTCGCCCGCAGTTAAACGATCGATCACCGCCTGCGCCTCATCTGCTTTTATGGCAAAGTATTGGTTTTGCGCAACTACTGAATATGCATAATTTACGCCTACCACTTTCCCTTGAGAATCCACGAGTGGTCCGCCAGAATTGCCCGGGTTGATAGTGGCATCATGCTCTAACACAAAATCCACGGAAGCCCATGATGATTCCCCATCGGTGCGCGCCTTCGATACGATCCCCTTGGTCAAGGTGAACTCGGGGTCCCCCAAGGGATATCCAGCCGCAAAGACTTCTAAGCCGACGCCAACATCACCCGTATGCCAATCAAGAAATGGATATCCATCACCCTCAATATCAATGACGGCCAGATCCGAGCATTCAGACACTCCCAGAATCCGAGCGTTTAGAGCGCGGTCATCACCTGCCACCCATACCTTGAGCAATCCCGCGCCAGTCACCACATGGTTGTTCGTCACGGCAATGCCGGAAGGATCTATGATGAAGCCCGTTCCTCTTCCGGCAGAATTGACCATCATGCCCATATCGGGATCGATGAAAGTCCCTTGAGCCTCAATTAATATTGTCGCATCCTGAACCCCTTCCAATGAAGAAACCGCTCCTGATATTCCTTCAAGCGAAATGCCGTCTTTCCCACCATCAGAATCTTTCACTGAAGGTGCCACAAGCTTGTCAGTCTCTGGTTCTGTTGTGGGCGCTGGGGTTGACGATGAACAAGCCGTGAATAAAAGCGAGAGTAACAAGAACACCGAAAGCCTTAAACGATAACTGGTTCGATTTTTCATTTCAAAACTCCTGTTGAATATTCTGTCTCGCGTTCGCTGACTTACCGTTCACTTGAAATCACTCTTTCATCCAATTTCATTACTTTAGAGGTCAGGGCAGAAAGAAGCAAACGCGGCGACACAGCAAGAAGTTCTTTAGTTTCTCAACGGTAGTTATGGAAATTGCGAGATGCTTCAATCCGTCTATGCACCCCCAGTATTGACAACAGATAGATCAACGTAGTTGAATCCGAGTTCATTATAGGTGAGAAGACAGCAGGTCGTCCTTTCACTCCCCTTTCAATATCGGCCGTTTCCAATCCTGAGGGTAGTGTAAAATCATGTCCTAAGGAGACCCTTCTTATGCACATATTAGCAACGAACGACGATGGTGTGTACGCGCCAGGTTTGCTCGCACTCGCACAGGCTTTTCGTTCATTGGGCGATGTTACGGTACTCGCACCCGACAGGAACTGGTCTGCTTCCGGCCATGTAAAAACAATGCATCGACCTTTACGAGTTTGGGAAACGCAATTAAGCGACGGAACGCCGGCGTTATCAACGGACGGTGCACCTTCAGATTGTGTGGCTATTGCCATTCTCGGCATGGTCGAGCAGCCGATCGATCTCGTCGTATCCGGGATCAATCCCAATGCAAATGTTGGGCATGATGTAACTTACAGCGGCACGGTTACTGCAGCCATGGAAGCTGCGATCTCGGGTCTACCCGGATTCGCCTACTCTATCAACTCTCCGATGGATCACATGGGAACAACGGATTACAGCACGGCAGCTGAGGTATCTGTCTCAGTTGCAAAACAGGTGCTATCCAAACCGATGCCTGAGAAGTTCGTCCTGAATGTGAACATCCCGTCTTGCAGCTTGGATGAAATTAGCGGTATTGCGGTCACTCGTCAGGGGTTGCGGATATATCGCGACGCGCTCGTAGAACGGGAAGACTCCCGCGGCCGCAAATACTACTGGATCGGCGGCGACGCGCCCACTGGTATCGCGGACCCCGGAACCGACTTCTGGGCACTTGCGAACCGCTACGTCTCCGTCAGCCCGCTTACCCTCGATCTAACTGACTCGCCTATGCTCCCGACCATCGAGAGCTGGGAACTCAAGCTCTAATCGGGCGGCATCGCAACCTTCGGGCGGCGCCGTGACCCTGTGACCTGGTTCCAATCGCCGAAGTAACAGGTCCTCTTGAATTCGTTTGAGTCAACAGAGCAATCAGGGTGACTTCTCTCACTTCTATTCATCATTCACGCGGGTTTATAATGGTGGCGGTTTGCCTCGCCTGCCGGGTGCCTGACCCCGTATAATCGAACACACCTTCCAGCCCTTGCCTCGCGCGGCCGGTGCAACCCCAAGCAAGCGCTTTCCGAGGCTCAATCGAAAAGGACCAAAAAGAGATGAGCGACACGGGATCATCAAACGGCAAACCGAAGAAGGCTCCGGTCCATCCAAGCGGTGATGACCGCTATGTAGCCCTCGACCGCACGATGAAGCACTTGCATAACGAGAAGGATGCACTTCTCGAAGTTCTGCACTCCGCGCAGGAAACTTTCGGCTACCTGTCAGAAGAGCTTCTTTTCTACATTTCTAACCATTTGCACTTGCCTTTGAGTCAGGTATATGGCGTCGCGACCTTCTACCACCTATTCACCTTCGAACCACAAGGCAAGCACAGTTGCATTATTTGCACGGGCACAGCTTGCCACGTCAAGGGCTCCGCAGCAATCGTCGAAGAGATGTCCGCCTTACTTGACGTCCCTGTGGGTAAAACCACCGAAGATGGGTTGTTTAGCCTCACGACGGCCCGCTGCTTGGGATGCTGTGGTCTTGCTCCCGTTGCCGTGATCAACGGCGAGATAAAAGGAAAGGCTACGCCGGAGACGATCGCCAGCGCGGTGGGGCGAATCTTGACGGGCGAGAGAGTCGCACAGGATCAAGAGGAGGCCGGATGAGCCGCGAAAAACTCGATCAAATAGCTGAGCAGGAAAGGGCGCGTCAATCCCAATTTGACAAACGAGTTCATTGCTGCGTCAGCACGGCTTGCTTATCCGCAGGGGCGGGGAGCACTATCCAGGCCCTACGCGACTCGGTCGAAGCCGCCCCGGCCGGAGACAAGGTCGAAGTGGTGCAGACGGGGTGCATGGGCCTATGCAGTCGAGGACCTCTCGTGCGCGTCCAGGAGAAGTCGGGCGAGGAGGTCCACTACGCCGACGTTGACTCTGAATGCGCGGAGGAACTCATCGCCAAGACCGTATCCTGGGATCAGGGGGATGAGAAGCCTCCGGAGCTCTCCCCGGAACTGAAGACGGTACGCGAGCGCCTCGAGACTGCCCGTAAAAAGAGGTCTCTCAAGAAACACGTCCTCTCTCCCGATTTACCTTTCTTCACCAAGCAATTTAAGGTCGTCCTGCGCGATGTGGGCTATGTCGACCCCGAGAAGCTCGAGGATTACCTCGCACACGGCGGCTATCAAGCGTTGCACAAAGTACTCACCGAGATGAGCCCTGAGCAAGTATGCGATGAGATGCTGGGCAGCGGCTTGCGCGGACGCGGCGGGGCGGGTTTCCCCACCGGCTTGAAGTGGAACTTCGTCCGTCGAGAAGAATCGAATGTCAAGTATGTTGTCGTCAACGGCGACGAGGGCGACCCGGGCGCCTACATGGACCGCACTGTGATGGAGGACAACCCCCACCAAGTTCTCGAAGGCATGATGATCGCCGCCTATGCTGTTGGTGCCAACCATGGTTATTTTTATATTCGTGCGGAATATCCCATCGCTGTAGGTCGAATTCGCGGCGCCATTCGCGCCGCGCGGCGCCGCGGGATCTTGGGTAAATCCGTCATGGGTACGGATTTTTCTTACAGCGCCGATGTGCGCATCGGTGCCGGCGCCTTTGTCTGCGGCGAAGAGACGGCTCTGATCCACTCCATCGAGGGAAAGCGTGGTGTACCTCGCATGCGCCCACCCTATCCGTCTACATCAGGTCTATGGGGTAAACCGACGCTGATTAACAACGTCGAAACCCTGGCCAACGTCCCCGCGATCATCAAGAACGGCGCCGAGTGGTACGCCCAGATCGGCACCGAGAAAAGCAAAGGCACGAAAGTTTTCGCACTCGCGGGCCAACTCACCAACACCGGCCTTATTGAAGTACCCATGGGCATCACCTTGCAGGAGATCGTCTACGAGATCGGAGGCGACGTGCCCGGGGACGCCGAGTTCAAGGCCGCGCAGACAGGCGGCCCCAGCGGCGGTTGCATTCCGAATACGCATATGGATACGCCTGTCGATTACGAAAGCCTCCAGGAACTGGACTCGATCATGGGTTCGGGCGGGTTGGTCATCATTGATAGCACAACTTCGATGCCCGAGTTCGCGCGCTTTTTTATGGATTTCTGCGTGGACGAGAGTTGTGGAAAATGCGTCCCTTGTCGGGTCGGCACCGTGCAAATACGCACCCTGCTGGACAAGATCATCGATGGACGCGGCGAGCCCGAGGACCTCGACAAGCTTGATGCTCTCTGTAAACTGGTGAGCTCGGTAAGCCTTTGCGGTCTGGGCCAATCGGCACCGAATCCAGTACTCAGTACGCTGCGCTTCTTCCGTCATGAATACGAAGCGCTGATTCCGTGTAGCGCCTGATCCGCAGCGAGAATGGCAACCCATGGCTGATAGGGAGTTCAACATGATCACCTTGAGCATCGACACAAAGACCATCCAGGTGCCGCCAGGCACGAACGTACTCAAGGCCGCCCTCGACAACGGCATTCATATACCTCATCTGTGCTACCATCACGAGCTCAGCATCTCCGGAGGCTGCCGCCTTTGTCTGGTCGAAGTGGAGGACCAGGATCAGCCTGTACCGAGTTGCGGACTCACCGCAGCAGAAGGCATGGTCATTCAAACCCAATCAGAACAGCTCACGGAATTACGGCGAGGGGTGCTCGATCTCTTCATCTCCGATCACCCCCTCGATTGCGTGGTATGCGATAAAGCGGGATCCTGCACGCTGCAAGAATATGCCTATGAGTACGGCCTGAAAGAGACGAGTTATGAGCCGACGGTCTCCTCTACTCTGTTTCAGGATGATAATCCCTTCTTCTTACGCGATCATCAATATTGCATCCTCTGCGGGCGCTGTGTGCGTGTATGTGACGAAATCGTTGGAGTGCACGCAATCGATTTCGCCAATCGGGGCTTCGAAACAAACATCGCTACGCCATATGATGGCCCCATGATCGACTCGACCTGCGTGTTCTGCGGCAACTGCGTACAAGTATGCCCTACGGCCGCGTTGATGCCGGTGTCGAGGCTACAGGGCGGCCGGGAATGGGATTTGGATCGCACGATATCCGTCTGCGGCTACTGCGGCGTTGGCTGCGAGATCGAGTACGCCAGCAAGGACGGCAATATCCTCTATGCTCAAGCGTCTGAAAAGGGCCCGGCGAATGGCCCCTTCCTTTGCACGAAAGGTCGCTACGGATGGGACTTCACAACGAGCCCAGAACGCTTGAAACACCCCATGATTCGCCGTGACGTCGCTTTTGACCTCGGACTGACCGAAGAACCCTGGGAACTGCCGGATACCTCACCACTGGATATTCGGAAGCCCAAGGTTGATGAGTATTTCGTACCCGTCGATTGGGATACAGCGCTCGATTACGTCTCCTCCCAACTGGCCGATAGCGTCAAAAACCACGGACCGGATTCGATCGTGGGCCTGGCTTCCGCCCGCTGCACCAATGAGGAAAACTACATCTTCCAGAAATTCATGAGGGCCGTAATCGGCACTAATAACATCGATCACTGCGCTAGGCTTTGACACAGCAGCACCATTGCGGGCCTCGTGAAGGCCTTCGGAAGTGGCGCAATGACCAACTCAATCGGCGAAATCCGCGACGCGGACTGCATCCTCATCACCGGATCCAACACAGCGGAAGCCCATCCCGTTATCAGCTATGAGGCCGTGCGTGCGGCGAAGAAAGGCGCGAACCTTATAATCATCGATCCCCGACGCATCCCTCTCGTAGATCACGCCACCCTCTTCCTCCAGCCCCACCCCGGAACCGATATTTACGTGTTCCTGGCAATGATGCATGTGATCGTTAAAGAAGGCTGGATGGATGAGTCCTTTATCGCCGAGCACACTGAAGGGTACGACGCGTTGGCAGCCATGCTGGAGAGCTACACACCGGAAAGGGCAGCTCTTGCCTCCGGTGTGTCAGAGGAGAACATTATTCAGGCCGCTCGATTGTACGCACGAGGCGAACGCGCCCATGGAGAGTCCATCTACGGGGAGGCCCGCGGCCACAGCACAACGCTTTATGCCATGGGCATCACCCAGCGCTCCAACGGAACCGACAACGTGCTCACACTGGCCAACCTGAGCATGCTCTGCGGCCAAATCGGGAAGCCATCCACCGGCGTGAACCCGCTGCGAGGTCAAGCCAACGTGCAGGGCGCCTGCGACGTCGGCGGCTTAGTGAACGTATTGCCGGGTTACCAGCGGGTGACAGATGACAAGCTGCGCAAGGAGATGGCCAGTATCTGGGGGATCGAGGACCTACCAAGCGAAGTGGGGCTGACCATCGTGGAGGCCACTCATGCCGCGCTGGCTGGCGATGTACACGCCATGTATATCATGGGTGAAAACCCACTTATGACGGATCCTAACAGCAATCACGTCGAACAAGCCTTTCGAAAGCTGGACTTGCTGGTAGTCCAGGATATCTTCCCCAGCGAGACGGCCTACCTGGCCCATGTCCTGCTCCCTGCCGCATCGTCCCTGGAGAAGGATGGTACCTTCACCAACACGGAGCGACGCGTTCAGCGCATTCGCAAGGTTGTATCCCCTCCAGGTGAAGCTTTGCCCGATTGGCGTATCACTGCTGGCATTGCCTCTCGCGTAGCCCAAAAGCTGGGCCGCAAATCTGGCCCTGAAGCCTGGGAGTACGATTCACCTTCTTCTATTTTCGCGGAACTCACTCGTGTAACCCCGATCTATCGCGGCATGAGCTACGATCGCCTACGCCCCCAGGGGCTGCAATGGCCCTGTCCGAGCGAAGAACATCCGGGAACACCCATTCTTCATGTGGATGGTTTCTCGAGGGGTCTAGGTAAATTCCATGCCGTTGAAGCTCGAGATCCTGCCGAACAGACAGACGAGGAATACCCCCTCACTCTCACCACCGGACGAGTCCTGTATCACTATCACTCTGGAACCATGACCCGCCGCAGCGCCCCGCTCCACTGGCGCGAACCCAGGGGGTACGCCGAGATCAACGCTCAAGATGCAGAGGCTATCGGCCTGAAGGACGGCTTTGCCGTGATCATCCACAGCCGGCGAGGGACGGTCCGCACGAAAACGAAGATCTCGGAGGGTGTTCCCCCCGGCACAGTTTTCCTGGCGTTTCACTGGCGCGAGGCGCCCGCCAACCGCCTTACCCAGGATCACACCCTGGACCCTATCGCGAAGATACCCGAATATAAGATTTCCGCTATTCGTCTGGAGAATCCGCGCGCCCGCTGATTGGAGAGCGCGCAAAGCATGAATTACTAAGTTAGGCATCGTTGGAAATGACGACGCGTGCCTGAGGTGACAGAGTCCGCGGGTTAGCCCGAATCATACCCGAGACGATCAGGTCGGGTGTAAGCCCTCATCATTCCCTGACGAGCGTATCCGACCAGCGTGATGTCCCATTCTCTCGCTAAGGCAATCGACAGCGACGTCGGCGAGTTGCGAGAGGCGATGATCGGACACCCCATCTTTGCTCCCTTGCGCAGCATTTCAGACGAAATCCGACCTGTCGCCAAGAGAGCCATCCCCTCAGTGGCGATGTCCTGCACCAAACATAAACCACGCAGCTTATCCATTGTATTGTGGCGGCCGACATCCTCCGCCAGCGCGAGAATCTTATCGCCATCGGTCAGACCAGAAGCATGCACCCCCCGCGCCCTGGCGTGCAGGCTGTCGGGAATGTGCAACTCACGAAAGAGGGTAAATAAACGCTCGGGGGAGATTTGCAGTTCGCTTATCAGAGGCTCGATGTCCGCCTCGGGCTCCTCGAATGTCACGCCCCCGCCGCACCCGCTGGTGATGATGCCGCGCTGGGGTAACTCTACTGGACCCTGAAGCCACACGTCCACGCAGCAGCCATCCTCGCTGACATGCACATGATCGATGTCGTCCGTGCCCTGAATCAAATCCTCGTTAAGCATGAAACCTATCGCCAGAAGATCATGTTGGCTCGGCGTGCACATGAGGGTCACCCAGTCTTCCCCGTTGATGCTGATTGTCATCAGCGCCTCACCGATGACCTCACCCTCCGCCCGCGACCAACCATCTCGGTAGACATTCCATTTTGCTGAGACCGCACCTGCGCCCATTCAATCCTCCTAACCGGGAACGGCATGCTTGCATGAATCATCGCCCGACCGTCTGTAATTGTAGTGCAACTGCGTTGCTGCATTGTGTATATTTCTGCAGAACTCGTGGCCAGCAACCTTCATACATTATAAACACGGCACCGTTTGCCCGTAGTGGCTAGCTGGAATACAATCTCCACCATGCCTCTTCAATTGAACGATACATTACGTGATCGCTACCGCGTCGAAGGTCAGCTCGGGGCGGGTGGCATGGGTGCTGTTTACCTTGCCCATGACCTGACGCTAGATATCAAAGTCGCCGTTAAAGAAAACCTCAACCAGAGTCCAGAATCAGAGCGGCAATTCCGGCGTGAGGCGCGCCTGCTGGCCACGCTACGCCATCCCAACCTCCCTCGGGTGACCGACCATTTCATCCTTGAAGATCGTCAATACCTGGTGATGGACTTCGTCGAGGGGGTCGATCTACACACGCAGGCGGCGAAGCAGCCGCCAACCTCCGCTGAGGTGTTGACCTGGTCGGAATCCATCTGCAGCGCGCTAAGTTACCTGCACACACGCCAGCCGCCAATTATTCACCGCGATATAAAACCGGCCAATCTCAAATTGCACCCCAGCGGGAACATCGTCCTTGTCGATTTCGGTATTGCCAAAGTCTTCGATCAATCGCAGACTACCACCGGGGCACGAGGGCTAACGCCCGGATTCTCGCCTCCTGAGCAATACGGTGGACAACGCACGGACGCGCGCAGCGATCAATACTCCCTTGCAGCCACACTCTACTGCCTACTGACCGCTCAACGCCCGGCGGATAGTGTCCAACGCATGCTTGGCAAAGAAATTCTTAAACCAGTCCGCGAGCTGAATCCTGCCGTGCCTGAACATGTCGAAGCCGCACTAGAAAGGGCACTGGCATTGAAACAGGAAGACCGCTTCCCTGATATGGCCAGCTTTTGTAAGGCTCTTGCGGGTCACACACCACTGAAGACGATTCGCGCCCCACTCGAGGCTCTTGCTCCGCCCAAACCCCGAAATGTAGGTCTTTGGATCGGTCTCGGAGTTCTCGCCGTGATCACAATCGTTGGCGTAGCGGCACTCGCTCTCGGCGGCATTCTCCCCTTCGGTGGAAATCGCGCCCAGATGACCGAGACCGCCATTGCCGCTGTCGTTCAACCGGAGAATACAAAATCCCCGGCTACGCAGACTCCATTCCCTAACACGCCAACACCCATCCCCGAGCCTTCATCCACGCCAACCCAATTGCCAACACCGACAGCGACCACCGTCGTCCTTGGCGGTGGTGGCAGAATCGCCTTTGTGAGCGACCGAGAAGACGGGCGAACCTTACAAATCTGGACAATGAATGCTGATGGTAGCGATCCTCGGCAGTTAACTTACGGTCCTGGCGACAAGGGTCAGCCCAGATGGTCAACGGACGGAACGAAGATCATCTACTCAGCGCCGGGCGGCAATGATGAGTACGGCAATGATCTAGGCCTTGATCTCTTTCTAATCAACACCGATCGATCCGGCGAAACGATCAATCTCACAGAGAGCATTGGCGATGATTTTGATCCCGCCTGGTCTCCCAATGGCGGTCAAATCGCCTTTACGAGCACGCGCGTAAATTCATTAAAGCAGGTTTTTGTCATGAGCGTTGAGTGTAACCCAGCGCCTGATAGCTGCTCTATCACTGTGCCAGCGCGGAATATTTCCGCAGGTTATGCCATCGAATACGCCCCCGCGTGGTCACCCGACGGACGGACGCTCGCGGTCATCGCTTCTATCAACCAGGCCCCTGGTCGCATCGTTATGAGACCCGCAGAGGGCGGCGAAACCTCATGGTTTGATGTCCAAGACAGAATAATTGGCGTAGATCATTTGACCTGGTCATCAGATGGTCAACTCATCGCCTTCAGTTGGCTCGTAAAATACGGCAAGCAGGAGATCTACATCGCTTATGCGCAGAGCCCGAGTCTTGATCCCATGTCTCTCACTAACTCCCTGGGAAACAAGGAGCCGACGTTCTCACCCAACCATCAGATGATCGTATTCACGTCCACCCGTGACCAGAATCCTGAAATCTACATCATGACCAACAACGGCTCTGGTGTGCAAAATCTAACCCAGAACCCCGGGCGCGATATGGAACCGGATTGGCAGCCCCACCCTGGTGAATAGTGACAACCTGGTGTTTTGTATGTCATCTATTCATACTGATCGACATCTACGGAATGGCGATGAAGCATGTCTTAACGGTTGATATCGGCACTGGCACGCAGGATATTTTCCTCTTCCGTGAAGGGTTAGACCTCGAGAATGGTTTCAAGCTGGTCATGCCCTCGCCGACGATGATGGTGAGAGAGAAGATCCAAGAAGCGACTCGGCTTGGAGAAGACATCCTTCTCACCGGTGTGACGATGGGAGGAGGACCCTCACATTGGGCGGCAGAGGCCCATCTCGAGCAAGGTCTGCGAGTATTCGCCACACCAGAAGCCGCGCAAACTTTCAACGACGACCTCGAATGGGTTGAACATGAGATGGGCGTGAAGCTCATCAGCGAGGACGAGGCGCAGTCGCAAGAACACGTTCGGCGTATCACACTCCAGGACTTCGATCTCGAGGCCATAAGGCAGGCTTTCGCCGCCTTCGACACGAAACTCAATCTGGACGGAGTTGGCGTGGCGGTCTTCGACCACGGTTCTACTCCCCCCAATATCTCCGACCGCAAATTCCGCTTCGACTACCTTGAGCGGCGCATTACGGAGGAGAATTGCCTAAGCGCCTTCGCTTACCCTGCAGATCAAGTACCCGAAATGCTTTCTCGTATGCGTGCCGTATCGACCTCTGCAGCGGGTCTCGACTGCCCGTTGGTGCTGATGGACACCGCTCCCGCGGCTGTGCTCGGCGCCACGCTCGACCCTATTGCTGCGCAGCGAGACCGCACCCTAATTGTTAACATCGGCAACTTACACACATTGGCTTTCCGCCTCGGCCCCAGCGGCATTGAAGGTGTCTTTGAGCATCACACCGGTTTGCTCGACCACGCCCGTTTGGATATCCTACTGGATTCGTTTGCTGCCGGGACCTTGAAGGGCGAGGATGTTTTCAACGACCATGGACATGGAGCGCTTACGATCATCCCTGAACCGCTCTCTCTAGATCAGGAAAATTTCGGGGTGATCGTCACGGGGCCGCTACGACAGATGATGTCGGATTCTCGCCTGAAGCATTATTATGCGGCTCCCTTCGGCGATATGATGCTCACCGGCTGCTTTGGTGTATTGGCTGCAATGGCCGAATCAATCCCTTCACTTCAGGAATCGATCCGCGCTGCACTGTACGGCGCTGGTTCTGAGAACAAACCGTGGGATATCGAATGAGAAACAAGAACCTCGATAAAACGCAATAGCTCAGGAGAGGCTCCGCCAGCGTTGAAACTCAGATATGCCTTTACAATCATCATGACTGGACGAAAAACCGCACAGTAATGGTCTTGACTCGATAATTCAATGTCACATAAACTTGATTATTCCGTTATAGATATAGGAATACAAATCGGCTTCATTCTAAGGGAGAGGGAATCATGAATAATAAACGCTCGTTACGGATGCTCCTGCCAATCGTCATGTTGTTGATATCGGCTTTAGCCTGCAGTCTGCCTGGTAGCACCAACACCGCCGCCACACAAACGATGGAAGCGCTGGCAACAATCGTCGAGGCCAACCTGCCATCAAGAGAGAACACTGAAGTCCCTGAGGCGACGATTCCGGCTGACGCAACCCTGCCTCCTGCACAAGCAACCGAAGAAGCACTCCCGACACCAACAGTTGCTCACCAGATCCAACCCTCGAGCCCTGGCTCGGTGAGCAGCTTTATGACCGATCGGTCGAGCGCAGCTCTCGCTTCAGAGAGACGAGCCAATGCCGATATTTTTGACACTAACCTTCTCGAGCGACCCTTCACTACACAGGTTATGGATTACCAGGACTATCTGGATATCACTCGCGCGGAACTCAGTATGGGACCACCATGGGTGTACGTCACGATCTTCCTTGAAGGGTCACCCCCAGCCGGGTCAGAAGCTGCCTATGGATTGGAGGTCGACCTAGATATTGACGGCCATGGCGATATGCTGATCCTCGCCGACGCTCCGCCCGACAGCGCGTGGACCACGGACGGTGTCCGTGCTTGCCGCGATGCCAACGGCGATGTTGGCGGCCCCACACCGATGATTTCCGATAGTCCCCATTCTGCTCGAGATGGCTATGAGGATTGCGTATTCGATAGCGGGTACGGGATCGGGCCCGATGAAGCTTGGATACGCCGCGATCCCGGGCATGCCGATCGCATCCAGGTCGCCTTCCTCTATTCGCTCATCGGTAATGACGGTAAGTTCATGTGGGGTGCGTGGAGCGACGAAAATATCAAGGATCCTGCTTGGTTCGACTACCACGACCACTTCACATTGATCGATGCTGGTTCACCCGCCTCTGAGAGCAGCCAATACCCCGTGAAAGCGATGGCATCACTGGACAACACCTGCCGCTGGGGCTACGGCTTTGTGCCGACCGGCTCCGAACCTGGCGTATGCTACATCCCGCCGACCCCGACGCCTTTACCGCAGGGATCGATATCGGGATATGTCTATCGCGGCACCAGCTCAACACCCAGCACCCCTCGTTTCGCAGGCATTACTGTCCTTTTGGGCCAAGGGGCATGCCCATCGACAGGATTCAAATCAGCGACGACCGGTAGCGACGGTGGATACACCTTCGGCCAACTGCCAGCTGGGACCTACTGCGTAACTGTGAACAGTTCCGGACTCCCTCCGGCCTCATATGGTTGGGGCGCAATGTCCCCACATTTCCCAGCAGTGAAATGTCCTCCTTTTAACCCTTACCAGGGGGTTACCCTTGGATCGGACGAAGCGAAAGGAAATATCAATTTCGCCTTCCTGGAGATAGTCGGCTGATTTTTGTACCTTATGTACAAACCTCCCCGCAACCAGATATGATGCGGGGAGGTTTAGTTATCTTTATCGGCCAATTATCAAATAGATATTTCGACTTTACGCGTCCCTACTATGGCCGTTCTACAGAAAATAGGACCCAATCAGTTTCGGCTACATTCCCCGCCAGATCTATCGCACGAACATAAACTTCGTGTTCACCCGCGGTCGCCATCCGCCAGCGAATGGAGTATGGTTGCGTTGTCAACGTTTCCACCTTAATGCCGTCCACATAGAACTCGACCCGCTCAACCCCGAAGTTATCTGCCACGTCAGTCTCAATCACCATCTCCTGTGTGCTGCTTCCGCGCAGAACCTGGTCTGGCTCGGGAAGCAGGATCTCTGCATCTGGAGGCTGGTTGTCCACCGTAATATGAATGGCATGGGTTGAGATATGTCCGTCAAAGTCGACAACAACAAGTTGAAGCGTGTACAGCCCATTGAGATCTTCAGTCTTCCATCGCACCAACGTCCCCCCTCGTACTTTCTTGCTGCTATCATCCCCGATTTGCACCCAGCGAGTGGGATTCAATCCGGCGCCATATTGAAGTCGATAGTAATCATAATTCACCGGGTTCACATACCCTCGCACCACAACCTCATCGCGCAGATAGGAGAAAGGTGCCGGTAAGGTTATGCGAACATCTGGATCCTGATGGCCCAGATCCGTGAGGGTGTCATATTCTTGAGGGGGGCTTTCGAGACCGATCATTTGCGCCCACTCCGCTGCCTCTGGAGGCGGGACGAGATATATTCGTTCTTCGACAAGATCGATCGGCGTGTTCAGAGTCGCAAGCTTGCCCGTTTCCTTGTTCACCAAGTAGGGCTGGTAAAGATTGTCAAAAGTTATTGGCTCTGTGCCGTTTAGGAAAACCTCGCTCACAACCGAAGGGCAATAGTCCGTAGGCAGCAAACCCGAGGGATCACAGATGTCTATTCGGCTCACACCCGGTGGCATCTGCCATCCCGCGGTCGGCAAATCCTTTGTGGCGTAGCGTATTAGGGCATGCCACACCGGCGCGGCGCTGTTCATCTCATGTAAACCAAACGCCTCGGTACCGTCCAGATTTCCAAGCCAAACCCCAACAACCCGACTCGGGGTATAACCCAGACTCCAGAAATCGCCGCCGCCCGCAACAGACGCAAGCCCGCCCGCCGGTTTGCCGATCTCTAAGGCGTTTGACTGCCCCAAGGTGGGCCAGCGTGCCGTCTCATCCGTCAGCACATCTGTCATCAAGTAAGCCAGCTGAGCGCTAAGAATCGCTTTCTGCTCTGGCGTGAAGCCATACGCTGACCTACTGGCACCATCTTCAATTGTTGAAATGATTGACGGCCGCAAAGGATCTCTCGCAGCGCTAGAATCTAGAGATGCATCACCGACCATCGTGCCTTGATTCGCCAGAACGGCAAAGGCACCAGCTAGATCGAGGAGCGAAGCTTCCCACTCCAGATCATTGGATGTGCGATACGCTTTCGTGTTGTATGTCACTGACGAGATACCCATCGATCGTGCCGTCCGCTCGACGCTATCAACGCCCATCAAAGATTGAACTCTATCACTCGCTGCTATATAGTCATTCGCCAGTGCTGTGCGGATCCGCACAGGTCCGTTGTATTGTGACGCCTGGTTCTCTGAAGTTCCATTTAGTAACTCACCATCTGCAGGGATATCCAGGACCATGCTACCCGGCGAATAACCTTGCGCGAAAGCCGTCAGATACACAAATGGGGAAAATGTCGTGCCGGTAGATCTCGTTTCGGTGATGGGTCCCGCTAACGCAAGGATCTCACCTTGGTTCGCGTCTAGAACAACAAAACCTCCCGCTTCAATATTGTGATCGAGATTTGCGTCGCTTGGACGGACCGGCGGGAGAAACCCCGCGGCGAGGCATCCCGTTCCATCTGCAGCCGGGAGAATGGCGCTTGGCTCAAACCCGGATAGACGGGCGATATGTGTTTGAAGTGCGCAATGAGATTGCAGCTGCAGATCATAGTCCACCGTAGTTTGAATCCGTAATCCGCTTCGCCTCAGGGCATCATCTCCAAACATTCCCTTAACTTCTACTTGAAGATATCCAATCAGTTCGTGGATGTGGTCTGGATACTTAACGGCGTCATGCTTGATTTCCAAATTCTGCGCAAGGGCAAGTTCTGCTTCATGTTGCGTGATCGCCCCCATTTGCACCATGGCCCTCAAAGTCTCCGCCTGCCGTTCCTTCGCTTCTTTTGGAGCTTCAACCGGGTTCAGCGATGGATCAAGAGGGATGGATGCTAACATCGCACTTTCGGGTAGGGTAAGATCAGAGGCATGCTTGGCAAAATACACCAGCGCCGCAGCGTCGATCCCATAAGCGTGGTTCCCATAATCGGCACTATTGATATACCACTCGAGGATTTTTTCCTTGGAGTAAGCCTGAGTGACCTCGGCCGCTAGAATCATTCTTTGCAGGGATTGCTTCTCGGGAAAACGCGCTCCGACTCCGAGTGGCAGCAATTGCGACTGGACCAATTGCTGACTTATGGAGGGGGTAATCTCTTGAGGCTGCTGGAGCTCGAGATAACTCAGCAGTGCTTGAGCCGCCTCTTGTGGGAAATATCCGGGATTTGACCAGAATGTTTCGTCTTGGATCGCGATCGTTGCCTCAAGTGCATGCTCAGGAAGATCAATCGGCCCAGCCGGGTCCAAGTAAAGCCAGCGCCGGTTCTGTGCCTGCGGGTGAAGCACCTTAAAAATTAATTTTTCGCCGGTTCGATCATAGAATTTGACCGGACGGAAAGACTCCCGACCAGCGGAGCCGAAGATCTTTTCTAGATCTTCCGTCGGGGGAAGATTCGAGGTTAGATCGGCATAGGAAAAGGCCACCAGAAGACCCGCCGCCCCAATTCCAATAACCAACAGCAGGCCAACTACAAAACCAAGCCGCCCGAGCAGCCTCTCTCCTCCATATTTGAATCCCCGGCGGCGTCGAAACCGCCTGACATCCGTCACCTTTGCCATATTAGAATTTTACCCGTAAACGATTGCTTGACTATAATCCCTGCAAGACCTGTGCCTGCATGAGCACCACGCCTACCCTTGAGAAACAGCGATGAGATGGTCAGATAAGGGTGCGATAGCTAGCGGAGACCCAGGTGCCAGGTTATTCGCCATCGTTAGCTCCAGCTATCTCTTGAAATCTGGCGCTGACCCCATTCGGAGGGTTTGACATGAAGAAAATTCTCTCCATCGACGGCGGTGGGATTCGCGGCATCATCCCATTGGCATGTTTGGTAGAACTCGAAAAACTCCATGGGAAGCCATGCCGAGAGATCTTCGACATGGTTGCCGGGACTTCAACAGGATCCGTTATCTCAGCAGGGATTGCCTTGGGGATCAGCGCCCGCGGACTTCTGGCACTCTATCGTGAGTTGGCAAAGCAGGCTTTTCAGCGTCTTCCCTTACATCAAATCCTTTTTAACCTCGGCAACCACCGCTATAGCAACGCTTTCATTGCTGATACTCTTGATGAGATCGGTGCCGACCGACCGCTCAACTCGCTACCGGTCGACATGTTGATCACTGCGAAGAACCTGGGAACCAGCCGAACCGACTTCTTCGTTAAGGATAGTCCCGGGAATGCAAGCCTTTGGGGCATGATGACCTTAAAAGACGCCGTCTTAGCCAGCATCGCGGCTCCGACATATTTTCCCGCTCACTCCGCCGAGGTCCTCGGAAAGGAGCATATGTGGGTAGATGGGGGAGTTGGTGTAGCCGGCAACCCGGCCTACCACGCCGCCGTCGAGGCGATTCACTACAGCGCCGGCTTATACCCTCCCGGGGACACGCGCCTACTTTCCTTCGGAACCGGTAGGCGTCCGCATCCAATCGACGCCCGATCTGCCAACATCTTGAAGTGGGGTATCTGGGTTCTAGCGGAAACATTGGAAGACGCTGGCGAGTGGCAGACTTATGTGACCCGAAGGGAATATGAATGGACCGCGAGAATCGATCTGCGGCGATACCAGCTCGACTTGACTTCGAGCATAATGCGAGATCTCGGTGTCGCTGTTCCCGAAGGAGTCGACGTCACCGAGATCGGCTTAGATGCCGTGTGGGCAGCTGACCTTTTAGAAGATATAGGACGCGCTTTCGCAGCAAAGATAGACTTCAACGATCCAGACGGTTTGGAGATGGAGACATAACCTTTGCGATGATGGAAATCTCGCAAGAGCGCTCTTGAGCACCAACCCATTGAAGATCATCACCGACAACCTTAACTATTTGTTATTGGCGTACACCTTCACCTGTGCTGGAACTGCACTGAAATCCCCTGGATATTTGGCGGGGCTGTTCGTTTAGCCTATTCAGTTTCAACGGGAGAGTTTTTTAATATCGCTTCAATCTTTTCTAAAATATCCGGCGTGATCATTTCTGCAAACTCCAGCGCTTTCAGATTGTCATTTAGGTGCCCAAGCCGTGCCGCGCCTGTGATCACGCTGGTCACTTCAGGGATGCGAAGGAGCCAAGCGATCGCCAGTTGCGCCATCGTCGCTCCTATTTCATCCGCAACTACAGTCAACTGGCGCACCAGTTCCACCCGTTCTTCCGTTATGACTTTCTCTCCCCATTCAGAGTCCCTTGTCAGGCGGGTCTTCTCTTTTGGCATTCCTTTGTTGTATTTCCCGCTCAAAAGACCGAATTTCAGAGGGCTCCACGTTACCATGCCAAATCCAAAATCTTTCGCGGCTGGGACGAGTTCGTCCTCCACTTTACGACGGACAAACATATTGTATTGCGGCTGCTCGACAACAGGTGGATAAGATTTCCACTCACGAGCGATGGCGTAGGAACGTGCAATCTGCCCAGCTCGCCATTCGGATGTGCCCCAATACAACACCTTACCCTGAAGGACAAGGTCATCCATCGCCCGTACTACCTCTTCTAGCGGCGTCTCCGGATCGTAGCGATGGCAGAAATACAGATCCAGGTATTCCAAGTTCATTCGTTTCAAAGAAGCATGACAGGATTCCATAATATGCTTTCTGGAGAGGCCGCGACCATTAGGCCCAGGCATCGTAGGCCAGTAAACTTTGCTCGAGACAACTAGGCTCTCTCTCGGAAAATCCTTAATCGTCTCACCCATCACTCGTTCGGATTCTCCATTTGCATAAACATCGGCGTTGTCAAAGAAATTAATCCCTGCTTCGTATGCCCGTTGTATGAGCTTTGCCGCAACGGCTTCATCAATCTGGTCGCCAAATGTAATCCAAGATCCTAAAGAGATCGCGCTTAACTTCAAGCCGGAACGTCCCATTCTGCGGTATTCCATCATCCACTCCTGCCCCTTGGTACTCGAGAACCATAGTCAAAGCATTATAACTCGCCCAAGATTGTGTTTGCGGTGTTAATGCTATACTCCGATCAAATCCCTCATCATCCGGAGGTACTCCGCAACATGGCAGAAACGATGCAGGCGGTGGTTAAAGCTAACCCCAATCCTGGTCTTGAAGTCCAGCAAGTTCCAATACCCACCCTCAAACGCGACGAAGTTCTCGTAAAGGTACGCGCGGCATCCATTTGTGGTACTGATTTACATATCTATAACTGGGATTCTTGGGCTGCAGGTCGGATGCACCCGCCAGTGATCGTCGGGCATGAGATCTGTGGAGACATCGTTGAGCGTGGATCGATGGTCGAGACACCGGAGATTGGAGATTTCGTCTCTTTAGAATCGCATGTTATCTGCAATCAATGTGCCTTCTGCCGCACTGGTCTTGGTCATATTTGTGAGAACACGCAGCTTATCGGCGTCGACCGCGATGGCGGCTTCGCCGAGTACATCGCCATTCATGCACAAAACGCCTGGCCAAATCCCGAAGACCTGCCGGTGGAAATCGCTGTATTGCAGGAGAACTTCGGCAACGCAGTTCATACCGCCTTCGCAGCCGACTTGAGAGCGAAGAAAGTCCTGGTCACAGGATGTGGTCCCGCTGGGTTGATGACCATCGCTGTCGCCCGCGCCATCGGCGCTCGTTCCATCTATGCCACCGACATCAGCGCCTACCGTATTGACTTCGCTCGCCGGATGGGCGCGGATCTGGCGCTGCATGCTATTGATGACCCAGTGATCGAGATAATCCATGATGCGACCGACGGTGAGGGGGTCGATGTGCTCCTGGAGATGTCCGGTTCACCATCTGCGATCGACCAGGGATTCACCCTGCTGAAGCCTGGTGGTGAAGTAGCGCTCCTCGGTGTCGCCCCTGGGACGTTTGAATTCGATTGGAATCATCACATCGTCTTCAAGGCTGCGCGCGTGCTGGGCATCAGCGGGCGGAAACTATGGCAAACATGGTATCAGGCTCGTGGTCTAATCCGCTCCGGTGCTGTGGATCTCACACCACTCGTTACACATCACTATAAGATGGAAGAATTCGATAAAGCCTTTGAGACAATGACCTCCGGCGAGTCCGGCAAAGTCATGCTCACACCATGAAGGATGGACAAAGATGAGTGAGGATAAAGGAAAATCTCTCAGTATCGAACGCATTCTCTTGATTATCGTATCCGCTCTGCTGGTGATAACACTAGGCTATTTCGGCGTCTCTGCACTTATTCGTCGTGGGCAAGAAGCACTGCCCCCCGAAGTCGTGCCGGTTGAACCTGCCGAGGAGCAACCCGTAGTTGCGCTGGCAACTGAGCCTTTGGTGGTGGAGCCTGTCGTGGAGCCGCCTGTCGCTGAGCCCACATCTGCTGTTCAGAGACTGGAAGTCCCACCAACCCCAACCCCTCTCGTTATCTTCGACGAGGACGATCCACGTGGTAAATATCTCGATCTCGCCAATCCTGATCACACAGATTATTTCATCAATCCCGACACCTGGTACGACTATGAAGTGGCGGGAGCGGCTTATTCAGTTCAAGACGGGAAATTGGTGGGCACAGACAACGTTCCCCAGGAGGGTCTTTACTGGTCCTACACATCCGTTCAATCCGGTCGAGTGTATGCTGAAATATCTGCCACAAACGGCGATTGCATCTCAAAAGATGCCGTTGGGCTCGTCATTCGCATCGATCCAGAACAGACCCCGAGCGGATACGCTCTTGAAGTCTCATGCGACGGTGCTTGGCGCTTGATACGCTTCCGCTCTGCAGGAGGCGCCACAGCAACACAGGTCGATTGGACAACTTCAGATGTAATTCGAACGGGGAAGGATGCCACGAATAGACTGGGCATCTGGGGGTACGACGGTAAGTTTTATATCTTCATAAACGGTTTCCAGGTTGGAGAACATTGGGATGCAGGGATGCCATGGGCTTACGGGTATTTCGCCGCGTATGTCCGGGCTGAATATACCTACCCATTATCGGCAACCTTCGACGATTTCGCTTTCTGGCACATACCCTTTATCCCGTGAAATTGTCGCACAGGCTTGGAACCATCGTTGTATTAACATGGCTGGTCGGGTCATGCACCCGACCAGCTCCTGTTCGCGAGCTGCCAATTTCGGCCAATCAGACCACGGAGCCCGCCTTAGTCAACGCATTTCCGTCGGTAACGGCTCCTCCCAGCGCAACTCCTGTGCTCACACCTGAGGTGATAAGCACTTTTACGCCCACGCCCGAACTGACGATTACCCCGACCCCACCCCCTCTCTCGCCGGATGACCCGCGCTTCGGACTCAATCTCGCGGCACCGTACTACTGGGACGACTTCTCATCCAACCTGACCTGGGTCGGCCCAAATTTCGATGGTGCTATGAACGTGTGGGAGGATGGCCGCCTACGCGCCACAGATTTCCTAGCGGACAAATTCTTATGGTGGAGCACAACCATTCCGGACGTCGACGCCGGGAATCTCTACGTCGAAGTGACCGCCGAAATAGGAGAGTGCTCCGGGAAAGACGCCTTCGGCCTGGCTGTTCGGGTTGAGCCCGATCATCGCAACAGCGGATACACACTCGAATTCTCATGCGATGGATCTTACCGAATCCGTAAATTGATGGCCGGTACGATCCAGACCTTGCTCGTATGGACTCCCAGCGATTCGATCCTCTCCGGGGCGGACACCACAAACACGCTCGGCTTCCTGGCCAGTGGAACAACCTTGACTGTTTTTGCAAACGGTGAAGTGTTAACCTCGATTGATGACAACGCCTTCTTCAAAGGAAATTTCGGTCTCTTCTCTGACGCCGCATCCACACCGGGTTTGACGATCTACTTCGACGATTTCAAACTTTGGTACATTAACCCCTGACAGAAACCGCTTCCTCTGCTGCCGGCGAGATTTCCCACAATCACACAGATTGCTGTATCCTCTGACGTATCACACTATCTTTGAGGGAAGAAGGATGCGCCAGCTCATCACCGGCCAGGGGGGCGAAGTCCCCTGTTCGGCTTTGCGCCCCCGAAGCGAAGCGGAGAGGGGTTTGAGGGGCGGAAGAGAGCAATTCCGAGTTCCGGCAGTCTGCATTATCGCTTGCGGGCTGCTTCTAATTTCCTGTCTGAGCACAAGACCCGCTTCCACACACACGCCAATACCGACCCCTCCTGCGCCCACCCCCACGGTATTCTTCCCCACCTTGGTCCCCACACCAACATTTACACCCGAACCCACGCCGTCCCCCACACCGGATATCTCCTCAGGTTTGGGGGCGATCATTTTCCACGATGACTTCAGCCAGGATCAAGACTGGATACCTATGCAATCAAACCTCGGCGGATCGAGTCTTTACGATGGTCGTTTTAACCTTTCCGTCCGACAGGAAAACGCTTTCTTCACTGCCCTGAGTCCTGTTAAAGAATTCACGAACGGTTATCTCGAGGTCGTGGTTCAAGCGGTGTTATGTACAGATGATGATGAATTCGGTTTGATGTTCCGCGTCGACCCTTCAGGTGGACACTACCGTTTCACCCTGACCTGTAAAGGGGAAGCTCGCGTGACGCGTGTTTCTGAGGGGGCTGAAGTCGCGGTCATACCCAAAACAACCACCAACGCTTTGATTCCCGGACTGCGCGTCGACAACCTTCTGGGCGTCATCGCTGAGAGCGACCGTTTCCGTTTCTTCATTAATGGCGATGAAGTATTTGCAGCGCGTGATCTTGGAATTCGCTGGGGAGGGCTGGGCTTGATCGTTCGCGCCAGACGTGGTGGACAGACAACCGCTTCTTTCGATAATTTCATCGTTCGCACACTGCTTCCCACTCCAACCCCAACTCACACACCAACACCCTGAGCGATAATAAATGACAAAAAAAAGAACCTTCCGCAATCGCCTGAATGACTTATCCACGAAGGATTGGATCAAATTCCAAAAATCCTGGTTTAACCATAATCCCCCACCACGGCGGAAAGACGTCCTCCGCCATCCCGCGAAATTTCCAGAGACACTCGCTCAGGAGTTTATCGAATTCTTCACGAAGCGCGGCCAGATGGTCTTCGACCCGATGGTTGGAACCGGCTCAACTCTGCTCGCCTGCTTGCGAAGCGGCAGGAGTGGTATCGGCTTGGAGTTAAACCCCGCTTATGCTGAAATCGCACGAGAACTGATCGCCATGGAGCGTGAGCGGCTGGGACCAGCTGTCAGCGAGCTCCACATCGAGGTAATCACCGGTGATGCAGCAGATCTCCAGTCTTTCAATCTGCCACAGATCGATTACATCCTTACTTCTCCTCCGTATTGGGACATGCTCCACGCGCGGGGGGCTGAGACTCAACGCAGCCGGCGGGATTCTTCTGAACTCGATGTAACCTACTCCGACGACCCAGCCGACCTGGGAAATATCGCTGACTATGATGAGTTCCTCGATCGGTTGATTCAGATCTACGCTGGTCTTAATTCCTACCTGCGACCTCGCTCATACTTAACAGTAATATTGAAAAACATCAAGAAGAAGGGGACCATATACCCGCTCGCCTGGGATGTGGCTCGCAATCTTGCGGACGTGTACACACTTAAGGATGAGCGTATTTGGGTGCAGGACAATATCCCCCTCGCTCCCTACGGCATGGGGAATGCCTGGGTGAGTAATATCCATCACCACTACTGTCTCCAATTCCGCTTTGAGCCATAGGTGTAGGATTTCATAGTTATTGAGACTCATATCATAGTTATTGAGACTGGGGTTACATAATTGGGCAGCATTCCATTAAACCTCAATCCACAGGCGAAGATGTTCACTATACTATTAGTGATTAGATGGATGTCATAACCTTGGAGTCTGCACTTGTACCACTAGCACAATTGTGCTACAACTTCTCGCCTTATGTTAAAACCTGGTCGTGCAGAAAAACATGATCATCGTGGAGCAAATAAACATCCAGCCCTCACTATTAAATAGCCGTCCACGAGATCAGAGGACGGTTTTTCCTTTGGAGGTGAAGGATGGATGGAAAAGATCAAGAAGAATTGGACGAGGCTAACCCTAGAAGGGCGTGGAAGGAGATTCTAAATAATGCGGAAGAGGTAGGCGACGAAGTTGCATCTATTGGGAGAACGTTTACCGAGGAGGGTCAACGAGTATTGTAGCGTTCAGCGAAAATATATTTCACTTCTTGGAAGCCGCTACAAAGAATTTACTATGGATACTCATTATCCTGGCTGCCACATATTATCTACTTCGAGACTGGGTTCATTTACGTAAGAGGTTATCGGAATTTGTGTCTGAGCCAGGGTATTATCCCCCAGACCAGGCACACGCTGGAGATCCTCTAGGCTTTCAAATGGTCGCCCGTCCACGATACGCTTCGCCAGCTCGGGTCCAATCCCTGGAAGCTGCACCAAGGATTCCGAATCGGCGGTGTTTGGGTCAACACGCAATTCACTTTCTTCAGTCATCTTCTCACTCCCTCAGTGTGAGGACCTGCTACAAGAAAGCAGGTCCTCATCACAACGACACAAAATCCTATCTTGTTCTTAGGATTATTTAGAGTCCCGGAACGACTTCAGCCATTGTTCCAGCTCACGCCCGGCGATGTCCCGTGCTCCAAGGCCGAAGGCTAATGCTGCAGCCACAGCGAAAGTTCCCAAGATAATCCCGAAAGCCAGATTGACGATGTCTTCAGCGATCCCGATCTGACGCAGTCCTAGAGTAGCGGCGAAGACAATAATCGCCACACGAGCGCTCGGCGCCAGTACATCTGCTTGTTCTCCCACAGCGTCACGGATAACTTTATAAGCCAAACCCGCCAGGTAGAGACCAAGGCCGAAAATCACCAATCCGAGCAGGACATTCCCGGATGCGATCAGGAATTGAGACACAAGCTCAGCCAAGATTGTGAACCCTAAGAGATTGGCTGCCCCGATGGCAGCGAAGAACATGATCCCAACCATGCCAAGATACCCAACGATCTCCGAAGCTGTACGGCGACCTTCAGCGGGATCGCCGCTAAGACCTATCCAGCCCAGAATGTTGTTGAAGCCGATCCCGGTGAGTACGTTCGTGATGAAAGTGCCCACCATCCTGGCCACGAAGTATGCGACGCCGATGAGCAGGAAAGCCCCAAAGATTACCGGTAAAGCAATGAGAATGGTGGCCAGCATCTGGGAAGCAGGCCCGGAAACCGCTTCGATTTGTAAGGCGTTCAACGCAGAGATCACGATTGGGATTATGATCAGCACATAGACGATGGTACCAATCACATTTGATAGTGGCTGTCCGCCCAGAGCGTTCTCTATACCTGTCTGCACTCCAAACCGATCCACGCCTGCGCCAGCCAATAGATTTGTAACGATCTGGCGAACAATGCGAGACGCAAGCCAGCCAACCAATAAGATCAACCCAGCGCCGAGTATGTTGGGCAGATACCCAAGGATCTCATCCACCATCCCTTGCACTGGCTCCAGAAGTCCCTGCAATCCCAGAGACCCCAACACCGCGGGGAGGAAAAGGAGGAAGACCAACCAGTAGGTCACATTGCCGAGCGTGGTGCTTATGGCAAGTTCCTCGGAGACTTCGATATCAGCCTTGCTTGATAAGCGTTCATCTAACTTCGCGGCTTGTAGCAAACGCACAATCCCGAACCTAAGCGCGCTGGCTATGATCCAGGCCACGAGCAGTATTGCGCCTGCTCCCAGAACCAATGGCAGGTAGGAGAGGAGTTGCAATAGAAGTTGGTTGATCGGCTCGGCGACGACGGTCAGGTTGAGAGCCTGGAGAAAGGCGACCACCACAAACAACATTATGAGGTAATACACTGCCTTTCCAGTCCAGTGTGTGACCTGGACTCGACCGGTTTCAACTTCATCTTCGGCTCGAATCAGTTTTGCGATCCTTTCATCGACATTTGTGCGCTTGAGCACACTGCGAATAATGGCAGAGACGATCAGGGCTAGTAACCACCCACCGATGAGGATCGCTATGGCGCCCAAGGCGCCTGGAAGATGGCTTCCTAGAGTCTGTAGAAATTGTTGCAGAAATTCATTCATCGATACTCCCTCCTATATGTTTTGTATCCAGCGTTTGGATCGGAATCGGTATAGCTACTCATCTCCCGCCCCTAAACTACTGAAGGTGTGAAATGGCTTCCATATATCAATACCATTATATTGAAGAACGTTACAAAGTTACTTGAACCTCTCAGTATTTATTCCTGTGGATCTAATGACGTTTCTTATTCGTGTGCGCAAACCCTCGTGCCCGATCCAGAGGTGGCTGGGAAAAACTGGACACTGCCATAAGTGATAAAGCTGCTCTAAACTAAGGAGAATGAAAGGAGCAGCGGGCATGACAAGACGACCGAGAAGGAATCACGGGGCAACGTTCAAGGCCAAGGTGGCTTTGGAGGCGATCAAGGGGGAGCAAACCCTGTCTGAGCTGGCAGAGCGGTTTCAGGTGCATCCCAACCAGATCACGCAGTGGAAGAAGAAGCTGCTCGCCGAAGCAGAGCAAGTCTTTGCCAGCGGCAAGAAGCCGGCATCTGGGCCCAACGTCAAGGAATTGCACGCCAAGATCGGGCAACTGACCATGGAGAACGATTTTTTATCCGTGGCGCTCGGGCGCATAGCCGAACCGGGCGCAAAGAGATGATCAACCGGGAGCACGCCTTGCCTCTCAGCCAGCAGTGCCAGATGCTGAACCTCTCTCGGTCAAGCGTCTACTATGAGGCGGTTGCCGTTAGCGCCCGCGATCTGGAACTGATGAGGCTCATCGACGAGATTCATCTGAAGTGGCCGTTTTTCGGCAGCAGACGGATACGAGATGAGCTTAATGATCTGGGTCACGTCGTCGGCCGGGGACATGTTGGCACGCTGATGCGTAAGATGGGCATAGAGGCAATCTACTGCAAGCCCAGGACCACCAGGCCGCAGCCGGGGAACAAGACATACCCCTATCTGCTCAGGAATATGGAGATCAATCGCGCCAACCACGTTTGGGCCGCCGATATTACGTATCTGCCGATGGCCAGAGGGTTCTGTTATCTAGTCGCTATCATGGACTGGGCCAGTCGCCGGGTGCTGGCCTGGCGGCTTTCCAACACCCTGGATGTTTCGTTCTGTTTGGAAGCGCTGGAGGAAGCGCTTGCGTCCTTTGGCTCACCGGAGATCT